>Ga0163144_10007297_pt1 | contig 24253 bp, 19 predicted proteins | sample OliLak19BULKMAT1_FD_123175 | JGI IMG/M metagenome (GOLD analysis project Ga0163144, IMG submission 123175) | Freshwater microbial mat bacterial communities from Lake Vanda, McMurdo Dry Valleys, Antarctica - Oligotrophic Lake LV.19.BULKMAT1 | ecosystem: Environmental > Aquatic > Freshwater >...
GTGAGGCCGACGATCACCGTAATGGCCATCGGCGCGCGAATTTCCGCGCCTTCGCCCATGCCCAAAGCCATGGGTAGAAGACCCACGATGGTGGTCGTGGCCGTCATCAGGATCGGGCGAAGGCGGGCGCGCCCGGCTTCAATGATGGCTTCCTTTTTTTCCACGCCGCGACGACGCAGTGTGTTGATATAGTCCACCAGCACGATCGCATTGTTCACAACGATGCCGACGAGGATGATGAGACCGAGAAACACCATGATCGTAACCGGAATGGCTGCGAGCCAGAGCGCGGAGACCACGCCGATCAGGGCGAGCGGTACCGTCATCATGATCAACAGCGGTTGAACGAGGGATTCGAACTGGCTGGCCATGACGATATAGACGAGGAACACCGCAAGAGCGAACGCGAGCAGAAGACTGTTGAGCGAGGTCTTCATTTCCTTGTTTTGCCCGGCCAGGTTGTACGAAAAGCCCGCTGGGTACGTGATCAGTTCCATGGCGGAAACAATGTCGCGCGACACGGAGGCGAGATCGGCCCCTTTAATGTTGGCGGTGATCAGAGCCGTTCGTTGCTGGTCGACGCGCCGGATTTGGCTCGGGCCTTCATTGACGGTGAGCTCGGCCACGGATGAAAGCGTGATCGGCACGGCGCCACTGGGATTAACGACCAACCGGCGTAACTCTTCGATGCCAAAGCGATCCTCTTCCCGCAGGCGCACCACGATGTCGATCAACTGATCCTCCTGGCGGAACTGCGTGGCGGCGCGCCCCTGCACTTTGTTGCGCACAATATCCGCGACATTGCGCAAGCTCAGGCCGTATTCGGCCAAGCGGTCGCGTTGATAGACGACTTGAATTTCAGGGTGTCCGCTTTGCAGGGTGGATCGAATGTCGACCAATCCGGGTACGGTGGAAAGCACGTCCTCCGCTTCGACACTCAGGCGCTTCAGCAGGTTGAGGTCGTGTCCGCGCACTTCGACCTCGATGGGGCTCTTGAAACTGAACAGCGCCGGATAGGAGACCTCGAGTTTCATCTCAGGAACACTCCGAAACTCGGCGCGGATCTCATCAATCAGGGCCATCTCCGCCTCCGCGTCCGATCCCTCTGTCATCCGCACGGTGATTCGCGCGGTATGCTCGCCGACATCGCTCGAGGTGCTCGCGCCTTCTTCGGCTCCGACGGTGATCGCAGTACGGGCCACGTTCGATTGATCCCGCACTCTGGTGTCAATGCGCTCGGCGATCTCGCCCGTGCGCTCGATCGGCGTGCCGATCGGCAGGGAAATATCAAGGTTGAATTCGCCTTGATGGACTTGAGGAATCAAGTCGCTGCCGAGACGCGGCAGAATGAGAAACACACAGATTGCCATTGCTGTCGCCGCTCCGCCGAGGACGGCAAAGCGATGACGCAGGGTGGCGACGAGAATTCCGGGATAATTCCGTTGCGCGGCCGAGTTGCCTCGTTCGAACGCATCCAGCGCCACGTTGGCGACGGGGCTGATCACCAAACCCAACGCGCGGAAGGTGCCGATCAGGAATTGGACCACGACCAACGCCGAGGTTTGCAGAATCGATCCCACCAAACGGAGCGTTACTTCCACCACGAACCGGCCGACGACAAAGACAAACGGGATCACGCCGGGCACCAAAACTCCGGCTACGAGCCACCAGGGTTGTCCGAGCAACCATTTCCGCAGTCCTGCGTACCACGGTGCCTCCGGCATCGCGGCGCCGCCGAATCCCGGGTTGAAGCCGGCTGAACTTCCCAGCGAAGCCGTGCCGGTTGTCGCCCACACTCCCTGATTTCGGGCAATGAGAAATGCCGCCACCGCGACGGCTGGAATCGCCAGTAACCCGATCCAGCGCCATGGACGTGCGGCGAACCAACGAGCAAGGGCCGAGATGTCTTGTCCGAAACGCGTTGCCGCGGTGAAGGCCAGCATTCCGGGCCAGACGCGCACGCTTTGCAGCGGTCCCAAATGGTCGGCGTTGGCCCAAGTGGCAAAACGCGACCAGAGCCGCGGCTGGCGCCCGACCAAATCGACCCACAACCACAAAGGCGCCAGCGCAAAGGCGAGCAGGACGAACGTTGCCTTGATCGCAACCGCGAGAATCAGCCCGAGGCCCCAAAAAATGCGAACGAGGACGATCCCGCTTAGTCGCAACGAATGAGCGATGCGGCTGCCGCGGACGTGAGCGGGGAATTGCAGAAATCCACTACTGCGCAACGTACTGGCCAGCACCGGCGCCCCGCCTTGGGCGCCGCTAAGCGCGACCGTGGCGCCGGCGGCTTTCCCCGCCAGCATCGGGATCAGATAGAGCGCGGCGACCAATGAGGCGAGTTGCGAGAAGACGACGGCCAAGGCCATGTCGCCGAACACCTGGCCGGCCACGCCCTCCACAAATACGATGGGAAAAAAGACGGCGACCGTCGTCAGGGTGGAGGCGATGACCGGGGCGGCCACTTCACTCGTTCCACGGACGACGGCGGTAACGGGGTCATCCCCCTCCTCCCGGCAGCGGAAGATGCTCTCGAGTACCACGATCGCGTTGTCGACCAGATTGCCCACGCCGAGAGCGAGGCCACCGAGGGAGATGATATTGAGCGTAACGCCCGACATATGCATCGGGGCGAACGTCGCCAGGATCGAAATCGGGATACAGAGACTTACGATGATCGTCTGCGTAAGGTTGCGCAGGAAAAGAAACAGCACCGCGATCGCAATCAGGCCGCCGAAAAGTGCATTTGACTGCACCTCGTTGATCGAGTTGCGAATGAACACGGATTGGTCTGACAGCACCTGCAACGTGGTATTTGCCGGAAGCTGATAACCGAGAAAATCCGTTAGCTTGCGGTGATTGACCAAAGTTTGGGCCGAAGTGCGCGAGGCGAGCTGTTGGGCCATCGCCAGTTCTGCCGGGGACGACTGTTTTTTGCCGCGGCTCGTCTTCCCCGTTTTGCCGCGCACCGTCTCTGGTGCGGGCTGAACGGGTTTGCCGGCAATGTAGGCTCGTTGCTCCGCGGTTCCAAAGATCGCCTCTTTGACCGCGGCGGCGACCACCAGCACGTTGGCGTCGGCTTCCTTGTAGACTTCGACCTCGACGCTCTCCTGCCCATTTACCCGCGTGATGACGGTGCGGTCCTCATGAAAACGCGAGACGGTCGCGATGTCGCTCAAGCGGATATCGACATTATTCTGCCGCCCGATGATCAGCGTGCCGATCTCGTCCATCGAGCGAAACTCATTCAAGGTCCGGATCACGTACTCGGTTTGTCCTTCCCGCAGATTGCCGCCGGACATATTGACATTGCCCTGCTGCAGTCGGCTGGCGATCTGGCTGATATCGAGCCGAAGCGTGGCGAGCTTGCTCTCGTCGAGCGCCACAAGAAACTGTTCCTCAAGGCCGCCTTTGATCTGAATCGCCGCAACTCCGGGGATCGCTTCGAGCTTACGCTTCACCTCGTGATCCGCGAGATGGCGCAGATCGTAGAGGGATTGCGGGCCGGCCAGACCAAGCCGGAGAATGGGATCCAGCGAAGGGTCGAAATGCAGCAGGAGCGGCCGCTGCGCCCCTTCCGGGAACCGGATCCGGTCAATTTTTTCGCGGACCTCCTGCGCCACGAGGTCCATGTCAGTCTTCCACTGAAACTCGAGTGTCACATCCGACTGCCCCGCCTTCGAAACGGAGCTAATGGAAACGAGCTTGGGAATGATGCCCAACTGTTGTTCCAGTGGACGCGAGATAATGTTCTCAATCTCTTCCGGGGCCGTCCCGGGATAGGTGGTTCGCACCGTGAGCGCCGGATAGCTCATGTCGGGCATGAGCGTCAGCGCGAGGCGCTGGTACGAGACGAACCCAAACACGCCGACGGCGATCGTCACCATCAAAATGGCAACGGGTCGCTGCACGACCAAGGCGTAGTGGGAATCGCTGATGCGAAAATTTTTCGGACGAGTGCTCAAGACGAAGAAGGAAAAGCCGTGATCGCACGCCGGTTACACCGGACGGTGGAGTCGGAAAAGAATGGGCGGGTGGCTGCGCAACGACGGAAACCGGAAAAGGGCGGGAGCGACCCTGCCCGGTGCATGGCGTTTAGCGCCACCTGAAGGGGCCGGAGGAGCAGAAGACGGGACGACCGGCAGGGCACGGTGCGGGCAGGACCATCACACGCCAGGCTTGGCCGCCGCCTCGCGCGGAGCGGTGGTGGCCTGAGCCGGCCGCTCGGGATTGGCGCTCGCCGGCGTGGTCGTGGCATCAGGCAGGACAATCGGGCCGGTGGTGTTCACGGCCCGGACCAAGGCGCCGTCCTTCAGGCCGCCCTGCCCGAGGACGATCACGGCTGCGCCGACCTCGAAGCCGCCGAGCGCTTCGACATAGTTCGGGTCTTCGTAGCCGACGGTGAGCTTTTTTTTCACCGCCCGGTTGTCGACGACCAAGTACACGTGACGCTCGCCGCCCTCGTAGATCACAGCGCGTTTGGGGATTAGAACCGCGTCCTTCCGGGTATCAGTGATGACGCGCACGCCGACGAAGAGCCCTGGAGGAAGTTCACCGGGGGTTTCGCCTCGGACCCCGACGGTCACCTTGAACGTGCCGCTCTTGGGATCGATCACGGGGCTGATGCGTTTCACGAAGCCTTCGAAGGTGCGGTTAGGCAGGAACTCCGACGTGATGATGGCGGGTTGATCCGCCGCCACCGCGGGCAAATAACGTCCGGGCACAAACACCCGGGCGACGAGTTCATCGAGTTTGACCAACGAGAAAAGCTTGGTGCCGTTGGCGACGCGTGCGCCCACTTGGACCTCGCGGGTGGATAACACGCCGGCGAAGGGGGCGCGCACCGTGGCATAGGACAGGCGGATCTTCGCCCGCTCAAGGCGCAGCCGGGCCTGTTCGACCTGATACTTCTGGTTTTCGTAATCCTGTTTGTTGATCAGGTTGCGGGTAAACAGATCTTCGGACCGGCCAAAGTTCCGCTCGAGATGCGCGAAGTTCGCGGTGCTTTCCTCCACCTCGAGGCGCAACTCGCGGTCTTCGATCTGAAGGAGAGGATCGCCTGCTTTTACGATCTGACCTTCTTCCACCAGCAGCTTCTCCACCTGCCCGGTGGTTTGGGGGTAGATGTCGACCATCGCTTCGGTTTCCACGGTGGAGTTGAAACTCAAAAACGCGGAGATCGGCCCGCGGGTGACCAGCGCCGTCTCCACCGGGACCATCTCGACGGCGGCTTGCCGGGCCCGATCCCGTTCCGAGTCCGCGGCGCGGCGAACGCTTCCCGCGCTCTGGGCGGGAGGCGGGGATTTACTCTGGGTTGACGTGGCGGCCGCCGTCGAAGAGGCGGCGGGTGCTGCGGGCGAATTCGCGGTGCTCGTACCCCGGTTGCAACCAGAGAACAATAACGCCGAAGTCAGAAGACACGCAGCCGTGGCGCGGGCGATTGAAAGAGGGAAAGGCGGGAAAAGAGACACGGAATGAAACGGGGATGAAAAGGGACCGCGACTGAGCGCGGGAGGCGGTTTTTCTAGAAACGCGACGAGCAGGTCAAAGGTTTCGAAACGGGAGAGTGACTTTTAGGGCACCGCCGACCAGAAGGCCCAAGTACGTTGTGAATCGAAGCAAGTGCGGTGGAGTCAGTACGAATTCAGAGGCGGGTTAGATGCGAAGGTTTGCCCCTGCAGGGTTTTTGCCGCACCGACATCGTCCGGAAAACGAAACGTTTCTACCTGAAATCGCGGGTCGATTCCCGCGCTCGCAGGTCAGGAGAACGCGCGCGAATCGATGCCGATGGCACCCTCCACGGTGAACGACTTCGGGTCGGAAGGAGGCGGCGAAAAAAAGGGTTTAGGGTGATCATAGGCATCCAGTTGTCTGCGAGACGAACGGAACGGTCCGGCGTTACGCAGGATTTAGCCAATTTTGGAAAAGTTAAGTAACCGATTGGTACAGGGCTTCGCCAGACCGCAAGGACCCTTCTTTCCGGCGGGTCGCAAAACGGGTCGCGCCCCGCGGCCTTTCTCCCCGGGAAAGCGTCACGTAATAAGTGACACTACGAGGGGATTTTGGCGGATTTCCGGGGGCGACAACCAGGGCGCGGTTGAGGCCTGGTGCTCGCCCTCGGGAGCGTGCCGGCGACAACGCGAGGTGCTTATCCTAAAGTCAGCAGTTTCTTTTAACCACAGATTACACCGATGAGCACGGATCCAGAGAATTACTAATGAAGAGGCTGCTAGCCGCAATTCACCCGCAAGGTGAAGGGACTGTAATTTATAATGCCTTGGCAATCTGTGCTCATCTGTGGAATCTGTGGATTCAACTGCATTTTCTATTATGGATCGAGATCGTAGACCTCGACCAACGCGCGCCCCGTGCCGCCATTCACCCCGCTGGCGACCACCGTGTAAGCCCCCGGAGGCAGGCGAACCAGGATCGCGGCATCCTTGCTGCCGGTCGGCAGGGCAAACGCGCCCGCGGCGTCAAAGGCGGCTTGCAGCGCGGCGCCCTGGCCTCCCTCCGCCCAATCATTGTTCGAGGCGATCGCGACCGAAGACTTCTGATCGAAAATCGTCAGCTGCGGGTCTGGCACGGTGCCGGTGACGCCGAAGGCAGAGGCGAGCGTCGGTCCCACCGCGCGAATCAAGAGTTGTTTGGGAGCGGATCCGCCGATCACAAACCCGGGGGTCAAACCATCGGCCGTCACGGTTCCCAGCGTCGAAACGTTGATCATGCGTACGGCAGAGTCGGCGGCATCGGCGTCATAGATTTCCGCGAGCGCCACGCCCGGCCCGCTACTCCCGGAAGGCGTAATTCCGACGGTGTAACCTCCGACGCCCGACACCGGGAGGGAGGCCACGGCCGCGGCGTCTTTCGAACCAAGAGGAGGAAGCGCGAAGGCGCCGACCGACCCGCTGGTCGCAATCAGCGTACTCACAGCGGCGGCTGGCTGGCTCTGCCAATCGTCGTTGGCCAGGACCACGTTGGTCTGGCTCAGCGGAATCACGGCCATCTTCGGATCGGTCATCGCATCGTTGACCCCGAAGACCCCCAGGGTCGGTCCGATTGCGCGAATCACGAGGCGCTTCGTTCCCGTTCCACGCATCACAAAGCCCGGGGTGAGCGGTTCATCGGCGCTCGCCTGGCCCCGGGTGGAGACGTTGACGAGTCGGCTCGTGCCGGGGAGGTTTACGGTCACGATCGCCGGGGTTGACGTGACGCTGGTGCCGTTTCGCGTCACGGTGGCCGAGTAAAATCCCATGTCGGCGGCCGACGCGCTGACCACGAGATAAGCAGCGCCGGTGGCGCCCACGATGGGTACGCCGTTCTTGTTCCACTGATAGGTTGTGACGCCAGTCCCGGCCGCTGTAACGCTCAAAAGCGCCGGCGCCGCCGGCTGCACGTGCTGGGATTGGGGCGGAGTGACGATGGAGAAGCCTGAACTCACGGTCACGACCAGGCTGGCATCCGCGAAGTTGTTGTTGGTGTCGCGGGCGCGGATCAGGAGGACGGAGGTGCCGTTGGTGAGTGGCGTCAGCGTAAGCGTGCTCCCGGAAACGGCGACCCCGACCACGGTCGGGTCGGAACTTTGCGCCAGGAACGTGAGGACGGAGCGCGTCGCGGGAGGATAGATGGGAATGGCGAGGACGTTGCTTACTGTAATCAGGTTGCGGGTTTCGACGTTGGCCTGGCTGGCGGCGACGTCGCGCAGCGGGAGGTCGGACAAGGAGCCTGCGATGTTGAATCGGGGGAAGGCGGCGATTGCATCGGCGATCAGCATGCCGCTGCCGAGCACGCGGCCGAACACGGTGAAGCCACCGTTCTGATTATCGAGGTTGGCGGAGTTGTCGCCGAGGTTAACGAACCATTCGCTCGTGGCGCTATTGGGGTCGTTGCCGAGCTTGGCCATGGCGAGCGTTCCCCGGAGATTGGAGCGGCGAAATTCATTGTTCACCGCGGCGAACGTGGGAATGTGTTCGAACGGAAGGCGGGAAAAGTAACCGCCGGTTTGGATCACAAATTTCGGGTCGGTCGGAAGAGGTCCCGGCACCGAGCGGTGAACGATCGTGTTGGTGTAACGCCCGGAATTCACGTACGCCAAAAAGTTGGCCTTGGTGAGCGGCGTGTCGTCGAACAACTCGATGTTGAACGAGCCGGCCACCGTCTCGATCTGCACCACCTGTCCGGTGACAGTGGGCAGACCGAAATGCGCGCGGAGATCGATCGAGACCGAACCCTCGGTGAGCAGTAACGACCGGGCGGTGAACGGTTGGGTCAACGTCGGGAGCGTTTGTGCCAGTAACACGGGAGCGGCCACGAGCGCGAGCAGGGCGAGAAGAGGACGACGGAGAGAAATCACGGTGAAAAGCGGGATGAATGCACCCGGAGCGACGGCGAAGCCAATCCCTTTGTTCCGGTGAGTTATCGCAGCACGAGGTTTTTAACCCCGGTTCGACGTGGGTATGTGCCCCATCCTGGGCCAAGCGGCAATTGGTCGATTACCAGCGAGACGAAGGTGAACCGCCGTTCAGTGATGGGGTTCATAACCTAGGGAAGGGTGGGTCAACACCCGATCTCCGCGCGGCGAACCGCCGCGTTTTTGTAGGGTCCTGACGTCACCCGCGTTCTCCCGGTCTCGAAACCTTAATTCTGTTTGTTATGAAATACTCCCATATCTCCCACCGCCTCGAAATGCGCAGCGACGTGCCCGGTGTCTCCGGCGATTATCTTGAGAGTGCCGAAGCTCCGATCGAGTCCGCTTCGGCTTGGCCCCCCGCGCGGAGACTGGATCTTGCCGTGGATTGCGAGACTCCGATTTTGGTCGCGGACGATGATGCGGATGACCTCTTTTTCATCGAGCGCTTGATCAAGAAAACCGGGGTGAAGAACCCGATCAAAACGTTCAACGACGGTTCTGAGGTCGTGAATTACCTGGGAGCGCGCTTGGCGAGTCCCGATCCGAATCATCATCGTCCGGGTCTCCTCTTTCTCGACCTGCGGATGGCTGGACTCGGCGGGTTCGGTTTCCTGCAATGGGCACGGGAGCAAAAGGGAGTTCTACCGTTAACAATGGTGGTGCTGTCAAACTCGAGCCGACCGGCGGATATGGCGCAAGCGCTCGCTCTTGGCGCTCATCGTTATCTGGTGAAGTATCCGTGTGTGCAAACAATGACCACCATCGTGCGTAGCGTGCATCCGTTCACGCTGGCGTAAGCGGCAAAGTGCGCCTCGCGCGATAAGTGGGGGGCGACCTGCTGTAGTCGCGGTAGTGGCTGGATCCAGGTCAGGCCGCGGTCGTGGCCTGCACCGAGGGTACCGGCCACGGTTGGGGATCGAGTGCTTCCGCAATGACGGTTCCCAGTCTTAGCCACGCATCGTAACTCAGGCAGCTGGTGGCGCCGCCGGCCAGCGCCGCCTGACTGCGGTCGGGGCCGCTCACATAAATGATCGGGATGTCAGGATTGATCATGCGCAACAGCGGGATCAAATCCACTCCCTCCATTTCGCGCGCGCGGTGGACGACGATCGCGTCGAGCTGTTCCGAGCTGGCGGTGCGGGTGGCTGCGGCCGCTTCGGCGCATTCGATCGTCAGGGACTGGGGAAACTTACGGAGGAGGGTGCGCGCCAAGAGGGAGCGACCGTCCGCGTTGTCATCGATCACGAGGAATTTTTTGAGAAACGCCATGGGGAGATGCGACTCTGGAGTAGACGTCGATTGATCCCTGATGATGCGTTTTTTCCGGGTGGCTGTCCAGCCGGGGGGACCCGGTTCGGTCCTACCGTGGAACGTCACCAGACTTGGCCTATATTTTTCCGGCGCGGTCATCAAGGCGCTTCCGATCTGGCGCATCGGGTGGTTCCCCGGTGAGCGTGAGCTGTATTTCGGAGTGAGACAGACATTCCTGTCTGTCATCATTCTTCGGAAAGACGGAACAGGCAGCAATGCCTGTATCATTCTTCCAAACGCAGTTCGGTTCCGTTGGGCGGGACGTCAGGCGTCGTAGGAAATGGCGACGATCTCGAGTTCGTTCGCCCCGCGCGGCGTCGAGAAGACCACGCGTTCGCCGAGGTGGGCGTTCCGGAGTGCGCGGGCAATCGGGGCGAGCCAGCTGACCTCGTTGCGCTCGAGATTGGTCTCGTCGACTCCAACGATCCGGTACCGCGTCTCGGTGTCGCCGGCCTCGCGCACCGTCACCGTCGCGCCGAAACGCACGACGTCGTGGGGTGGCGGCGGTGGTTCCGTAATTTCTGCAGTGCGCAGGCTTTCCTGCAGGTAGCGTATCCGTTGATTCAATACTTGGAGTTCGCGTCTGGCATCAATGTCATCGACCGGAGCCGCGGTCAGCCTGGGGCGCTCCTGTTCGAGGCGCTGGGTGAGTTCGTCCCGCAAGCGCTGAGCGCCCCTTGGCGTCAGATAGTTTTTTGCTCCCGGTGGCAGAGGTGAAATCAAGGCCGGTAACTCCGGCAGGGGTGATACGTCCGACTCGCGGACAAAGGCTCGGCTCATTTAAAAGCATAACCGATCCTGATTGTTTCACAATGGAGCGAGGCCGTTGGGTGATCGAGGGCTGGGCCAGACCGGAATGTCTGTCTCACTTATCGAAGAAGGAGCGCACCTCTTTTCCCGGCGCGGGCTGTCGGGGTTTTCTACTTCGCCCTTTCAACGCGCGCACTTCGGCCTTCACTCTCGTGGATGCTCCCTTCCCGTTCCGGCTCGTTCCGCCTCTTTCGCGTGGCCGGCATCCAAGTTTACCTGCATTGGTGGTGGTTCGTGTTCGCGGTCATCCAGGTGACGTTGCGAAGCGAGGCGTACTCCTCCCAAGTGTGGAACATCGTCGAGTACCTCTCGTTGTTCGTCATCGTGCTGATGCACGAATTTGGGCACTCGCTGGCGTGTCGCCAGACCGGCGGAAAAGCCGACGAGATTGTTCTCTGGCCGCTGGGAGGCGTCGCCTTCGTGCAACCACCGCCGCGGCCTGGCGCTGAGTTGTGGAGCATTGCGGCCGGACCGTTGGTCAACGTCCTGCTGATTCCGGTGATCGCCGGCCTGATGTGGGCCCGCGTCAACCTGGGATGGGGGATCGATTATCCTGATTTCGGCCGTTTCCTCCGGGCAGTATTCTTCATCAACATTGCGTTGCTGGTCTTCAATATGCTCCCGGTCTATCCGCTCGACGGGGGACAGATTCTGCGTTCGCTCCTCTGGTTTGTCATCGGCCGGGCCCGGAGCTTGCTCGTGGCGTCGAGCCTCGGCTTTGTCGGTATCATTGGAATCGGCGGTTACTTTTATTGGCGCAATCCGGACCGCTGGTTGATCATCGGCCTGCTCTCGATTTTTCTCGGCCAGCAATGCCTCGCGGGATTCCGCCAGGCGCAGGCCATGATGGCACTGGCCCGGCGGCCGCGACATGCGGGTTTCGCCTGCCCGACCTGCCGCGAGGCGCCGACTGGCGGACCGATCTGGCAATGTGGAAGTTGCGGGCAGGGCTTCGATCCATTTTCAGCCCGCGGAATCTGCCCCCACTGCCGGTCCGCCAAGGCGGCAATTCCGTGTCCCGATTGCGGCACGACACATGGCTTGGATCAGTGGGAAAATACCGCCGGCTTCCGGCGCGCCGCGGTTTGATCGGCCGGCTCCCTGGAGCCCGTTGTTTCCAGCGATTTTGACTGTCAACGGGCTTGGCACTGAGGAGTTCCTCCCTCCGAAAACCGTTTCGAAAAACAATTCAGCAATTTGCTCCGATTGGTCGTCGCGCCGTTAAGATTCCGGACCGATCTGAAGTTTGGCCCCAAGGTGCCTCGCCGGCTGCACGCGCAGGGTTTTCCATCCATCTACTCGCGCTTCACCATCGTGATCCCGGATTAGCCGGGGCCCCGGAGTCGCGATGAATGATCCGGTCCACCAACAGATCCACTGCCCACCAACCCATCAGCTGACGGTTCTCCTGATCAGTCAGAGTCTGGCGGGTACGACTTTTCCGGCCTCCGGAGTGATGGGCGGGGGGCGCGGTGAAACGCGGCCGGGGCGCAAGTTTGCATTGCGGCGACATCGCGAAGGCATCACCCCTTACCGCCTAATATGAGCGGACCTTTGGTTGGGATCATCATGGGCAGCACCTCGGATTGGGAGACGATGCAGTATGCGGCGGCGCAGTTGGACGCGCTGGGCGTGTCCTACGAAAAGCGGGTCGTATCCGCTCACCGGACACCGAAGCTGATGGTGAGTTATGCCGAAAAGGCGGAAGCCCGCGGCTTGCGCGTGATCATTGCCGGAGCGGGCGGGGCGGCGCATCTGCCGGGCATGACGGCGGCGCTCACGGCCCTGCCCGTGCTGGGGGTGCCGGTGGAGTCCCATGCGTTGAGGGGCATGGATTCGCTGCTTTCGATCGTACAGATGCCGGGGGGCGTGCCGGTGGCGACCTTTGCCATCGGCAAAGCGGGAGCAATCAATGCAGCCCTGTTTGCCACGGCGATCCTGGCGCCGTCCGATCCCGCCATCGCGTCCGCCTTAAAGACGTTTCGTCGCGAGCAAACCGGGAAGGTGATGAAGGCCCGGTTGCCGGTGGTGGCCGGTGCGCGGTGAATCGCGGCGTTTTAGCCCTTGAACGAGGATCCGGGTGCCGACCGCATCGGGCCTTTCGAGTATTAATTTTTTAACCTCTGACGCATCGGAATGATTTCCCCCGGTAACACGATTGGCATCCTTGGTGGCGGGCAACTGGGGCGGATGCTGGGCCAGGCGGCCCAGTCGCTGGGCTATCGCATGCAAGTATTCGAACCGGTGGGGCCGTGTCCGGCCGGTGCGGTGGCGAATAAAGAGGTCAACGCGGGTTACGAGGACATCGCAGCGTTGACGGCATTTGCGCGGGAGTGCGCCGTGGTGACGTATGAGTTTGAGAACATCCCCTCGGCTCCGCTCGAGATGATCGCTCCGCATGTGCCGCTGTTTCCACGGCCCGGAGTGCTGCATGTTTGCCAGAACCGGCAGCGGGAGAAGACGTGGTTGCGCGCCCACGGCTTCCCGCATGTGCCGTATGCCGAGGCCTTGGACGGGGAAATCGCACCGGCGGTCGCCGAAGTCGGGCTGCCCTGTGTGGTGAAGACCGCGGATTTTGGATACGATGGCAAAGGCCAGATGAAACTGATCGACGAGGCGGATCTGACCAAAGCCCGGGCGATCTTTCGGGGCCGCCGCTGTGTGGTGGAGCGCTGGGTTGAATTCACCGCGGAAGTCTCGGTTATCGTGGCGCGCTCCAGTACTGCTGCGAACGGCGAACCCTCGGCAGTGCGCGCCTTCCCGGTGGCGGAGAACATCCATACCGATCACATTCTCGATTTCTCAATTGTGCCGGCGCGGATCAGCGAGGCGGTGGCACGGGCGGCGGGAGCACTGGCGATTGCGATCGCCGAAAAACTCGAAGTCGTCGGTTTGCTGGCAGTCGAGATGTTTGTAACTCCGGAAGGTGGCGTGCTCGTGAACGAACTCGCGCCGCGCCCGCACAACAGCGGCCATTGGACGCTGGATGGCTGCGAGACCAGTCAGTTTGAGCAGCATGTCCGCGCGGTGTGCGGCCTACCGTTGGGTGACGTCACCCTCCGGGAACCGAGCGTGATGGTGAACATCCTGGGTGATTCGTGGCGTCGGGAAAACGGGAGCCTTCTGGGCGAACCCAACTGGGAAGTCTTGTTGGCGGCGCCGCGGACAAAGCTCCATCTCTACGGTAAATCCGACCCGCGGCCCGGCCGGAAAATGGGTCACTTCACCGTGCGCGATGCCGATGTCGAGACCGCGTTGCGGCGCGCGCGCGAGCTGAAGGCCCAGCTTTAGCGTGGGCAGGCGCGTGGGCGGCTGAGGCGATTTCCCTGACGGGTGCGTTCTGAGCCCGCCGATTGGTGGCACTCACCCCCGCTGGCGCTCGTGGTACCTCGCGACGTCATCCGGGGTATCGAGATCGAAGGCGAGATCCGGCAGATCCACGGCGGCCACGCGTGAGGTGGGGCCGTTCAACAGTTCCCGTGCTCCTTCTTCTCCAGTGAGCGAGGTCAGAGTGGGGAAGTGTTCGCGGAGGAAGAGTGCGGGCGCCCCGTTTCGACCGGAGTAGCGGGCGGCGACAATAGTGCTTCCGGTCGCGCGCTGGGTCGCGACTAACGCCGCGATGGTCGCTGGAGAAAAAGCGGGTTGATCGCAGAGGGCGATCACCGCGGCGTCGAGACTGCGCGAAAACTGCTGCAGGGTGGTGATGCCGGCGCGAATCGACGAGGCCATGCCCTCGGACCACGCCGGGTTCTCTGTTACGATGACAGGATAGCGCGCGAGGGTGGCCCGGAGTTTTTCCGCTTCCGCCCCGAGCACGATGACGACCGGCCAGGCGGGGGACGCGAGGGCGGTTTCGACGGCGCGCACCAGCAGAGACGTGCCATCGAGGGTAAGCAATTGTTTGAGGCTGCCCATTCGGGTGGAGGCGCCCGCGGCGAGAAGGGCGACGCCGAAACGAAAGGACGGCAGAGCAGCGTCAGTCATGAATGGGGAGGTCGCGCTCGCGGAGGGGGCGCGCATTGCGACCGGTGAGCACGGCTTGCATTTCCGCCACGATGGCGAGAGCGACTTGCTCGGGGCCGTCGGCTCCCAAATCCAGCCCGACGGGTGCGTGCAACTGAGCTCGTTGCTCAGCCGAAAGCGTGAGGCCGGCGGTGCGGAGGTCATCGCAGAGTTTGTCAGCGCGTTTTCGCGGTCCAAGCAGACCAAGGTAGGCGAGCGGTCGATCGAGCAATGCGCGCAGAAGGGGCAGATCGTGGACGTAGTGGTGGGTCATTACGACTGCGAGCGTATCGGGACCCGGTGCGATGCGCGCCACGAGGTGATCAGCGGGACCGGTGACAATCGCATCCGCCATCGGGAAACGGCTGGCAGTGGCAAACGCGCCTCTCGGATCCGCGATGGTGACGTGCCATCCGAGTTCCTTCGCCAGCCGGACCAGCGGCTGGGCGTCATCGCCAGCACCAAAGATAGTAAGGGCGGTGGGCGGGGAAATCGTTTCTAGAAAGAGAGCGTCGGGATCCGCGCAATCGCCGGGCGCCGCGAGTCGTGTACCCCAAGATTGAGTAGAGTCGCCGCCATGAAGGATGGCGAGGGCCGTACGACGACGGCGGGCGAAATTCTCTGCGAGGACAGTGGCCCAAGGCGGGCGCGGGGGGAGTTTTTCCAACAGCACGCGCACAATTCCGTGACAACCGAGACCGACTCCCCAGACGAGGTCGTTTTCCGACGTGGTGTCGTAGACGACGGCATCGGCTTGCCCGGTGGCGGAGACGCGGGCGGCCCGGGCCATCACGTCCTCCTCGAGGCAGCCGCCGCTAATTGAGCCGGTCCGCTCCTTGTCGGCGGCAATCAGGAGGCGGGCTCCGGGCCGACGGTACGACGATCCTGATACGCTGACGAGCGTTGCCAAGACCGATGGTTTTGGGTCTTCAGCGACGAGCGCGGCGACGATGGCTTGGAGATCTTTCACCCTCCCGAAGACGGTCATGACGACGGGGTGAAGGCAAGCACGTGACGAATATGAGGCAAACGGCCCGGGTGGGGCATGATCCCGGTTTCGGCCGTTGAACGCGTGGAAATTCTCTCGGACGGCGCGTCCGCGACCTATCGCTCCGATGCCGTTTCAGGTGTGATAAACGTGATTCTCAAAACGAAGGAGTTTAGATCCGTTCCCATTCGCTTCGGGCGCTTGCAAGGAGCACCTGACTGCCATTAATCCGCAAGGTGAAGTGCCCGAAATGAAGACCAGCCTTGGTAATCTGAGCTCAATCGTGGAATCTGTGGCTTCACTACGGGTTCGAGGTTGAAGGGTGATCTGCGTTAAAAGAGCAGCGCTACGTCCGTCAGCCACGCCGCCATGGGCTCACGAAACCAGAGGAAGTAGAGTGCTCCGGCGATCGCGAGCATCGGACCAAATGGAACGTGCGCTCCAAAAGAAAGAGCCCCCTCATGACTGAACCCCGCGCGGTCAACCGACTCCGGTTCGAGTTCCGCGGGAGCCGTCACGCGCGGTTTCCTTGAGATCCACTCGATGAGTTTGGCGATCATGAACCAGGCGGTGCCGACGACGGCGCCGCCGAAGAGCGCGAAGACCGCACCTTGCCAACCACAGAAGGCTCCGATCGCGCCGACGAATTTAACGTCACCAAAGCCCATCGCCTCTTTGCGCAGCAGAGTCTCGGCGATCAGCGCCACCCACAGCACGACGGCGGATCCGATAAGCAAACCTTGGATCGAGGCAAGCCCCGCTCGGAAACTGTCGACGAGGAAATAGTCCCCCGCCTGGCCGTGCAAAGCCGGCACGGCAAACGACAGGACTACACCCAGCGTGCCGAGTCCGATCGTGAAGACATCGGGGATGATCATGTGATCGAGATCGATGAACGTCGCCGCGATCAGCGCGCTGAGGAAAATCCAACCGCACAGCGCGACCAAGGGAGAAAATGTCAGCCAACAGGCGACGAACAGCACGCCGGTCAGTAATTCGACAAAGGGATATCGGAACGAAAAAGCCCGGCCGCAGCAACGAGCATGGCCGCGGAGCAGCAGCCACGAGAGGACCGGAATATTATCGTACCACGCGATGGGTTGGCCGCATCCGCAATGAGAGCCGGGCAGCACGACGGATTCCTCTTTCGGGACGCGATAAATAACGACGTTCAGGAAGCTGCCGACGCAGAGTCCAAACAGAAACGCCGCCACCGGGAAGAACCACGGAAACGCAGCGGAAAATGCGGCATAATCTTCGAGAGCCATGGGGCGGAAAGGCGGAAAATTGGGAAGGTGGGAAGGCGGAAAACCTAAATTCGGCAGTTCAGATTAACCGCGGATGACACGGATACAGCGAATTGCAGATCAAGGAGCATCTGACTGCCATTAACCCGAAAGGTGAAGTGCCCGAAATGCAGAATGCCTTGGTAATCTGTGGCCATCGGTGAAATCTGTGGCTTAACTGCTTTTTAGAGAAAATTGGGAAATCGGGAAATCGGGGAGAGAGGAACCGAGTAGCTGGAAAAGGGGAAAGTGGACACCCGGAAAAACGGGCGGCGCTGCCGTGGCTGAATTTCTCCGCGCCCGCTTACGTTCCGGTTCGCTTCCCTTGTGCGGCGCGAACCGCCGCAGCCATGGTTCCGGCGGTGAGGTTTGCACTTACGCCCGTCCACACTTCCAGGGCCTTGGCGCCCTGATGAACCAGCATGCTGAGTCCGTTCGCGGTTGGAATCCGGAGTTGCGCCGCGTGGCGAAGCAGCGGCGTCTCCGGAGGATTGTAGATCATGTCGAACACCGCGCGTGGCTGCGGCAGGGATTCGAGTGCGATGGGCAACGGGTCGGTGTCACGCAGTCCCGCGCTCGTGGCATTAATCACGAGTGCTCCGGGCGGAAGGTTGGTCGGCACCTCGGTGGGCGTGAATCCTCGCATCGGAATCTGTCCGGCGAGGGGCATCAAAATGCGCAGTAGGGCGTCCAGGTTTTCCCGCGTGCGATTCGCGATCCACAGCGAGGCACAACCGCGCTGAAGGCATTCGACGGCAGCGCCCCGCGCCGCGCCGCCGGCCCCGAGTAACACGATGTCGGCGCCAGCGAGGTCCAGCTGAAGGGTTTCCCACACCGCCGCCGCCAGACCATAGCCATCGGTATTGAACCCGCGCCATCCGCCGGGCGTCCACAGGAGCGTGTTCACTGCTCCGACCGGTTTTGTCGCTGCATCGACCTCAGCCACGTGATCGAACGCGATGATCTTGTGCGGGACCGTGAGGTTGATCCCGCGAAATCCCTTGGCATGCAAATGTTCGAGCGCCGGTGGCAAATCGTTTGGGTGAATCTCGAAACGGACGTATTTCCAGTCCGCGAAACGGCCATCGTGCCCGGCCAGTTCGGTGAGCGCAGCGTTGTGCATCGCCGGGCTAATCGAGTGCTTGATGGGGTGCCCGAGGACGGCGAGGGACGTGCCAGGACGAGACCACGATTCAAGGTCGTGGAAAGTGAGAACAGGATCAGCGGGCATCGCGGACGGATTGGCGGGAGGCCGCCGGGCAATGTCAAATCAGAGGAAGTGCCCGACCCGGGCGGTTGCGTCCCGCAGCCCGGGCGGTTACTCCCAATCTTTGGTTCTTCGCTGCTTTCAGGGGATAAACGCGAGGCAGGCGTACCTCGGAATTGAACAGAGGTAACGAAGGTGTGCGCCAGGAAGATTGGATCTTCATTTCCTCCGTTATCTCCGGTTCATTCTTCTGTGCTCACCCGGAAACAGCGAGGAACCCAACCTTTTATCCTTACCTTGGAAGCGAATTACGAATTCGCGTGTTTCGCGTAGGTCGTCTCGAACTCTTCCACAAAGCGGGCAAAGAGTTTCGCCCGGGCGGGCTCGCCAGCGGACGTATAATGATTCACGAGATTGCGGCAGCTGCGGCAGAGAACCTCGCGAATCGGCGTCGGTGAAAGATCGGTCGGCCGCGGTTTGATATTGTTCGCACGCAGCAAATCGAAGATCTCGTCTGCATCGCGAAATACGCCGCGGTCAAACGGATCGATAAAGAACGGCAGATCATCCGCGAAGCACCCGACAATAAAGTGCCCGGGCAACCCGACGGGTTCGAGATTGAGGCCCAGCCGATCCGCGACGAGCAAGTAAACAATACTCAGGGAAAGGGGGGATGCCGGTGCGACGCTCGAGGACCTGATCGATAAAACTATTCCGCGGATCCGTATAGTTCTCCACGTTGCCATGAAACCCCAATTCGTGAAACAACACGCGATTGAGCACCCGGCATTTTTCGCGCGCCGAGGACGGCTCGACGATTAGTTCCCGACAGCGTTCGGCGATTTGATTGAGTTCGCGGCAGCAATTGCCGACGTCCAAGTGAGGCGTCGCGGTGCGCGCAAGGAGTAACGCGCCCGATTCCAATTCGTAACTGAGCGAGCGAATATAGCCGCGAAACTCGGCTACGGGATCCGAAAAATGGAGTTCCTCGATGAAAAACAGCGCATGACGCGCCAGCACGCGATTCGAGCCGCGGGAGACAGCCTCCAAAAAAGGACCGGAGGCCGCGCCGAGCTGAGCAAAACGCGCGAGAAGGGCCCGGCGTACCATCGGACTCGTATCGTCCAGCAGACTCAGGAAGGCCTCACTTTCTCCGGGGCTGAGTGATTCGATTTCCACAAGTGAAAGCGAAAAACTTTTCCCCGATGGTGCAATAGGGAAACGGACGATTCCTGGTAAAATTTCCCTGGCGTTTAGCACGCTAAAACGGGCGCCTTGTTCGGACAAAAACGGACATCATTTTTGCGAGCTACTGTTAGCTTCGCAGCCTCCGCGAGATACGATTTTTCGATCTCTCGTGCGGTGACTTCAATCAACCGCAGCTGCTGAAGCAGCGCGGCGGAGGGCCGCCTGTAATATTCGTCGGAGTGGTCTGCCGGGCGCTCGCCTGGTCATTCCCGTGCACCATAGAGTGCAGTGCCGACGCGTACTACCGTGCTACCGGCGGCGACGGCGATTTCGAGATCGCCGGTCATGCCCATCGAGAGCTCAGCGAGCGGAACCCGGAAGCGGGCGGCGAGCCTATCACGCATCTCGCGGAGATTGTTGAAGGTGCGTTGCGCGTGAGCGCGCGTCTCATCCGGTGTCGTCCCCAGCGGCGCGATCGTCATGAGGCCCTCGACGCGCAACGCCGCCTTGGCGAGTGCGGTTTCGAGGAGAGCGGGTGCTTCCTCCGACTCGGCACCGAACTTGGCGGGATCGTTGCCGGCATTGATCTGCAGAAGGATCGGGAGCGTCTTACCCAGCTCGGTGGCCGCGCGATCCAGATGCGTGAGCAGCTTTACGCTGTCGACGCTCTGCACCCGATCGAAGAACTGCACTGCGAGTTTCGATTTGTTGGACTGCAAGTGACCGATCAAATCCCAAAGCAATGGCACCTCGGTCTGGGCCCGCTTCTCCATGCCTTCCTGCACCCGGTTTTCGCCCACGCGTTTGAGGCCGTAACGGGCGGCGAATTCGGCGGCGGCGACGGGATGGGTCTTGGTCACGGCGAGGAGTTGCACTGCAGCGGGATCGCGACCGACCCGCTTACATTCCGCCACGATCCGCGCCTGGATCGCGTCGGCCCGGCGGACGAATTCGTCGTAGTTAATTAACATGGCCGTGGAAAAAGGAACCCAATGTTTAGAAAATCTACTTAAGCATTTACGGGAAGAGAAGTTTTTCTAGTCTGGATCGAACAAGGCTAGCTAATCATGCAGATCGAGAATTTCAAAATCTTCGCCGACTTGGTCGAAACGAAGAGCTTTTCAAAGTCCGCCAAGCTCAACGGAATCACGCAATCGGCGGTCAGCCAACAAGCGCGCGCGATGGAGCGGCACTTCAAGACGTTGCTGATCGACCGGAGTCAGAAGCAATTCCAGCTTACGCGCGAAGGACAGCGCGTGTACGACGCCGCCAAGGAGATGCTGCACACCTACGAAACGCTGCTCTCCGAATTGCAGGAGATGAAAAAGGTCATCAGTGGCACGATTCGTATCTCCACGATCTATTCCATTGGCCTTCACGAGTTACCGCCGTTCATCAAGCGGTTCCTGCACGACTTTCCATCGGTGAATGTGCGGGTGGAATACCGCCGCTCCAACTTGGTTTACGAGGATATCCTGCACAACTCCGTCGACTTCGGACTGGTGGCATTTCCCGTGCGGCAGCGACAAATCGAGGTGTTGCCGTTCCGGAACGACAACTTGGTGCTCATCACTCACCCGTTGCATGCGCTGGCCAAGCGGACTGATATTGAGGTGAAGGATCTTGCGGCGCAAAAGTTTATCGGTTTTGATCCGGATATTCCGACGCGCAAAGCGGTCGATCTGATCTTTCGCGAACACAAGCTCGAGATCGAGCCGGTGATGGAGTTCGACAATATCGAGACGGTTAAACGGGCGGTGGAGATCGACCATGGTATTGCCATCGTCCCCCAAGCCACCGTCGTCCAAGAACAGAGGCAGGGGACGCTCGCCGTGTTGCGCTTCAAGGGGAAGGAGTTCACGCGGCCGCTCGCGATCCTGCATCGGAAGGGACGCGTCCTGACGCCCGCGATGAAGAAGTTTGTCGAGACGCTGGGATTGGATCTTCCCGAAGCGCGCGATACGTAAACGGGTTCAGGGACTCGGTCAGAAATAAACGCTCAAATCTACTTGGGCTTGAGTCGCGATCCGGCGTTGCTGGCTCAGTCACCTATCGGAGATAGGCTCCGTCGCTAGCGCCTTGGCTGGCGACCCAATCCCGGCGCAGCTCTGCGCGTTTATTTCTGACCGAGTCCCTCAGGGAAGGCCGGCCGCTGGAACAGCCCGGGTGGCAGCCGCGGCCTTGGAGAAGTTTTCGGGGAAGAGAATTTGCGGTGGTGCCTCTTACCTTCATGGTCTATCTCACTTTTATCATGAAACGACTGACACTCGCTCCTTTTCTCTGCTTTTCCGCCTTGCTGGTCGGTCCGGGCTGTAATCCGGGCAAAAAGGAGCCACCGATCCCCACAGTTGACGGCGCCGTGGCTCAGGTGTCCGCGGGCGGGGAAACCCACGCGGCTCTGCCGAAACTGGGTCCTGCTCCGTCGTGGCAACTGCAGGATCTTAACGGCAAGGTGGTGCGCTCAGAGGAGTTGAAGGGGAAAGTGGTCGTCATCGATTTTTGGGCGACTTGGTGCGGGCCCTGCCGCGTGGAAATTCCGGGCTACGTCGAGATGCAAAAAAAGTACGGCAAAGAGGGCTTCGCGATTGTCGGGATTTCGCTCGATCAGGCTGGCCCGGAGGTGGTCAAAGCGTTCGCTGATAAGTTCGCCATCAATTATACCATTCTCATGGGCGACGACGCGATCACCGGGACGTTCGGCGGAGTGGAAGCGATTCCGACCACTTTCCTGATCGATCGCACCGGTCAGATTCGCGATCGGAAGCTTGGTGCCGAGCATTCCGAAACGTACGAAAAAAAGGTGCTTTCCGTCCTGCGGGAAAGCTGACGTCTGCGTTCAGTTTTGTTCCGGGAGGGCTCGCGTCCGCGCCGGACTGGGCGCGGGGCCCCCGGTCTCGGTTCTTCGCTCCTCTCAGTGGATAAACGCGAGGCAGGCGCGCATCGAAATTGAACAGAAGCGGTAACGATGAAAACGAAGGAGTGCGCCAGTAAGATTCGATCTTCGTTTCCTCCGTTATCTTTTGTTCACCCTAAATTCGGCAGTTCAGATTTGCCACGGATGCCACGGATGCCACGGATGGCACGGATCCAGAGCATTCTAAATCAAGGAGCACCTGACTGCTATTTACCCGCAAGGTGAAGGGCCCGAAATACAGAATGCCTTGATCATCTGTGTCCATCTGTGGAATCTGTGGATCCAACTGTAGGTTCCAAGTTCATTCTTCTGTGCTCACCGGAAACAGCGAGGATCCCCGGTCTCTTTCGGGTCTCGCGTTGTATCATCGCGTTAGATACAGCGGGGCGTTGATCCCGACTGGAATCCCAAACGATATCCAGATGATCAACAACAGCGTCCACGCGGCCAGGAACGCAATGGAGTAGGGCAGCATGGCCGCGATCAGCGTTCCAATGCCGGCCTGGCGGTCGTAGCGCGCGGCGAAGGTCAGGATCAGGGGAAAGTAAGCCATGAGGGGCGTAATAATATTTGTACAGCTGTCGCCGACGCGATAGGCCGCCTGCACCAGTTCCGGGGAGTAGCCGAGGAGCATGAACATCGGAACGAAGATCGGCGCGAGCAGCGCCCATTTTGCGGAGGCGCTGCCGATGATCAGGTTCACCCCCGCGGAGAAGAGGATGAGCGCCATCATCAGTGGAATCGGAAGCTTCTCGAGACCCGCGGAGCGGATCAGATCGGCGCCATTCACGGCGGTGATGATCCCCAGATTGGTCCAACTGAAATAGGCGATGAACTGAGCCGCAAAGAAGGCGAGAACGAGGTACGCCGCGAGGGTGGCCATGGACCGCTCCATCCCTTTCACGACGTCCGTGTCCGAGTGAAGGGTCCGTGCGCCCAAGCCATACGAGAGGCCGAGTCCCAACCCCGCGAAGAGGATGAACGGTACCAGGTTTGAAATGAAGTAAGAGCGGAGAATGGGATCTGTCGTCTGCTTGGGATCGCGCAGGAAGCCCGTTTCCGGAATGAGCCCCCAGAGAAGGAGGCCAACACCGGCGAGGCTGAAGATCAGAGCCCAAAGCAATCCACGTTTTTCCGCCGCACTGAGCGGGACGAGCGGCTCCGGTTTGGCGTCCCCGCGATACGGCCCGAGGCGTGGCTCAACAAAGCGGTGCGTCACCCAGGTGCCGACGCCGGTGATGACAAACGTCGCCACGAACATGAAATAGTAGTTCGCGACGCCGGTGACGACGTAATCGGGATTTATGATTGAGGCCGCGCTTTGGGTTAAACCTGCCAGGAGGACGTCGATCGTGCCGACGAGAAGGTTCGCACTGAATCCTCCGGAGACGCCGGCAAAGGCGGCGGCGAGCCCGGCAATGGGATGGCGACCTAACGAATGGAAGATCGCGGCGGCCAGTGGGATGAGCATCACGTAGCCAATGTCACCCCCGGCATTCGACATTACCCCGGCAAAAACCACCATCGGCGTGATCAGGGTGCGAGGGGCGGCCAGGACGAGCAGTCGCACCACAGCGCCGATCAGCCCGGTGGACTCCGCGACGGCGATTCCGAGCAAGCAGACGATCACCACACCAAGCGGCGGAAAATTAATGAAATTGGGTAACGTCTGCGTGATAATCCGCTGCAAGCCGGCGACGTTGAGCAAGCTGACCGCTTGGACGGTTTGACCGTTGGCGGGATTCGTGACCTGCACACCGGCTTGAGCGAACACGCCCGAGAGCAGAATGATGAAGAGGCCGAGCAGGGCGAACAGCGTCGCCGGTTGGGGGAGGGCATTGCCGGCCCGCTCGACGCCATTGAGAAACCGCTGAAAGGCGGGCCCGCGGGCCGGGGTGGAAGCCGGAATCATGGCCTTGAGAAATGAGAGCGGCGGGATGAGGGCAAAACCAAACGGTAAAATGCCGCTTCCGCGGACGCCGGTGTGCCGGGTGACGTTCCCGGTTATACGGCGTAAGGGACTCGGTCAGAAATAAACGCGCAGAGCTGCGCCGGGATTGGGTCGCCAGCCAAGGCGCGGGCGACGGAGCCTATCTCCGATAGGTGACTGAGCCAGCAACGCCGGATCGCGACTCAA
>Ga0163144_10007298_pt1 | contig 24252 bp, 16 predicted proteins | sample OliLak19BULKMAT1_FD_123175 | JGI IMG/M metagenome (GOLD analysis project Ga0163144, IMG submission 123175) | Freshwater microbial mat bacterial communities from Lake Vanda, McMurdo Dry Valleys, Antarctica - Oligotrophic Lake LV.19.BULKMAT1 | ecosystem: Environmental > Aquatic > Freshwater >...
CTTTCTTGGGTCGGGCCATTTCGCCTTCGACCCAATAAGCATCCGGGAGCCACTCATGCGGAGAATGCCAGCAATTCTGGCGGCGGTTCTGTTGGCGATCGGCACGGGCCCTTTCGCCGCGCGCGCCGGCGACGATGTAAAGAAGCCCGCGCCGACTTTGATCCTCGACATTTCCGGCCGACTCGTCGACGCCGTCATCGCCAAAACCATCGATCGCACCGAACTCGACTATGACGAAATCGACGGCACGCCAACCGTCAGCAACGTCCTTACTACGGGGAATTTGCGTGCGGAATTACAACCATGCGCCGAGGCCGGCGTGTTGGAACTGATCTTGAGCGGCCGGAATGTGTCCAACGACATCGGCACGCGACATTTCGTGCGGGTGTACACGCGCTCGCTGATTCCCTTTGAAGTCAGGCAGCGCATCGTGCTGAAGCCCGAATCGCTCCGCAGCGTGCCCGGCCCGCGCTGGGCCAATGCGTTCCTCACGTTAACCGGCACGACGAATAAGGACGGCGATCCCGAGGCGCTGTCCGCCCTGCTGGCCCGCATTGGTTTTTGCCAAGACAAGGAACGCCTCGAAGACATCGTTTCCCGCAAGGTGGCCGCGAAGGCCGCTCTCCGCTTCGAGGCCGACTTGACCGACCCGCTGACCAAGGTGAGCAAGACCATCGGGGCGGCGATGAATAAGCTCAAGGAAATCGGCCTGAGCGACGCCCGTCTGGGTTTCGAGACGACCGCGACGCACCTACAGGTGCGTTTCGCCGCGAGCATGCCCGATTTCGCTCCGCCGCCCGGCCCGCCCGCGATTCCCGCTACAGCCGACCTGGCCGTCCGCGTTCACGAGTCGCTGCTGAACGAAACCGCCCGGCTGGCATTGGGCGGCAAGACGTTCGGACTTGGCGAAGCGCGGGCACGCTTCGACGATTTGACCGAGAACCTCCTTCGCGATGGACCGGGCGACAAGGAACGGGAAGAATTGTTGCGCACTGTCGACAAGGTCTTAAAAAGTCTGACAATGGAGACTCCTCGATTCACCTTCGCCGCGGTGGATCCCATCGTCGTCCATTTCCTCAAGGACGGCTTCACAGTCGAGGCTCATATCGACTCGTTCCTGTTGGGCGACAAGACCATCCGCGGGATTCGTGTCGGGGCGGCTTACCGCATTGAACGCCGTGCCGGCGAAGTGGCCGCCTCCCGCGTCGGCCCGGTGCGTGTGCTCGCCGAGGAGGAGAAGGACGCCAAGAAATCAATCTTGGCCAAGACCGAACGGCTTCTGTTGGATGCCTCCGCCGCCAGCGTCTTTCGCAGCAAACTGACGCTGATCGACAGGTTGCCCGCGGCCGTCCCGGGAGTCGAGTGGATCGAGCCGCTGCACGCCGAATCCGCGGCCGGCTGGTTGACGCTGGGTTGGCAGTTGCCGGCGAAGACTGCGGCGAAATGAACGACGACGGGGCAGCCCTATTCGGCGGCCCCGTCTCCTCCCCAACCCCGCATCCCGTAGAGCAAGCAGCCTTGCTTGCTCAGTTCAATTCGGAATGAAGCGAATCGTTTGGATCTGACTGTTGACGCGAACCCATTGCGTCCCAACGATCATGAACTGTTCCTGCATTTGCGCGATGACGTTGCCGGAACCCCCGACGCCAAAGTTGATGATGCCGCCGCCCGTGTTGCGGGCCGTCGTTGGGTTGATATCAATGTACTTGGCGCCGAACACCATGGTTTTCGGGTAGAACTTCGCGGAATGAACATCGATGCGAAGGTTTGTGCCCGCCGGGAACAGCATGAGTCGACCATCGCTGCGATACTGGTAGTTGCCGGATAAATGGGCGATTGCTCCATTGGCATGAACGGCAAAGTAACGCCCCGTGGCCAAGGACTTGCCGGCGGTGAGCCCGAGTCGAGCTTGGAGGTTTCCGAAAGGATTGGTCGGAGCGGCCGGCACGATCCGCCGGGGCGGGACTTGCGTTCCAGGAGGCGTGCCGGGTTTCTTTCCATGTGTCGATGGCGCCAGGTGTTCGCCTTGCCCCCATGCGGTTCCGTCCGACCTTAGCGTGACCAATGCCATTCCCAACACCGCCGCGAAACGAATCGTGTTGCTCTTCATCGTACACCCCGTCTTGTTTTCTTAGATTGCGTTACAGAAGGGGATTGCCGAACGGGTTTCGGACCGGCCAAAAAAATACGAAGAGGGCATTGGCCGCGAGAACGACTCGGTGTAGGAAGGGGTGGTAGCGGAATCTCCCACAAATTCCCAGGAGTCGCAATGAACGCCCATCGTAGTTTCACAAGAGTCGGCTGTCTTCGTCTTGCCATGTTGACCCTCGCCGCCGTTCCGTCCCTCGGCTGGTCCCAAGGCAAAGAACCCAAGGCATCGCTCGACGCCGACGCGCTCAAGAAATGGGGCAAAGTCGAAATCGTCGTCCTCGCCGATCTCACCCGCGCGGTTGCCGGTCCCGTCGGGCTCTCGGAACCGCCGCTGCGCACCTACACCCTCTCGTTCACCGTTCGCGAAACGCTGCGCGGCAGCTATCCCAAGGACACGCCCGTCGTCGCCTCGTATGCCCTTCGCCAAAGCGCGGAACCCAAGTTTCCGCTGGGCCGTTGCCTGGTCGGCCTCTCTTCGGGCAAGGGCAGGCTGACGGCCGTCACGTTCGAAACCGCGACCGACTCCGCGTTACGCCAAGCGCGCCTGGCCTGCTCAATCCCTCTCGGCTGGACGGTCAAAGGGGAGAATCTGCTATCCCCCTGGGCCGCGCTCGGCAAAAAAGGCTGGAACGTCGCCCCCGCCGCCGACACGATGCTGACGTGCTCCGCCACCGGCCGGCCTCCACTCTTGGCCGGCCCCGGCGTGGAATTGATCGTCACGAAAGTCGCTCCCAAAGTCGAACTGAAGTACAAAAACCCGGACGGCGATGGCGAATACAAAGTCACCGTCAAGAACTGGACCGAGAAGGAAATCAGCGTCCCCGCACTCCTGACGGACGGCAAGAACGTTCTCTGGAATGAATCCCTCGTCGTCGCCGGCGGCGATAAGGCCTACGCCCTCCCCGATGCCAAGGGCGTTCCCGAGTCCGCGCGGCCCCTCACCCTCAAGCCCGGCGAAAGCGTCTCCACGACCATCAACGTCCTGAAACTCGACCGCCCCGATTACCCCCGCGGCGGCTCGCGCATCGAATTCCTCTTCTGCCTCGGCGAACGCGCGGTCTCGCAATCGTTCTACTATTTCTCCTCGCACCACGACAAGATTCGCGAGTCGCTGCGGAAGTGATCCAGCGCGTCGGTCACGAAGCAAGTGCGAAATCCGCTCACCCGGCGTGCTGGCGAACTTTGGGCGCGGGCACGGGGCCGGCGATCTCGGCGGGCATGCCGTTGCCCAAATTGCGATGGTAGATCGTTCTAGAGGGGAAGGGAATCTCGATGCCTTGCTCGTCGAAGGCGTTCTTGATTCGGCACAACAATTCGCGGCGGACGTTCCATTGTTTGAGCGGGCGAGTCTTGAGGAAAAACTTGATGATGACGCCCGAATCGCCCAGGGCATCGACTCCGAGCATTTCCGGATCATCGAGAATCATGGAGCTGAAATTCTCGTCTTCCCGCATTTCCTTGCCCAGCTTTACCAGAAGATCCATCACGCTGTTCACGTCTTCCTTGTATCCCACCGCGATGTCGAAGAGCGCCCGCGACCAACCGTGGGTCATGTTGCTCACCTTCGTGACTTCGCTGTGAGGAATGAAATGGGCGACGCCTTCCAAATCGCGAAGGACGGTCATGCGCAGCGTGACGTGCTCCACCGTACCGGAGGTATTGCCGATGCGGATGACGTTGCCGACGGTGTATTGGTTCTCCATGAGAATGATGAACCCGTAGAAGTAATCTTTCATCAAATTCTGCGCGCCGAACGCGATCGCCATCCCAAAAATCGCCGCTCCGCCAAGTAGGACCGTTACATCCAGCCCGCCCGTTTGCAAGACCGCCAACACTCCGACGGTGATGGCGAGAATTCCCAGCGCGTTAGTGAAGACACGAACAAGCGTGTCGGTGCGTTCCTCGTGCTGGAGCGCCTTGCGCCCTTGCTGCATCATCCGCCGGATGAGGCGCCGTCCCGCCACCTTGGCCAACCACCATAGAAAAACGATAAAGGCGATAACGAGCAAAATCCTTGGGCCGCGACTGAGCGCCCAGCGCAAAATCTTGTGCGGCGCCATCGGGTTCTCCAAGAAATCCAACCAGCGCTGTGCGGATTCCGCTTCCGACTGCCGTGCCCGCAAGCCTTCCAGCGCCGCCTCTTTCGCGGCCCGCAACGCGACAAGTTGCGTCTCGAGTTCGGCGATGCGCGTCCCACGTTGTTTTATTTCCTGGGCAGCCTCGTCGAGCCGCGTTTGAGCTACCCCACGCTCCTCGCGCATTCTTTCGATCGCCGAGGCCGGCAGGTCTTTGGGCGGATCCTTCAACTGCCCGTCGAGTGTCGCGAGATTCTTCTCCGCGTTCTGTTTGACTTTTCCCGCCGTCGCCAGGAGTTGCTGTTCGAGCTTCAAATCCTTGTCGAAAAGCTCGACGGCGTGGTCGATCCGCTGCACGGATTTTTCCGCCGTACCCAGGGCCGATTGTTTCGTCGCGAGATCCTTGCGTGCCTCATCCGCAGTCGCGTCGGCAGGCTCGTCTTTCTTGGCGGGATCCTTGCTCTCCTTCGATTCCAAACTCGGCGGACCTTTCTTGGCATCCACCTTGCCTGGGGTTGGCGATTCCTTCGGCGGCGAAACTTTCCCAGGATCGACCTTGGGCACGGCCGCGCCGCTGAATTCCTCTAACGCCTTGCTTTCCAATTGGATCTTTTCCTCGAGCGTCTCGATTTGGGGCTGGACCGCTTTGCGACGTTCGATGGCAAGCCCGAGGCGTTCGCGCGCACTATTCCAGCGGACCTCCAGATCGCCGACTTCTTTCTTGAGGGTCTTTGCTTCGTCTCCCTTTGGATTGCTTTTCGCAATCTCCTCGAGCCGTTTCTTCTTTGCCGTCAGATCCTGATCCAGTTGATCGAATTCTTTCGTGGTGCTCTTAAATTCGCCGTCGAACTTCTTGGTCTCGCCGCGCAGCTCCTGCAAACGATCGCGGTCCGCCTTCAATATCTTTTGCAGCTTGCTGACCCGCTGGGCATTCGCGTCCAGGGAACTGGCCTTTGTGTCCTTACTCTTCTCTCCGCCGCCGACCTCGCCCGCGGACACGACGATCAATGTGAGGAAACACGCCGTCCGCCAAACCTGTCGCATTCGCCCCGTCATCGCGTACCATTGTTCGCGCGAAGAAATGCCGCGAAATCCCAGCAGTTTCATCCTTCCGTGCAACCATTCCGTGTTAAGAACCCGTAATGTGATTTTACGCTCGCACACGGCACAGTCCACTCCCCAGCGGTGCATCGAAACTTGTACTCGTAGGGCCCATGGAATAAACTGAAGTAAACTGGTTTTTCGTTGTTGGAGCCTTCGATGCGTCACCTGCCGCGCTTGCCATGGACACTTTGCACTTTGCCCCTACTCCTACTTCTGTTCTTCGTTCCCGTCTCGTTCTGTTCCGCGCAATCCCCCGACGACGCCGCCTTCAAAACCAAAATCACCCCCTTCTTCGCCAACTACTGCAACGAATGCCATTCCGGCCCCAAGCCCAAGGGTGCGTTCCGCATCGAAGGCGAACTCAAGCCCAACTTCGCCGACGTTCTTTCGCGCGGCAAATGGCGCGAGGTCGTTAACGTCCTGAACGGCCATGAAATGCCGCCCAAGAAAGCCAAACAACCCACGCCAAAGGAAGTCGCCGCCGTCGTCGATTGGATCACCGAGCAAACCGTGAAGGCCGAGTTCGCCAAACGCGAATCCGCCGTCGTCCTCCGCCGCCTCAATCGCGACGAATACCGCAACACCATCCGCGACCTTGTCGGCGTCGATGTCGACGTCTCCGGCTTCCCCCAAGACCCCGCCGCCGGCGGCTTCGACAACGTCGGCGCCGCCCTGACGATGTCCCCCTTGCATGTCGAAACGTACCTCAACGCCGCCCGCCGCATCCTCGACCTCGCCCTCGTGGAAGGCGACCGACCCGCCGCCGTCAAATGGCGCTTCACACCCACCACCGCCGCCATGGACCGCGTCCGCGTCAAACTCGACGCCAAGAACAACCAGGTCATCGTCAACGGCGGCAACAACCTGAAAATCGACGACTGGATCGTCCTCCACCACAATTCCTGGGACAAAACCGTCAACGCCCGCAACTTCGCCGTCCCCACGGCCGGGACCTACATCGTCCGCGTCAAGGCCGCCGGCCGCATCCCCGATCGCGCCGAAGTCGTCGCCTCCGCGGAAAAAATCCTCGGCAAACGCCGCGACGAACAGACCGCCAAGACCCCCAAGGGCGCGAAGTATCACAACGAACAATATGAAAGAGACCTGGCACATTTTCGAAGCGACCGCATCTACGACTACGGCCCGCCCCGCATCAAACTCGTCCAACAACTCGGCCCCCAACCCCGCACCATGGCCGAGTTCGATGCCGACGGCACCAAGGCCAAGCCGAAGATCCACGAGTTCCCACTCTATTTCACCAAGGAAAGCGCCGGCCTCACCTTCGAATACGCCTACGCCCTCCCCAGCGTCCTTGAAAACTATTGGCTCCAGGGCCGCGACAATTTCGCCCGCCCCGAACTTTTCATCGAGTGGTTCGAGATCGAAGGCCCCATCTACGACGCCTGGCCGCCAAGTTCGCACACCGGCATTCTCGTAGACAGTCCTAAGAACGACTCCGACGAACGCACCTACGTCGCCGCCGTCTTCAAAACCTTCATGCGCAAAGCCTACCGCCGCCCCGTGCGCGACGAGGAAATCACGCCAAAACTCAAGCACTACGATGCCGCCAAAAAAGAAGGCGCCCCTCTCGTCCAAGCCATCAAACGCCCCTTGCTCTCCATCCTCGTCTCCCCGCATTTCCTGTTCCTCACCGAACCGACCGTTGCGGGCGTCAAGGCCCCGCGCAAGCTCAACGACCACGAACTTGCCGCCCGCCTCTCCTACTTCCTCTGGTCCAGCATGCCCGACGAGACGCTGCGCAAACTCGCCGACGCCGGCCAACTCTCCGACCCCGCCGTCTTGGCCAAGCAAGTCGACCGTATGCTCGCCGACCCCAAGAACACCGCCTTCGTTCACAACTTCGCCGGCCAATGGCTCGGCCTGCGCGAGGTCGGCGCCAACCCTCCCGCCCAGGATCTTTACCCGCAATACGATCGCCACCTGGAACTTTCCATCGTCAAGGAAAGCGAACAATTCTTCCGCGAGATTCTCCACGGCGATCTCGACGCCCGCTTCCTCGTCAAGTCCGACTTCGTCGTCGTCAACGAACGCCTCGCCCGCTTCTACGGCATCGACGGCGTCAAGGGCGACCACTTCCGCAAAGTCCCAGTCAAGCCCGACGTCCATCGCGGCGGCATCCCCACACAGGCCTCGATCCTCACCATCACCTCCAACGGCACCCGCACCTCGCCCGTCAAACGCGGCACCTGGATCCTCAAAACCTTGATGGGCATCGACCCAGGCCTGCCCCTGGCGAACGTCGGCGAAATCGCCCCCAAAGTCCCCGGCATCGACAAAGCCACCGTCCGCAAACGCCTCGAAATCCACCGCCAACTCGACCAGTGCGCTCGCTGCCACAACAAGATCGACCCCCTCGGCTTCGCCCTCGAAAACTTCAACGCCGCCGGCGCCTGGCGCGACCAGGAAGGCTTCGGCTACAGAGGCCGCATCCAGAAAAACGATCCCCGCATCGACGCCTCCTCCGAGATGATCGACGGCACCAAAATCGTCGGCGTCCACGGCCTGCAAGACGCCATCCTCAAAAACGAAGACCTCTTCCTCGACTGCATCAACTCGAAGATGCTACAATTCGCCTTGGGCCGCGAACTGGGATTGGCCGACGCCCCCGCCGTCAAATCCGCCGTCGCCCACATGAAACGCAACGACTACCGCCTCCGCGCCGTCATCCACGCCATCGTCGCCAGCGAGGCGTTTCGAACGAAATGATCGTTAGCACGACGCGCGAGTGAGTGAATTCACACGCTCGCGCGTCGTGCTAACAAATCACAGGAGTCCCACGCCATGCCATCATTCTTTCATCGCCCCATCTCCCGCCGCCATGCTCTGCGTGCCATGGGCGCCGCCGTCACGCTCCCCCTCTTGGAAGCCATGCTCCCGCGCGCCAGCGCGGCCCCTTCCACCTTCCGCCCCTGGGCCCGCTTGACGACCTCCCACCCGCGCCTCCTGTGCTGTTACATCCCCAACGGCGTCAACATCCGGGAATGGGTTCCCACCGACTCCGGCGAAACTTACACGCTCTCGCCAACTCTCCAAGCCCTGCGCGAGCACCGCGCCGACTTCACCGTCCTCTCCGGCCTGGGCCATCCCGCCAGCCAGGGCGGCCACAGCGGCGCCGACACCTGGCTCACCGCCGCCAACCTTCGAGGCCGACCCGGCGCCGATTACACCAACACCGTCTCCGCCGACCAACTCGCCGCCGCCTTGTCCGGCCGCCACACCCGTTATCCCTCCCTTCAACTCTCCGACCAATCCGGCACCGGCTCCGCGGGCCATTCGCACACGCTTTCGTTCGACGTCAACGGCACCCCTCTGCCGGCCGAGAACTCGCCGCGCCGTCTCTTCGAGCGCCTCTTCGTCCCCGAATCCGCCCGCGACCGCGAAGCCGCCCTGCGCCGTTATGCCGAGCGCCGCTCGATCCTCGACGATGTCGCCGCCGAAGCCGCCTCGCTCCACCGCGACCTGGGCACGCTCGACCGCCGCCGCATGGACGAATACCTCTCCAGCGTCCGCGAAACCGAACGCCAAGTCGAACGCCTGCAAAGCTGGATCGACGTCCCCCGCCCCAACGTCCCCGACACCGGCCTGCAACTCGCCAACCGCCCCGGCGACGCCCACGACCGCCCCATGTGGCTCGACGTCATGCTCGAACTCGTCTACCTCGCCTTCATCACCGACACCACCCGCGTCATCACCTTCGAATGGTCCCGCGAAGCCGGCGGCTACGGCGGCGGCGGCGAAAACCACCACGAACTCTCCCACCACGGCGGCGACGCCGGCATGCTCACCCGCCTCGCAACCATCGACCGCTTCCACCTCGCCAAACTCGGCCGTGTCCTCGGACTCCTGAAAGCCACCGCCGAAGGCGAAGGCACCATGCTCGACCGCACCATGATCCTCTACGGCTCCGGCATGAACAGCGGCTTAGGCGGCGAACACTCCCCCCGCAACCTCCCCCTCCTCGTCGCCGGCGGCCGCCGCCTCGGCCTCAACCTAGGCCGCCACCTCGCCTTCCACCCCGACCGCCACCCGCCAATGGCAAACGTGCTGCTGACTCTCACGCAGAAAATGGGCGTCGAGACGGAAAGATTCGCGGATGCGACGGGGACGCTGACGGGGCTTGGGTAGGCGCCATTATTCTTGGGCGAGCGGCGCGGCGTAAGCCCGCCGTGGTTGAGGCGGTGGCCGGATTGTTGCTCATCTTAAAAATACTCGTTTGGAAGCAATCCTTCTTCACGCTGCCGAAAGTAGGTGGCTTTCAAACCATCCGGGCGGGAGTTCTCGGGCGGATTCAATGGGGCGAGGTCAGGCAGATCGTCCGGAAAACCGAAACAGTCAAAGTAGAGCGCCTGCACTTCAGGATCGTTTGGATTGCATTGAAATAAACGCAAAACCCGTAAAAGGCGCTGCCGGACAGCGCGGGGCCTGGTTTGGTTCAGTCCCAGAATATTGACCAAAGTCATGCCAGGATGAGTCCGCCCAATCATAACACCGTCGGCGTCCATGAAAATGTACTCCGCCAATCTCTCCGAGCATGGGTCCAGCAGGATCACATCGCGCTTCCAGGCGTTGCACCGATTGCAGGCGTAGACAAGATTGTCGTAGACGCAAATCAAGGCTCCGTATTCGGGTTTGCCTTTCGGCTTGACGTGATCGACGCCGAACGCGGCGTGGCCAGTCCGGTCCCAGCGTTCTCGTTCCAGGCAATAAACGCAACGAAAGCGGAAGTCGTCGCGCAACCAGGGCTTGAACGTACCATAGGCCGTGTAGCCAGAGGGGCCATGCTTGCTAGTGTGTGGGTTGGGCGGATAGTCGAAAACCATCGGGTGGCCTGCCAATCGGATTACTCGGCGTCCTTGTATTTCGCTTCCATTTTTTCCAGCCGTTCGTCCACAACCAGTGACTTTGGAAACAAGGATTCGGTGTACGCACCAAAAGCCTCTTCCAGTTCGATCAATTCCGCTTCGTCTTCGGGGCTTAATGGTTCCCGCGACTTGCGCAGGGCCAGTTCGATGCGCCGCGCGTTCTTGCGGTCCCATTCCTCGCTGATGCCAGCGTCGAGGGCGGGTTGGTAGGGTACGTACGTTGTTGAATCACCATTTACTTCGTCGTCCGCTTCTTGAACGGCATCAACAGAATCCACAGACTCGTCCCCGACTTGTTCAACAACCTTGATTTCGTCCGGTGTAAGATTGTATAGTTCATAGATAAGCTTGTCGATCTGGCGATCGATTGAAGTGATTTGTCCATGCAGCACTTTCCTGTCGTGTGGAGTCTTTGATTTGGAGGCCAAGACGTGAAGCGACAACATTGTTCTCACAAGCGTCTCGATTTGATCTTGTCGAGCCAAATCGCCGCTCTTGGAAACATCGATTACACGAACTGGAGTCTTCTCCATGTATTGATAAATTAGCCGGTAACGATATTGGCCCGCGCGAACACCGAAGGGGATACTAATATTTGCAATCGCGAACCAAAACAGGCGACTATTCAAGAATCCTAATAAATAAAGTTCATCAGTGCCGAGGCAATAAGCCGTGTTAGAGAGATAGTTCCCCTTGAGATCCAGATAAAACCGAGGGCCTTTACAAATGTCCGGAAAGACGATTTTCGGCCTCTCAAAGAATCCATAGTAGTCGCAAGCGCGAAGCTCCCACCAGTATTCACCCTGATCCTGGCGCATTCGCAGTTTTTCAGCATACTGCAACAGATGTTCGCCGATTGCAGCATAGTTTTTCGTAAACCAAGCCCATGCATCTCGCTCTGATGGCTTGTTCAAGGTTTTTTCGGATTTGGACATTTCTTGACGAGTCCATCCATTGGGTATCACAATCAAGTGCCTGTCAGAATCAGCCAAAGCGTAACGCCGAATATCTTGCCCCCCCAAGAATGGCTTAATGAGATCAAGCGAGTTGTGAGAAGTCTGCGCCAAATTCGTGCGTTGCAAATTAGACAATTCGAATGCTTCATTCATTCCGGTTTTGAGGCCACTAAAAAACTTTCGATCAACATATATGCCGAGGGGCTTACCAGCCGCCATTATCTTTTCAAAAACGGACGATTCCTTATCGGATTTGAGGGACCATGAATTGGCTGTCAGCCGTTCATAGGGAACAGCGTAAGAATGCGTTTCTACATGTTCGGCCAAATTCTTGACGCCCTGTGAATTGACTTTGGAAATCTCTACCGGCATTGCACTTGCACCTTTTGCGAGAAGTGGAATGCAAACGTATGTGTCTTTCGCGTTCGCAAAAACCGCAAGTCCACCAAAATCAACAATTTGAAGTACCGCAGAGGCTTTAACTAGCGTCGCCCTTAGCTCGGCCCCAAACGTAGTCCGAAGGAAACTGCTCGACACAATGACGCTGAATAGTCCGCCATCCCGTAACAACCGAATTCCCTTCTCCATGAAATAGACGTAAAGATCTGCGGAAGCATCAAATGCTTCGTAGTGATCTCTAAAGTAAGGCTTAATTGGGGAAATTGACTCCTGTCGCACATACGGTGGATTTCCAATTACCGCATCAAACCCACCCGACTTCATAATGCCTGAAAACTCCGCGTTCCAATCGAAGACGTTGATGCGATAACGCTCTTCCTCGTCGAAATTCAGCATTTGTTGGCCGTCATAAAAATCGGGCCCAATCAGCGAATTGCCGCATTTGATATTGCTGGCGAGATCCGGCAAGGCGCGTGCATGGTAGAGCAGGCGCTGGTTTTCCAGAGTTTGCTGCGATTCGCCTTCCAAAACCTTCAAGAGCAGCGATAGTTTGGTCACTTCAACGGCTTGCGGGTCGATATCGACGCCGTAGACATTGTTAAGAAGAATGCGCTTCTTCTCGGCGCTGGTGAGATGCCAAACGCCACCGCGTCCTTGAAAAAGTTCCTTGGGATGCTTTTCCGGCCCCGCCTCGAAATAGCGGTCACGGTGCCAATCAAGCAGAAACTGATATGCCCCAAGCAGGAACGAACCGGAACCACAGGCGGGATCGAGTACGGTCAACTTGCTTGCCTGCTTGGGTGTCTTGCCTTCCAGGAGTTTGCCGACTGTGTTCTTGACGATGTAATCGACAATGTAGGTCGGCGTGTAATAAACGCCGCCCGCCTTGCGGACCTCGGGCTTTTCCTCGACGACGGCGCGATGGCCATCCGTTAGGCGGATTACCTTGCCGAGGAACTGCTCATAAACCTGGCCGAGGATCTCGGCGGGCAAAACGGAAAACTCGTAGGGGCTATCGGGATAATAAATATTCTTGAAAATGTCCTTGAGCGGCTTATCGTCGATCGTCAAACCCGTCGTCAAGGTATCCGGGCCTTCGAGGCGGCCGGCTTCTTTGGTGAAGTGGAACAAACCGGAGTTATACCGGTCGTCGGCCTTGTGGAAGAGCACCTTCAACTGATCATAAACGCCGGCGCCGTTGCGCAAGGCCCGGAGTTGACCATAATCCTCGATGCCGCGGTCCTCGCACATGCGCAGGAATAGAATGCGGTCGATGGTCACCTGGACGGCGTAATTCAGTTCTCGCTGGGTCAGCGTGGGATTACGCAGGGCGATGTTTTTGGCGAGCAATTCGCGCCAACTTTCGATTTCGCCCAGGAAAGCGACATCGACGGTGGCGGTGCCCCTCTTGATTTTGTTCGATTCGGCGTACTGATCGAATGAACCCTTGAGGACGGCTTCCTTGGAGAACGTGCCGGCGATGCTGTCCCAGTGCTCGGCGTAATCCTTGAACGTGAGATAGCGAATCCGCGCGGTGGACGGCTTGTCGGTTTGCGCGGGTTTGACCCGGCAGTCATAGACGACGAACTCTTCAAAATCGGTAAGGATCGACAACGGCAGCTTCGCGGACCAGCCGTAGCGCCGCAGCTGAAATGCAGGCGCGGAATCGTTTTTGAGATCGATGCCCGGGCGCTTGGCCTCCAGAAAGAACTTACGCGCACCGCCGATGCGAAAGCAATAATCGGGCGCCTTGTTCTCGCCGCCTATCTTGATCGCGTCTTCATGGATGACATCTTTATATGCTTCTGCCGCGCCGAACGTGTTGTAAATGTCCCAACCCAGACACTTGAAGAACGGATTGATGAACTCGTTCCGCACTTCGGTTTCACCGTAACTGCTCGAGCGATACGAAGGGGCGTTCCGCGAAAAACGTTCGATCAGGTCAATAATTTCCGAGGGAGCGCTCATAGGTAATCCAGCGAACAAAGTGAAACAAGAATAGTTATATCAGCGCCCCACCCCGACGCAAGATCGCATCCCGGAAGATTTTGCGAGGCCGATGCCGAATTGAAGTGGTTGCGAAGCGGCGATCCAGAGGTTCATCCCGGCAAGGACGGCAGCGCTTCGCAGTTCTTCGGAAATTGGTACAAGGGCGAGGTGGCCGGCGAGGAGATGGAAGGCTGGCTTTGCCCGGCGCTCGGCCTCTACTTCAAGACGGCGCCATCCCGCATCTTCGTGAAGGCCGATCCCCTCCCCGCCGAAGTCGACCCCATTTGGCGCATCGACAAGGACGCACCAATAGCCGTGCGCTTCGTGTCGGCGCCACCGGCGGAAGGCGAGTGCCATGGACATTGAGCCGGGGACGGGGACGCAATTCGTTGATGTCACTAACCCCGACGTCACCGATGAGTTGGCCGCTCTGCTATTGCGCTGCCTGGCCAAGAAACGCGACGACCGCCCCGGCACCTTTCACGAGGCGCTCAAATCGCTTAATGCGCTACGGATTTTCAAGAGTGATCCGATTGTGCGGAATACGTAGTCGCTTTTGGCTCCAGCCCAAAACGTGTTGCGCAATGAGCCGGTAAGAGGAGGAGAGGGACGCACTGAGGTATGCTGTTGGCGGTCGGGGTTAATTGGCAAGATGTGCGCGTCGCCTTTTGTTCCGCCGACCGAATCCTTTATCCACGCCACCCATATCGGCACCACCCGCCCCGCAACTGCTCAGGGACTTATAAAATGGCCATCTAGCGACGTAACTGGCTCGGGCGTGGCGAGTTCGTTCGAGCCGCATTCCCCGGCTTGCCTACCTATCCAATGCATCGTGATTGATCGGCATTCCGTCCGACGGATCGACTAGCAGTCGTAGAGTCTCCTCCGGGACATTATTGGAGATCGTCCTCACCGAGCCGTCCGCGAACAGGGCAAAAAAGCGATCCGGCATGGACCATCCCAGCGAGGATCGCGGGCGGGCGGGATCATAGTCGATGTCCTCTGGCTTGGTCCAAAGTACGGGCTTATTGGATTCAGCCACCATGAAGGTGTTGGAGCTGCCGTCGCTGATGCTAATCAGCGATCTTTTTCTCGGCAACGCTCCCGGCCCCTTGGAAGGCCAGTCAGGAAACAGCGTCTTTGGACCGACGAGGAACTGGTAAGTGGTGTGATTCGCCGGCGCCGGCTTGCCGACCGATTGAAACAGTGCCGGCATTCGCTCCGCCAACGGCAAGTTGTGCGGACTGTCCCATGGCTCATTCAAGCGGAACTGGCGATACAGATGGTCCTGCCCGACATATGGCAGGATATGCACGCGCCAACTCAATAGCGGCTTGCGTGTGGCCGGGTCTTCACTGCCCGGTTGAGGCAATTGCTTGAAGACATCGTGATGGGCGTGTAAGGAAATCGCGATTTGTTTAAGGTTGTTCGATTCCTGGGTGCGCGCTGCGGCCATCCGTACGCGACTTGTGGACTCCTTCAAGAGATAGCCGGGAATGTACAGCGGTACCGCCACGAGGCCCACTATCAGCCCGGCGAGCGCCAGCCCAAACCCGGCCAGCCGGCCCTTGCTGCGTTTCACCTCCGCAATCGCCATCAAGGCGAGGACGAGGTTCAGCAGCCCAAACGCCGCCGGAATCGCCACGGCCCAGATTGGCGCCACAAACCCCAAGACCATGGCGCCGACCAATATCAGCAAGCCCAGGACGAGACTGAACACGGCCTTGCCACTGGTCGCCTCGGGGGGCGTATATCGCCGGCGTGGAGTCTCTCGCTCATAGCGGTCATTTGGACCATCGACTGCTGGCGGCAGGGGGGCTTGTCCGCTGCGTACCGCGTCGAGCGACGCCGCCGGTAAATCCTCTTCTTCCGCACTCATCGGCGCCGTCAAAATCGTCTGGCATTTCGGACATCGTATCCTTCGCCCCGCATGTTCGTCGCCCGTTTGCAACGACTCGCCGCATGAACAATTGATGTAAATCATGGCTGGACTCCTGTCGAGGTCGTGCGCTTTTGGATTACTGACCGCTGCGCAAATAGCGCAACCTTAGATTTTAGACCAGCATGAGCGAAAAAGCTATGAATTAAATGGGGCTTTTGTCGGAGCCGTCCGATGGCCAAATGCAATTCCAAGTGCAACTCCTCCAAGTCCATACACGACAAATTGCGCATTTCTACATGTTTCACATGATGCCACCCTCCTTGGTCCAAAGGTACGTCGAAATGAATCGCGTCCCAATCGCGTCCCCTTTTTATTCCCGAGTAACCTTCGGGGATGGCTCATCGGTCCGATGGGATCCAGACCCGACGGACCTACACCTAACATTAAGGATCCTATGCGGTGTTCTCCGCGTGGAAGGACTTATTCTCCGCCGAACAATGTGAGGCGGAGCACGCCGTATAGGATCCTGTTGGACTGAACCGCGGATCCCACCGCCAGCAGGTCTATGGGGATTGCAGTCACGCGGGTTCTTTTGATAGCCACAGTGTAACCGTTGCCGAGGAGATCGCAAGCGCGTTTTTTGGGTGGTCGAATCCACTTGATGCCGAAACGACGCCCGGCTCGTCCTTGCTAGCGCTGTGGGCTCGCCGAAACCATAAGCGACGCGGATAACGACCATCCGGATCGGCCCAACGAATTGGCGGTCGGAAACGGAAATCCGTAAGAAGACGGCTGCCGGGCAACGCCGTCTGTGTGGGAGTGCAAAGCCGCCGCTGGAGGCCAAGGCGTGAATGATCGCAAGCCGAGATTCGAAGTGATGGACGATGCGATGGCGGACATCTTGCGCCAGAAGACCGAGGTCGAGCGTCTGCGCATCGCGGGGCGCATGTGGAAATCAGCGCGGGTCATTTTGCGCGGCGCGATTCGCACGGAACATCCCGATTGGAATGCCGACCAGGTCAATCGCGAGATCGCCCGGCGGATCAGCCATGGGGTCGTCAGCGATGAATTCCGCTGAGTTGCAACCGCACGAATTGATGCAGATCGCGGCCGATTTTTTCGAGTCGCAGGGAATCGCCTACCATGTCGTCGGCTCGATGGCGAGCATGGCTTACGGAGAACCTCGCTTCACGAACGACGTCGACATGGTGGCCGACATTCCCTTGGGCAAGATCCCGTCGCTGTGCGCCGCGTTTCCGGCGCCCGAATTCTACCTGTCCGAACCCGCGGCCCGGGACGCGATTGTGCGACGGTTCCAGTTCAACATTTTGCATCCCGCGTCGGGCCTCAAGCTAGACGTGATGATCCCGGCGGATACCGAATTCGCACGCTCGGAAGCGAGTCGAATCAAGCGAATTTCCAGCGAGGGGGAATACTCCGCGTGGTTCGGTTCGCCGGAAGATGTATTGCTGAGCAAATTGGTTTACTATCGGCTAAGCGGCGGAACGAGCGACAAACACCTGCGCGACATCGCCGGGATGATGAAGCTGTTGGGCGGCAACCTTGATCGCACCTACATCCGCGAATGGGCCGGAAAACTGGGCGTGGCGTCGGAATGGCAGATGATTCTGGATGAAAAAATCGACTCCCCATAAAGGGCGCCCGTCCGCAAGCGCAAGCGACAAGTTTCCCTGTCGCACCTTCAATTCCTTCTGCTAGATTACTCTAAACGCCAATCCCTCTCTCAGGATCCTTCGCCATGCGACGCTTGGCTACTCTCCTCCTCCTCGTCCTCCCCCTAACACTTTCCGCTCAGGAAAAGACGCCGCCCGAAGGCATCCTTCCCCGCGGCAAGGACGGCAAGGCGTTAAACCTCGACTTCGAAACCGGCGACCTGCGCGACTGGAGCGCCGAGGGGCAGGCGTTCAAAGGCCAACCGATCAAGGGCGATGTGGTCCATCCGCGCCGCGCCGATTCGCATAGCCGACATCAAGGGCAATTTTGGATCGGCGGCTTCGAACGCTTCGGCGACAAACCGAAGGGCAAGCTGACGAGCGTCCCCTTCGAAGTTACCCACCCCTGGGCGACCTTCCTCGTCGGCGGCGGTTCGCACTCGGTGACATGCGTCGAACTGGTACGCCGCGACACGGGCAAGGTCTTCTTTCGCGCCAGCGGCCTGGAAGAGGAGGATCTGAAACCCGTCGCCGTCGATCTTCGGCCGCATGTGGGCAAGGAGATTTTCGTTCGCGTCGTCGACGGCCACACCGGCCATTGGGGGCATGTCAACTTCGATGATTTTCGCTTCCATGCCGCGGAGCCGAAAGTTCCCGCCCGGCCCAAGGCGTTCACCCCGCCGCCGCCGGATCAACTCAAGTTCGCCGGCCTGCCGCCTAAGAAAGCCGCTGCGGCGATGACCGTTCCTGAAGGCTTCGACGTGAAACTCTTCGCGGGCGAACCGGACATCCATCAGCCCGTCGCGTTCTGCATCGACGATCGCGGCCGACTCTGGGTCGTCGAAGCCCACGTCTACCCGCAACGCAAGAAGACGCCCGGATTCCGCCTCGATGCCAAGCAAGGCCCCGGCGATAGCGTCGTCATTTACGAGGACACCGACGGCGACGGCGTCTTCGACACCAAGAAGCCGTTCATCGACAACCTTAATCTCGTCAGCGGCATCGAGGTCGGCTTTGGCGGCGTCTACATCGGCGCCGCCCCGTACCTCCTCTTCATCCCAAGGAACGACAAGGACGAAGCCGGCACGCCCCAAGTTCTGCTCGACGGCTTCGGCTGGCACGACACGCACGAAACCCTCAACACCTTCACCTGGGGCCCCGACGGCTGGCTTTACGGTTGCCACGGCATCTTCACCCACAGCAAAGTCGGCAAGCCCGGCGCCCCCGATAACGAACGCGTCCCCCTTAACGCCGGCGTGTGGCGTTACCATCCCACCAAGCACGTTTTCGAGGTCTTCGCCCAGGGCACCAGCAATCCCTGGGGCCTAGACTTCAATGAATACGGCGAGGCGTTCGTCGAAGCCTGCGTCATCCCGCATTGCTTCCACATCATCCAGGGCGCCCGTTATCATCGACAGGCTGGTTCGCATTTCAATCCGCACACGTATGACGACATCAAGACGATCGCCGACCATCGCCATTACGTCGGCGGCAATCCCCACGGCGGCAACAATCGCTCTGACTCCATGGGCGGCGGCCATGCCCACTGCGGACTCATGTGCTATCTCGGCGGCACCTGGCCCGAGAAATATCATGGCCAGCTTTTCATGGGCAATATCCATGGCCGACGCATCAACGTCGATCTCCTCAAACCCAAAGGCTCCGGCTATGTGGCCGGCCACGGCCCGGATTTCCTCCTTGCCAACGACGCCTGGGCCCGCTTCATCAACTTGCAATACGGCCCCGACGGCAACGTCTTCCTCATCGACTGGTACGACAAGCAAGCCTGCCACACCACCAACCCCACCATCTGGGACAAGACCAACGGCCGAATTTATAAGGTGACGTTCCGCGCCTCGAAATGGGAAGCCGTCGACCTCGCGAAGAAGTCCGATCTCGAACTCGCGAACTTGCAATTGCATCCCAACGACTGGCACGTCCGCCACGCACGTCGCTTGCTGCAAGAACGACATGCCGCGGGAAAACTCGACCCCAAGGCGCGGGAGGAATTGGCCAAGATCGCATTCGAGCACAAGGATCAGACGCGCCGGTTGCGCGGTTTGTGGGCGCTCCACGTTACGGGTGGCCTCAACGAAAAGCAACTCCGGCAAGCCTTCGCCGACAAAGGCGAATATGTACGCGGCTGGACGATCCAACTCGGTCTGGAGAATCCGAAAGCCGGATTGTTCCCCATCGCCGGTTTCATGACCGCGATGGCCCAGGCTGATCCATCGCCGATATCCCGTCGTTTCATCGCGTCCGCAATGCAACGCCAGCCGTTGGCGGGAAGATCGGCCGACGATCGCTCCGTTATGCTGGGCAGACTCCTGCGCCATGCGGAGGACAATGCCGACCACAATCTGCCGCTGCTCTATTGGTACGCGCTGGAGCCGATGGCGGCCCAGAATCCGCAATTGGCGCTCGACCTTGCCCTCAAAGCGGAGATTCCGATCCTCTTGCCTTACATGGTTCGGCGCATTGGCTCCTCCGCCGATTTGAAGGACCTGTCCGTTGTGATCGGCGCACTCCAAGGCGCGAAGTCCAATGAACGGAAGGAGATCATTCTCGGGGCGCTGCGAGCTTCCCTGCAAGGTCGGCCCAAAGTCGCGATGCCGTCCAACTGGCCCGCCGCGTTTGCGCTACTCTCCAAAAGCGGCAACGACTCTCTCCAAAAGCACGCGCAAGCACTGTCCGTCACCTTTGGCGATTTAAAGACGCTGGCCATCCTGCGACAAACTCTTGTCGAGGGCAAGGTGAATCTCGCGACTCAGGAAGCCGCCCTGACGACTTTGCTGGCCCTTAAAGACCCCGGTCTCGATACCGTCCTTTTCAAACTCGTCGACGAAGGGCATCTGCGCTCGCTCGCGCTCAAGGGCCTGGCTAACTACAACAATCCCAAGACCCCGATTCACTTGCTCAATCTCTTTCCCGTCTTCAGCCCCACCGACAAACGAAACGCCGTCGACACCCTCGCCGCCCGCCCCGCTTACGCGCACGCCTTGCTCGACGCCATCGGCGCCAAGCGCATCACCGCCGGCGACGTTTCCGCCGACGTCATCCGGCAACTGCGCATCTTGGGCGACAAATCGCTGGAGAAAAAAATCGCAGACGTCTGGGGCATTGTGCGCGTCTCGCCTGTCGAGAAAAAAAAGCAACTCGCCGAATATCGCAAGCTGATCCTCACTCCCGGCAACGCTCCCGATCTCGCCCTGGGTCGAGCGATCTTTCGCAAGACCTGCTACCAATGTCACAAGCTTTTCGGCGAAGGCGGCACGAACGGTCCGGAAATCACCGGCGCCAATCGCAAGGATCTCGACTACCTCCTCGAAAACATCCTCGACCCCAGCGCCGTCATCCCCAAGGAATACGCAACGACTATCTTCGAATTGGAAAGCGGCCGATTCCTCACCGGCATCTTGAAGAGCCACACCCCGGCCGCGTATCAAATCTCGACCGCCACCGAGACACTGACCATCCCGCGCACCGAAGTCGCGAGCATGAAGTTGACGACGCAATCTCTGATGCCCGATGACCAGTTGAAACCAATGACGCCGCACGACGTGCGTTCGCTCTTCGCGTATCTGCAAAGCCCAGGTCAAACGCCCATCCTGGCGACCCCCGACACCGTCGGCGAGCTATTCAATGCCAAGGATCTCACAGGTTGGACGGGCGATGCCAAACTTTGGTCTGTCGAAAAAGGCGAAATCGTAGGCAAGAGTCTTGGCATCAAACACAATAGCTTCCTCGTCAGCCAAATGTGGGTGCAGGACTTCCGCCTCACCGTCAAAGTGAAACTGACTCCCGACAAGGAAAACAGCGGCATCCAGTTCCGCAGCGAAGTCCTCAAAGCCAAAAGCGAAGAAACGGGGCGAGCCGGAAGCGTTAGCGCCCGGAGCGTCGACGTCAAGGGCTATCAAGCCGACATCGGCGCCGGCTGGTGGGGCAAGCTCTACGAGGAACACGGCCGCGCCCTGCTCTGGAAAGAACCCGGCGACAAGTTCGTCAAAGTCGACGACTGGAACGAATACAAGATCGAGGCCATCGGCAGCCGCATCCGCACCTGGGTTAACGGCAACCTCTGCGTCGATCTCGACGACCCCAAGGGCGCCCGCAGCGGCATCCTCGCCCTCCAAATCCACTCGGGCGGCCCCATGGAAGTCCGCATCCGCGACCTCCGCCTGGAAGCGCTAACGAAATAACCCCAACCTAGCGAGCCGGAAGCGTCAGCGCCCGGAGAACTATGACACCCGAAATCATTAGCCCCGACGTCCACCGCGAGGAACGCATCCCCCCGCGCCAGGCCCTGGCCCGCAAATGGCCCGTGCTGCATTACGGAGCCATCCCCAAATTCGACCGCGAGCGTTGGACCTTTCACGTTTTCGGCCTGGTCGACAAACCGTGGCAATACGGCTACGACGAATTCCTCGCCCTGCCCCCGACGCACGTTCATGCCGACATGCACTGCGTCACGCGTTGGAGCACCCTCGACAATCACTGGGAAGGCGTCTCCACCCGCGACGTGCTGAAAAACGTAGCCGTCTTGCCCGAAGCGAAATTCGTCATGGTCCACTGCGAATTCGGCTTCACCACCAATCTCCCCCTCGATGACTTTCTCGGCGAAGACTGCCTCTTCGCCTGGCGCCACAACGGCCACGACCTGACCGCCGATCACGGCTACCCGTTGCGCCTCGTCATCCCGCGCCTCTACGCCTGGAAAAGCGCGAAGTGGGTGCGCGGCATTGAGTTCATGCGCGACGACCGCCCCGGCTTCTGGGAACAGTTCGATCACGGCGGCTACCACATGCGCGGCGACCCCTGGACGGAAAGCCGATTCCGCGACGACACTTGGTGAGTAACGAACCGGACGCCGCTTGCGGCTTAGCGTCAGATCGGCTCCATCGCACGACTACCGTTTAATCGCTTCCAAGGATTTTTTAGCATCCGTCCCGTTGCCATTTCCTTCCGACGACGCGCCGCGAAAATCGCCCCGCAACGCCTTGAGCGCATAACGTTCCTGGTCAATTTCCGATATCGTGCGAAAGCCAAGCCGCCGCAAGATCGGCAACGGTGGGCACCATCCCTGCACCGCATGTTGCAGCAGGAACCCCGCCACCACTGCCGGCAACAAGAAGAATGCCCGGCTAACCGTCGCCCCCAGCGTCAGACCCACAAGCGTAGCTGTTGCCGCGTTCGCCTCGAGCGTTCGTTCGATATCCCATTCGCGATCAAGCTCGGCAAGCCGACGTTCGATTGCATCGCGGCCGACAGTCGCGCACCGCGCGACTCTCTCTTCCATATCTTTCTGAATCCGCTCGTTGACATGGTCGGCCGTGTGCCGCGGCACACGTTCCACACTCGATGCGATCATTTCTATACTCCTGTGTTCGCAAAGACGTTCCTAAACCTCGACATCCTTCGTTAACGCAAGTCTTGTGCCGCCTACGCCGCAAATCGAGAATTGCCGCGCTATTCAGGCAAGGTCGGCGGCATGAGTATCAAAAACGAGTACGGCGATTCGCATTAGAGCGGAATCGAATTGCCCATTACGCCAATGAGGGCCACATTTCTTGTCTCACTGGCCGGTAGAATACCGGCCCCACGGTTTCGCTTGTCCGCAATGCCGCTACAATGATTCCACCGAACAACCCAACGAACGCGCCATTCACAGCCCGATCATCATGACCAGCCAACTCGTCGATCGTCTGAAATCCCTCGTCGGCCACGCCGCCGTTTTGCACAACCCCTCGGACTTGGTCGTGTACGAATGCGACGGCTACACCATCGAAAAGAATAAGCCCGACGTGGTCGTCTTTCCAACCTCGACCGAGCAGATCGTCGATGTGGTGAAACTGTGCGCCGAACTGAAGACGCCGTTCATTCCTCGCGGCGCCGGCACGAGCCTCGCCGGCGGCTGCCTCCCAATCGGCGGCGGCGTCATGATCGCGCTCACGCGCATGAAACGCATTCTCGAAGTCAATCTCCGCGATCGCTATGCCGTCGTCGAACCCGGCGTCGTCAACCTTTGGCTCTCCAATCATCTGAGACCCAACGGCTACCACTTCGCCCCCGACCCCTCCAGCCAAGGCGCCTGCACCATCGGCGGCAACGTGGCCACCAACTCCGGCGGGCCGCACACGCTCAAGTACGGCGTCACCGTCAATCATGTGCTCGGCGTCGAGTTGGTACTACCCGATGGGCGCGTCGTTCGCACCGGCGGCCCCACGGAAGACAACCCCGGCTATGACCTCACCGGTGTCGTGGTCGGCAGCGAGGGCACGTTCGGCGTCGCCACCAAAACCTGGGTCCGCATCACGCGCAATCCGGAAGCCTATCGCACGCTGCTTGCCGTCTTCGAAACCGTCGAGGACGCCACCAACACCATCAGCGACATCATCGGCGCCGGCATCGTGCCCGGCGCCCTGGAGATGCTCGACCGCCTTATCCTTCAAGCGGTCGAAGCGGCCTTCAAGTTTGGCTTCCCGCTCGACGCCGGCGCGGTGCTCATCATGGAAGTCGACGGCCTGGACGCGGGCCTGGACCGCGAATCCGAGCAGATTATCGCCATCGCGAAAAAGAACGGCGCCCGCGAAGTGAAACGCGCCGCCACGGAAGCCGAACGCCTGCTCCTGTGGAAGTCGCGCAAGCAAGCCTTCGGCGCCGTGGGCCGACTCGCGCCCAGTTACTGCACGCAGGACGGCGTGGTGCCGCGGACGAAGTTGCCGCACATTTTGCGCGTGATTACCGAGATCGGCCAACGCTACAATTTGCGCATCGCCAATGTCTTCCACGCCGGCGACGGAAACATCCATCCAATCCTCTTGTTCGATGAACGCGATGCCGATCAGGTACAACGTGTGCTCAAGGCCAGCCACGAAATCCTGGACGAATGCATCCGCCTCGGCGGCAGCGTCACCGGCGAGCACGGCATCGGCGTGGAAAAAATCGACTTCATGCCCAAGCTCTTTGCTCCCGAGGATCTTGCGATGATGGTCCGCCTACGCGCCGCCTTCAATCCCGACAACCTTTGCAGTCCGCAAAAGATGCTGCCCACGTCCGGCGCCTGCATCGAGCAAAGCAAAGTCGGCCGCCGCGCGGCATTGTGAGCAATCGTTAGCACGAAGCGCAAGCGAGTGACGTCAC
>Ga0163144_10007299_pt1 | contig 24250 bp, 16 predicted proteins | sample OliLak19BULKMAT1_FD_123175 | JGI IMG/M metagenome (GOLD analysis project Ga0163144, IMG submission 123175) | Freshwater microbial mat bacterial communities from Lake Vanda, McMurdo Dry Valleys, Antarctica - Oligotrophic Lake LV.19.BULKMAT1 | ecosystem: Environmental > Aquatic > Freshwater >...
CGAAAACCCAGGCATGAATGCCTGGGCTAAGTAAAAATTCTCGCGAGACAATCGATCGATTAACCACTATTCGTTCCTTGGGTTGCCCGGGCGTAGCCCGCGCTGGGTTTGATCCGTGGCTAATAAACTGCTCGAGTTATTTCGGTACGAGCCCTAAGCCGGCTCGGGCACAATACGCCGCTTGCGCGTTCGCAGCGCGATCGCTGCTCCGACGACGGACGCTCCGAGCGTAGCGCCTAATATGTCGGCGCGCCAGTCGGCCCACTCGAAGAATCGGCCCGTCCAGGGTTGAGTCGCTTCGTCAACCAGGCCAAACGCCACGGCAATCCCTACCGCCAGTGCCACGCAGGTAAGGATCTCGCGCAGCAACGGGGCAACCGGCGAACGTTCGCTCGATCGAGGGAAAATGACGAACGTCAACAGCGCTGCCAATACTCCGTATGCCATGAAATGCAGTCGCTTATCAGCGGGCATGTAGCGACTCTCGCCGGGCATGTGATCTTTGGGCCAATGGGTGCCGCACACAAGCAGCAACCAGTAGCCGGCCAGCACCCAGCGCGCCGTTCGGCGTCCTGGAATAGTCGCAACGGTCTGGGGCGGTTGAAGTGTAAGCGACATCGATCACCGTCGCGGACAACGCATGAGGAAAAACGCGATTCGCGCGTGTCCTAGCCAGTCTAAATGGCCCAGCGCTGACAAGCAACGATCTGTGACTGCCCGTAGTGGGTCAGTCTGAATTCCCTGGGTTGGGTGCCTGGGGTTGAGCGCAGCGAACCCCCAGTTTGGCAAGCGTCTGTGGGCTCACTTCGTTCGACCACAGGCACCCGAAATCAAACTGACCCACTACCTGACTGCCGGGCGCGATCGCGGTCTCGAAGCGACCTCGCTGCGGGGCAAACATTTCCCTAGCCCAGGCGTTTACGCCTGGGGATCGACCGGCAGCTACTCCATTTTCGTGTCGGGAACCGTTCGTCGACAACCCGCTTAGCACTGGTTTGTTCTCTGGCGACGAACGGTTTCCGACACGACGACGACTCGCGCGGGGCGCTTCGTCCCAGGCATGAATGCCTGGGCTAGGGAAAAAGCTGGCGATTCTCCACTTGCCTTCACACATCACGATTGCCGCGCGCAATCTGCGACTTGCACCCACCTAAGCCGCTCGGCCAGCATGTCGTTGTTTACCCGATCCCTATTGGGGGCCTTACCCGAAGGCTCAGCCCCACCGCCAGAGATTATTTAAACCTTACTGCTTGACAGCACCGGGCGGGCGATTAATATCAAACTGAGTTGAGTTTGAGGGTGGGGTAGTTTGAGCGTAGGCATTCAATACGTGTCGCCGGCAGCCAACTGAGGTTTCTGAAGCCGTCTAGGCATTCCGAAGCCGTTTGGGTTGCCCCAACCAGAGCCGCCACTGGAACGACTGAGCCGCCAACACATCCAAAACGGGTCGTTTGATCCGCCTGGCGATGTGGCAGCAGGTTGTATACACAGCGGGCTCTTTCTCTTGCGACTCCCGCTGCGGTGCATCTGCCGTTCGCCCCCGATCTCTTGATGGGCTGCCTTTCGATGGCGTCCGCTCGTCTAAGAGTTCTGCCGCGAACTTAGCCTGCGACGCTCGTGCGATCTGACCTCCCGTCTCGGCCGGCCCTCCCATCTCGTTTGCATTTCGCCACTTGCCAATCGCGCGTATTTTTGCGCGCAATTCCAGCAAGCAAGGCACGTGGAAATGCCAAACGCGTTGCCTCGGTGAGCTGTCAGTGAAGTGTTGTGCCTCAGTGCGTTCGACCCGAAATGGTCTGAATTCCCAACGAGAAAGCACAACTATGCTCCCTGCAACTGCGGCCTGCAAAACTGCCAGAATCCCCGCATGCATCGCATCGCTAATGGCGATCGCCGTGTTGCTTGCCGCAGGAGCCGTGCTGCTGACCGCGGGAACTGGGGCAGCTCGAGCGGAGTCGGTTGGTTACACGCTGGCCGTTAGTGAAGGGCTCATACCCGCGCCAGGCACGTCGTTCTTTCAATTGTCTCAGCAATTGATGGTGGCTAACGACTGCCCATTGATCGTGATCGGCAATTCCTCGACCAGCGCCTCGATTACCAACTTTGCCTTGACGATCGGCGACACCAGCTACAATTTCGACGCGGTGATGTTCGTCACCCCCAATCCCAGTGTCACGGCCACCAGCTTTTCGCCCGACACGATTCAGGGCGGCATTCGGGTCGATCAATTGAGCGTCAACTTCAGCGGCTTCGTGCCGGGACAACAGTTCGGAATTCGGACCGACATCGATCGCGACGCCGACAACGGACTAAGTTTCACAAACTTTCGCACGGCGCTGCTTGCCGCCGCCGATCCCGCCAATCGGGCGCACGTGACCGTAACGTTCTCCGACGGCAACGTGCTCACCGATATTCTGTCGCCCTTCGATCAACAGGGAAATACGGTCGTGTTGACCTCGTCGTTTCGCTGCGCCCCCACGGTCTCGATGGGTTCGATTCAATCGGGTGAATCGATGGTCGTGCCCGAACCCAGTGCCCTGCTGCTAGCAGCGGTCGGGGCGACCGCGGGCTTCTGTTTGATTGGCTATCGCCAGCGCCGCCGGACGCAATAGCTTCGCGAAGCCAAGCCGGGCGGAACCCGGCACTTACGCACGCGATTCCCGCGTTTTCCGTGCCCGCACGTCCTTTCGCGTAATTTAGGGCGTCTCTCTTCGGGTCCGTCGCCGGCGTAACTTGGGCTGACCTTGCCGGATTTGCCGATTTTTCCGCAAGCGACGATTCTGCGGATGCCGAAGAGTATTCCGGCTATAGCTCCCCGCGGGCCGCACGCGCTGCCTTGTCGACGGGCGTGGCCCATCAGAGCTTTGGCAATCGTGAGAATTGGCATAGTCGCCAGCGGAATAGGAGGGGGAAGATGCGTTGCTCTTGGAAACTCGTGGGGTTGCTCGCGGTCGTCTTGTTGGGTTTTGCTTGCGGCGCTAGCGCTGCCGAGCGACGTGCATCTGAGCGCACTGACGAGGAATCGCCCGCGGCAACGCAAGTTGAGCCGGCCGACGACGGCGCAGTCGAATCGCTCGATGAACAGGCGGCCCGCCAACCGCAGGTTCGGCAGCGGCCAGTCCGGCAGCCGTCGACTTCGCAACCCAAATCAACTTCCAAATCGCCTCCGGCGACGGTCAAGAAAATTGCTCCCTCGGCTAAGACTTTACCCGTCACCAGGTCAGCGGACCGATCCGTTACGCGTCGAACGACAGGCATGCCCGAGGTCCGTTCAATGCCGGCGCAACCCGCGGCGCGAATGGAATTGCCGCGCCGCACGGGCGGCAGACCTTCCGACGCGACCAAGTCGCCGGAAAGTACGCCCCCGACCCGTTCGCGCGCCTCGCGAGTTCGCGCGAAACCTCCTGAGCGCATGGTCGCCGAATCGGACAGCGAAGCGGGCGCGCCACCAGCCGCGCACGCCGCGGTCATGCCCAAGACGCTGCCCGCCGCTCCGACCCCACGCGATTCCGTACTCCATTCAACGCACGCTGCCGCACGCACGGCAGCTCGCACGGCGGCCAGTCCAGCGGCTCATGCCGACGAGATTTCGACCCTGCGCACGGCCGCCCAGCGCTCCGAAACTGAGAGTTCCGAAACGCAGCGCACCGACGCCAAACGCAGGACCGTCCATGCGGTAGCTGGCGGCGCCGTCGATGAGGCTCAACCCTCGGCAGTGCAACAGGCATCGGCCCGCCGCACAATCCGAACGACGCCCACGTCCCGCGCTGCGCATTCGCGGGAAGTCGTCTTCGACGAACAAGAAGTGCAGAACGCCGACTACCACGAACCAAATTTGGCGACTCGCCATGTGATGGAGCCACCGCTGCCCACTCCGCGCAGAGGCGGCGGTTGGCGGATGGCCGCCGTGCAGCCAGCCGCGCCGCGGCAATCGGCGCCGACGGGATTTGCGAATTCCGACGGACCTGCTGTGATGGAGGAGATCGAGGGCGAAATGCAGGGGCCCGTTCGCGGTCCCAGGTACGGCACTACTACCCCCTCTTGGTTGCAAGAAGACGACTTGGGCTGCGACGACTGCGTCAGCGGTACCTGCGGGCCGTCGCCGCGGCGCTGGAGCGTGACGGGCGGGATCGAAGCGTTGATCGTGCGACCGCATTTCAGCGATGCGCAGGGAATCTTAACGACTACCTCCACTCAGGGATCCAACAGTTCGGAGATCCGCGAAGACTCGATGAACTACGACTTCAGTTACACGGGTTCATTTCGCATGTACGCCGGAATACGCAACTGCGCTTGCGGCGACGAATTCCGCTTCAGCTATTGGAATTTCGGCGGGCACGAATCGCAGCGCTGCGTGGCGACCACGACGACAAGCTGCTGCGACTTCCTCTGCAATCTCACTTCGCAAGCCGGCGACCGGATGAGCCAGCGCGTGGGGCTGAATGTCAACGTGTTCGATTTGGACATGTTCAAGCCCTTCTACTTTGGCCAGTCTTCGTGTGGCGGATGCGAAAGCGGTGGAGGAGGCTGTGATTCGGGAGGCTGTGAATCTGGCGATTGCGGATCGGGCGATTGTGGAGATTGCGGCGACAGTTGCGAACCGTGTTGCCCAGTTTGGGACCTGCGCTGGTTGGGCGGGTTCCGCTTTGCCAGCGTCAATCATGGCCTCGATAGTCAGATCATTACCACCGGCGAGGTCCTGGCCGCCGCCGGTCAGTCGCGGGCAACGTACTTCGGCGTCGGCCCGCGAATGGGTTTGCAGGGCCGCCGTTATTTTGGCGACGCGGGGCGACTTTCGGTATATGCCAAGGGCACAGGATCGCTTTTGGTGGGCACCTACGAACAGAACCTCACCAACTTCAACATCACCCCCGTGCCGACCAATTCGTTCAGCACCTCAAGTTCCATGCGAGTCGTGCCAGTAGCCGAACTCGAGGTGGGCGGCTCGTGGCGACTCACTCCAAAGTGCGTGCTGACCGGCGGTTGGCTGGTGCAATCGTGGTGGGACCTCGGCCTGCAAGAAATCATGTCGAACAACGACGACGCGAACATCCTGGGCTTCGACGGCTTCTTCGCCCGTGCCGAGATGGTGTTCTAAACGCCGGCGACGCAGCGCATGCGAGCTAGCAAATAGGCACGTTCGCCGCACCGCTTGGCGGCAAGCCGCACGCAATTGGAATGACCAGCAGACGCGTCGAATTTTTCTGAAAATTCGCATTTTACTTAACCGATTCAATTTGCCGATTCTGACTGTACGGTGGGTCAGCAAGGCAATCACCCTGCGCCAAGGACGGGGCACGGCCGTCTGGCACTGCGCAACGCATCTCGTTTGGCAAGTCAGGTGATGTCGGTTCGAGGCATGGAGCCACTTCGCATGAGTCATCAGCCTCGGAGTTCGATTTGGCCGTTCCTGCTTGTGCTGGTGTGCCTGTTCGTGCTCAGCGTGACCGCGCCGCGCGGCTGGGAGCGCATTGCACGCACGGCGCCGGCTCGTGAGCCGTCCCACGTGCGGGTCGCTCAGCACGCATCGACCGCGCGCCGAGACACGACACCCAAGCATCCGGCGAATACGCCCCACCTGGCCGATCCCATCGCGGCCGATTTGGTCAGAGCCGATCTCACGGAGGCCGACCTGGTCACTGCCAACGGCCCGCACCTGGCCGAAGTCGTCGCGCCCGAGCTGGTCGAGCCGCGACAGAAGGTAGCGAGCAGCCGAGCCGAGCAGCCGCCGGAGTCATCGACGTTGCGAATTGGATCGACCCAGCGGTCCGGATCCACGGCCTCTGATCCATCCGTAGCGGAAAATCAAGAAGCCGAATTTCCCAACGTCGTGCCCTTGGATCCGCCGTCGACCGACGGTCATGACGGTACGCAAGACTTTACCGCCGAGCAACGTTTCGCGTTGCCGACGGTAGAATCGCAGACCGTCTTAGAGGAGTCGAACGCCGCACCGGCAAGCGAAAAACTACTATCCGATTTGCCGTCGACGGATTCACGGTCGTCCGATCCCCCGATTGCCGGACACACGACGAACCAGTTGCGGCTTTCCGCGCGGCCCACGCGAGAGCTCGAGACACCCGACACGCAGGCGCCGGCCGTCGAAGCTGAGGCATCCGACTCGGACGCCACGATCTCGGATATGATCGAGGCAGGTACCGAGCCGGTCGTGCGCGTCACCCGTTGGACGCCACCGGTCGATCTGTTGCGTCGCTTGGAATCGTTGGGGCACGCCAGCGAGTGCAGCGAGTGGGCCGTCCGTACAAGCGACCTGGTGCGCGAATTGACCGCGCCGGCGCTGCCGGCCAAGCCCCGCGCAAAAGAAATCGTCGGCGAGCTGCGGGCCATGACCAGCTCGGCCGAAGCGCTGTTGACGACCATCCAACAGCGCGAGGTAGCCATTGAGTTGATCCGCGTTCGCCACGCCTTGGCACGGCGTTTGGACGTGTGGGAACTGTTGCCGGCGCTGCAAACCGCCGACGACGCGGCCGCGGAAGCGAAGCGCCGAGACCCCACGCGGCTTGCGATGTGCCTGGCCGACGTGGCGTCGCTCACCCGAGGCGGCGGCAGTGAAGGGAGTCGCTGGCGCGACTACTTGCTGCTCGATACGCTCGAGTCGGTAAGCCAGGCCGGCCAGCGCGCAAGCGACGACGATGCCCGCGACGTGGCGCAGCGCGTGCTGCGTCGTCTCTCGCGCGGCGGGCTCACTAGTTCGCAACGCGACTTTCTCACCAGCGGTCCCTTGGAGCAATTGGGCGACGAGTTGCGCGGCTGGGCCGCCGAGCCGGTCGATGCCTGCCAGGTGCTTGCCGATCTGGAGAAATTCGAGCAGACGGGGCTGCCCGACGACGCTCGCCGGCTGGCCGAGCATCGGCGTCGGCTCTCGTGGTTGGCGTCGGACGAAGCCGGCAAGCTGGCCGAGCGGGTCGAAACGCACTATCGCAACGCCAATTTGCGGGTCGCAATCAGCGAGCAGTTCCTCGATCGACTGGTGCCGAAAACGCACGCGGCGAGCATGCCGGTCAACGATCGCGTCCTGGGGTACCCTGTGAAAGGCACGAGCACGACGTCGACGACGATCGACGTTCGCCTGGTGCCCGATCCCCGTCGACTGCGACTGGCCCTGGAGGCCAACGGCACGATCCACGCGACGACGACCAGCACGAGCGGCCCGGCGACGGTCTTCAACCAGAGCGAATCGCACTATTTTGCGCGCAAGATGATGGAGGTCGACCTGGGCGGTATCCACGTCTCGCCGACCGAAACCGATTCCGACACCACGTCGCACTTGCGCGGCGTGCGCACGAATTTCGACGGGATTCCGGTGTTGGGCGCTTTGGTCGAAAACGCGGTTCGTTCACGGCATGCCGAGAAGCAAGACGAAGCCCGCCGCGAGGTTCGCCGCAAAATCGCGGACAATACCCAGCGGCAGATCGACTCCGAAACGGATGCCCGCGTCGCAGCGGCCAATCAACAACTTCGCGAGCGGGTGTTGGCGCCGCTGGCCCGGCTGGACCTGCAGCCGTCGGTCATCGAGATGGAGACTTCTCCGCAACGGCTTACCATGCGGTTGCGTTTGGCCGCCGACGAACAATTGGCCGGAGACTCGCCCCGTCCCCAAGCGCCCGGCGACAGCCTGGTGAGCCTGCAGGCCCATCAATCGCTGCTGAACAACTTCTGCGAACAACTGCACCTCAACGGCCGCACGTTCACCGTGCCGGAATTGCGCGAGTACCTGGACGAGCTGTTCGACCGCGCGACGGTGACCGATGGCGACTCGGCCGGCGAGGACGTGCGAATGATGTTCGCGGCCGAGAATGCCGTTCACGTGCAGTGCGAGGAGGGACGCATCAAGCTCACCCTGGCCTTCGGTCAGCTCAGCGCCGAGACGCAATCCTGGCGAAACTTCGCGGCAAACATCTACTTCCGGCCGGAAGTCGACCGCTTGAAGGTGCACTTGGTGCGCGATGGCGTGATTCAACTTTCGGGCAAGCGATTGAACACGAAAGGCCAGGTCGTGGTTCGCGGCATCTTCAACCGCGTGTTTCCCAAGGACCGCGCTTTCGACCTGGTCGACGATAAATGGTCGAACGATGCGCGACTATCCGACCTGCGTTTCTCGCAGTTTCTGGTGCAAGACGGCTGGATCGGCATCGCCATTGGGCCCGAGGCCAAGACACCTCGGCAGAATATGGCTAGAAAGCCGTAGCGCTGCCCGTCCGTGAGCGCCTGCCCTTGCCCCGTCGTGGCCGGTCGCCCTATAGTGCCTTGGAGGGCATGCTCGCGCAAGGGGGCGCCGGCGAGGTCTGCCGCTGACGGCAGGTGTGGCGACGATGAAGGACAAAGCCCAACGACACGCCCGCGAGTCGGTTCTTGAATCAAGCGCTGGGCAAGGGGATGATCCCGGCATTTCGCTCGACGAGTTGGGCGCTGCGTTCGCCGAGATGCTCTCCTCGGGGCACGATCCTTACGTAGACGTACCTCCCGCCAGCGCTCGACTGACTGCCGCGCAAGGCAACGCCGCAGCCCGTTTGGTACGCCTGGCCGACGTCGACACCAAGGGGACCGCTTCAGCGGCAAGCAGCGCGGACGCCTACCTTGCCGAAGATGTCGCGGCGGATAATTCGGCGGAAGACGACGACGGCTGTGAGATCTCCCCTCGCTCCATCCTCGAGTCGATGCTGTTCGTCGGCCATCCGCAAAACGAACCGCTCACGTCCGCGCAAGTCGCGGCCCTGATGCGCGGCGTGCGGCCCGGAGAAATCGACGACCTGGTCCGCGATTTGAACGAGCAGTATCTTCGCGACGATTGTCCCTACACGATCGTGAGCCACGGCGCAGGCTATCGTCTCTCTTTGCGCGACGAATACTCTGGCCTGCGCGACAAGTTCCACGGCCGCCTGCGACAAGCGCGACTCTCGCCGGCGGCACTCGAGGTGCTGGCGCTCGTGGCCTACAACCAGCCACTCACTAGCGAAGACGTGGCCCGCTTGCGCGGCCGCCCCAGCGGCTCGATTCTCGCGCAATTAGTCCGCCGGGAGTTGCTGCGCATCGAGCGTCCCCAGGCGACGCCCCGCGCCGCGCGGTATTTCACGACGCTCCGTTTTCTCAAGCTGTTCGGGCTCGACGGGCTCGATGACCTACCCCGCGGGCAAGAGATCGCGCCGCCGTAATCGCCAGAATCTGTGGCCAAAGTTCGGAGAAATTCGAATGTTCCGCCTCCGAATCCAGCGACTGATTGCGCAAGCAACTCTCTGTCGCAATTGGACTTAGAACTATTGGTGCAGCGGGTAGAGACGGCTGCCCGAAGTATCTGATAGAATCTACCGGTGTCGGGCGGTTAGCCCTAGTTGCCGTACGGATTGATCGAAAAATAGCTTCCCTGGACGACTGCCCCTCACCCTTCCCTCACCCGTAGGGGGCGAGGGATTGAAGGATGAAGCTATTCTTCGATCAATCCTAACTCCCCGCCCGGCGGTTCGACGGGTCCTGCGACCCACAGATGTTGCGACTCAAGTACCTGGAATCGCTCCCCCACGGCAGACGCATCTCCAACGACGTCTGGTCACTATCGAGCAGGATCCGCCACGGCACTCGCTTCAACACACGCTGTGTTGAACTAACCGTCTAGAGATATGTCCGGACGCCAAGTTCTATTGGATGCCTACGCTTCCGCGCCGACGGTTTTGCCGTCGCTGCTGATGTGCGACTTTGGCCATTTGGCCGACGAGATCGCCCGGCTCGAAGCCGCCGGCGCCCGAGCCTTGCACTTGGACGTGATGGATGGGCACTTTGTTCCCAACTTGTCGTACGGTCTGCCGATGGTCGAAACCGCTCGGCGGTTGTCGCAGTTGCCCATCGAAACGCACCTGATGATTTCCAACCCGGGCGACTACGTCGAGAAGTACCTCGACGCCGGGGCCGACATCGTGACGATCCACGTCGAGGCGGCCGCCGACCCACGCCCGCTATTGGAACGTATACGAAAGCGGGGCGGTCGCGCGGGTCTGGCCATCAATCCACCCACGCCGATCGAAGCCATCGACTCGGCCTTGTCGTTGTGCGACGTAGTGTTGGTCATGAGTGTCTCGCCGGGCTTTGGCGGGCAGAAGTTCGAGTCGGTCGCGCTCGAGAAACTGGCGGCGTTGCGCGCGAAGGTGCCGCGGGGCGTGATGTTGGAAGTGGACGGCGGCGTGAACGACACGACAATCGCCCGCTGCGCGCAGGCCGGCGCTCAGTTGTTCGTCGTGGGATCGGCCATCTTTCGTTCCGACGATTACACGGCGAAAATTCGCAAACTGACCGAATTGGCGGACGGCTTCGGAAAATAATACGACGAGAACTTTTGCATAACACTGAAACCACTTGTGCCACTGCTGGACAAGCCAGCAGTGGCACACGGAACGGTCTAAAACTCAGCTCGATAAAGACGTAAACCCCATGGTTCAGGTAATTCTTATTCGTCCCGGCGCATCCGAGTATGTCGAGCAGGGGCGCATCCAAGGCACCATCGACATGCCGCTCTCACAGCACGGCGCGGACGAAGTCGCGACGTTGGCTCGCGAACTGGCCGGCCGCGGCATTGAGACCATTTACACGGGAACGTGTCATCCCACGTTGGAAACCGCCACCGCGATCGCCGAAGCGCTCGACGTGAAGCTGAAGAAGCTCAAGTACATGCAGAACCTCGACCACGGCCTGTGGCAGGGCATGCTGATTGACGAAGTCCGACGCAAGCAGCCGACCGTCTACCGCCAATGGCAGGATCAGCCCGATAGCATTTGCCCTCCGCAGGGCGAGACGCTGTCCGAGGCCCGATCTCGCGTCGAAGAGGCCCTGGCCAAGATCCTCAAGAAGCACAAGTCAGGCGTGATCGGCTTGGTGCTTCCCGAGCCACTGGCCAGCCTGGTGCGTGCCAAGCTCACCCAGCGCGAGCTAGGAGACCTGTGGGAGGCCGAGGTCGAGCATGGCGGCTACGAAACGCTCGAAGTGGAGCCCGTCGCCGGAGGTTCGCGACGCTAGGGATTGCTTTCCGCATGGGTGCCTCCAGGGCCCCTATCGGCCTGCCTGAGGAGGCCGAAATCTGCTAGGATTGGCGGACACGCAAGGGAACCCCCAATGGCTACCGGAAAACCAGAAACCAGCGCCGTGCCGCCCGCCGCGGCCTCGGCCACTGCCCTGGGTGCAGTGGGTCTGCCGGCCGTAAAGCACCCGAAACGCGGCGTGCCTGAGGGCCTGTGGAAGCGCTGTCCGGGCTGCCAGGCCACGATCTTCCGCAAAGAGGCGGAGAAGCGGCTGGGCGTCTGCCCCGAGTGCGACTATCACTGGTACGTACCCGCTCAGGAACGTATCCGACAGGTTCTGGACGAGGGCACGTTCGAGGAATGGTTCTCGGCGTTGGAACCGACCGACCCGCTCTCCTTCGCCGACAAAAAGCCCTACGCGCAGCGTCTCAAGGAAGAGCAGGCCCGCACCGGCTTGCGCGACGCGGCTGTCGTGGGCACCGGCATGATTCGCGCCCGCCGCGTGGCTTTCGGCGTCACCGATTCGGCGTTCATTATGGGCAGCATGGGAGCCGTGGTGGGCGAAAAGCTCACGCGGCTCGTCGAGCGGGCCACGGCGCAGCGGCTACCACTGATTATCGTCAGCGGATCGGGCGGCGGCGCGCGGATGCACGAGGGCATCCTGTCGCTGATGCAAATGGCCAAGGTGTCGGCCGCACTTGCCCGTTACGACGCCGCGGGCGGGCTGTTCATTTCCGTGCTCACCAATCCCACGATGGGCGGAGTCGCCGCCAGCTTCGCCTCGTTGGGCGACGTAGTTTTCGCCGAGCCGCGGGCCTTGATCGGCTTCGCCGGTCCGCGCGTCATTCAGGCGGCCATCCGCATCGAGCTGCCCAAAGGCTTTCAGACCAGCGAGTTCTTGCTGGAGCACGGCTTCATCGATCGCATCGTGAAGCGGTCGGATCTGAAGAGCGAGATCGCCCGCACGATCGACTACTGCGAGCGGTAGAGGCTCCAAGTGTAGGCTGGGGCGCTAGCCCCACCTTTCTTGGGTAGAATAAAAGGTGGGGCTAGCGCCCCAGCCTGCGTACTACGCACAACGAACGACAAGGTGGGGCTCGCGCCCCAGCCTACCTATTATGGGTATTTTGGATAGCGTCAAATCCATGCTCACTGGCGGACGCGTCGACGTCCGTGGGCGGTACTCCTTTGAGACCGAAGCCATCTCGGGCACGATGTCCGACTTCCACAAGGCCCGCGACCGGAAGACGGGGCAGATTGTGGGGCTGAAGATCCTCGACCGCGAAAAAACCGCGGCCTTCGAGGCCCGCTTCAAGGGACTCAAGAAGCCCAGCGAAGGGGAGATTCTCAAATCGCTTGCGCATCCGAACATCGTCCGCGTCATGGAGTACGGCAAGACGTTCGAGGGCGAGCCCTACCTGCTGATGGAATTCATCGAAGGCAAGCCGCTCAACTTTCTGATCAAGGAGCGCAGCGAGGCGCTCAATGGCCGCCGCGTAAAAGTAATCCGCCAGGCGGCCGAAGCGGTGCGGGCGGTCCACCTCGCCGGATACATCCACCGCGATATCTGCCCGCGAAATTTCATGGCCTCGCCCGACTTGTCGACGGTCAAACTCATCGACTTCGGGCTGACCGTGCCGGCCACGCCCATGTTCATGCAACCCGGCAACCGCACGGGCACGCCCAACTACATGGCCCCCGAGCTGGTGCGCCGCATGACGACCGACGCGCGGCTGGACGTGTTCGCCTTCGGCGTCAGCGCTTACGAGCTCTGCACGTTCGAGCTGCCCTGGGAGCGTGGCAACACGGGCCAGGTGGCGATGACGCACGGCACGCGACCGCCGACCGACATTCGCAAGTACCGGCCGAATATCAACCCGACGATGGCCAAGGCGATCATGCGGTGCGTCGAGCAAGAGTTGCCGCAGCGCTGCCCCTCGATGGACGACTTTTTGCAAGCCATCCGCGGAGTGGAGAAGGAAGAGGCGTAAAGCCTCCAATTCAACCTTCCGTTGGCAGCACCCGTCCTCGTAATCGCATGCGTTTGAGGCGTTAAGCTGGAGGGGGCATCGTGGCCGTCGTTTCCGCGCAGGCGGGAATCCAGTGAACCGCAAGACGGCCCTGCACCACCAGATTTACCACCGCCGCGCGCGAATCTCTTTCGCCATCGCCCTACTCGAGTCCCTGGATTCCCGCATTCGCGGGAATAACGTCCGAGTAGCAAAGCTAGAGGTTCTAACAGGGCAAGCGATGATTGGTGAATGTTGATCGATGAACGCAAGTACGGCAACGTACCCGCGTTCCTCACGTCCCTCACTTCTCACCCCTCACGCTTTCACCCTCAACAGGGCTTGCAATCCCCGCCGCGACCGGGCAACCTAATGCCAGTCCCGTCGCGGCCCATTTGCCGCCCATTTGCGAACAATCGTTGGGGGTCTTTCACGCATGGCAGCGCCCGTCGCCCCAAAATCGCCCTCGCCGTCTCAGGGGGGCCGTTCCCAACCCGCGGCGCACCCGGAACACAAGCCTTACGTTGCAGACAACGTGGAAATGGCCGAGTTCACCTGGCCTGCCGTGATCGTCGGCGCACTATTGGGCATCGTCTTTGGAGCGTCGAGCCTGTACCTGGTGCTTAAGGTGGGCCTGACTGTCTCGGCCTCGATCCCCGTGGCCGTGCTCTCCATTACGCTGTTTCGCATGTTGTCGAAGGTGTTCGGCATCCGCCGCACGACCATTCTCGAAAACAACATCGTGCAGACGACCGGCTCGGCCGGCGAATCGATCGCCTTCGGCGTGGGTGTGACGATGCCGGCGCTGATGCTGCTGGGCTTCGAGATGGATCTAGGGCGCGTGATGGCCGTTTCGCTGCTGGGCGGAATGCTCGGAATTCTGATGATGATTCCGCTACGGCGGGCGTTCATCGTCAAGCAGCATGGCATCCTTCGTTATCCCGAGGGCACGGCCTGCGCCGACGTTCTGATCGTCGGCGAACAGGGCGGCTCCAGCGCCGCGACGGTGTTCGCCGGATTCGGCATTGCCTTCGTCTACCAGTTCCTTTGGCAGGGCCTGAAGCTGTGGAAGGAAATACCCAGCCGCACGTTGGGGTGGTTCAAGGGGGCCGTGCCAGCCATGGAAGTCAATCCCGCGCTGTTGGGCGTGGGCTACATCATCGGCACCAAGATCTCGTGCATCATGGTGGCAGGCGGCGTCATGTCGGCCTTTGTGTTGATCCCGGCCATCCGCCTGTATGGCGATGGGCTGGTCGAACCGCTGTATCCGGCCAAGGCCACGATCGCGTCGATGAGCGAAGAGGACATCTGGAAGAACTATGTGCTCTACATCGGCGCGGGCGCGGTCGCCGCGGGCGGCATCATCAGTCTGTTTCAAGCGCTGCCGCTGATTGTCGGATCGATCCGCTCGGCACTAGGCGACATGCGGCAGGGCGCCGACAAAGCCGACGCAACGGTCCGGCGTACAGACCGCGACCTTCCGCTGTGGGGCGTCGGCGTCGGAGTCATACTGCTCGTGGCTGCAATCTGGGCGACGACTCCCCTGCACGCCGTCATGCCTTGGATCCCTCAACTGCAAATGAACGTGTGGGGCGCGATGCTGATCGTGTTGTTTGGCTTCTTGTTCGTGACGGTTTCGTCGCGATTGACGGGCGAAATCGGCTCGTCGTCCAATCCGATCTCCGGCATGACCGTAGCCACGCTGATCCTGACGTGCTCGGTCTTTCTGTTGATTGGCATGTCGAACCCCACCGATCGACTAACGGCCCTTTCCGTGGCCGCCGTCGTGTGCATCGCGGCCTCGAACGGCGGCACCACGTCGCAAGACCTGAAGACCGGGTTCCTGGTCGGCGGCACGCCGCGATCGCAACAATTGGCGATCATCGTCGGCGCGGTTTCGTCCGCACTGGTCATCGGGCTGATTCTGATCGTGCTCAATCGTGCCGGCACGGTTTACTCGAAGAAAGACTTGCCAACGCCTCGCGCGCCAATCGACGTGGCGGCGCTCACCGAGACAGGCCAAGCGCCCGACGACGATCACAAGTACAAAATCTGGAGGGCAGCGGAGGGCAACCCGCAAGCGGTTCCGCCGGGGGAATACCTCGTCGACGACAGTGGCCAGATTCGTTATCTCGTCGATCCCGGCATTAATGGCAAGTTGCGCCGCCGCGACGATGGCACGGAAGTGCCCAAATACAACGCTCCCAAGGCGCGGCTGATGGCCTTCATCACCGACGGTATGTTGAATCGCAACTTGCCTTGGGAGCTCGTCATGCTGGGCGTGTCCATCGCCATCGTACTGGAACTTTGCGGCGTGCCTTCGTTGCCCTTTGCCGTGGGCGTCTACTTGCCCCTATCCAGCTCGACCCCCATCTTTGCCGGCGGCCTGATTCGCTACGTGGCCGACTGGTGGGCGCGGCGCAAGGCCGCGGGCCGCCCGGTCGCCGACACGGAAGCCGACATGAGTCCCGGCGTGCTGCTTTCGACGGGTTACATTGCCGGTGGCGCGATCGGCGGCGTGCTCATCGCGTTCTTGTCGTTCAGCGACACGATTCCGCGCATGCTCTCGGTTTGGCAATACCGCACCATCGCACTGGGTCGCGACGAACCGCTTTCGCGCGTCTTCATCGATACCGCGGCCCGCGAGTTATCGCCGCAGGCGCCGCCGCTCGAGGATAAAGACTACCAGTATCTAGACGCCCTCAACGTGCGCATGCGCGGCGACCTGAGCCGGTCGAGCCCCGACCCGAAGGATTTCCAGCCAACCGCCGACCAGATCCATCGCCTTTCGCTCGACGAACGACGCCTGGTGCAAATTGCAGGCATCGATCCGGGCGACACAGCCCTGCGCGAGCGGCTGCTCCACGACGCCGCGATTCTGTCGGAGTCCTACGCCATTCGCGAATTGAACGAAGACCTATTGCCGCGCTACGTGCGGGTGCGCGCCGGCATCAAGCTCGTTTTGCCTAACGACAAGAGTTACCTTGCCGAAAAGGACACGACCCTGGGAGAGATTTCCCGCGAAACCCTCCATACCTCCGATAAATCGCAGCTTCTTTTGGATCTGAACGCGAACCAACTGCCGCCGCTTGACAACCTGCCGGCAGGAGCGATGGTTAAGGTGCCGCAGCCCAATTGGCCGGCCATGGCGACCTTCGGAGGGCTGGCGTTCGTATTGTTAGTGGTCGGCTTGGGACTGTTGACGCCGGCGGCAACGCGGCCCGGCAGTACTTAGGTGGGAAAAGGGGTAGTAGGCTGGGGTGGAGGAGGCTGGGGTGGAGCCCCACCATTATTTGCAATTGCCTGGGTAGTTTGCAACGGCCCTGGCAAACCAAAACCTGACATCCAAACGGTGGGGCTAGCGCTCCAGCCTACATGTTATCGTCCGAGCCTGCCGCGATTTGGCATGATCTGCTGGCGTCGAAGTACTGATATCCCTCAACGTACTGATATCCCTCAACACGAGTAAGTCCATTCCGCCATGAACGCAGCCCAAAACACTCATCGCCTCACTCTGCGAGTCCTTGCCGTGACACTCCTCTTCGCCTCCACCGCCAAAGCCGACGAGGGCATGTGGCTGTTCAACAATCCGCCCGCCAAGGTGCTGAAGCAAAAATACGACTTCACGCCGACCAAGCAATGGCTCGATCATTTGCAGCGATCGAGCGTTCGCTTCAATAGCGGCGGATCCGGTTCATTCGTCTCGGCCGATGGCCTGGTGATGACCAACCATCACGTGGGGGCCGACTCGCTGCAGAAGATGAGCACGCCCGAGAAGGATCTGATCAAGATCGGCTTCCACGCCCGCACCCAGAAAGAAGAGTTCAAGTGCGTCGACCTGGAGCTGAACGTGCTCGAGAGCATCGAGGACGTGACGGATCGCGTCAGTGCCGCCGTAAAGCCCGAGATGGACCAGGCCGCGGCCGCCAAGGCACGCCGCGCGGTGATGAACACGATCGAGAAGGAGTCGCTCGACAAGACCGGCATGCGCAGCGACGTCGTCACGCTGTACCACGGCGGCATGTACAACCTGTATCGCTACAAGAAGTACACCGACGTGCGGCTGGTCTTCGCTCCGGAGAAAGACATCGCTTTCTTCGGCGGCGACCCCGACAACTTCGAGTATCCTCGTTACGATCTCGACGTCTGCTTCTTCCGCGTCTACGAGAACGACAAGCCGGCCAAGATCGAGCACTTCCTGAAGTGGAGCAAGGCCGGCGCCGGCGACGACGAGCTGGTCTTCGTCTCGGGCCACCCAGGCCGCACCAGCCGGCTGGACACGATGTCTCACCTGGATTTCCTCCGCGACGTGCAGTTTCCGCTCACGCTCGATTTGCTCCGCCGCCGCGAATCGACGCTACGGATCTTTGCCGAACGGAGCTTCGAGAACTTGCGCCGTGCGCAAGATGAATTGTTTGGCTACCAGAACAGCCGCAAGGCACGCCTGGGCGGGCTGGCCGGCCTGCAGGACCCGACGATCATGAACGCCAAGCGCGAAGCGGAGCAAAAACTCAAGCAGGCCGTCGACAAAGACCCCAAGCTGAAGAAGGAATATGGCGACGCCTGGGATGAAGTTGCCAAGTCGCTGGGCGTCTACCGCGGCATCTACAAGGACTACAGCTTGCTGGAGCGGGGCCAGGCCTTCAATTCCGAACTGTTTGTCGTCGCGCGGGGACTGCTGCGGTTGGCCGATGAAACCGCCAAACCCAACGCCGATCGCTTGCGCGAGTACGCCGAGGCGGGCCTCGATTCCCTCAAGCAGCAGCTCTTTTCCGAAGCCCCCATTTACGCCGATCTGGAAACGGTGAAGCTAGCCGATTCGCTCTCGATGTACCTGGAAATGGCGCCGGCCGGCGACCCGCTGGTCGAAAAGGTGTTGGCCGGCAAATCGCCGCGTGAACGAGCCGCCGAGTTGGTTCGCGGCAGCAAACTGGCCGACGTGGCCTACCGCAAGCAACTGTCCGAAAGCGGCGCGAGCGCCATCGCGGCCTCGAACGATTCCATGCTCGTCCTCGCTCGCCTGGTCGATCCAGCGTCTCGCAAGGTCCGCAAGACCTATGAGGACGACGTGGACGAACCGCAGCGGCAGGCCTACGGAAAAATCGCCAAGGCCCGCTTCGCACTCTACGGCGACTCGGTCTACCCCGACGCCACATTCACCTTGCGGCTCGCCTTTGGCACCGTCAAGGGCTACACCGAGGCCGACCAGCAGGTTCCGCCCTGGACCACGATCGGCGGCGCCTACCAGCACGCCCTCAATCACGGCAGCAAGGAGCCATTTGCCTTGCCCGAGAGTTGGCTCAAGCAGAAGGGCAAGCTCGACCTGGCCACGCCGATGAACTTTGTCTGCACGGCCGATATCATCGGCGGCAACTCCGGCAGCCCGGTGGTGAACCGCGCCGGCGAGGTCGTGGGCCTGATCTTCGACGGCAACATCCAGTCGCTGGTGCTGGACTTTGCGTACACCGACGTGGTGTCACGCGCCGTCAGCGTGCATTCCAGCGCGATCCGCGAGGCCCTGCGCAAGGTGTACAACGCGACGGAATTGGCGGATGAGTTGGGTCGGTGAGATCGTTGCGTCGTAGCATTTGGGTGGCACGTCCCTGAGCGCAGCGAAGGGCGTGGAGCGTCGAGACAAGGGGCAACCACGCCCTTCGCTACGCTCAGAGCGTGCCACCCACCCCAACGGCCGGGGTACAATAGCGTCCATGCTCGAAGACCTTACCACCGAAGGCCGCAATCCCGCGTCCGATCGCCTCGATTCTCTTTCGGCGCTGGAAATCGCGCGGCTGATCAATGCCGAGGACGCGCGCGTGGCCGAGGCCGTTGGCCGCGAGACCGAAACGATTGCCTTGGCCATCGACGCAATCGCACAGCGGCTTGCCATCGGCGGACGCTTGATCTACCTGGGTGCGGGCACGTCCGGCCGGCTGGGAATTCTCGATGCGTCGGAGTGCCCTCCGACCTTCAACACGCCGCCCGAAATGGTCTTGGGCATTATCGCCGGGGGTCCGCGGGCGATGACCCACGCGGTCGAGGGGGCCGAAGATGACGTGGATGTGGCGGTCGCTGACTTAGACGCGGTGCGGTTGTCGGCACAAGACGTGCTGGTCGGCATCGCCACCAGCGGTCGCACGCCGTATGTCATTGCCGGCCTGAAGCACGCGCGTCGCATCGGCGCTTACGCGATTGGCATAAGCTGCAACGAGAAGTCGCGGCTGGCCGCCGACGCGGACTTGGCGATCGCGCCCATCGTCGGCCCGGAAGTCCTCAGCGGCTCGACGCGGATGAAAGCCGGCACCGCCACGAAGATGGTGCTCAACATGCTCACCACCGGCGCAATGGTGCGGCTGGGCAAGACCTACGGCAACCTGATGGTCGACCTGCGGGCCACCAACTCCAAGCTCACCGATCGCGCGCGGCGGATCGTGATGACGCTGACAAAACTTAGTGGCGCCGAAGCCCAGCAGCGGCTCGCCGAGTGCGATGGCGAAGTAAAAACGGCCATCGTTGCGCAACTTCGCGGAGTTTCGCCCATTGAAGCCCGCGACCTGCTGATGGCCGCTGGGGGGCACTTGCGGCGGGCGCTGGAACGGCGCACGGAATAAACAGGCGGCGTAGGTCACGCACTCCCGTGCGTGACACTGCAAGCGCATTAGACATGGATTTCAGCCGACGGGTCGAATGGGACGCGGGCGCCGCTTGTTGTCACGCACGGGAGTGCGTGACCTATTTCCTCGCCGTCACCGTCTGCCTCCCATCTGGCTCGTGCAGCAGCTTAATCAGTTCCGGCAAAGCCGGCGCGGCCGCCGGACCCAACTGTCCCAACGCTCGCGTGGCGGCGATCCGCACGTCCTCGTCGGGGTCGTTGAGCGCCGCGGTCAGCGCCGGCAGCGCGGGCTTGGCTTTGTCGGTCATCCGCGCGAGCGCCCGCGCCGCCTGCGTGCGCACGCCGGGATCGGGATCGGACAGCGACTGGATGAGCACCGGCACGGCGGGCTCGCCGATGCGGGCGATCGCGTCGACCGCCGTTTCCCTCACGCCCCAGGGGCGGACGGGAATACCGGCCAGCGCCTGGGAGATCGCCGAGGGCGTGTGCTCTTGCGGCTGACTAGCGCGGAGTTGTTTGATCTGCTCGGCGGTTGGTCCGCTTGCCGTGGTCGATGAATCGGTACAGCCCACGGCGGCCACGGCCAGGCCGCCAAGAAAAAGCAGGGCAGAACGGTTCACAGTGAATTGCATTCGACGACTCCAATTTCTGCAGGCGGCCAGCGGGATGCGTGAGCTTCCCGGTGATTGGCTACTTGGCCGTTGGGCTAAACCAGCTTCCATTCTACCGCGAATCGTTCCATAATGTTGGCGTGGAAGGGGTTCCCGCTTGCATCCCCCGGTAAGGATTGACCGAAGAATACCTTCGCTGCTTTTCCGGCCCTCACCCTACCCTCTCCCCCAAGGGGCGAGGGGTTTGAGGACGAAGTTATTCTTCGGTCAATCCTAAGCTCGCATGCTCACCATCGTAGGAAGCCGACGACCGCGGTTTTGCGACGGGCTGACGCGGCGCAGCTTTCTGCGGATCGGGTCGCTGGGGCTGGGTGGCCTGGGTATGAATGGGCTGTCTTTGCCCAACTTGCTGCGGGCCGAATCGCAGTCCGGACGGCGGTCGACCGACCGCTCGGTCATCATGATCTACCTGCCGGGTGGGCCAACCCAGCACGAAACGTTCGATCCCAAGCCGCATGCTCCGGCGGAAATTCGCGGGTCGTTCGACGCGATTGCCACGGCGGTGCCCGGTGTTAGGTTTTGCGAGTCGCTGCCGAAACTCTCGCGGATGGCCGACAAGTTCTCGGTCGTCCGCACCTTGGTCGGCATGAAGAACCGGCACGAGTCATTTCAGTGCTACACGGGCAGGCCCGGCGGCCATAGCGAAGACAACGAACCCTCGGGCGGCTGGCCGTCGTTGGGGTCGGTCGTGTCGCGCGTTCTGGGGCCGAGCGCGGTGGGCACTGTGCCCTTCGTTGATGCCGCGCCCAAGATGGGTCATGGACCGTACAACAACTTCGGTCTGCACGATCCGCCGGGCAGGCTCTCGTGGCCCGGCTTCACGGGGCCTCAACACGTTCCCTTCGCGCTCGAAGGGGACGTGAAGTCCGACATGGTGCTCAACGGCGTCGGTTCGACCAAGCTGGGCGAACGGCGTGCGTTATTGACGGCCTTCAGCCGATTGCAGCGGCGCATCGAGGTCGACGGCTTGGACGACTTCCAGCGGCAGGCCTTCGATATTCTCACGTCGAGCCGACTGGCCGACGCGATTGACCTTACCAAAGAAGATCCCAAGGTCCGGCAGCGCTACGGCGAGACGCAAGCGACGCATCCCAGCTACGGCGGAGCGCCCCAGAGCCCCGAGCGATTGTTGCTGGCCCGGCGACTGGTCGAAGCGGGCGTGCGGTGCGTCACGGTTGCGTTTGGAGCCTGGGACTGGCACGGCACCGATCGCGACGGCACGCTCGAATATCACGTGAAGAAGTATCTGCCCGTCTTCGATCACGCGCTCTCGGTCTTACTGCAAGACCTGGATGAGCGCGGACTGCTGACGAATGTGTCTGTCGTCGTGTGGGGCGAATTTGGCCGCACGCCGCGCATCAACACCCAGGCAGGCCGCGATCATTGGCCTTCAACGCAATCCATCCTTCTGGCCGGCGGCGGCATGCAGGGCGGGCGAGTCATCGGAACGACCGACCGCACCGGCGGCGTGCCCGTCGATCGGCCCGTCCACGTGCAGGAAGTGTTTGCGAGCCTGTACCGCAATCTGGGAATCGACGCGAACGCGGTCAAGATCCTCGATCTGAACGGCCGGCCGCAGTTTCTGGTGGACGACAATCGCCAGCCGGTGGCGGAGTTGTATTAGGCGTGCCAAAGGGGGTCGGGAGTCGGTGTCGGCAAACCGTTTTCGCCTGGGCAATCCGCATTGCCGACACCGACTCCCGACCCCTTCCGCGCAATCACGCCGCGCGGCGCAGTTTCGTTGTCGCGGGTTCTTCGGATTGGGGCAATGGCGCTTCGAGCAGCACATCGCGCAGATAATCGCCGTAGCCGTTGTTCATTGCGCTGGCGAGCTTCAAGAGCTGCTCGGCCGTGACGAAGCCCTTGTGATAGGCCACTTCTTCGATGCAGGCGACTTTCAGTCCTTGTCGCTGCTCGATGGCCTGAATGAAATTGCTGGCCTGCATCAACGATTCGTGCGTGCCGGTATCGAGCCAGGCGAAGCCCCGCGAGAAGCAGCTCACGCGGAGCTGCCGGCGTTGCATGTACTCGCGATTGACGTCGGTGATTTCCAGCTCGCCGCGCGGCGAGGGCCGCAGGTTGGCCGCGATGTCGAGCACCTGGTTGTCGTAAAAGTACAGGCCCACGACGGCCCAATTCGATCGCGGCCGGGCGGGCTTTTCTTCCAGCGAGATCGCCCGGTTCTGCTCGTCGAGCTCGACGACGCCGTAGCGCTCGGGGTCCTTGACGCGGTAGCCGAAGATCGTCGCGCCGTGCTCGTGGGCGGCGACTTCGGACAGCAGCCCTTGGAAGCCTTGCCCGTAGAAAATGTTGTCGCCCAGCACGAGCGCGACGTGGTCGTCGCCCACGAATTCGCGACCAATGATAAACGCCTGCGCCAATCCGTCGGGCTTGGGTTGCACGGCGTACGAGATGGAAATGCCCACCTGGCTGCCGTCGCCCAGTAGCCGCTGGAAGCCGGGCATGTCTTCGGGCGTCGAGATCAACAGCACGTCGCGGATGCCGGCGAGCATCAACGTCGAGAGCGGGTAGTAGACCATCGGCTTGTCGTAGACCGGCAGCAATTGCTTGCTGACCGAGCGCGTGGCCGGGTAGAGCCGCGTGCCCGCGCCCCCCGCCAGAATGATGCCTTTGCGAAAATGGTTCTGCGCGTTCATGCGGCCGCTCCCGTTTGAGCCAGACTCACCGGTTGTGTCAGTCCCAGCCGTTCGCGTTGGTAGACGCCCGAGGAAATTCGCTCGACCCAGCGGGCGTTGTTCAAATACCAGGCGACCGTCTTGGCAATTCCCGTTTCAAAACTCTCGCGCGGCCGCCAACCGAGCTCGCGGCGTATCTTGGTGATGTCCATCGCGTACCGGCGGTCGTGACCGGGCCGATCGGCGACAAACTTTAATAGTCCATCACAGGGTGAGTGCGGGAGTCCGGGGCGGAGCTTGTCGACCTGGGCGCAAATGGCACCGACGACTTGCAGGTTCGTTCGTTCGCACTCGCCACCCACGTTGTACGTTTCGCCGGGCACGCCCTTGGCGAGCACCGTGGCCGCGGCGTGGCAATGGTCCTCCACGAACAGCCAATCGCGGACGTTCAGCCCGTCGCCATAGACCGGCAGCGGCTTGCCTTCGAGCGCGTTGAGGATCATCAGCGGGATCAGCTTCTCGGGGAACTGGCAAGGGCCGTAGTTGTTCGAGCAGTTGATCGTTAGAACCGGCAAATGGTAGGTGTGAAAGTAGGCGCGAACGAGGTGGTCAGCGGCTGCCTTCGTGGCCGAGTAGGGCGAGTTGGGCGCGTAGGGTGTCGATTCGCAGAACGCTCCGCGATCGCCCAGCGAGCCAAACACTTCGTCCGTCGAAATGTGCAGGAAACGAAACTTTTCTTTGGCTGGCTCATGCAGTCGGCTCCAATAACCGCGAACGGCTTCGAGAAGTTCAAATGTGCCTAAGACATTAGTGCGGACGAATTCACCTGGCGCGTCAATCGAGCGGTCGACATGCGATTCCGCGGCAAAGTGGACGATCGCCTGGGGACGATGCTCGTCGAGCAGGGCCGCGACCAGCGTGCGATCGGCAATGTCCCCTTGCACGAACGTGTGGCGGGGGTTGTCGAGCGTGTCGCCCAGGGAGTCTAGATTTCCCGCGTAGGTCAACTTATCCAGATTGACGACGCGCGTGTCGCCCGCGGCCATCGTTTGACGCACGAAGCAGCCGCCAATGAAGCCTGCGCCGCCAGTCACCAGAAGGGTGTGCATGCATGGGATCCAAAATTTGATTCGGCTACGGCAAGAACACGAGTGCGCAGTTTGGCACGAACGCCCCGCGACTCGGGCGGAGGTTTGTAGCCGATGCAAGCAGAGTGGTCCAGATCAATCGCCACCGGTGGCAATTCGCGCGGTTCGCGGATATTGGGCAAAGGCAGCGATGCGTAAAACCGCGGAGGCGCGCG
>Ga0163144_10007300_pt1 | contig 24248 bp, 21 predicted proteins | sample OliLak19BULKMAT1_FD_123175 | JGI IMG/M metagenome (GOLD analysis project Ga0163144, IMG submission 123175) | Freshwater microbial mat bacterial communities from Lake Vanda, McMurdo Dry Valleys, Antarctica - Oligotrophic Lake LV.19.BULKMAT1 | ecosystem: Environmental > Aquatic > Freshwater >...
GGCCCTGACGCGACCCAAGGCGAAGTATTCACCCACGAAGGCTTCGCCCTTCAAGCCATCGGATGCGACCGGTGACGAAACGCCCGGCGAAGAACCAACATGGATCGAAATTCTGTTGAAGGACGAGCAAGGCGCGGCGGTCCCGGGCGAGCCGTACGAAATTGAGATGCCCGATGGTCGTGTGCACTCGGCGACGCTCGACCATCAGGGATTCGCCCGGATCGACGGGATCGACCCCGGCACATGCAAGGTGCGATTCCCGGAGCGGTGCAACGACAGTTGGGCGAGGACTTAAGGCTTTCTAGGGAAGGGTGTGACAAGTGGCAGGACACGACAACATGCCGGCCGTCCACCCGGTGGCGGGGGGCGAATGGGTTTCGCGAATCGCCGATGTCTACGGAATTACGGACTGGAAGAACGAGATCTGGCGTCTGCCGGATAACGACGATCTCCGTGCCCGTCGGGATCCGTATGTGCTCGGCCCGGGCGATCAGTTGGCGTTGCCTGTCGCGGAATGCCGCCAGGATCCGTCCGGGACCGCCGCTCAGCACCCCTTTGAGATCAAACTGCTCAACGATGTGCTGCGGTTCCGGATTCTGATGCTGAAGCCCGCGAAAGACGGAAAGCCCGACGAGTATGTGGCGACCAACGCAACGAAGATCGAATATCGGATGCACCGCGAAGGCACCCATCCGGTCGGTACGGGAAGCGTGCCCATCAGCGGCGGCATGGCCGAGATCGTCCTCGTCCGTGACGCGACCAAGGTGGAGATCCGCTATGACGAGACCTCCGACGACGCCCACGTCCTGAAGCGGCGAGTCATGTGCAGACTCGGGTGCCTCCGTCCGCTTTCGATGAAGGATGAAGGAGCGGAAGGCGTGGAGCTGCGGGCCCGCGGCACCCAGCAACGGCTTTTGGCTCTTGGCTTTGCACCCGGACCCTTGAATGGCACGGTCGGCCCGCGGACACGCGGGGCCGTGCGCAGTTTTCAGCAGATCGCCTCGCAGGAACCGCTGAAGGGACAATTGGGGATAAAGGCGACCCTGCCAATCAGTGGTCGCATTGACGAGCCCACCATCACCGCGTTGCGCGAGGCCTATGGGGCCTGATAGTGGCGGTGATCTGGGTGATGATGGGGTGGTGGTAATTGTGAATCGCCGTTCAGAGGCGGACGTCAACGTTTGAACCCGGCGGTGGTGCCGGAGAGGGGCGAAGCGGAAGATGAAGCAGGCCCGAACCGTGCGTTGCACGGTGACCTCAAAACTGAAGATTGAGTCGGCCTCAGACCCCGTCTACAAGGACGGGAAGTACATCGACATCGAGGTCGACGGCACCGGCGAACACTACGGCTGGCCCTTGGGGAAATTGATCGCCAAGGGGTACGACGAGCGCACGGACACCGTGCCCGATGAACTGGAAGTGTGCGCCAACCCTTCGGATGACAAAAAGCACTTCAATACGATCGCGCCGCAGGGCTATGAACTCATCAAACTCGACACCGGCTATTGGGGAAGTTATTACCGAAAACAGACGGGCAAGGACCGAACCCGAAATTTCGGCATGGTCTTGGGCCAAGACGTCTATACCTGTCGGTTTCATTCACCCGACACCGTGCAGGCCCCGGGAAAGCCGTACAGCCTGAGCGAATTCGAGAAGCACCTCGATTTTCTTCCGCCCGATCCGGAAGGGTTTCCGTCGCCGGCCCGCAAGTTCATGCAGTTGCTGCTCGACCGCGGCTTCGCCTGCGAACTGATTCACCACGCTTCCGCTCGCTCATCGAAGTTTACCGAAGGTATGAGCGACAAGGTTCTCAAGATCTTTATCCCGGATCTGCACCTGCCGGAGCGCTGGCCCGATGAGCCCGATCCGACCGGCCCCGACTCGGCCCTGTGTAAAGACGCCGATGCGCGGCGGCTCCTGCAATCGTTCATCATCGGCTCGCAGCACTCCACCGGGCCGCTGACGGGGAACACCATCGACAAAGCCGCGCAGGCGAGGTTGCAGGCGTTTCTCGAGTCGGTGCTGGTGGACGGCGCCAAGGACCTTCAGTTCTCAATCGAAGACAAGAAGTTCAAGATGGGCCGCAAGTATCCGGCCTCCGAGGTTCTCGCCGAACTCGCCTTCGTCGAGCGTCGCGTCCGGTGCGCCAGCACATGGTTCTATCAGCCGGTGCCGGAGTTTAATCGGATCAAGAGTCCGCGTTGGACCGGTGTAGGGACGTCCAAATATGAACTCCTCACATCCGGCCTCATGGCCAGCGTCGGCGCGGCCTCAAAGATCATCTCTGGTGGCGATGTCACCGACACCTTGTCGGGCTTGGGCTCGGCGGCGTCCGACAAACTCGGCGCGGCGGTGAACGCCTTCGGTTATGACACCCAAACGACCTCGAAACCCTCCAACGCCGACCCCGCCGCGGGCATCGACCTTATCAACTTTCTGCGGATGATCCGCGAAACCCAGTTGGACGCGAAGGTCGAGGTCTACCAAGTGGGCGATCTTCTCGAACTCTGGATGAACCGCGAATTCCTGTACATGGATTTCCCCACGGTCGATCGCAACCTGGGGTACGGAAAGATCCTGCCGGACCTGGCCTCGACGGCGGGGGCGGCTTTGCTGGGCTCGGCGACGCTGATGGGCGACGGCTTCCAGCAACGGCGCGGGCCGGGCTGGCGGAACACAACGCGTCCGACATCCGAGGGACTCCGCAGATATGTTTACGATGAGTTCCCCTCAATGACCGAGATGCTGGCCCGGCGCAAAACCGGTTGGGCGTATGCACGTGAATCCGCGAAGTTGACAGGCAAGGCTCTCACCGCCCACACCGACACGATGTTTACCGAGATCGGTGAGGCTTGGATAGCCCGTCACACGCCCGGCGTGACCGATGTGCTGCTGGGCGCTGCCGGGCTGTCCCCCGAGTCGTCGGTGTTCGAGATGGTGGGTGCGGGCATCGACGCGGGCAAAAAAGCATGGGAACTCGGCCCGTTGGCGGCCGCTCAGAAGGCTGCGAGCGCCTTGGCCAAGCCGACGATGGACGCCGCCCTCAACACGCCCCTCCGGAACCCGCGCGACGTCGGTGTCGCCGTGGTGGAGCGCGTGACGCGGGAACTCAAGCAACGTGTCGTCAACGTCGAGAACTTTTCGCTGCCACTCACAAAGGCCGCTGAAGAATCGCACGGCTGGAAGGAACTGACCGACAACGACCCCCAACTCGTGTCATCGATGAGGCGAGACCCGAACGCGGCGGCGCGGTCGCAGGATGAATTCCGCTGGGCCGTTCCCTTCCGCATCCGCCGGACCGAGTACTACTTCAACGAAGCCGCGCTGAGCCTCTTTCAGGAAGTCGGCTGCAAATACATCCACGGAAACCACGACGGCTACCGGTCCGACCCGCTCCTGAACGGAGCGACGGCCCCCTATCAGGCCCAGGAGTACATCCACATCCCCGGCGTCTGGGTCGAGCACAGCCACCGCTATGAAGAGTACAACCGCGATGGACGGATCTTCGGTGCCGGCATGACCAACCTCGTGCACTACTTCAACGACGAGATGATCGAACTCGACCAGACCAAAAACTCGTTCGTGACGAGCACCGAGCGAAAATCCTACATCCCGGGGTCCACGCAGTGGTTCGTGCACGTGAACCTCTCGGATCCCGCGAAGCGCGGCACCGACTTTCTACCCTTGCGCAAAGACCAGTACTTCGGCGTCTATGTCGGCGGGCACACGCACGATGTCGATCTTGTCCGCGTCCATCTGGTTTCGAAGAAGTCCTGACCTTGTCCCCCTCTTCCAACGGCGTGTCCTTTACCGCCCATCACGAGAACTTCCATGCCCGAATTCGGACCGGCCATTCACTTTCTTGCCACGCTCGACGCCAAACTCTCGGAACGCGAAACAACCGAATCGCCGGTGACTTCGTCGGAAATCAGCCGCGTCATCCTCCTGGGTGCGCGCGTCAGGGTCGAAGGCGGGCTCTGGGAGCGCTCGTGCCAAGAACGCTGGCTTTCCGCCAAGGTCGCTGCCGACTTCCGCGCAGGGAAGCCCGTGCCCCACGGCGTTCTCGAAGGATCCATGGCCGCGATGGAGCGGGCGGAGGTCGTGAAGTATGGCGCTCCGCTGGGCGTCGCCGTGCAATCCGATGCCGACAGCAAGGACGTTCGCAGCACCTCGGGCATCCCCGACCTTCCCGTACCGATCCCGATTCGGGCTTTGTATACCCCTTCGCTGATGCCGGGCTGGAACGCCACCACGCCGGCCGGCGGCAAGATATTGATCGGTGAGGGTGTCGCGTCTTTCACGTGCCCGTTCATGGCCGCCCCCGGTGAGAAGCCCGACTCGGCAGTTGTCACCCTGGCGTCACCCGCCGCCCCTTGCATCGCAGCGGGTTTCACCTACCGCTTGAAGTTAACCGGTGAGTTCAAGATTGCCTTTGCGCCGGGGACGCGCCTGCCGCGAACCTGCGAAGGAACGTACAGCGTGATGGTGGATGGAGGGCCAACCGGTGAGCCCGCGGCACGGCTGCTCGATCACAAAGCCTCGTTCGAGTTCCACCGGGTCGAGGTCGAAGAGACGGACGACGACCTTCGGATGGGCTAAGTCGCAGGCTGCTTGGTGAAGCGGCTCAGGCCCTCCGCCACGGACCCGTGATGGCGAAGGTCTTGCCCTCGCCCTGCACGTTCACGAAAAGGGTGCTCCCATCGGGCGAGAACGTGGCCCCCGCGAACTCGGAGTCCGAGACGGCGTTCTTCGCAAACTTGTAGACCTGGCGGTCTCGGGTGACTCCGAGCAGGAAGTTGTCGTTGTCGCCTTCGGTGGCCGCGTCCTCGCAAACCATGAGGTCGCCCCATGGGCTTGCCGTGATGTTGTCGGCGTTGGCCACCACCGAACCATCGTTGGGTTCAATGAAAAGTTCGAGCGTGGCAGGTTTGGAAGACTCACCGCGTGTGCCTTCGTGAAGGCTCGGCACATACCGCCAGATCTGTCCCATGCGGGCCCGGCCGCCGGAGGTGCACGCAAAATAGATCCCGTCCGCGGCTTTCCACATGCCCTCGCCGCGACCAAAGACCGCCGCACCCCGTTCGGCGCTACGCAGGCGGAGGTCGTTGTTGGGCGACTCAATGTCGTCGACATCAATCCACTCGACCGGGAGTTTCTGGCCTACAGCGATGCTGTCGCCTTCCCAATTGCGGGTGTCGACGGTGCGGCGGCCACGGATCATCAGGGCCTGTAGCCTGCCACCCGCGTGCATCGAGCCAGGGACTTTCGGGATGAAGCGGTAAATGAGGCCGTCCGCCAAGTCTTCGGTCAGGAAGACGCATCCGCTGGCCGGGTCGATGGCGACCGCCTCATGCTGGAAGCGCCCCATCCCGACGATCGGCTTGGGCTCGCTCAGCCCCGGTGTCTGCGAGGGCGTGACTTCAAACACATATCCGTGGGCCTTCGCATAGCGAGCGTCGGGGAGAGCCATGGTCTCTTCGCACGAAAGCCAGGTGCCCCAAGGCGTGGGCCCGCCGGCGCAGTTATTCACGGTGCCGGCCAAACTCAGGTAGTGCGTCTTAAGCGTCTGGGTTCGGGTGTCAAAGACGAGCGTCGTCGTGCCGCCCAGTGCCGGCACATCGCCGCGGCCAGCATCAAAGAGGCTCGCTCGGTTGATGCGCGGCAGCAACTCGTGGTTCGCACCGAACGCGCCCGAGGTGGCTTTATCGGAATCGAGTTCGTGGTTGCGGACGAGGTAGGTGAGCCCATCGGGAGCGGGGAACGTCGCCATGCCGTCATGCTTCGCCGGGACGATGAGACCGTCGTCCATGGTTTCGCCTGCCGCGGAGATGACGGTGTATTTGAAGTTCGCGGGCAGATCGAGCACGCCCAAGGGGTCGGCAACCAACGGGCCATACCCGGCGGCGTCGCAGGCCCGCAGGACGGCGGCCATCGAAGTGCCCGAAGCAAGCAGGCCCCGCAGGCCGGCAAAGCCCACCGAGATCGCAATTCCGCGCTGAACAAAGTGACGACGGCTGAGTGACATTGGGGCGTGCTCCGAGGAGGAATGCCAATGGTTGCCCCCTCACGACGGCATTTCGCGGTCTTCACATAAAATTGACATATCCGCACCTAAAGTCGTCACATGATCAGCCCCTCACCCACCACCAAGATCGATCCCGGTACCGCCCGCGGCACACTTCTAGCCATCATTCCCGCTTCCGCCAAATCACCCCTCCAAGTGATGTTTGGCGTTTCCAATACCAGTTATGAACTGCACTTGCTCCCCACGGCCGATGTCAAGGCGACGGTGGGCAAGCGCATGGTCGGTGTGATCGCGGCGAAGGCCCGCCGCATCGACATCGTGGGCACGGGCGGGCAATACGTGGAGCCGGTCATGGGAAGGCCACGACGTGTTCAAGGAACGGTGATCCGTTCCGAGGGCGGTGCGGTGGTGGTGGACGCGGGCATCCCGATCCATTGCACGCCCACCGACCCGCGCCAGACGGCGGACCAGTTTGTGCCGGGGCAGTTCGTGAGTTTCGATGTGATGGACGGGGCGACCATCCGCGAAGGGTGATCAGAGATGACCAAGTGGCAGAAGCCGGTGGCTGCATGGCGAGCGAAGTGAACAAAGCGTGCCGACCTCAACGCGTTGCGATCGCCTCTCCGTTGATGATCGGAACGGTGCCCTTGGCGACGCCGTTGCTGCTCGCGCCCATCGCCGGATACTGCGACCTGGCGTTCCGCACCATCTGTCGCGAATGGGGCGGCGTGGGGTTGGCATGCACCGATCTGCTGAGCCCGCAGGGTTTGCTGCGGGGCACCGCCACCAGCCTCGACCTCGCGAAGACCAACGCTTTCGACAAACCAGTGGGCATGCAGTTGTACGGAAGCGATCCCGAAATCATGGCGGAGGGTGCGAGGTGGGCGGTCGAGCACGGGGCGACCGTCGTTGACATCAACATGGGGTGCCCGGTTGATAAGGTGACCAAAAAGGACGGTGGCAGCGCCCTTCTGACGGATCTCACTCGCGCGGTGGCGATCGCAGCCCGGGTGCGTGAGGAACTCGATAAGTGCCCGGTCTCCGCCGATGAATGGGAACGCAGGCTCGGCCCCGGCTCGCCCGCCGAACGCGCCGAACGCTCGTCCGTATCCCACGCCGTGCCTCTCACGTGCAAAATGCGGTTGTGCTGGCACACATCTGATTTCGAATCCGGCAACGCCTGTTCGCCTCACCTGGCCCGCATGCTCGCCGATGTCGGTGTCGCCGCCGTCACCGTTCACGGCCGCACCACCGAGATGAAGTTTTCGGGCGGCGTGCAGTTGCACGGTATTTCGCGCGTCGTCGAGGAAGTGGGGGGCCGCATCCCCGTCATCGGCAACGGCGATGTGCGTGAGCCCGAGGACGCCATACGCATGATGCGTGACACGGGTTGTAACGGCGTCATGATCGGGCGGGGCGCTCTCTCGACGCCTTGGATTTTTCGCGACGCCGCGGCCCTGGTGGCGGGCCACGACAAGCCCGAGCCGCCGACCGAAGCCGAGATGGTCGCCTCGATGCTGCGGTACTTCACACTGATGCGGGAAACCCGCGACGACCGTTACGCAATGTTCCAGATGAAGCGGCGAATCACATGGTTCGCCAAGCGATTTGGCGTGCGGCCCGATGGCACGCGCGAAGGCGTCAAGCCGTTCAAAGAAGGGATGCGGAACGCAACACACCCCGACGAAATCCACGAATTGTGTGAGCAGTTCCTGGCCGGCGGCCTCCGCGGCGGGTGGTTCGAGGCCGAGGAGGCCGCGGTGTGAAAGCAGTTCTTCATTGGGCGTTGGATCCCCAAAGTCGCTCGTTCGGTGGGCGTATGAAGCCCGTGATCGACGATGCGGGTAACCCCGTTGAACTCATGCCACTCAACCGGGCCGACATCCGCCCGTTGCCTGAAGAAAGCCTCGCTCCGCCTACCTCACCTACGGCCCCTGTGATCACGGTGGTCCGTCCCGTGTGGCGTCCGATTTTCAGTGCGGCTGTGGTTACCTTCCTCGCCATCTTCGCAGGCGTAAATGCCGTTGTGATGCTTTACAAGTTGTTGAAGTGGATCTATCCGTGGATCGGCGAGTTTGGCGTGGGAGCGGCCATCCTGCTGCTCGCTTGCGCTGGATGTGCAGGCTTTGTATATCTCCGAGGCCCTCGCGTCGCCATTGATGATTGGCGGCCGTCGGAGCGATTGTTCGACTGCCTGCGAGCGCGGCGATGTCCGGGTTGCGGTTCTTCGTTTGACGGGGCGATGAATTGCACGCAATTCACGGTGTGCAACAAGTGCGGAGCTGTTTGGAGTGAACAGGGTTGGGCATCATTGCTTGAGATTATCGACGACCCCAATCCAGTGGATGATCCGTCGCTTCCTCGCCTTATCACGCTCGACGACGCCTTCGGAACCGATCATTGGGTACTGCTGCCGCAACCCGGCGAAGACTATCGACCCGGCTTCCTCAAAGGAAGGAATCGCGATAGCCTGTTTCCGCGAATGTGCCTGCTTTCCCATGGAGTCGTCGCCACCATCATCGGCGTGGCAATTGGCCGAGTCGACGTCGGCCTTCTTGGGCTTGCGGTCGGCGTACTGGGGTACGTCCTCCTCCTCATCTTGGGCCGTCCTCCCTCCCGATCAGAGACATTGCGCGACACGGTCAGATTCGCAGGTCCGCGGCTGCTCGGTGGCCGGTGTCCCGCATGCGATTGGCCGCTGCGTCCAGAGCGTCTGCACCGCTTGGACGCGCGCCGCTGCGATCGCTGCGACGGGGCATGGTTTTCAGATCCGGCGCTGTTGACCGACTACCGGAGTCGCATCAAGGCGATTGAGCGAATGCCATTTGAATATCCCGGATCGATCCCGCATCTGCAACAGCAGGGCAACGCCTAGCACGTTTCAACGACGCCGGGGCCGTTCGCCCGTTAGGGTTCGCCGATCATCGCGGCGACTTCGGACTTGAGCGTCTTCGCCGCCTGCGCAATGTCCGACTTCCAATCGCCCGTTCCCGCCTTCGGATAAATCACCGAACGGCTCGCCGTCACCAAAATCCCTCGCCCATCCGGCCGCAGCATGTTCTTAAGGTCCGCTGCCGTCCCTCCCTGCGCCCCATACCCCGGAATCAAGAACACCTGGTTCGGCATGCGCTCCCGAAGGCTCTTCGCATCCGCGGCCTTGGTCGCGCCGACCACCGCTCCCACGGCGCTCAGCCCGCATTCCCCGATCGCCGAATCGCCCAGTGAACACACATGGTCCGCCAGCATCTCCGCCACCGTGCGTCCATCCGCCAACCGCACGCCCTGAATCGCATCACTGTCCGGGTTGCTCGTCCGCACAAGCACAAACACGCCCAGCCCTTCATCCAAAAACGGCGTCAGCCCACTCCGCCCCAAATACCCGTTCACGGTCACAAAGTGCGATCCCAGCCGCTTGGCCGACGCGGCGTAGTGGGCGGAAGTCGTGCCGATGTCACCCCGCTTGGCATCCCAAATGACGACCAGCCCAAGGCGCACGGCTTCCGCGGCTGATTCTTCAAGAAGGGCATAGCCGCGCGAGCCATAACGCTCGAAACAGGCGGATTGGAACTTGACCGCAGGGACGATCCCCGCCACCGAACGAAGGACACCGTGGGTGAATTCCGCAACGGCAGCGAGCGGTTCGTGGTGTCGGCTGCGAACCTCCTGCGGCAAGGATTCAAGCACCGGATCAAGCCCGACACAGACGGGCGATCCCGCGGTTCGGATGGCGACATCGAGGGTGTCGATCACGGCTTTGGGCATAGGCGGGAGCGTAGATGGAGTGACAGAGAGACGCGAGAACGAGCATAGGGTTAGAAGTGGATTTCCCTGTCAACATCGACCTCAAGAAAGATCGTGGCCTGACCATCGAGTGGGCCGACGGCGCAACCTCGTATTACACCATCGCCTTCCTGCGGCGCATGTCGCCCTCGGCCGACATGCGAATCCTGCGCGATGAAATGAAGAAAAATCCGCTGACGGTGTTGCCCTCCAGCATGGCGTCGTCGCGCGGACCGTTGGTCGCCCAATCGGCCGAACTCGTGGGGAACTACGCCATCAAAATCCGGTTCTCGGACGGCCACGATACCGGCCTGTACTCGTGGTCCTATTTGCGTGAGATTGATCCGGCATCGCCCCCGCCGCAAGACCTTCCGTGACGGCAAGCCAGCGTTCCGGAGCCTGAGGTATCCTTCCGGCCATGCCCCCCGCCGCCCTCGCCGCACCCGCTATCAACACGTCCAAAGTCGGCCGTCGGACTGTTTCCATCACCACACCCGACGACTTGCGGGCCGAAATCGAGCGAATCGTCACGGCGGATCGTGCAGGGCAACTCACCGTCTTGGGAAATTGGTCGACCGGCCAGGCCCTGAGGCACCTCGCGGCGTGGATCAATTACGCCTTTGATGGTTTCCCCCGCACCCCGCCGTGGTTCGTGAAGATCATCCTCCGACTGCTGAAATCCCGCTTCTTTGAGGCAAAAGGGCTCTCCGCAGGCGTACGGATCCCGGGCGCAACCCAAGGAACTTGGGGCGTGGGTCCACTGACCGTCGACGAACGTGAACAGCGGGTCTTGGCCGCCTGGGCGCGGCTGAGGGCGGGGCCTCCTTCCGCACCGCACCCGGTTTTCGGGCTGTTGTCGTCCGACGAGTGGTGGGCGATGCACCTGGCGCGCGCCCGGCTTCATTTGTCGTTTCTTGTACCAAATGCACCCAAGTGAGCCCCCGGGGACCGATGGTTCTGGTACACTTTGACCGATAGCAACGACCGTCGAGGGGCCACGCACATGCAGCCGATCGCCAGAACGCACACCATGAACTCTGATCCGTTTTCCCGGCTCAATCGTCCAGCATCCACCGGAGGTATCTCGCGCGCGGATGGTGCCGATTGTGAAGAGGAGTTCCTTCGCCTGATGGCGATGATCCAGACGCTGAGCGAAGCGAACGACGCCTACGAACTTTTTCAGTTGGCCGCGAAGTACACCTCCGACGGACCCATCGCCGGAGAGGCCCACGCCATCCTCGTTGTTTCAACGTCGGGCTTGCCGCCCGGTTCGTATCAGATCACGCGCCGCTTGGTCGCGGTCCCCCGCAAGCGGCAGACCGTCGAGGTAGGCGATGACTCGGAGCCAACCCCTGTCCTCACCGGCGGGTTCGTGTCTTCGATCCTCCGCAAGCGTCAGCCGGAACTGATGACCAACCTCGATCTTTCTCATGACCCTGCGCTCGGGGCCGAGTTTGCGCCGTTTGATTCGTGTCTGTTCATCCCACTTTTTTCCGCCGGCAAGATGAGCAAGCGGATCCTTCTGTTCCGGCGGGGCTGGGACGAGGTCGACTTCGGTCACGTCGAGCGAGTCATGCTCATCATGAACCTCATCGAAACGTCGATCGAGAACATCGCCAACTTGGCCCGCAACAAAGAACTCAACGGCCAGTTGAACAACCAGTTCGAACAGGTGAGCCGCATCCAGCGAAAATTGCTGCCACGCGAGCACCCGGAGAAGCGCGGCGTGTGGGACGGCCGAAAGCACGCCGAGGGCGGTCCGCACGGAACGCTGGACGTGGGGATGAGTTATCGCACCGCCGAACGTGCGGGCGGCGACTATTACACGTTCTTTGAACTGCCTGATCATCGGTTGGGCGTGCTCGTCGCCGACGTCGCGGGTCACGGTGCGGATGCAGCGATGGTCATGGGTATGCTCCACACGGTCGTTCAGAGCGGTGTGCCTATGGAAGACGGCCCCGCGGCCGTATTGAAGTATGTCAACCAGCGGCTAGAACCGCTCATGAGCGAGGGGCGATTTGTAACAGCCTTCTGCGCGGTCTTTGACCCCGCCGAGAAGACCGTGCGGTACACGTCCGCGGGGCACCCGCCCGCCAAACTGCGTCGCAACGGCATAGTGATCGAGTTGAATCAGGCCGCGAGCGATGTCATCGGAATCTTTGAAAACCTCGAAGCCCACGACGCATCGGTGGAATTGCACGCCGGCGATGTCTTCGTGTTCTACACGGACGGCATCACCGAGTCCTTCAGTCCGGAGGGTCAGGCCTTCGGCGGAGAAATGCTCGATTCGACCTGCTGCAGCGTTGTTGGCACCGCCGCAGAAATGGCCCTCGCGATCGATGCGGCCGCTTCCAAATGCCGCGGCAGAGCCGACCCCGACGACGATGTCACGGTCGTGACGGTGGCGTTCCGGGCGTGACGTGACAGCGGCGTGAAACACGCGGAGCAGTACCGTGGGCGAATACACAAAGGTCGTCGCGATGGACGTTCCGGTCCTCGCGCGGTTCATCTCGATCGCCTTCGGCGTCAAGCCAGACGGTGCCGCCAAGTGGTTGAGCGAGAAACTCGGTGTCGAAAACCTGAGGGTGATGCGTGATGGGGCCGGCGATAGGGCACCGATTGTTTCGTGTCTCGGCCGAATCCCCATGGCCCAGTGGTGGGGCGCGCGGAGCGTCCCGATGGTCGGCATCGCCGGGGTTGCAACGCCGCCGGAACACCGGGGGAAAGGCCACGCCCGCCGCATGATGCAGCACGCCGTGCGCGAGGCGGCCTCCGACGGCTTCCCGATCTCCGTGCTATACGCCTCGACCCAACCGTTGTATCGCGCGGTGGGCTTCGAGCAGGCGGGGCATCGGTTTGTCAGTAAACTCCCGATGCAGACCTTGGGCATCAGCGAGAAGGCCCGCGATGTCGTGGCGATCGGCGATGCCGAGATGCCGGAGGTCAAGGCGTGCTATGGCGTGTACGCGAAGCACTACGCCGGTATGACCGATCGGACAGACTATCTGTGGGAGCGTGTGCGGAATCGGCGCGACGAAACCTATCACGGCTTCGGTGTCCGCGAGAACGGCGTCATCGCGGGATACCTCTTTGCCTTGACCGACGGCGGCGGCGGACGGGAACGTGGTGACCTGCTCGTCTCCGACATCGCGTGGAGTACCCCCAGCGCAGCCAAAAAGGTGCTCGGGCTTCTCGCCGACTTCACCACAATGACCGAACACGCGCTCCTGGCAGGATCGCCGCTGCACCCCTTGGCGACACTGCTGCCGCAGCAGCGATTCTCGATCGATCTCAAAGAATACTGGATGCTGCGCATCCTGCGGGTGCCCGAGGCAGTCGCGGCCCGAGGCTACGCGAAAGGCATCGATGCTTCAGCGGTTTTCGAGATCCGAGACGACATCGTGCAGGAGAACAACGGCCGCTGGCGCGTGAGCGTTCGCAACGGCGTTGGTGTGTGCGAGCGGTCGCCGGACGCGGGTGGGACGGGCGGCCGCCCTGTACGCGGCGCTGTCCGCTGCGATGTTCGGGCGTTCGCCCCGCTCTACACAGGGCTGTACACGGCTTCACAGGCACGGGCCATCGGCCTTGTTGAGGGTGACGACGATGCAGTGGCCGCGGCAGACGCGCTGTTCACCGGGCAAGGAACGCCGTGGATGGCGGACTTCTTCTGAAACACCGGACTGTCAGCGACCGGAAGCGTCGGGCGCAATGGCCATCTTCAGGACTTCCATCCGGTCCGGCGCGTTGAGCGCCGGGCCCAGCAGGATGAACGGGGCCGCCTCCGCACTGGTCGCCCGCACGATGTACGGGCTGTTCAGCAGCCTCGCATCGGTCTGAGCCATGGCCCTGCCCGTGCTTGGCTGGGTCGCGGCGTCTTCGGGAACGTACACCAGCCCCTCATCTTTCGTGCAGATGTACCCCCGCATGCCGCTGGTGGAAACCGGCGTGACCGCGATCGCGCCCTTGCAGATGAGTGTTGCCCGGCCCGAGTCGAGGTTGATCGCAACCACACCGTTCTCGCGGGTGCTCAGGATGGCCAACGGTGGGCCCGATTTGGCGTCAAGCACCGACCCATTCGATGTGGATGCCGAAAGTTGAAACGACGCCGCGGGTGTGGTCGATGCCGTGAGCAGCGTGCGGGAAAGGGTGCGTCCGAATGCACCATCGGCGAAACGGATGGCCTCGAGTTCCGTGCCAGCGGCCGTCGTCCGCAGGGCCCAAACCAAGCCCGCATCATTGGTTTGCAGCGGCATGGTGTAGGTGCCGCCGGTGGCAGCCCGAACGACCTCGGCACCGGCATCGCTCCAATAGACGAGCGACCATGAAGCCGAGTCGATCTCGCGCCGCACAAACAGAAGACCGCCGCCAAACAGCACCGCGTGGGCATTGACGTGGGTCGATTCAACGAGCCACCTCACTTCGTCGCCCGCGGAGATCCATGGAACCTTGCCAATGGACCGGCTTCCATCGGCGTTCATCCGTTCCACCAGAAACCCTTGCGAGTCACAATCTCGACCCAACACGCAATCCTCGGTATTCGCAGCCGAGGAATCAATGGGCTCAAGGGCCTTATCGCCGATCCCGAAGATGCGGAATGAGCCGGGAGGCGGGGCGGCCGCGCCCGCCGCAGCGAGCATGGCAGGCCATTCCGGAGCGGTACCAATGCGGGACACGAGGAACCTGCCATCGGGTGATACCAGTGGGAGCGTGAGCCCGTCGTACTCGACAAAGCCGATGGGCAAGACGGCCACCTGCACCTTGGAGATGGTTGTGCGGGCCTGCGCTGCGGGCGTGGCCAGCGGTCCATCAGGAAGTGCGGCACGGGCGGCGGAGGATCCCTTGACCGGCGTGCCGCGGGTCGGCGTCGCCGATTCGGTAACGCAGGCCGTGAGCGCAGCGACCACGAGTATCGCAGCGACCAAGTGGATCGCGGCTACCGTGCGGATCGCGAGAGGCAGGGCGAACAGCGGTGGTCTCAAGGAACGGATCACTTGACAGCCGCTTCCGGGGGTGCTTCCGGCAAGCCCGGGTCGGTCAGGAGCGGGTTATCGCCGCCCAGTTGCGCACGCAGTTGCTCGAGGCGACGCAGGTATGGAGCGTTCACGACATCCGCGGCATCGGTGTTATCGACCACGATCGGGGTGATGAAGACAAGTAGTTCGGTGGTGGTCTTGGTACGCTCCTTGCTCTTAAAGAGCAGCCGGAGCACGGGAATGTCACCGAGAATCGGGACCTTGCGGACAATGTCCGAATCTTCGCTCCGCAGAATGCCGGAGATGACGATCGTCTGACCGTCTTTGACGATCAGTTGCGTCGTCGTCTCGCGGCGTTCAACGACGAACCCACCGAAGAGCGTCTCGCCCGGAACAATCGACGACAGTTCGAGGTTCACCTTGAGATCGACATCGCGCTTGATCGTGATGCGGGGCCGGATGCGGAGTTGGATGCCCACGGCCTTGTAATCGAACGCTTGCGTGAGGCTGCCGTTGTCCGATGTCTGGGTGTCGGTGATGAACGGGATGTCCTGCCCATCAAAGAACTCGGCCTCCTGATTGTCACTTGTAAAGATGCGAGGCTCCGAAAGGATGGAGACGCCGGTGTTCTCCGCCAGTGCCTGGAGGAGCACGTTGACATCCATGCTCGCATCGAGGACAGACGTGTTAAAGAGGCTCTCCGCGAAGTCGGTGCGCTGTCCCGAGGCCGTGCTCGTGAGGCCGATCGAGTTGTCGGTATTGGTGGGTGTGATGTCCTGGCTCGACCACCGAACGCCCAATGCCTTGGCGTCCTCCGTCGAGAGTTCGGCCACGATGGCCGCCAGCAGCACCTGGCGGCCGGGTTGATCGAGTTGGTTCACAAGATCGATGATCGACTGCTTGTACTCAGGCGGCGACACCACCATGATGGCGTTCTGACGCCAGATGGGAACGATCCGGAGTTGGCCGACAAGATTCGATGAGTTGCGGCGGTCGGTCGGCGGGCGCGAGCGCTGCCACCAGAACGACATCGTGTCGGGCGTGGTCGTCTCGGCGGTCTGGCCGTCCGTCGTCGCTTCCGAAGCGAACGGGCTCGCGGATGATGCGCTGTCCGAAAGGCCAGATTCCGACCTCCGGATCTGCGCAAGCGTGCCGTCTTGCGAAAGAAGCGTGTTGAGTTGTTCGGCAAGATCTTCGGCGGAGGCGTGCTTGAGTTCGATGATGACAGGCAAGCCCGCGGTCTGCGGCTTGTCGAGGTCGGCAATGATCGTGTCGATCACCGCAATGTTGTCGGGGCTCTTGGCGACCACCACAAGACGGCTGGATTCCGGGATCGCTTGAAAAGAAAACTGCCCCGCCAGCCGGCCCACGCCCTGCGAACTCCCCGTGGAAGCGACCTGATTGTTGTTGCCGCCGCCGCCCGTGGTCCGCCCGGCCGCGGCGGACGACGTTCCTGATCCGAAAAGGCCTTCGAGAAGGTCACGAACCTTCACCGGGTCGGTGTTCTTGAGGTCATAAATTTTGGGGACGACGGCCTCTTCCGGCAACGGGCGATCCCACTGGTTGGCGATCTGTTCGCCCACCTGCGCCAGTATGGCCGGGTCCGCGACCACCGTGACGGAATTCTGCTGCGTGTTGGCCGAAACACGAAGGTCGCCGCTGGCGGCCGTCGCGGCATCGGTGCCGCCCGTCTGCCCTGGGAACCGGAACATGGCCATCTGGTTGCGCTGGTCGCCGCCCGTGTTCCCTTGGTTTCTGTTGTTGCGCTGGTTGGTGTTGCCGCCCGCGCCGGAGGAGGTTGAGCCCGCGCCAAAAAGTTCCTCGATGTTCGCCTTGATCGACGTCGCATCCGCATATTTCAGCCGGAAGGTCTCGGCCTGCAACGCACCCGCGGATGGGCGATCGAGCGACCCGATCAGCCGCTCGAGCCGTTGCAAAAGCCCGACATTGCCCATGACCGCAATCTGATTGGAATCTTCATCGATCGTCCGCTTGGCGTAGTCGGGTATGGAGTCCTTGAGCATCTCGCCGATGTTCTTGGCGTTCGAATGGCGCAGCGCAAAGACCTTCTCGACGACCGTGCCGACATCGGTCCGCTCGAGCGTGGATTCGTCGGGCCCCAGAACGGGTACGTCCTGCTTGGTGATCTCCGTGATGTCGCGCAGCGTGATCGTGGTCGGGGTCTCGACAACGGCCACTCCCGTCTGGAAGAGCGCCATAAAGACCAGGTCAAGGGCCTGCTGACGCGGGATGGGCTGATCATTCAGCACCGTCACCTTGCGAGACAGCACGTCCGGCTGTGGCATGACTACCTTGCCAGTGGCTTCCACAATGAACGGAATAATCTGATCAACCGTCACATTCTTGAACGCCAGCGTGGTATCAGGCCCCTCAAGGATGCGTCGCCCATCCGGGTCCAGTTTGCTCGCCGGCGCAGGCGCGCTCGCCGCGGGCTTGTCCGCGGCGTCTTCGGCCTGTGCAAAGGCGGATGCCGAGATCGCCAGGCCCGCAAGGAGTGCCAGCCGGCCGGCGTGCGCGGGAGTGAATCGGTGCTGCGCGTTCATCGTGGGGGGCTCTCTGTGGGTTGGGGTTTGGGCGGGGCGGGCGAAGTGGGGGCCGGGTCGGTGGGTGCCGGAGTGGCCGAGTCGGGAGGAACAGGTGGGGCAGCATCGGGCGCAGCGTCTGCATCCGGCGCTGCATCGCCGTTGGGTACGACGTCGGGCTCTGCATCGGGCCCAGAATCTGAACTTTCTTCCGCATCCCCGTCCGGCTCGGGGTTCGGCTTGGCCGCGCCTTCGGAAGGCTTCCGCGGCATCACCGTCTTGTCTCGATCAAAGATGGGCACCGTAAAGTCAACGCCCTTCCATTTCACACCAATATCCCAAGGTGCGTTCAACGACACCACAGCAAGGCCGTCCTTCTCGGGCTCACCCACGCCCCGGCGCGACCCATCCGCAAACCACACCGCGCCGTTGATGGTCGCGATGATCGCCGGCCCGCCATAGCGACTGGGCTTGCTGGGTGTTGCTTCTTCCGCGGGCTCTTCTTCCGAGGCCTCAGCGGCTTGCGGGGCCGCCGGAACGATGAATAGCGATCGACCATCGATCTGCGATACAAAGCCCCCAAACACGCCGGCTTGCTGTTCGGCTTGGCGCTTCTCTTCGCTCTGGGCTTCGAGTGCTGCCGGTGTCGGGGCCAAAAGGGCGGTTGCCAAGTTGAAGGCGGGCAGCGCCAGCCCGACCGCCGCCAAAGCCGCAGCCGCAGCCGCGACGATCGACAGCGTGGGCGAGTGCCGCCACGCCCACACCAGCGAGAATTCCTGTGGTTTAAGCGGCGTCATTTGCGCGCCCCCTTCCGCACAAGGAGCCACGTTTCAACCGCCAGCGAGATGCGGAGCGAACGGCTCGCCGCCACTTTTGCATCGCGGCCTTCCTCGGCCCTCACATTGAGCCGAGAAACCGTCGTCACAAGCGGGCGGCGCTCGATGTCCGCGAGAAACGCAGTGAGGGCCTCCGGAGTGGATTCAAACTGGAGGTCCCGCACCAGCCGATCGACTCGAAAGTCCGGCCCGAACGCCTGAGAAAGCGGCACATTGCCCAGCGGAACGGTGCGCGACGTGCTCGAAGCCCCGGAGATCTCGTGCTCATCCAGCAGCGCATCAATCATGCGGTTGAACTCGACCGGGCGCCCTTCCGGATCGCCGGGGGCTTCAACCATTCCAAATCGGGCAAGCCCCAACTTCACGGCGGCATCCGCAGCCGTGAGCGACGCCCGGTTCTTCTCATACGCCGCCAATGACGCCGACTTCGCATCGGCTCGCGCTGAAAGGTGGTTCGTGCGGTCGAGCACAGGCTCGACCACTCCAAAGTACGTCGCGATCAGCGCACCCGTGAAGATGACCCATCGGGTAACACGCGGCAGCGCGGCGTAGCGGGCGGTAAGGCTCACGATTTGCCCTCCCGGGTGGCTTCCATGCGGGCCTTCAACTTCTCGACCTCGGCCGCAAGCCGTTCCTTCGTTGGCCCATCAAGGGCTTTCTCGTTCTTCTGAAGATAGCCGCGGCGCGTACCGAACTCGAGGATCGTCTTGCCCCGCGGCAGTTTCTCGATATCCGCATCGCTCAGCGGAACAGGCGGTGTGTCGGAACTCTCGGACGGCCGACGCGATTGCCCCGACGTCTCTGAGCCGCTCGAAGATGACCCTGATGCACCGGTCCGGGCCGTCCGCTCGGCCCTGGGGGCGGGCTTCGCGGCGGGTGTCACAGCCGTACTGACCGTGTCCGGCCCGTGCAGCCGCACGCCGAGTGGCGTTGTCGCGAAATCTTCCTTGGTAGCGATCGCCAGATGCGGCTGAACGATCTCCGCAGTGAGTTCAAACTCCACCCCGTCCGCCGTGTTCTCGTTGCGAGTCCGCTTCAGGCTGCGGAGCATCTTGGTGGCGTTGAGATTCTGTTCGAACGTCGTAATGAGTTCCGACTTGCTCGCCTGCCCTTGGATCACCAGCCCCTGCTCGGGCGAAAGCCGCAAATTGGGAACTGACACGCCCACCGGTGCGATGCGCGATAAATCGTGCAGCAGTTTGGTCATCGGCAGCCGACCGGTGCGCTCGTTGGAAAGTTGATTGTAAAGCGCCGCTCGTTTCTGAAGATCCTCGCGGGTTGATCGGCTCCCATCCATCGATGCCAACTTGGAAGCGAGGATTTCATGCCGGACATACGCAAACCCCCATCGCCCCAGTAATAGAAGCAGCACAGCCGCCGCCAGCACCGCCGCCGCCCGAGCCGGGGACGCCAACCACCGAGTCAGCCGGACAGGGGAGACCTCAGCCGCCGCAGGCTCCTTCCACCGAAGCCCGCCCAGCGACGCCGTCAAGGGTTCGGTGTCGGTCGCCAGCAAGGCCGCACCGAGCGCGAGCCCGAACCGTTCGATCCACGCGGGGTCAGTGGTCGGAAGGCTCACACGCTCGCGCAGCGCCGCCGCCGACGCCGATGAGATCCGCGTATGGGCCGTACCGGGCAAGGCTGGCGACCCAATATGACAGCGCAGTCTCGGGGTCGATTCAGATGCATCAAAGTCACACCGACCCCCGCCAAACTCATGAATCGAGGCAGGCCCATCGACGCCCGCAATCGCCGCCAAACTCGCCGCGGACGATGCGAAAGCAAGGTCGAGCCCGGAAACCTTCGTCGGCGGTTCCGCGAGCAGGCCCGAGGCGATGGCCCAAGCCGCAGGTGCCGACGATGAAACTGGCCCGCAACCGATCCGCCACGGCGCAATGCCGTCGGGAAGCATCGCCTCGGCCGCCAGCATGTGGGCGGCCACACGCTCGGGTCCCGGAAGGGCGTTGGGAGTCGGAATGAACTTGGCGAAAGAATCGGCGATCGGTGCCACGACGATCAGTCGCTGCGTGTTGTGCCGCGAAGCGATGGCCGCGATGGCCGCGGCATCGCCGGGGGCCGCCTCCAGTGTTTCAAGGACCTTGGGAATCGGCTCGGCCGCGAACGCCACGACAAAGGTCACACCCTCGCGAGCGTCGACGGCGATCACCGGCTGACCGGGATTGGAAGCGGAACGGGCGGAGGGCTTCATCGGATGGAAAGATCCCGGATGACGACAGGTACGGCGGAACGATCAATCACGGCTGACATTTCAACTTCGAGGCCCGTCTGGGCGTCGCGGCCCTTGCAATTCACGACATACACATTCGAACGAACACAGAATATCTCGTACATGCCCGCAAGTTGCTGGCGCGACATCCCCGGGACATCAAGAAGTTGAATGATGCTCGTAAAACCCTCCACGCGGCCCGACCGCTCGGCGATGATCGAGTCCGCGAGCGTCGAATCGATGTCCGGGAGCAGTTCGATGGTCGTGGCATCGCAGGTGTTGATGTTCAATTTCCCCGGCACAGCGGCGGCTGAGGGATCCGCCGAGGGCGTTGTTTCATCGAGTAGAAGCCCCAGTTGCTCATCGCTCAAGGCCTGAACGCGACGACGTTGATCGGGCTGGGTGATGAGCCGATTGGCCAATTGCGAAAGGCTCGATGTGATGAAATCTGTGAGCGCTGCGTCCGCGTTCGCGCCGACGTGATCAAGTACCACCTGTGCCTGATCCGACGTCGCTTCGATCCGAGTCGCGAGTTCCGCCGCGGTGGTGGCCGTAAGGTCAAGCCGCGGCTCGCCCGACGGAGCGGCCCCACCGTCGACGCTCACCGCCGTAAGCACCCCCGACCATCCCGCATCGAGCACCCCATCGGCGTCATCGGGCGGCCACGAGGCATCGCCGTCGTCCTCGCTGTCGTCGAGCACACCATTCAGATTCCAGTCCTCACCGCGTACATCCTCAGGATCAACGCCCGCCACCAGTTCCATTTCCCCGATCGAACGCATCGCACCATTCCGTGGCAGATACGGGTACGGCATCGACTGGTAATAGCCGAGTTCGGCCCCCAGTTCGCGTGTATCGTCGTCCGTGTCAATCCAATCCAGGATCGAATCTGCGACGTCCTCGGACATGAACGGCTCGATCGCCAGGAGTTGATCGCGCGTGACGGCGTTGATGTTGAGTTTCGCGTGGGCGTCGGCCGGGCCATCGGCCGTCGACTTCCCGACCGACGTCTGAACCAGGAATGTGGCCGATGCGAGTTCGCCCCGGGCATCGGCCGTGAGATCATCGAGCAGCCGGAAGGCGTCCGAAGATTCCGGATTCTCGGTCTCAAACTCAATCCGGGCGATCGCCGTCTCAATCCCCGCTCGAGCCGCCCACGTCGCACGAACTTTCGCCAGCACCTCACGCCCGGCGGCCGCTTGGCCGAACGAGGTCGATTGAATAGCGACCACGCCAAAGGACGCGATGATCACGGCCGCGATCACCAGCAACATGGCGAATGCCGGTCGCCGCGAACACGCAATGGTCGAACCGGCCACGCGCGGCATCAGCGGCTCCCCCCCGATGCAGACTCGGAATCGTCAGTGGCCTCGCCGGATTCCGACTCCTCGGCGGGCGGAAGAGGCACTCGGTCAAGCGAAATGAAGGCCCGTCGTGTGGCCGTGAACGTTCCGGAATCATCCTCGGCAGTGATCTCGAATCGAACACCGTGCGGCATGCCGTCCAGATCCGAATCCCATTTGGTAAACCACGTCGCACCGTCGGTGGCGGTCACCGAGAGCGCTCGCACACGTTCCGAGATCGCCGCGGCGATTCCGCCACCATCCTGAACTTCATCAAACGCTGCATCACGCCGACGCCAAAGGGCCTCGCCCTCGCCAATCAAGGGTGCGATGCGATATTGCACCTCAAACTCATCCCCCTCGGGGATCCCATCGATGCCGCGGAGCGGCTTGGACGAGCGAGAAAGGATCAGCAGCGAATCGTGGGCCGCCGGGCCGTCGCCACCGTCGGTGATGGAGAGCCGCGCAAAGTAGAGGTCGGAATCACGCACGGCAGCGAAGACGTCCGCCGACATCCGTTCAATCGATGCCGTCGCCCTGTTCGTTGCCTGAGCCCGCCCGGCCGCCGCGTTCCGCACCTTCAAGACATGGGAAACCGCCGTGGCCGCACCGCCCGCCACAAGCGCACCGATGATCGACCCAACCAGGAGTTCAACAAGCGTGAAGCCGCCACGGCGTCGGGCCCCGCCGCGGATGTGGAACAACACATGCATGGGAGAGATGTCACTCACGCGACACCGTTTCCTCGGGCTTTCGGTCTGGGTCGGGCTCATCCCCCAAACGCGGCGCAATGCGGGTTTCGATGCGGATGGATTGTGGGCCGCGGGCCGAGGTCCAGTCGATGCGGACCCCCACGCCGTAGGGTTTTCCGGAATCTCCGTCGGTGAAATCAAGCCGGAACCGGTAGGCCTCGAAGGGACCTTCGCACGGCCCCTCGATGGGGAAGCGAGATGCGTAGGAATCGGGTCTCGCATTAAAACAAGATTCAGTTGCTCGTCAGCAAGTTGGGCAGCCGTACCGATCTGCTCTCCCGTCTGCTGAGATGCAAGGGCCGTACCGGCCATCGAGATGAGCACACTCAAGGCCACCGCCAAGATCACCGACGCCACCAGCACATCGGCGAGCAAAAATCCACGGCGCGACCCGCTGCGCAGCGGCGCGGCCCCAAGCGGGAGAGTTGCGGTCACGCTCACCACGCCTCATCCCCTTTGCCCGCGGCATCAAGATCGACGAGAACGTCGCCATCCACTTCCGGCCCCTCATCCGCCGCGGCGATCCGAGCGGTAAGACGGCCCGCAGGCAGAACGACGGTGATCGGCCTGATGGCGTCGTCGCCCTGCAAAGAGATCCGGATAGTCGGCCGTGGTGAAACGCTCCGAAGGTCGATGCGGAAACCGCTCGCATCAAGCGAGTCATCGCCCAGCATGACCGCAGTCGGGGGGGCGATCGAAAGATCGGCCGAGGCCACCAGCGGGTCCGCGCTCCAATCGGGGAATGAGCCATCCGCAGTTGGTCGTTTCGAGAGCGCAACAAGGCGACCAGTTTTGAGGTCGAAGTCAAGGGCGATGGGCTGGCTCGACAGTTGTTCACGCCGCGCAACTGCGGAAAGAATCGCCGCCGTCTGCTGAGCGGCCGAACGGGTCTTGCCCCCCGAGATTGCAGAGAGCCGCGGCGCGGCAACCCCGAGAACAACCGCAATAATGATCAGGACGATGAGCACTTCGATCAGCGTAAAGGCGCGGCGCATCGCTCCGACCGGCAACAGCCGTCGGGCCAGATTCATCGAAAGTTGCCGTGCGTCCACTTCCAATCCGCTCTCCAACCTAAACCCGGCTTCCGTAAAAATTACCGTGACGCCTGATGTCTTGCGGGGAAGTTCCCGCTCTAGTCCTTCTTTCCGTTGATGATGTCCTTGTTGTCCCCTTCGCCGCCCGCCTGCCCATCGGCCCCGTACGACACGACGTCAAAGTCGGTATTGAACTGCCCGGGCACAATCAGCACAAACTCGTTACCCCAAGGGTCCTTGATCTCATCCGCGTTGTTGAGATACGGACCCTTCCACTGATCCTCGGTCATCGAACTGGGCCGTTCCATCAGCATGCGGAGGTCGCCGTCTGATTCAAGCGGTCCGCCGTCGCCCATGTACAGCCTGACGTTGGTCGCCAGAGATTCGGCGTTGGCCTTCGCCACCGCCTGCTTGGATTGCCCGACCCGCGAGAGAAGCCGGGGCGCGATAATGGATGCGAGCACCGCGATGATGACGACCACCACCAGAATCTCGACGATGGTAAAGGCTCGGAGTGTGTTTCGTTTCTTCATAAAAAAACCTCAATGGTTGGCAAATGGCTCGGTACCGTCCGAATGGTGACCGGGGACGCACCCAAAACTCTATCCAACTTCCCGTCCGGATCGCTACATCGTGGAGACACTCTCCTGAAACTGCAGAAGCGCGAGAATGACCGCAGCGACAATGAAACCCACCACCCCCGCCATGATGACAATGAGCACCGGCGGGAACGCC
>Ga0163144_10007302_pt1 | contig 24244 bp, 20 predicted proteins | sample OliLak19BULKMAT1_FD_123175 | JGI IMG/M metagenome (GOLD analysis project Ga0163144, IMG submission 123175) | Freshwater microbial mat bacterial communities from Lake Vanda, McMurdo Dry Valleys, Antarctica - Oligotrophic Lake LV.19.BULKMAT1 | ecosystem: Environmental > Aquatic > Freshwater >...
ACCTTGATTTCTTGCATACCTATACCAAAAATTATCATTCGTGCTTTTATTATCTTTTTTTCTGTGGATTTCTTCTGTTTCTTTTAACCATTTATAAGCGTTTGGATAGTTGTCTTGTATTTCCTTTTCAACCATTATTTTTGCTTTTCCTTCGGAGTTAATATTGTAAGGAAATAGAATAAATAAAGACTTTTCTGGAGAAGAAAATCGTTGAACAGCCTTACCTTTTAAAAAAGGCTTCATTATTCCTTTTTCTATTCTCCTTTCTAATGGGTCTTTTATAAATTTTCCAATAATGAAATCATTATCTTCAATACCTTCAAACAGGTAAATTTCGTCCTTACCAGTTGCAATTCCTTGCGATACCCTTTCAAACTTATTTTTAATACTTGAAGTCTGTCTATAAATTTTTTCGAAAATATTAAAACCAAGTTCGCTATTAAACATTATCCATTGGTTACTACCATAGAGTTGAGATGCTTTTTGAATCATTTCATAAGACATCAAACTATAGTTCTCATTTTTAGTCATCAAGTTTTGGAAGTCTGATTTGAAAGGGAACTGCTGAAAGTCAAATCCTTTGTTTTGATGTTTACTAAACCAAGCAATGCAAGTGTAAGTATCAGCATCCTCAAAAACCATATTTGCACCAAAATGTGCAACTTTATCAATGAATTTGCCTTCTATTAAATAATTTCTAAATACTTCCGAACTTGCAGAGTTAAAAAATTTATGAGGAAAAATAAAGGAATTATGAGATTTTGTCTGAGAGATATTTATCGCTAATTCAAAAAACAAATTGGCTAAATCATACGCTGCTTTCGCATTTTGATATTGAGTTTCATAATGTATTTTTTGTATGGGTTGGGAAGCTTGTATTTCCTGTACTCTCATATAAGGCGGGTTTCCAATCACCACATCAAAGCCTATAAAATCCCCTTTATCATTCAGCACTTCGGGAAACTCAAAACGCCATTCAAAGGCATTTTCAAAGATTTTATTGGCTTTTATTTCTTCTATTTTTCCATTGATTTCTTCTATTTCTTTTTCAAGTTTTGCTTGTTCAGCTTTTCGTTTTTTTTCTAAACTCTTTCCTCCTTTTCCATAGGGAGTTTCGGGTTCAAAAATAAAAGTGCCTGTAAAGCGGTGGTATAACTCACTTGCCAACTTATCAAGTCGCTTTTTAAGTGGGTTATTCATTCTAATTTCAGTAGAAAAGTTTTGCTTGATTTCAAGAATGAGCTTTTCCATTGCTCGTTTTTCTTCCTTGTTTTCGGCATTTCGGTAGGTAGCTACGGCATCTCTGTAAGTGTCAATCGTCCACTTGCTTTTTTTGAGTGCTTGTTTTAGGTCGGCATCAATGGCAAAACGGCTCACCAATGAGTTTCCACATTTTATATTGATGTCAATATTGGGGAGTGTTTCTAACACCTCACCCCCTGCCATCTCCTCAGGAGAGGGAGCTTTATAATAAGCGTTTTTCAATAACTCAATCCACAAACGCAAACGGCAAATTTTTACAGAGTTTGGGTTGATGTCCACACCAAAAAGGCAATTTTCTATGATAGTTTGCTTTTCGTGAAAAAGTGCTTCTTGTATTCGCTGACTTTCTTTGTTATTGGGGTTATAGTCAAATAATTCGCCTTCTTCGTCTGTAACGATGAGTTCATCATTTACCACTTCTACTTCGTAGCGATGGAGGGATTTTCCGTTTTTATCTTCCAGTATTTTCAAATCATTTTTTACAGCAATCATTTCATTGAGTGCCGAAACCAAGAAATGCCCTGAACCTACTGCTGGGTCACAAATTTTGATGCTATTTATAATTTCATTGGCTTGTTTTCTAGTAATCTGGTGCGGAATCAATTCATAAATATCTTCAATCTCGTTCATCTTTACATCAGGAGAATACTGTTTGAATTTCTGCACCACCGATTTACGAATAGTTTCACGACACATATACATAGTGATGAAACCTGGAGTAAAAAACGAGCCGTCTTTGTAGCCATTTATTTTCTCGAAGATTAAGCCCAGAACAGAAGCATTTATGAGTGATTTATTGTCTTCTTGGATTTCTTCTGAGCCTTCGCTTGTAAAGTCATAGGCATTTAAGAAATCAAATAGATATTCTAAGGTAGTTAAATTTCCTGTTCGTTTTTTGCCTTGGTTGTTTTTAAGAACTGTTGAAGATATAACAGGAATCGTTTTATCATCTCTTAAGTTGCTGATAAATAAAGTTACTTGCTCCATTTCTGTTGGTTCAAATAGCGAACTATTCAGGTAAGGCACTTTTTCAAAAACTTTTTTTACATCTTGGTGTCTATCCTCATACTTACGAGCCAGCACTTGAAAAAATAAGCTGTTTAGATTGTCATAGTTTTTGATTTTGTCTATGCTCAAAAACGAATACGATGTATCGCCTTTGTGATAAGTAATGAGCTGCGCTTCTAATAATTTTAGAAACAAGATTCTATTAATCCAGGTGATTGAAAGCTCAAGTCCTACATTAAATAAACGCTCTTGCTGTGTGTCTCCAAATTGGCTTGGTCGCTCCAAACGGTTTATTTTGTCAAGGCTATCAAGTTGAATGATTGCATCTTCGAGAATACTTCCCGAATTTCTTTCGCCTTCTTTGTTTCGTTCGATGAGTTTTTTGCTTCCTTCCTTGGTTTCTGTCAAGCCGATAATGTGTAACAACTCGCTATAGAATTTTTTATCAAGGCTATTGCTGTCATTGGTGAAGGGAAGTTTTAAAAGATGCTCTGCTGAAAGCAATTTGAACAATGCAATCAGTTTGTTATCATCTGTCTTATCGTTATTGCGAAGTGGATTTTGATAATCCTGTAAATTGAAGTACGTAAATTCAATTTCAGTTTTGATACCTGAAATAAACGGTTCGGCGATTTGTGTATAGAAAAAATCTGTTTTGGTGTCTGCCAATCGTCCACCTTCAAAGTCATTGAATTGTTTTACTAAGTTTTTATTTTGAGCAAAAAGCCTGTCAAATAGAGTAGCATCAAAAATGAACCATTCGTTTATGTTGGTTACGACTAGGTGTTTTACTTCAAGATTTTTATGTGTTATTCTTTCTCTTAGATAGTAAAGCACCAATTCTTGAAACGCTTTGGTATTCAGTTTTTTAGTACTTATCATTTCGGTTTTGTTGGTTGGCTTTTTCGCTTCAATGATTACACCGACCGAACTCTTGGCATTATTTCCGTTATGAATCACAAGGTCATTTCGCCCTTTGGTATTTATAAAATGGTTGGGATCGTAATAGGTTTTCTTTAAAAAGTCAATGACAAGATTTTTATGAAACTCTTCCGATTCGGTATTATTTATCCTGTCTAGTAATTGGGTCAGATTAGTCTTAAAACCTTCAATTTCAGTCCTGTTAGGTTTTACTTTTAAAAAGGCTTTGTTAAGTGCCTTTCTTGGTTTAAGTTCTTTTAATTCCATTTGCTTTTTGTCTTTATATTTCAGATTGCTAAGATACTTTTTAATTTCTAAAAACTTGTTAGTAGGTTGGCAAAATCCAGCTCATTTGTCTGGATTGGGATTTGCAGGATTCTTTTCTTAAGAGTCCGAAAATATCTGAAGCAGGATTTGGAGAATGGAGGGATTTGCAGGATTCTTTTCTTGAGAGTCCGAAAATGTCTGAAGCAGGATTTGCAGGATGGGGGGATTTGCAGGATTCTTTTCTTGAGAGTCTGAGAATGTCTGAAGCAGGATTAAGAGGATTCTTTTCTTGAGAGTCCGAAAATGTCTGAAGCAGGATTAAGAGGATGGGGGGATTTGCAGGATTCTTTTCTTGAGAGTCTGAGAATGTCTGAAGCAGGATTTGCAGGATTAGAGGATTAGCAGGATTCTTTTCTTGAGAGTCTGAGAATGTCTGAAGCAGGATTAAGAGGATGGAGGGATTTGCAGGATTTTTTTCTTAGTATTGTTAAAGGGAAATCTAGAAAATCAAGGAATCTAGAAAATCCTGATGCTGACAAAATGTCTGAAGCAGGATTTGTAGAATTAGGGGATGGGCAGGATTTTTTCTTAAGTGTAAAAAAAATCTAGAAAATCAAGGAATCTAGAAAATCCCGATACAGACAAAATATCTGAAGCAGGATTTGGGGGATGGGAGGATTAGCAGGATTCTTTCTTAGGATTATTAAAAGGAAATCTAGAAAATCAAGGAATCTAGAAAATCCTGATACAGACAAAATGTCTGAAGCAGGATTTGTAGGATTAGGGGATTTACAGGATTCTTTTCTTGAGATTATTAAAGGGAAATCTAGAAAATCAAGGAATCTAGAAAATCCTGATACAGACAAAATATCTGAAGCAGGATTTGGGGGATTATAGGGTGGGTAGGATTTTTTTCTTAGGATTATTAAAGGGAAATCTAGAAAATCAAGGAATCTAGAAAATCCCGATGCTGACAAAATATCTGAAGCAGGATTTGGGGGATTATAGGATGGGCAGGATTTTTTTCTTAGGATTATTAAAGGAAAATCTAGAAAATCAAGGAATCTAGAAAATCCCGATGCTGACAAAATGTCTGAAGCAGGATTTGGGGGATTATAGGGTGGGCAGGATTTTTTTCTTAGGATTGTTAAAGGGAAATCTAGAAAATCAAGGAATCTAGAAAATCCCGATGCTGACAAAATATCTGAAGCAGGATTTGTAGGATTATAGGATGGGCAGGATTTTTTTCTTAAGATTGTTAAAGGGAAATCTAGAAAATCAAGAAATCTAGAAAATCCCGATGCTGATAAAAAGAGGATTTGCAGGATTATTAAAAGGAAATCTAGAAAATCATTTAGCACAAGCATTGCTTCACTTATGCTAATTTTGTTTTCAAAAAATATCCAATAGCGTGCTTTAAAACTTAATGAGATTTTATTATACAACTTAACTCTAATGTTAATATCTGAATTAATAGTTTTAGTATACATTTATTAACGCTACTTAAACCATTGAAAATCAAATTATTATCCCATCAATATTCTACCTATCCGTTAATCGCTTGTTAATCGTTTATAAAAACCAACCGATAAATCATTATCTCGTAAAAACATCTAAATACTTTTATTATTGAAACAAATTATACAATACCATGAAAAGTCTAACCTTGAAATTAATGATTACTTTATTTTTATTTGGTTGTGTCTATTCGGCACAAGCACAAGTAAAGAACAAAGACTTTAAAGCTATCAAACTAGCTAAACAAGAAGCCAAAAAACGTAAAAAAGAAGGCTGGGATGTACCACCAGGCTCTGTACCTATGGAAAAACAATTTGAGTTGGCTTGGGACAAAGAACTTCAAATGGATGATTATGGCAATCCTAAGTACCTTATGGCTACGGGTGCTGCCGTAGCTGGCACTCGCACTGCTGCTGACCAAGCTGCTATGACTGCCGCTCGCAATGAACTGGCTGCTGCTATCCAGACTAAAGTTACTCAGCTTATCCAGACCAAAACCGCCAATGACCAAATAGACCAAGAAATAGCCAATACACTAGATAAAACGGTGGCTAATGGTAAGGCACTTATCCAAGGAAGTTTGCGTCAAGTAGTTACTGCTTACAAAATCTACCGTGATGTAGATGATCCACAAAATAAGCGTAAAAATGTAGGGGTAGAAGTTAAATTATTTTATGACCAAGATGAGGCAATGCGTGCAGCACAAAAAGCCATTCGCAAAGAATTAGAAAAAGAATCTGATAAATTAGGCAAAGACCTAGACAAAGTACTAGAAGAAATGGGCTGGCCTGAATAAAAATAAATAATTTCTCGGATACGAGCTTAGATGAGCGTATCCTACTGCTAAAATAATAAAGTTGTTGATTTAGTTTGAATGGGGTTGGGAAGCGGTAGATTACCGAATCCCAACCTCTTTTTATAAAATAGTATCGAAAATTTATCACTAAAATAATATGAAAATTTATATAAATAAAACACTCATTATCAGATTATTACAAACTCATAACCCATCACTTATCACTGATTTCTTCCTAAGTATATTGCTGGTTTTTTGTCTGAGCTTGACTTCTCATGCTCAAAACAAACGACTTACCAATGTAGAAGCCAAGATAGAAGTACGCATGGAAGGCAACTACAGTAAAGCTGCGATGGAGCAAAAAGCTATACAAGCAGCACACATACAAGCACTTGGGCAAGAGTTTGGCTATGCCATAGTGCAAGGCATCAATACCCAAACCAAAAGCATTAGCGGTCAGACAGTCATGACTACTGACCAGATGTCGGCCATCTCCAATACAATGGTAAAAGGAGAATGGGTTAGCGACCAAGCAGGTTTTCCAAAGTTAAGATATACTTTGCGTGATAAAGGAAATGAGCAAGAAATATGGCTTATCTGTGAAGTAAAAGGAAAAGCAAGAGAAATAGAACAAGCTGAGGTGGTCTTTGAGACTTTTGTCTTTAACTGCCAAGAGCCTCGCAAATGCAATAGTGGTCAGTTTACGAATGGAGATAGTATGTATCTTTATTTTAGAACTCCTACTAAGGGTTATTTGAGTGTGTTTATGATAGAAGGTGGGATGGTCTATCGTCTATTGCCTTATGCCCAAATGGAAGGACAATATGAAAGCTGTGTAAAGGTGGAGGCAGATAAAGAGTATTTGCTTTTTTCGCCAGAACACCGTCAATATTTTGAAGGCTTTCCACTAGTAGATGAATATGAATTAAATACTGCGGATGATGGACAGCCTTTGGCTAATCTAGTATATGTGCTTTTTTCATCAGAGCCTTTTGCAAAACCAACTTTGACAGAGTATGAAGGGATTAAGACAATAGACATCAATGATTTTCAGAAATGGATTAACCGCAATAAAGGTCTAGACAAAAACTTTCAAGTAAGTACTTTTGGAGTTACTGTCAATACACCATAAAAAAAGAGCAAAAGCAATCCGTTGCTCCCTTCTTAAATACTTTAAGAGAATAAAATTTATCCAATTTTAATCATTTGAGTAAATATAAGTTTTTGTCTTCTATTTTTTTCAAAAGAACACATACTCTTAATCGAAGTAAATGGAATTAAGTACAAAGTCCCATTAATTTTTAGAATCATAGAGTTTTCTAGTTGTATGACAATTTTTGTGGTGAACAATAAAACTAGTGTCCTTAATGTATTTAACTTTCTTATTATCAGGCAGATACATTTTTATAATAACCTTAATTATTCAAACTCCACAAAAATTGTCAGATAACCATATTTTTTCCGAAGCCATTTAGGGCTGAAATCTTTGTAGAAAATTAAAATAATTACGGAAAAAAACGCTGTAGGCGTGAAATCTTTGATTGAGATGTCATCTCTACGAGATTTTTATTAAATTTTTGCACTATTTCTACAAAGATAGCACACCTAAAAACGTTCAAAAAAACTCTCCACAAAAATTGTCATACAACCAAAAATATTTGACATCTATTGAGAAAAAAACCACAAAAATTGTCAGAGTACCAAATTAGTTTGCACTTTAATCTTACTATAAAAAGCTGATTATCAAAATTTTACTAAGATAACTCATCACTTATATACTATTATTTAATCTCTATGGCTTCAAAAGCAGTCGGGTCATAAGTAGCTACGGCAGAAAGTTTATCTTTTTCTATTTTGAGAAGGTAGGCTCGGTCTTGTCTAGTAGGTTTAGATTTTTCAGAAGGTTTTAGTTCTAGCACTTCTTCATCTTTAGGAATGCTCAAATCTATATTATCCATTCCTTCATATCTATAAGGATGTGGCATTACGATGCGCCATGTTCCCTGCTCTTTATAATTATAGGTATTCAATTCATAAGTAGCATCTTTATTAAGATACAAATACTCATTTTCTGATGCCTTTACTCCTTGCTCAGTAGCACCAGGATGAATATGCGTTATAATTTTCCATTTTTTAGCGAATTTAAGTTCTACTCCTTTGATTTTAATATTTTCGGAGTTGTCTGTCTTAGTAGAATCAGATTGATTATCATCTGAATCCGTAGATGATGAACAAGCCACTAAGATGAGTGAGATAAATAAGATGTAAATAATAGAAGTAAAATGATTTTTCATAATCCTTTATTTTAATAGGTTTTCCAGAGAACATTAAATATAAGATAGCATAAAATATTATACTACAAAGATGAAACAAGAATTTAATTTATTAGCTTTGAAGACTATTATATTTACGCTTTACCTTTTAATACAATGCAATTTATTTTAGATTTTTTAGCTGATTTGGGACAAAACAACCATAGAGAGTGGTTTACTGAAAATAAAAGTCGTTATGAAAAAGCCAAAAAAGAATTTCAAAATTTAGTACAGGAGTTGATTAAAGAGATTGGTTTTTTTGATGCTGATATCGCTTCTCTTGAGGTAAAACAATGTATGTTTAGAATCAACAGAGATGTACGATTTAGCAAAAATAAAAGCCCTTACAAAGATAATCTTGGTGCATCCCTTCAAAAAGGGGGCAAAAAATCTAGCTATGCAGGTTATTATTTGCATCTTCAGCCCAATGCTTCATTTATAGGAGGTGGAGTTTATATGCCTCCCTCAGCAGATTTGGCTAAGATTAGGCAAGAGATAGATTACAATGCAGATGAATTAAGAGGATTGATAAAAGCAGATAGCTTTCAGAAGTTTTTTGGAAAGTTACAGGGAGAAGAATTAGTAACTGCCCCTAGAGGTTATGACAAGGACAATCCTAATATTGATTTAATTAGAATGAAAAGCTTTGTGATGATACATCCTTGCTCCAATAATCTCATCAAAGAAGATGATTTTAAGCAAACAATCACAGAAGCAAGCCAAGCCATGAAGCCTGTTTTAGACTTTTTGAATAGAGGATTAGAGTAAGAGAATGCAAAAGTCAGTGCGTAAGTAAACAGATTATTTCAATTTCCTGTTCTTCATATCTAAAGATGATTTATTTCAGTGATACCGATTACATTTTCATCTAGCCAAATATCTTCTGGGGAGATAAACCCAAAAGGATGATGATTAAGCTCGATGCCTATTTTATGATAACACTCATAAACCATCTCTGAACACATATAAGCTCGGTCTCGTTTCATCTTACCTTGCCCTGTTCGGAGTCGCTCCATGATTTGCATAATCTCTTCTATATCATAAGGGCGAGTAATCAAATCTATGCTATAATTAATAAGTCTATGAATCATTTCTGGTTTGAGTTGTTGATGTCTAGCGATGATAAGCCTAGCATAAAACTCTTCCTCCTCTTCTTCTCTTTCTATATTCTGGATATAACGAGAAAGTGGAATCAGTCTTACACCCATATTTTCTACGCTTTCTATCAACATGAGCCGCTTCCAAGGCTCTATTTTGAATAAAATACCGACATGACTCCACATGGATTGTGTAGCTTTTTGAATAATCTTAGAAACATCATCTTCTCCCGAATACATCAAAATGTCGCCATCCTGAATGACATCATATAATTCATAGTAAGAAGTGAGAAGAATATTGTTTAAATCTTGGTTAGAAGCCATATTTTTTTTGAAAAACAATTTATACTGAATTTCAAAATTACAAAAAAACTTTTTAGAATGTCTAGTATTTGTATCTATCAGTGTCTTAGTAACGGTTTAAAAATAAAATGGACATTTGTCTTGACCAAAATGCTCATTATCAATAACTTAATAACCCAATAATTAATAACTTATAATTAATCTCTTACTTAGTTAAGTAGGATTTTGATTATTTATCTGCTTTCTAATTGATACTTTCTTAGCTGAGTTATTGAATCGTCACAGACAGTTTCTATGTATTTGATAAAAATCAAGGTCTTCTCTGTGTCAGAAGATGATTCTTCCATGAGAATACTTCCTCTTTTTAACTCCTCCAAAAATTTACTTAATCCTAATGTGATAAGAGAGGGCTTGACACGATGAATCGTAGCTTCTAACTTATCAGTATTTTTATTAATCAAGCAAGTTTTGTACTGGGAAGGTAAAACCTTAAACAAATCAATGTATAGTTCTAGTAACTCTTGCTGATACTCCAAATCACCTCCTGCAATATTTGAGACATTACTAAAATTTAATTTTTCCACTAAGTTAATTATTTATAGTTTTTAATTTTATATATTAGTTTTTCTATTCTTCACATAAAGATAGTTATTCTTTCAAAAAGTCACTCAAATTTAGTGCTTGAAGTATCTCTAAAAGGGTTTAATCTTATTGAGCAAAGCATTTTTATACAGTTATAGCATTTTTAAGACATAACGCATAGATTCAAATGTGAGTTAAATTACCTAATAGTTGTAAAATATTCATATTTTAGCCCGCTATTTAAGTTATTTGAGAGTTTTAACTTTGTGATATAAACTAACAAATTTAATCTGATAAAGTGAAAAAGTATTTTTTTATTTTCTTTTTATTATTCTTCTTTGGGCAAAAAAAATCTCTTGCTCAGGATATACACTCCTCCCAAATAGCATTGGCTGCTGAATCTTCTTATTTACCTTATCAGCACTTTGAAAACCTTGGTGATAGCCTTCGCCCCCACCCTAAGCGGCTTAAAACTTTTGTGATTGCAGGTTCGGCTTTTTATGCTACTACGCTCACAGGCTTATATTTTTTGTGGTATCAAGATGGTTTAGAAAGTAAATTTAGATTTGCAAATGACAATGCAGATTGGCAACAGATAGATAAAGTAGGACATTTTTATTCTACCTTTCATTTTAGCAATGCGACTGCTGAGGGATTTCGATGGGCAGGGTTAAAAGAAAAAAAAGCAATATTCTGGGGAGCTGTTACTGGAATAGGTGTGATGCTTCCTATTGAGATTTTTGATGGTTTTTCGGCAGATTATGGTGCGTCTTGGGGAGATTTACTTGCCAATACCTCTGGGGCAGCTTTTTTATATGGGCAGTATTTACTCTGGGATGAAGTGCGTATCCAGCCTAAATTTTCTTTTCATCGGACACATTATGCACCTCTCAGACCTGGTCTGCTTGGTCAGAATCTTCAAGAAGAAATCTTGAAAGATTATAATGGTCAGACATATTGGCTTTCTTTTGATATGGCTAAGTTTCTGCCCGAAACCAAATTTCCTAAATGGCTTAATGTTGCTGTGGGTTATGGTGGAGAAGGGATGACTTATGCCAACCCTACCGAAAACCGTGAATTGGGAGGTAATCAAGCATACAGACAGTTTTATCTTAGCCCCGATTTTAATATCATGGCAATCCCTGCACGCCGTAAGTTTTTTAAAGTTCTGAGGTTTGTAGCCAATCTAATCAAAATCCCTGCACCTGCTCTAGAATTTAACCAATCGCAAGGCTTTCGTTTTCATTTCTTATACTTCTAGTCTAAACGGTGCTTTTTTTGTACTTTTGTGGGAGTATTGAAAAGCAATGCTCAATTATATAAATTATCCACTATTAACCATTGACCCATGAATATCGGAGATAAAGTAAGAATGCTCCACTCCAGCGAAGGAGGCATCATCACAAAGATTATAGATGCTTTTTTGTTAGAAGTAGAGATCGAGGAGGGGTTTAATATTCCTGTAAAACGCTCAGAAGTGGTATTGATAGCCAAAGAAGAAGAGCAACAGTTTGGCTCACTGCGTCCACAAAAACAAACTATTGATACCAAATCCACCTCTAATAAACTTAGAAAAGCAGAGCCAGTAGCGGCTCAAAAGGGAATTTATCTTGCTTTTGTGCCTGTCAATGACCGACAACATACCATGTATCTAATCAATAATACTGATTATATCTTGCCCTTTATAGTAGCCAATGAGCAAGATGACAAGTATTTCCCTCTCTTTGCGGGCAAGCTAGATGCCAAAACACATCAGAGAGTCTATGAAGTCAATATCTTAGATATCAATGACTGGGGTATATTTATTTTTCAATTTTTATTTTTTGACCTCATCAAACAAAAAGAAAAACCTCCTTTTACCAAAAGGGTAAGGTTTCGTGCCAAGACTTTTTTTAAAGCACAACAGAAAGCTCCTATCATTGCCAGAGATGCTTTTCTTTTTCAGCTTGACCAAGATGAGCCTTCTATGATAGAACCTAAGGAAGCAGAAAAAATAGCTGTCATAGACCCTGTTAAACTAAGGGAGCAAATGTATGAAAACCACGAAAAGGCTACCACTACAGAAGCTAAAGTAATGATAAAGCCACCAAAGCTAGAAGTAGATTTGCATATAGAAGAAATCTCAAAAGACTATGCCTTGCTGAATAGTGGGGAAATTTTAGAGCTTCAGATTAAGACCTTTGAGCAAAATCTAGAAAGTGCAATCGTTACAGGAATGCGTGAAATTACTTTTATCCACGGAGTAGGAAATGGCAAACTACGCCACGAACTACACCGCCGATTGAGTGGCAGTTCTGAAATTGTATTTTTTAAGGATGCACAAAAAGAAAAATTTGGGTATGGAGCTACTTTGGTAAGGCTAAAGTAAGATTAAAAATCTTTGGCTCTCTAGTCTGGATTTATGAGTCCAGACTAGATTGAGTCTGTATTTTTAATGCCGTATTTAACAGTTGATAATCATTGGAATTTCGAGGCTGTGCATCAGTCTGATTTTGGTGAGACACCAAGATTTCTGAAGGTGGAAACAACTCATGAGGAGTTTAGAGAATACTAGACTTTCTAAGTCTGTCAAACTTGGAAAGTTTAACTTTAAACATTTGCACTACAAATCATGACTAGCTTGTTAGAAAAATAATATGCTGTAAAATTATACAGTTCCCTCATTTTTCACCTCAAATTGCTGATAAGCATTGGCTATCCATCACAGAAGTTTCTGTAAATCAGCACTATAATCGAGTTCTTTGCTTTTAATTCGAGCATTGACTTCAACTACCTCTCGTAAATACAAAAATCCTATAAGGTTTTATGATAATATTTTGACTTTGTAAGCCAAATCTTAGCACTATTACTTATAGAATTTTTTAAGATAAATCTAAAAAAATTAGAACCTGTATCCGACCAACAATCCAAATCCTGTGTTTTTATTAGTCAGTTTGGTATTTGTATCAGAATTAATATTTATCAAACCCAACTGTGAATTAAGAATGATACTTATCCCATTATTTAGCTCATATCCCACAAAGAAGTCAGCACCAACATCTAGTGGTTTAAAATAGATGAGATTATTGGACTCGTTACTTGGAACTGTTTTTTCAAATTGAATTTTAGTATCTGCTGGAGCAGATGAGCCTGTAAACTTAGCCTTTCCACTAAAACTATATCCAATATAAGGTCCAAAACCTAATATCATATTTCCGTTCCCTAACATAGGTTTAAAAACTAAATCAAGAGGTATTTCAAGATAATTCATCACAATTTCACGGGTGATTGTACGGGTGCCAGCATTGTCATTGTATTCCACAGGTCCTTTTGTGCCTTTGGAGATAAATCTCAGTCCAGCTTGAAAATAAAAACTTGGTGCTATAGGTATTTGTCCATTGATGCCAACCGTAAACCGTGGCACCAAAGAATTGGAAAGTTTAGTGCCTGAATCATCATTTCCGTTGATATTTTGAAAATTTATTCCACCATATATACCAAAAGAAGGTTTTCCGAGTGAAGAGTTATTTTGTGCCTCAGTATTTAAGATACTGAATGCAAATAAAATAATTGAGACATATAATGTATTTTTCATTTATTTTAATTTAATTGGTTATAATTAATTTGAAGATTCCTTCTTAGCATCTTCGGTCATTTTAGGATTTGCGGTAATTAAAAATTCTACTCTTCTGTTTTGAGCCCTGCTTGCTTCAGTATCATTACTGTAATTTGGTGCTGATTCACCATAACCACGGGTATTCAATCTGCGTAAGGTTATTCCCCTTGTTTTGATATAATCTGATACTGCAGAGGCACGTTGTTTTGATAATCTCATATTGTTGCTGTCGCTTCCTGTGTTATCAGTATGTCCTTGTATCTCGATGTCTGTATCAGGGTTATTGTTCAATACGGTAACCAGTTTATCAATATTGGTTTTGGAACTAGGATTTAGGTTAGATTGATTGTATTCGAATAGTACTTTATCAGTGAATTCAACGATGATACCTTCACCCACACGATAAACCTTTACTCCAGGTACTGTATTTCTAATTTCTTCGGCTTGTTTATCCATTTTTCTGCCAATGATAGCACCAGTCACACCACCTACTGTAGCGCCTATGATAGCTCCAAGAGCTGTATTACCAGATGCCCGACCTATTACTGCACCAATTACTGTTCCGCCTGTAGTGCCTATGACTGCACCTTTTGCCGTTTTATTCAGTTTGCAACCTGTACTTAGTATAGAAATGCTACCTAAGATGATAATGTAACATGTAATTTTTTTGAGTGTTCTCATTTTCGTATTTATTAAGTATTTGAATCTTTTTAACTTACAAAGGTACTTCGAACAAAATCACTTAGTATTACATCATTCTGTCTAAAAGTTACGTAGTTCTCACATTGTTTGGAGATGGTTTAGTAGGTGATTATGAAAGGAAATTGACGAAAAATTCTTTCGCTATGGAATGGAGAAAATTGATGGCACTTGTTAGTCTGGATTTGTAATCCAGACTTCAGAGTTTTAGATTTATGCTAGTTTGTAATCCAGAGATTTATGCTAGTCTGGATTTGTAATCCAGACTTCAGTTACGCTAGTCTGGATTTGTAACTATGTTAGTCTGGATTTGTAATCTATGCTAGTCTGGATTTGTCTATGCTAGTCTGGATTTGTAATCCAGACTTCAGAGTTTTAGATTTTTAATCTAAATACATAATAGAGCTGTTACCTATGCTAGTCTGGATTTGTAATCCAGACTTCAGAGTTTTAGATTTTTAATCTAAATACATAATATCTAAAAGCCCTTTGGCTTTATCACCTATGTTAGTCTGGATTTGTAATCCAGACTTCACAGTTTTAGATTTTTAATCTAAATACATAATATCTAAAAGCCCTTTGGCTTTATCACTGCTATAGTCAATAGCCGAACTATACCTATAATGATAAGATTCAAACACAAGTCCCGCATTTACTGGATTCTCGTGTAAATAGTCTAGCTTTTGCTCTAAAAAATAATTACTCTCTAACAAGATAGGATGATACCCATCTTGCCAAAACTTAAAGCCTTCAATCTTAGGTTTCCATCTACCTGCAAATTCAAATTTATCCAAAAGCCAGTCTTTCCTACTCTCATTAATTTCTTGGATAGTCTTTACTACCTTTTTAGAAGTGAATTTTTTGAAATCTCGCATAATATCTGACATAGAAGCACCTTCCTTTGCCGAAGCTATCAAATGCAAATGACTGGGCATTAAACACCACGCATACAAACACAAACCTTTTGCTTTTTGGCAATATTCAAGGGATGCAATGACATCATCAGCTAGTTCTCTACGTGTGAATACATCTATCCAATCTACTACTGTGATAGTCATAAAATAAACACCTTGTACATCTGTAATTTTGTATTTGAATGCCATAGCGTAATTTATTTATTAGATTAAAAATCTTTGGCTCTTGAGTCTGGATTGCAAATCCAGACTAACATGAGATTAAAAATCTTTGGCTCTTGAGTCTGGATTGTAAATCCAGACTAACATAACTCTTGAGTCTGGATTGCAAATCCAGACTAACATGATTTTTTATTAGATTAAAAATCTTTGGCTCTTGAGTCTGGATTGCAAATCCAGACTAACATGAGATTAAAAATCTTTGGCTCTTGAGTCTGGATTACAAATCCAGGCTAACATGAATCCACACTAACATAACTTTTAATTCTCATCTATAATCTCAAGCTCTGTGGAAGGGCTAGTAACTGTAGGAGTTTCCTGAGTATAAGGTACAGGGCTTAGAGGTAGAGGTTTGTAGGATTTTTTTCTATATAATTGGTCTGCTATTTTGAGGGCAGATTTACCTACATTAACTCCAAAATTGAGCAGTTCGGATTCTTCTAGGATGATTACCCTTCCCATTCTGTATGCAAAGGAGCTTGTAAGAGGAAGGGCTTCATAGATTTTACCTTCAAAACTATCAAGGCTTTTTTGGCTCATGAGTAATATATCTGGATTGATATAAGCCATTTCATCTTGTGAAAGTCTTTCCATTCCTTCATAGTCATTTGCTGCATTTTTAGCTCCACTTAGCAAGATGAGTCCATTGGTAGCCGTATTAGCACCCGCAAGCATCAATGCTTGTGAGCCACGAGCATGCACATATAATACTCTTAGAGAGTCTTTGCGTTTTTTGAGAATTTGACTCACTTCTTTAAATTGCTCATCTATCTGTGCAACAATTTTTTGTCCTTGCTTTTCTTTGTTTAATTTTTTAGAAATGCTTTTCACAAAACCCTTGGCTGACTTCAAATCTCCCCCTTGCTCAAATACAAAGCAAGGAATATTTTTAGCTTTTAGCTTTGCTACTTCCTCTTCGTTGGCAATATTGGCTTCCATAAATACTGCATCGGGCCTATGTTTTAAAATATAAGAAGCCTTCAAGGTAGATTTATACCCTACTTTAGGAACTTTTAAATACGGAAAAACATCATAAGAACGGTCAATCGCCACTATTTTGCTGCTATCGCCTAGTGCATAGACAGCTTCTATCACTCGCTCACCGAGGCACACAATGCGCTTAAACTTAGGATATGTTTCAGGTTCTTTGGTCTCTATCTCTACTACATTAGGTGCTTGCTTTTCACCCTGCTCATTTTGTGGTGAATTATCTCCACATGCCCAAAGTGCCAAAGAAATGAATATCAAATAAAAGTAGGTAAATGTTTTCATAATATTTTTATTTTGTCAAGTTTTACATTTCAAAAAAACACAAAAACCCGAAATTAGTCAAGTTTTTCGGGTTTTTGTTTTATTAATTTTTAGAGGATAATTGCATCAAGTCTTGCTTATTTTACGATTAAAGACAAGAATAAATGTAAGATTAAGTCTGTGAAGAACCTTGATTTTATAAATATCTAGATACTTCTCAAAACACATTTCCATTATTTGAATTTATTCCTGAGGGCTTCTAATTTTGCCTGAAAATCATCCTGAGGCTCTTCCTTAGGCTTCTGATTTTGAGGTTTATTTGGTTTTGGCTTATTTGAGGATTTATCATTAGAAACCTGTGGCTTGGCTTTTTTAAATTTTTCTATTCTACTTGGATTTTCCTCTTTTTTACTTTTTGGCATTGCCTCGACCTCTTCTAACATAGAAAAACTAATTCTCTTACGAGCTACATCTACTTCTTTGACCGTAACCAATACTTTTTGATGCACCTTTAGTACTTCATGTGGGCTTTTGATGAAGCGATTCGTGATTGCACTAATATGCACTAGACCATCTTGGTGAACTCCTACATCTATGAAAGCACCAAAGTTGGTGATATTGGTTACGATTCCATTGAGTTTCATTCCTACTTGGAGGTCTGCAATGGTATTGATTCCATCTGCAAACTCTACTACTTCAAATTGATCTCTTGGGTCTCTTCCTGGCTTGGCAAGCTCCGCCATAATGTCGGTCAACGTAGGCAATCCTACTTGCTCAGTTACATAGCTTTGGAGATTGATTTGCTTGCGAAGTTCAGGTTTTTGCATCAGTTCGGCAACGGTACATTTTAAATCATTAGCCATTTTTTCTACAATAGGATAACTTTCTGGGTGTACTGCACTCATATCAAGAGGATTCTTGGCATCTCTTACCCTTAAAAATCCAGCGGCTTGTTCAAAGGCTTTATCTCCTAATCGGATTACTTTTTTGAGTGCTTCTCTTGAATCAAAAGCACCATTTTTATTGCGATACTCTACTATATTTTTGGCTAATTGAGGACCTAAGCCTGAGACATAAGTTAAGAGTTCTTTACTTGCTGTATTCAGTTCTACACCTACAGAGTTTACACAACTAGAAACGATATCATCTAATCCTTTTTTGAGTTGGTTTTGATCTACATCGTGTTGATATTGCCCTACTCCTATTGATTTTGGGTCAATTTTAACAAGTTCTGCCAAAGGGTCCATTAACCTTCTGCCTATAGAAACAGAGCCTCTTACTGTGATATCTTGGTCTGGAAATTCTTCTCTTGCTACATCAGAGGCAGAATAAACTGAAGCTCCACTTTCATTGACCATCACTACTAAGATGTCTTTAGGCAAACCTATCTCACGGATAAAAGTCTCTGTTTCTCTGCCTCCAGTGCCATTGCCAATGGCGACTGCTTCTATCTTGAGTTGCTCACAGAGTTGTTTTATTGTGTCAGTAGCTTCTGTGCGGCGGCGGTCTGGAAAAATAACTGTATGATAGATAAGTTGTCCTTGCTTATCAAGGCACACAACTTTACATCCTGTTCTTAATCCTGGGTCAATGGCAAGCATCGTCTTTTGACCAAGAGGAGCCGATAATAAAAGCTGACGCAAATTATCTGCAAATACTTTAATAGCCTCAGTATCTGCCTTTTGCTTAGAAAATAGGCGAATTTCTGTTTCCATAGAAGATTTGAGCAGGCGTTTGTAGGCATCTTTGATAGCCATTTTGATTTGCTCAGTAGTGTTATTATTGGCTTGAATAAAATATTTTTCAAGCCTTATGATGGCTTCTTCTTCTTCTGGAGCTAGGTCAAGCGAAATAATCATCTCTTTCTCTGCCCTACGCATCGCTAAGACACGGTGTGAAGGTGCTTCTGAAAGCTTCTCATCCCACTCAAAATAATCTTTGTATTTCTGTCCTTCTTCTTCTTTGCCTGGGATTACTTTTGCCTTAAAGACAGCTTGTTTCTCGAATAAATACCTGATACTCGCCCTTGCATTTTGATCTTCGTTAATGGTCTCAGCGATGATATCTCTAGCACCTGCTAAAGCATCTTCTATACTTTCTACTCCTTTTTCAGAATCAATATATTGCTTTGCTTCGGCTTCTATATCTATATTTTCTTGGCTAAATAGCTTTTTACTCAATGGCTCTAAACCTTTTTCACGTGCTATAGTGGCACGAGTACGGCGTTTGGGTTTATAAGGAAGATACAAATCTTCTAATACACTCATCGTCTCAGCGGCTTCTATCTGTTGCTTAAGTTCTGGTGTTAGTTTTTCTTGTTCTTCTATAGTCTTTAAAATGGTCTCACGCCTTTTATCTAGCTCTCTTAATTGTGCCAGACGGTCACGAATTTGAGCAATAGCTACTTCATCGGTGCTACCTGTAGCTTCCTTGCGATAGCGTGCAATAAAAGGGATGGTTGCGTCATTGTCTAATAAAAGAGCTACGGCAGCTACCTGCTCCGTTTTGAGATTCAGTTCTTTCGCAATTTTTACGAAATGAGGGTGATTGGTCATAGATACTATTTGTAAACAAATTAAGCCTTTTTTTACATGTGCAAAAATACAAAAAAGGCTTTTATCAATCTAATCTGACAGGTTTTTTTAATCTAAAAAATGTCTATTTTGAATGAAAAAGAATAATTATTTTAAGATAATTTAATAAAAATGCCAAACATGTGAGGTTTAAGGTATTGATAATTAAGTATTTAGAAATAAACCTCACAGGTTTTTAGTAGCACTTTGGGTTTTTTATTCTGTTTATTGCACTTTTGAAAAATAATAATCTAAACACGTGCTTTTGTATGAATGAAATTTAGTGAAAGTTTAAAACCAGATTATTTTCATAAAATGAGAATTGCTGTATTTTAAGATAATTTCACACAACTTCCTAAGATACGGACATTATCTGCATGGTTATTAAACACAGTTTGCAAGTTTTCATCTTCAAAATAGCCATCCATTTCTATATAAAACCATTGTTTGAACTTATCATCTTCACGAGAAGGACGGCTTTCTATTTTATTAAGATTGATACCCAAATCATAAAACTGCTGTAGGAAAGTAGCTAAACTACCTGCAACATCTGGAAGCTTGACGATAATGGTGGTTTTATCTATGCCACTTCGTTGGTTTTTGAAGTCTTTGCTCAATATCAAAAAACGAGTGCGGTTATTAGGACTGTCTTCTATATTTTCAAACAAAATAGGCACTCTGTATATCTTCGCAGCCACACTAGAGCAGATAGCAGCACTGTTAGGAGTTTCAGAAGCCATTTTGGCAGCTTTAGAAGTGGACTCCACAGGAACAAACTCTGCACTGCTGTCTTTAAAATAATCTCCCAAAAAATTACGGCATTGTTTGAAAGCAATGTCTTTGGAGTAGATATATTTAATATCACTTAGCTTATCACTGGTACTGATAAAAGTCATGTGGACAGGTAGAAGAATCTCAGCGACTATCTTTACTTGCATTTCGTGGAGAAGGTCGATGGTTTCACGCACAAATCCCTCTCTATTATTCTCGATAGGCACTACTCCGAATCTAGCTCGCCCAGTAGCTGCACTTTCAAAAACGGAACGGATATTTTTTAGGGGAATGTAATCACTCATCTGTCCAAAGCGGCTTTCTGCAGCTTGGTGGGTAAAACTTCCTTCTGGGCCTAGATAGGCAACACGCTCTGGCAATTCAAAATTTCGGCTTGCTGCAAAAATCTCCATAAAAATAGCGTCAATCGCATCAGAATTAAGCAATGTACTTTTGCTTCTCTCTACCAAGCGATCTAAAATATATTTTTCACGTTCAGGACGATAAATAATGGCATTACTCATTTTTTTTAAATCACCTACTTGCTGAACAACTTCCATTCTTTTGGCAAGTAAATCTACGAGTTGATTATCTAAATCATCAATCTGACGGCGATATTCTTCTAATTGATCCATAATAAATGATTAAAAAAGTGATGGGTTATAAATAATAAGTGATGAGTTATTCTATTAAAATATTGATAATCAGTTATTTATAGCAATGTTAAAATACAAACTAATTTTGACTATCTACTTAAAATATTGATAATGAGATTTTTAATAATAAAAAAAATAACTTATTTTTAGCATTTCACTTATCAAACTTTAAGACTAAAAAAAATATGCCTAGTATAAAAGAAAAAACCTTCCTTTTGAAAGGGAAGGCTTTGAGAAATAAAGGTTTCTTTTTAAGAATACTAGTTCTCAGCAACATCATCACCTCTTACAGTGGCATAGTTTACCTTTCGGGCATCTACTTCTCTGAGTTGCTCTCTGATATCAATCACAATACCCATTTTGGTTTTCTTATTTTGATCAACCTTCATGGAAATTATGATTTTATCTCTGAGTGCTTCATCTAATTTTGCACGTTCTTGTGCAATAAAGCGAGGTATATCACGTGGCGTAACAAATACATCGTTTACTTGGATGCGTGGTTCATCACCGAACTGTCCTTTATCTTTAGGAGGTCCCACATAAATGTAGCTTACTAAGGATTTATTTTCTATTTTCTCTAGCTGTGTAGCTGGAGGGATAGATACCTTCACAAGAAGGTCTGTCTCACGCAAGACTGTAGTTACCATAAAGAAAAATAGCAACATAAATACGATGTCAGGCAAAGAAGCCGTAGAGATACTAGGTTGTGGTTTTTCTTTTTTCACAAATTGTGCCATGATTATCCTCCTATTTTTGTTGGTTCAGCTTCTGAGATTCTCAAAGGATATTCTCTTGAAGCATCATAATATCTTTCAATAAATAACTCCTTATCAGAGGCTCTTGCTTTCTGATAACCTTCTACTTCTTTTCTTTTTCCTTCTTGCCCTTTTTTGATAGGGTCAAAGTTAAGATAGTCTTTTACAGAAAAATTATCACCAACAGATTGAGAGAACCTCTGCACTTTACGAAGTAGTTTTTCATCTTTTAGTGCTTCTTTCTCATCAAAAGTAAGGTATGCATCTAGTGCAATCCCTAATTTTTCTGCACGTAACTCATTATAAGCAGCTTTGATTTCATCAAGTACACGCACATATACGGCATAAGAAGTACCTCTATCTGTCTTAAAAGACACAGCAGCTTCTAGTGGACTTTCAGAAAGTTTTTCATCCCGGCCTTTGTTATCGATAAACTCTTTTGCACCTTTTCTTAGTTTGCTTAAGCTAAGAGGATCACCCTCTACTAAGAGTTGGTTACGAGAGTTAATCAATACCTTATAGACATTTCGGTCTTTCATCTTAAACTCATTTAGTGCATCATCTTCACGCTTAGGAGGTAATAAGATAGACAGACCCTTGTCTGAGGCAATGGTAGTAGTTACGAGGAAGAAAATCAAAAGTAAAAAGGCAATGTCAGCCATTGAACCAGCATTTACTTCTTGACTATCTCCTCTTCTAGATTTTTTTCTCATTGTGTTGGTTAGTTTTATCTAACGGCACTCATCACTTCTGTGATGATGATACCTAAGATTGCTAATATTCCTAATGTAGAAGTTAAAGTAAGAAAGCTTCCTATCATCTGAGAAAGTCCTGCATCTACTTTAAATTCTTGATATATTTTAGTTACTTCATTGCCAGAAATGCTATAAGAGATTCCCCATATTACTAGAATAAAGATTACTCCTGCTGCACTTGTAAGAATAGAAGATGGATCACTAATAGCTGTCAATACAAAACCTGCTATAATCCCTAAAACAGCAACAATGAGTAACACATACGCATATTGCAAACCTATATCGGTAGCAGGTCCTTGCTTGGCTGGCTCTGAGTCGTAATTAAGAAACATTACTAAGAGGGCAATCACGCTCAATATAAGCACTGCGGGTCCGAAAAATTTATTAATTAATTTCATTTTTTTGCTCTTTCTTTTTTGGTAAAACCATTCATTCTAAAAACCTAGCTTATGCTTGGTTTTTGTGAGCTACTAATAAATCTACTAATGCGATTGAAGATTCTTCCATTTGAGCTACGATAGAATCAACTTTACTTACTAAATAGTTATAAAATAACTGAAGAATAATCGCAACAACAAGACCAGATACTGTTGTAATCAAAGCCACTTTAATACCACCTGCTACGAGTGATGGAGAGATGTCACCTGCTGCTTGGATAGCATCAAATGCTCCAATCATACCGATTACAGTACCCATAAACCCTAACATAGGAGCAAGTGCAATAAATAATGAAATCCAAACTAGGCCTTTTTCAAGCTTAGCCATTTCTACTGAACCATAAGCGATTACAGATTTTTCTACTACATCCATTCCTTCTGGAGAGCGAATAAGCCCTTGCATAAAGATAGAAGCTACTGGGCCTCGAGTGCTTTGTGCTACTTCTTTGGCACCATCTATACCACGAGATTTGAGAGCATCTTCAATCTTGGCTACAAACTTCTTAGTGTTGATAGTAGCTAAATTAAGTGTAATGATACGCTCTAGTGCTACAGCAAGCCCAAGAACCAAACATATCAATACAGTACTCATAAACTCCCAGCCACCTTCAATAAATTTTTGCTTGATGGCTTGGTAAGTAGTTTGATCTTCTACTTTTACCTCTGCATTGGCATCATCTACTGTTTTGTCTTCAGTGCTTTCAGTTTCAGCAGGCGTTTCTTCTGCTGGAGCCTCTTCAGTTGCAGGTTTTGTAGTGTCTTCGTCTTGTGCATAAGTTGATACGGTAATACCAAGTGTGAAGCAAAGCACGAACATTAATTGGATAAATAACTTTCTCATAAGTCTAATCTTTTTTACAGTTTCAAATTTTGAGTTTACACGAATAAATTAATAATAAAATAAAATTTTTAAGGAACTATTTCCTTTTATTTTGCGACAAATATAGTTAAAATATTTAGATAGCAACTTTTGTCTTTTTTTTTTTTCCGTTTTTTACTTTTTGTTTTTAAACGAATGGTAAATTTTGATATTTATTTTTAGAAATGCAAATAAAACTATCTTTGTAGTTTGTTTTTTTGCAAATAAACCTAAAATGAGTTCAATAATCTCTGAATTTCTTGATATAAACGTGATACAGGCAAGCCCATCACATTATAAAAGCAGCCTTCTATTTTTTCTACTCCTATCAAGCCAATCCAATCTTGAATACCATAAGCCCCTGCTTTGTCTAGGGGAGCTTGAGTTTTGAGATAATACTGAATATCTTCTATGCTCAACTTTCGAAAATAAACCCTGGTTACTTCCGAAAAGCTATGCTCTCTTCCCTTGTATCTCAGATGTATGCCTGTGATTACTTCATGCATCTTGCCTGATAATTCTTCTAGGAGTGTTTGTGCTTCCTGTAAGTCTTTAGGCTTACCTATGAGTTTTCTTTTGAGCAATACTACGGTATCTGCCGTAATGAGCATTTCATCATCAGCTAGATTTTCAAAAGATTTTGCTTTAAGTTGTGCTAGAAACAAGGGTACAGCCTCTGGCTCCATCTCATCA
>Ga0163144_10007303_pt1 | contig 24242 bp, 29 predicted proteins | sample OliLak19BULKMAT1_FD_123175 | JGI IMG/M metagenome (GOLD analysis project Ga0163144, IMG submission 123175) | Freshwater microbial mat bacterial communities from Lake Vanda, McMurdo Dry Valleys, Antarctica - Oligotrophic Lake LV.19.BULKMAT1 | ecosystem: Environmental > Aquatic > Freshwater >...
AGCCATAACAAATAACATCCACTGACATCAACGGACAAGCTAACTGGAACAACACTGCAGCACCACGTACCGATTGACTGGGCATCGCAGCAGGTCTGCCAGCTCAGACAGGAACTGACGTACGAAGCGCTTGAACAGCTTGGAGTCACGTGGGATCTGGGCTGACGGGAAGAGTTGGTTGAGTGGTCTCTTCATGCGCAGTCGCACGATGGTGGCCCCTGTGTTGTGCTCGCGCCTTGCCTAACAAGCGAGCGTCCCAAACAAGCCACAGTGTGAGCAGGAGGCAATCGAGTGCACCACAACTACTGCGGGACGTTGATGAGTTGCGAAGGAAATTAAAGAAGACAGAACAGAGCCCATACCTCTGTAGCCAAGCTGGACTCGTTCATATTTCCGGCCAGGCAGTACTTGTTGATCACGCAGAACTGGTAGGGATTGTGGCGCACCACCAACAATCGACGATACGTCTTGGATGTGTAGAATTCGCTCTTGGGGTCCAGAATACCACCGGCCAGCAACCATTGCTCCATCTTGTGGAACGAGTTGCACTGGGAATGTTGTTAAAAACGCAGCGACACAGAGCAGTCCCCAGCACACGTCAGAACAAGGCTGAGCACCAGTCACACCGTATTCACATCAAAAGCCTCAAAGCGCATATGATGATCTCGTGAAACTCGCAATCCTTCAGCTGTAAACTTACAGGGAAGCCCAATGCTCGGTCCCAGCCGTGCTGCTGGCACATCGCCTGACCCATCACGATCGAGTTGTAGCGATTCAGTCTGCGCTGGATGATTTGATCCGACAAGATGGCGGCCAGATATCGGCAGTAGTAGCAAGGCTTCTCCTGCATGCAAACACAGCGCGGAATCGGCAGGCAAAACACATACACAAATGTTCCACATACGCAAAGATCAGACCGAGACATACATCCCTTGAACAAAGACTGAAACAACGAGTCGCTCAGATTCCTACCGGGAAAATCCGATGTGTCGGCGCCGGAGGCTGTTCAAAGCGCGGGAAGCCCAGAGGCCACGGCTTCTTGGGTTCCAACATAGCGCCGTACCAGATGCGAGGAATCATAGGATCATTGAGCGTCTTGTTCAGCATGATCTGAACGGTTTTCATCAGATCCGTGCCGTTCAGCGCTGGGATAATGATGCGGTTGTCTTTTGGAGCAGGTCGCGGCGGGATCACGGTGACGTTGCTGGACACGCTGTCATTGGCGGTTGAATTGCTACCCACGGAAGAGTTCGTCGTGTTAGAGCCTGTCGTACCGTTCGCGGTGGCATTGCCTGTGGACAGTTTCATACAAGTATAATCGCATGCAACTCCAGGTCACCAGCAGCAGACGATGAAGAGATGAACCTACCCGTAGTGCCAGTTGTGCCGTTGGGTTGCTTGCTGAACACAGAGGCAGACATGGCCAACGTCTCACGCAACAGGTTCAATGCCTGGAGTCCCTGTCGCTGTTGATTGAACCGGAAAGGGGCTTGCGCGTGATGCCCGTGCCGATGTTGCACGCCATCATCACCCACAAACTCAACAGAGTCATGCTCCACAGCGGAGGCAGAGCGACCATGTGCACCCTCAACCGGGAACTCTCGGTCCAGATCTTCGTCCAGATGCTCTTGGAATGCGGCCATGTCCCAAGGATCATCCTCGGATACGGTGTGCGCTGCTATGGCAGGAGATGAGATGTCACCTTGCGCATCGGTTTCTGATAGCACTCGGATACGAGCACCGTGCTTGTGTAATGACTCAAGCCTTGATGAAGCAGCTGGCACCACACATGCGCACACGACCAGCAGCGCTGCAAACGCGGCTAACCGCATGGTGTCTGTTGAATCGGCAACAGCCAACAGCGGACGTCAAGCAGATTCATCAGTTTCCACAGGCTCACAACCGCGCACTGCAAAAATAAAGCCATGCGGCAGAGAACAACATACGTACCAATACGATACCCCGATCGCAAGCAAACGCCCCGCACCGAGGGCTGTTCGATCGACCAGACAGACAAACGCACACAGACGCGTTGTTTTTGTGCAAGCTAGGGACGGGCCATCGAATAGATGTATAGCCTTTCCAATGATCGATATTGCAAATCTGCTACAGCACCCACTCCACTGTGAGCTTCGAAGGCAGATCAGCATTGTATTTCGCGAATTTCAGCTGGTTAATAGCCGAGGCTTGGAAACTTCAGCTGCAAATTAGCCAAACTTGAGCATCCCCAATTTACGTTTCACGAATTTCACCAATCGTCGTGTCACGCAGTGTTTGCTGTGGCCCTAGTAGTTGCGGCAAGAAGGCTGCCTACATGTCATCGGCATCTGCAGATGGGGAACATGTCTATGTAGCTTGCCGTTTTCGTCCCGTGCACGCCGGAGATCCGATCTTTGCGCGGCTGGCCGCAAACCAACAAGAGCACGACGCGTGGGTGCAAGGAGCAGAACAAGGCTGGCAAATCCGATTGCGCGAAGAGCAGTCACAAGTAGATATCAACGCTAACCGCATCAATGAGTCGCGAAACTCGCAAGGCACGCCAGCGTCGCACTGGTCATTTCAGTTCGATGCTGTTCTTGGACCGGAATCCACGCAGCGGGGCGTGTTCGAGCGCTTAGCTCGACAACCGTGTGAGAACGTCCTGGCCGGGTTCAATGCCACGATCATGGCTTGTAAGTGTGTTTGCGGATGCTCTATCGTGTGCTTTCATGTGCATGCAATGCTCGGTTTAAGGAGCACTGATGGCTCGACTGTCTTCGCCTGCAGACGGTCATACAGGAAGCGGTAAGACGTTCACCATGTTTGGCGAGAAGGCTCAGCCTGGTCTAGTATACCGCTGTTGCGAGCATCTACTGAATGCCCCACGCCCCAGCGATGTGGTGGATGTGTCTCTGCGGATCAGCGTCATTGAGATCTACCGCTCACGGCAGCTGCGAGATCTGTTGCTGCAAGCCCCGCCCAGACAGCCGGGGGCATCCACTAAAACTGCAGGCGCTAGTACCACGCATCCGGAGCGTCTGCGGATCCGGTCATCCGTGCTCAAAGGCATGTACGTGGACGGTGTGTCGGAGTCTAAGGTGCAGTACGCCGCGGACGTGGCGCCTATCATCACACGCGCACAGAAGCTTCGCTCCACGCAGGCCACGAATCTCAACACCGTCAGCTCGCGATCTCACGCCATCGTGACCGTGCGAGTCATCACACTGCTCAAGAATGGGGACGTGCGCCAGAACAAGCTGTGTCTGGTTGATCTGGCTGGAGCGGAGCGCGTGAAGGACAGTCAAGTGGAGAACCAACGGCTCGACGAAACCAAGAGTATCAGTCGCTCTCTAACTGCTCTACGTACTGTGATCACCGCACTCAACTCCAAGCAGTCAACCGCGCACATTCCATATCGGAATGATACTTTGACCTTCCTCCTACAGGACGCATTGGGCGGCAACAGCAAGACGGTCTTCGTGGCGTGTGCCCCTATGACCAGTGTTGGCTGGCAGGACACACTGCGAGTGCTGCAGTTCGCTTCCCAGGCTCGATTAGTTCGAACGAAGCCTCAGCAGAAGCACATCGCTGGCTCTGTGTTCCTGCAGCAGTCCCTGTCATCCATGCAAGGGCATGTACAAGAGCTGGAGCGCAAGGTTCAAGACACTATGGCCGTGATTGACTCGCTGCTGGGCTCAGGGCTGCCACTGACGAGTGTGCAGTATCAGCTGCTGCGACAGAGAGCTATTGAGAGCCTGTCACGAACACGGGCGATGGAGCGACAGCTGCAGATGGACGAGGCTGAATTCGATGATTTGATCAACATGCAGCTCGAAGTATGCCGGTCCGCATTGGTCAAAGCTCGGAATCGTCTTCACGGTCTAGAGTCACCTCGTGCACACACGGAGCCAGCAGGAGCGGCTGGTGGTGCGGGCGTGAACGCTGGTAATGCCCATATCCATGATCAAGATGATGGCGACGAGAACGTGCTTGGTGGAGATCTGGACCAAGACGCACTGCGCCAGCAGATTGAACAGCTGCAGAAGCAAATTGAAGAGCTCACCACCATGCAGCGGATGAAAGAGGACGGTCATCGACTGCAGCGCATCATTTCAACACAGAACAACATCGCCAACAAGCTGACGGAGGCACTAGAGCAGAGGGACGACGCGGTACGGTTTTTGTCGGCATGCAGAGCTGATTCAATGCTTTATACCCGTAGCTAGCACCGGAACGTGATCGCCAACGATCGTGGTGTGCGGTCTATTGTATTCTGACAGGCGCAAAATCTGGAGCATCAGAATGCCTTGATGAGATCGTGGCAGCCGGGTGTACCGCTCCCTCAAGCCGGGTCGAGCAAGCCAGGAAGCGGTAAGAAGCGAACTCCCAAGCCGGTCGAAGCGTCGACAGAGCAACCACGATCCGTCAGCAACTTCCTGACCGCATTCAGTCTGAACATTCTGCTGTTCCTGGCCATGGTGATGCTCGTGAATGTACTGTACGCCGGGTATGACGTGTCGGTCATCGAATGGGACTCGTTGTTCCAGCTGGACCCTTCGAACGGCACGTTGGCACAGTGGCTGTTGTGGACGGTGGGCGTGGTGTTCTGTCTCTTCGTATTCGACAGCGCGATATTGGTGTCGCTACGGCTGTTCACACTGGCCATCAATTCCTTTCGGACTCACGTCCTCAAACAGGCGCCCCCATATGTGCCTACCATGCAGTCACTTCGTCAGCGTGCCAACGCACGACCAAAGACAGCAGACCAGGCGCGAACAGCAACCGGTCCTGTTGATCATCGGACCGGTTTAGCCGGCTTAGTGGAAGCAGGGTCATCGTTGGGTCCATTGACTATCGTGTTAGAGCAGGAAGAGAAGCATGAATCTGCAGATACCTCACAGCCTGTTGTGGTTGGTACGGCAGATTACACGTCCACTCTCTCGCTGCCCTCACCAACGCGACTTCATCGAGTTACCAGCGAATCATCTCTCAGCTTGTCTGGCGCTATACCGCTGCTGCCCCTGGGAGGACCGCCTTCCAGTCCCGTTAACGCGCACGCCAACTCTCTTGGCAAGCCGTCCGGCTCGTCATCGCTTGATCTGTCAGACGAGAGGTCGACCAACTCACCATCACCCAATGAACCCGTTATGGTATTGGCTCCCACTGCGGCGGTGCCGTCGGTCATGGCTGGTCCCGAAGTCAGCACTAACGACGACATGGAGGACCTGCAGAGCATGTCGATGATCGGTGTTTCCTCGCCTCCTCAGCGCCAATCGATCTTTGGCGCTCGAGGTCCATTTTCTGCTTCGAGCGAGCATGGTTCTGGCGCTACATCCCCCGCAGCCCCGGCTGGACATAGAGTGGCGTCAATCGGGCATATGCGGTCTGCATCTGGAGCTTTCGTCACCGTTGACTTTGGTGCGATTCGAAGCGAAGCGTCTATGACAGACTCGCCGCCCACGAGCACTCCGTCGTTGGTGGATTTCTACCGGGTGCAGCCGAAAGCTGCTCCAAACGGTGCTGAGACCGCGTGGCGGCCCGTCAAAGGGACACTTGCTGAAGCGGATCGAGAAGACGCTGCCGCGTTTGAGGAGGTTAATGATGACGATGACGACAGCACAGACCACTATCCATTTGTGGTGGTGCAGCTGCCTATGTACAACGAGGCGAACGTTGCACGGCGTGTGATATCGCTGAGCTGTCAGCTGGATTGGCCTAGAGACAAACTGCTGATCCAAGTCTTGGACGACTCCACCTCGGCCGCTGTGCGGGCCGCTGTCGATGACGAGGTTGCCATTCAACAACAGCATGGGGCTCCGGTCGAACTCCGACGGCGAGAGAACCGCAGGGGCTTCAAAGCCGGGGCGTTGAATGACTCGTTTGAGTTTGTGCAGAAGTACAAGTACATCGCGGTGCTGGACGCTGATTTCGTGCCCTCGCCATCATTTCTGATGGACACCATACCTCACCTGGAGGACAACCCCAACATGGCCTTCGTGCAGGCACGCTGGTCCTACCTGAATGCGGACGAGTCTATCTTGACCAAGGTGCAGGACATCAATCTGGAGTTCCATCATTGGGTCGAACAGAAAGTGCGCAGTGATTTTGGCTTCTTCTTCAACTTCTGCGGCACCGCGGGCGTAATCCGCAAGGAAGCACTGGTCGCCATTGGTGGCTGGAGCGAGAAGACCATTGTGGAGGACATGGAGATGTCGCTGCGTATGTACTCCAAGGGCTGGCAGCTCAAGTTCTTGGATGATGTGCACGTGCCATGCGAACTGCCATCCGATTACAAAGCCTTCTTCACGCAGCAGCGGCGCTGGACTGCTGGGCCTCTGCGCATCCTGTCTTCCCAGCTCACGTGGTCGCTGATCTGGCGTGACTCGAAAATGTCCTTCTTTCAAAAGATCGTGACCACCATCTTCTTCTTGCGTATGGTTAAGAGCATGGCGAACGTCTTGCTGATCCTTGTGGCCGTGCCCATCTCGGTATTCTGGAATGAAGGGCTGCTGCACCTATATCTGTACACAGTCATCCCACTCGTGGTCACCATTCTATCCGTGGCTTACTCTAGTCCGCGCTCGCTGATATATCTGCCCGCGTACATGATGTTTGAGATTGGCTTCTGTTTCTACCGCTTCAAAAGCGTGTTGGTCGGCATATTCCACGGCCATCACTCGCAGACTTGGGTCGTTACGTTCAAATCCGGTGGACTCGTTTCTGCAGCGACCTCGCAAGCAGCCAGTGCCCAGAAGCTCAAGAAGAAGGGTGGGAAGATCCGCTTTGCAGAGCTCATCTTGTCTGGCTTCATGTTCTATGTAGCCGTGGTATCCTTTCAGCAGCGACTGTTCTCGTTCTCCGCAGTGATCTTCCTGATCAGTATTTCTTTCTTCTGGGTTGGCGTCTGTCAAATGTCCTCTGTAACGGATCTCTGCAACGCCAATTCGCTCCGCCAGTCCATCAAAGGTCGACGCAGATGCATCCAGCCACAGATTTTGGTCACTGCCATCTTTTCGTTTCTGATGATTGGTGCTTACCACGGCTTCTGGTTTCTTTACAAGGACCCACGGCTGGACCTGGACATGAACTATGTGAACAATTTCGTGCGCGCCCGCGGAACTGAGTTTGCAGCGGGCAACATGACGTATCGCCTGGGCGGTGCGAATCTCTACTACGCGGGGTACGAAGATATGTTTTACATGAGTCGCATCCTCCGAGACCTTTCGGCTGCGCGATTCAAAGTGGTACGCACGTGGGGGTTCTTGGACGTTGGCAAGCCCGACCTGGGTCAGCTCGAAGATGTTGGTAGTGTGGATGGGAAGAAACGAAGCGTATACTATCAAGCGTGGGACGAGGGTTTGCAGAAGCCTCTTGTGCATGACGATAAGTATCTTGGACTGGGCAAACTAGACGCTCTCATAGCGGAAGTCGGACGGTTGGGTATGAAGATCATCCTTTGCCTCACTAACAACTGGGTTCAGCACGGAGGAGTCAATCAGTACGTTCGATGGCGGCAGTGGCAGCTGTCGGGCTCGCGCAATCGCCGAGTGTCGGACGCTGCTTTGTTGAGCCACGATGACTTCTTCAGCGAATCGGGTCTCAAGCAAATGTACAAGGACTACGTCCGATCGATTTTGCTGCGAACGAACTCCATTACCGGAGTGCTTTACAAGGATGATCCGACCATCTTTTCTTGGGAACTGATCAACGAGCCGTTCTGCGATTCGGTTTTGTTCAATGTCACTGACGCCAAGTGCAATGATACGACCATTTTTAACTGGGGCGTGGAGATGGTGGATTACGTTCGATCCATTGATTCAAATCATATGATCAGCCAGGACCTGCCCACGAATGAGCCGCTGCTGGACCCGGTGATGCGCTCCTCGCTCCGCCTCGATTACGCATCGTTCCACGCCTGGATGACCAGCGCTGAAGCCAGAGAATCAGCTGAGGCTGTTTCGGGATTTGCGCGAAGTCTGAATGACATATCAATGTTGCCAAGGGCCATAACCGAGTTCGGCTTTCGCGACGATCGCTTCAGTGGACGGCCTGTGACCACAAACAGCACCCAGGCTGCGTTGTATCGCTATTTCTTGGAGACCGGCATCGTCCAGAATAACGTCAGCATGTTTTTATTTTGGTTTTATGGTGGTGACGGCGGCACGATCGGCGACTCTTATGCTGCCGCTAACTTTGACACGTTTGGCGTCTACGCGCGCAACGAGACATTCAAGGTCTTGCAAAATGTGCTCGCCACCAACCCGTATTTCACTCCTCAACCTATTCAAGAGCTTTGAAATCTCTTGTCATTACTTTTGCTTCCACTGAGTTCGTATGTTCCAGTAATGTCCGACTTTGAAGTTCACAGTGTGGTCCACGGGGCATGCTTAAGTATGCGCGGAGCATGCCTACATGCGAGGCATCCGAAGGCATGACTTTGGCGGGAGGCATCCGTGACGCCGTCGCCCCAGGCACGCCAAAGTGGGAGCCAACACACATGTGGGGGGGCGCCCTTCCCCACCGTGGCGCGGCGCACTGGGAAAGGCATGCCTAACAGTGAGGCATACCCAGGCTTGTGAGCTACACCTACGTCATGCGCATCGGGCATCCACATCATGCTCTAACTGATGTTTATGACCTCACAGAAGCAACGAGTCGTCAACATTGTTCACACGTCCGCGCCCTCCAGCTTGCGCTTGAGCTTCGCCGTTGCCTCGGCAAGAACGGACGAGGTATGCTCCTCCATCCAAGCCTCGACCTTGGAACGAAGGTCATCCGTCGGCTGCGAAACAAAGAAACCCTTCTTAAGAGCTTGCTCGCAACACTGTCGTTTATGCTTTCGGCGCTCCGCTTGCAGCGTCTCCAGGCAACGCGGGACCGAGTAGGTTTTCGAGGTGCTGTGATGTAGACTCAATGAGAACGATATAGCCATTCAACCTAGCACTTGATAAGCAATCGTACTCTGCCGCCTTCTCGATTGCCTCAATCTGCAGCAGCATTTGTTTTTCGTAACGACGGGCCTGAAAGCAGTAGCTCTCCACCATCGTCACCGAGCACACAGACGTGATGATAAGTCAAGAAGGTACCTCTGACATAAGACACGCTCGAGCATCACTAGATGTCTTCAAGATGTACTTTTTGGCCATGTGGTCGTAAATGTGGCCGCGAACCTTGCGATCGTCATCGAATTCCTAAAGTTATACGATAAGTTTCAGTTTTGTCGGAACGTGCACATTTCGACACACACCTTTAAGGCGGCGATGCACTTTTGCCGCAGCTCATCCTTGCGATCTGCATCCATGAGCGAAAACTTTTGCATTACTAAAGGAAAGGAGTTCAACATCCATTGTTTCGTAACTGGTGTAACACAAGCGATCGTCAGAGTGCACGGTGGCTGGAAGAACATGGCACTGCGTACTGTACCGTCGATACAGATTGGCCTTGCGTCCGTTCGCCACAGCTTTTCGGCACGGTCCCCGGTGGAATCATGTCCGTTACTTCCAGCGCGAACTTGATCGCGCAGCAGAGCGACTTCATTGCTCAGCCCTTGAAGCATTTTCACCACTTGATTCATATCTCCGTTCTGGAACCGAATCGTTTCATCCAGAACGTACGTGCCGTCCGTATTCGGCACATCGGTCGTCTCCATGGCCTGAGCCAGAAACTCCGCTGGAGAACGAATTGGCATCGTGCCTGTTGCGCAACAATAAACACAGGCAAGGTCATGCCGTGAACGCATTCTGGGATCGAAACGATTGCTACCGGAGTCTGCCGATCTATCTCGGCTAACTGAACGGGAGACAGGCCGATCGTCGGTGTCCATGCTCTCAATTTGATCGGCTTGCCTCCCAGATAATCGGACTGATGGACGGGACGGACCTGCCAATGATTTGAGTGCCATTATAGCTTGCGTTGACCGGCGCTAGCGACACCTTTGTGACTTACGTGAAAGCAAGGATTGGCTACCACCACGTGCAGATGAGTCGCCCCGCTTAGGGGACGTTACCCGTGATTCTGGTGCAGCCAAATCAGAGAATCCGACCAGCATCAGCAGGATGGGTTTTGTTTTTGTGGAAACTGTGCTGCTGCAATACCACGTACCTGCGCTTACTGCGGCGTCTGCTTTGTCAAGGGCGCTAGGTAGAGAGTGGAGGGGAGGTTGATGCATCCCCAGACGGTCGCCAACGACTGCTATCATCGAACGCGCATTCCCTCAGTAAGGCGCAATCATCGAGCATCAATCAACCACCAGTTACACACAAGAAAGGGCCCGTGTATCCGGTGAGATGGCTGGGGGAGTCTCCTCGTCGCTACTACTCGTAGACGATCCATGCTCTGACTCGTCTTGCACCGGAGTGGCATTCTCGTCGGGGCTGGACTGGCGAGCTACCCTTGCTTTCTTGGGATTATGTTTCTTTTGGGAGCTGCGGTCGCTGGCAGCGTCGGCGTCCTTGTCACGCGCCGCTTTTCTGCTTGGTTTGCGGATCCGCTTGTTGCGCACTGAGGTTTCCATTACAAACCTTGAATCAATTATATATAACTGCGGATGATAGACACAATCAGCTGAAATGCACGGTCAAATGCGTCGTACTGGAATGGCACGAATCAGTTTTGGAGGGAACAAGGTTAAGACGGGGCGCTGTTGAAAAATTAGGCTGGCTCACGATCGAAAGCAATGTGTCCGGCCGTTCTTGCGGTGCAGTGACGATTTGCAACTCTGCGTTACTGCCATCTCTCTGCGATGCAGCAACCCGAATTAGAGCACAAAGGAGGGCTGCAGAACAAGCCTGGATGGAATCAATGTTTTTTGAACGCCGTGATCACGCTGTTGGCCCATTCTACACCGTTCGTGGCAGCTATCCGAAAGTACCATGGTGCTTTGTTGAAGCCCAAAGCGGTCAAAGCTGTCGCGCGATTTCGCAATCTGATCGTTCGCCTGACAATCGCGGTGGTGGACAAACTGGATTGTGGTATCTCTCGGCGGGCCCTTTTTTTACATAAGGGCTATACACAAACTCCTGCTGTGGAAATTGCCAAGGAAGGAGTGATGGAGGATGCCGGAGACCTTTTGGGACAGATCATTCGCGAGACGCAAGCGCTTCTTTGGTTTCAGACATTTTCTTACCGACGGTCGCAGTACTTGTGTTGTGTCAGCTGCCAAGGCACAAATCAGTACGTGGAGAAATTTTCCGTGGAGCATCACGTATGGCATCTAGCGTTTCCCCCTCTCCCTGAAAACAGCCGGGATTGCGCAGTGATGACCTTGGAGTCACTATGGGAGGACCATCTGAATTCAACATTCGAAGTGCTAGACTGCAAGTCGGAAGAGCTGGCTAGTCCTCCGCGTCACAACGAGAGCTGTATCGACGCAAACAATGCAAGGATTTGCAACCGCTTCAAAGTTACATCAAAGCCACCAACTTCCATTTACATGAAGTTGCAACGGTGGTGCCAGCAAGACGTCCACGGTAGTCAGGACAAAATCATCCAACGCGTTTCCGTGCCTCGCACGCATGCCTGGTTTGCTGGAACCGAGTATAGCCTCAAAGGACTGGTCCTTCATCGTGGGCAAATGCTCGATACAGGCCATTACGTATCGATCGGTTTTGATCAATCTGGCTGCCGGTTGTACGACGATGAAACCGTGGTAACCGTATCGTCTGTGACTGGCGCGTTTGACGAGCGGGTTGGCTCCCAGCATGGAGATGTGTATTTAATTTTGTATGAGAGAACCCCCGTATCGCCATCAAATGCCATTGTCTCGGTTTCAAGCCATCCCGACGCCTTGACGTCCGCTGTTGCCGCTCGCAGAGCCGAAGAACAAAAGTATGCGTGCTTCCTTGGCGCTGCGGTCAGCTCGACGTTCCAAGCTGTTATCAACGCTGGAGCCATCAAAGCGCGTGAGTCGATTGGAACTTGGCGATGCGTTCAATCGAACGGCCAGGTTTCATTTTTATGCGGTGTTTGCTTGGCGCGAGTGTTGTGGGGAAAGAAGGACAAGGAGCGCACGTGTTCCAAATTTGCTTCCGCGCAGGAGGCAGAATCCCACCTTCGCCGGTGCGTTCATCAGCACGCGCGATACACTTGCGAAAAATGTCAACAAAAACATCGCGTTGCTAACGCAACCAAACATGCCAAGCAATGCTCTGGCTAGTACAATACACGAAACATTTACGTAAATGATACTGATGCATCCTGACCGAAGATAGCTTCCAGCTTGTGCATCTGCTCTGCGCACAATTCGGTTGCCTCAATCCGTTTGGACAACTCGTCTGCATCAGCGGCGAGTGTCGTCAGCTTCTCCTGTAAATTTACAAAAAAGCATGCGTCAGCACCAGTGCGGCCACATTGCAGGTATGAGCGATGGTCATTACCTTGGCGGCCTGTGTCAATGTGACGTCGCATTCCCATCTGGCGGCCCACATCCTCAGGTTTCGTAATGACCGGATCGTTAGGAAGTTGACAGCGATCTTCATGACACCCGGAGGTGTCATTACACAATGGTGCAGCGCCGGCCCTGTGACAATCATATCACCCAAGCGCTGCTGGCACACAGTGAACGTGACACCCGCTGTCACGTAAACAGATAGAGGGAGTTGCTGCGATTGGCTGGTTTCATCGTGTCGAGCAGTCTGTCCAGTGGCGGCCAAATGTGCCTCGCTGAACCGCTGGAAGTTGTTGTCCGACTTGTCGATGAACACCCAAATCGGGTGTCTGTCAGATCGCTCGTCCTCGATCGATGACGTCGATCTAACGCGCACATTTATCGCTCGGAGGTCAGCAGCCTCTGTGTGCCAGCCCGTTACTGCCACGCGGTCAGTCTTTGATGGTGCCAGCCAATATCCAGTTACATCATAGACACCAGCTGTAACGGGCCAGATGCGAGCCCCCTCATCGGACAACGCTGACAAAAGTCCTCCGTTTAGACACCCGTTGATAAATGGTGGCAAATCTAAAAGTTTCAACAACTCGCGGCTCCAAGCCCGGTGATCAGGTTCGTCTGCTAGCTGGATGTCGGCCATGTACTTGCCAGCACCACCCGCTGCCTCGGCCGATTTTGGCCATGCCAAGTTCATCGTCCCCATCGCCGGAACACTCATCTCGAGATCACTGTAAGCTTTGGAGGCTTGTCGCAGTTTCTGAACATGAGCCTGCAATACATCCGAACCCGCTGATGGCAGATGCACCACGGCTACTGGCGAGGAGAGCGCCCTTGCAAAGGCGCGTGGACACCTCAGTAACTCCATGCTCGTTTCGATAGATGGTGACACCACTGTCAGTGCACATCGACCATTTTTCATTGCCCATTTGGGAGCCTTTCCATTCTTCACAAAGGTGCTGAGCTCTTCAAATAGTTTATCTTGCCAGTCAACATCCTCCTCCACTCCTTTGAACTCCGACTGTTGCTCAAACAAAAGCTGCTTGTCTGGTACGAATGCAGTTGTGTCTATGTCATCGCAGACATCAGCGCGTCATTGAATTCAGCTGGCTATGTACATCACACGTATCGCAAACACAACGCCTGTACCCATGTGATCCGAGGCTATCATATTTTCTTCAACACGGACGCGCTTATCTGTAAAAGAAATACACCAATCAATTGTGTTCATGTACATTATGCAACGGAGAGAGTCAGCATTGATTGACCACTGCTCTTACCCACATGGCCCGCTCGGGTGCGGAGTGAGCGTCGCGGGGTAAGCATGCTTGTCGGCGTCGCCTGGGCATTGCCGGTGTTGACCAGACCCGCTGGTATATAGACTCTGTTTGAAATGGCTGGTTTGCAGATCTACCGTGCAAAGCACACAAGCATTTTGTGGATGTGTTGATTTCCCGCAAGGATGCTGCATGGTGACCAGCCCAGCCCATCATGCGAACGTGCGAGTCTGACAACCAGAGCGAGACGATACCATATCATCGGCGGATTGGCTAGGGAGCATGTCGAATTATGGGCGTTAGTTCCAACGAATAGCGCGACTGCTGTTGTCAATGATGCAAATCACATGTCTCCGACGCTCACAGTCATCGGATTTGGAGATGTCGCTTTTGGCTACCGAATGTGATCTGGTCGCTGTACGTTCCACATGGACAACGTTGATCGAAAGGTGGCGCCGGAGTTGCCACCAAGGCCAGTGCTAGTCAATGCCGGCACCTTGGTCAATTGGTTTGTCAACGGCGGAAGGCAAAACCAGGTGTCCGCCGTCCGCGAGGTTCATACACAGCGCGCACAAAAATGGAAGACCATCTTTGAACAAAGCGATTGGGCCAGCGTAATACCATTGTTTGCGATAAAATCATACGCCATGGGAGTCAGTTGCAATGTTCACAATATGTTTTTTGATGACAGGAGTTCAACATTGTCATATATGACGACTCAGGAACCACCAATTCCGATGTTCCTTCTGCTGGCTGGGTGCTGGCGGACGGTGCGCAACGCAATTGATTTGCTGTTTGTCACGAACACAATTTCACCCCTTGTATATTGCACAGGTTGGGGCCGCGTTAGCGGCTTGACACTGTTACCGCAATCTCGCCTATCTTCCATCACCGTGAGCGTTTCGCTGGTTGCCGGAGCACCGCCCAGCGTCCCTACTCGCTTGCTTGCTAATCTAGGTACCCGTTCATGGTGTTTGTCCACCGCATGTACTGGGTAAATTCTCCTCGTTTTGCTGTTCGTCACCCACGACAGCACGGAATGAACGACACAAGGACAAAGACGACATGTCTTTGTATGATCAGATCTGCGCGTTGAGGAAGCTCGAGCCCCATATTCAGGTAGGCTTGTTTCGCATGCAGAACCCTCCGAGACTCTCATACTGGACTTCGGACCAGGTGGATTACACCGCCACCAGCCCCTCCAACAAAGCGGCGTTTCCAGCCGTGTACTTGGTTGAGTGGGCAAAGGCTCGCGCTTGTTCTTTTTTCGCCCAATCTTCCGCCAGCGGCCTACTTAGACTGTCACGCGCTCTGCACCCGGATACATTACAAACGTTGCAGAACGAGCTCGTTACGTCCAACACGTGTGTGAATCTGGACTCTCTCTACACATCGCCTTTCTACGATCCGGACACCTTTCACGACATCACATCCGGTATCAATTCGTCGCGCATTCAGATGTGCACTCCTTCAACTCTCCAACGTTTAGTCCTCCAGCGAGCGCGTCTGGAGCAAGCAGAAAGTCCTTCTCTCACAGTTCGAAAGGCAGCTATGGTAGGAGATCTTGTGCGATGCCACCACGCAGATTCATCACTCTTCACAGACTCGTCTCGTACGCTACAGATCGTCTCACTTTGCGGACAAGTACTACGGCTGGCCATTGGATTGCATTCTCTCAATTGTGCGCTGGACGCGTGCTGGACAGACGGGCCAGAGCATACCGTTGCTGAAGCTTTTTTGGTACATACACACTGCGGTGGCGTGCATTGTATCGCTATTGCGTCACCATGCGGTCGCTGGTGCGCACAGAAGGGAGAATTGACTCGGGAATTGCAAGCGGAGAGTCATCGTGGCTTGCTTAAAACAAAACTACTTGCGATACTGGGAGCGCAGAAGGAAATGGCAGTCGTCAAACTTCCACTTTCCTCTGCCGCGGTGCAGATGGAGTCACTACAGCCCATGGAGATGCAAGCTACAAGCAGCAGTACTGCCGCTGACACGTCTGGTGAGCTGGACCCAGCAGATTCATCAAGCACAAGTGAAGCAACTAGTGACGGCACCCCTGAGCCCGGTAAGTATCTTGATTTTGATTCAAATGATGTGACGTCAAGGGAGTTGGAAGAGCACACGTTGTGGTGTGTCAGACACAAAGCGGGTCAGAAAGGCGGTCGATCGCTTCAGCAACAGCGTTGGTGCCCTAGACAAGCGCCGGAGCTCCAAGAAGCCCAAGACAAGATCTCATACCCCTTTCGTGAGCAAGGTCCAAGTGACTGGTGGGTTGCACCAAACATCCATCGTCAGTGGCATGTACTCATACATGACCCAACGAGCAGGCAAACGAAAATCAGTCAGTCTGGTCGAGGCATCGAGTCCACCCGCCCTCTACGATCCACGAGACACCGATCAAAAGCTGGACTTAGCTGGTGGCGGGATAGTGATCACGTCTCAAGACAGCGAAGAGATCACTACTACGGTCGAGCTCCTCGTTCAAAACGACGGATTGCTGGTAATCACCAAAATCCCTGCCATCACAGCTCAAGCGGTACTTTTTGTTTGCGTGTCGCGATATGTCTTTCAAGCACACACTCAGCGCAGAGCTCATCACAACGAATTGTTTCTAGGACACGACTCTGAAACTAGTCATCAAACGCTGGACCGCTCCCGAGCGGGTGAACCAAGGAGAGGTAGTCATGATATTTACCTCTCCGGACCTCTTATGCCTTGTGCCCTGGATTGCACTGCTACAAAAGACAACCCTGCGATTACAGAGCGCAACGGCCAGCTTCACAGACAGGTAGGATCAATTGCCACCATCCTGTTCTCGCACTGTATATTCATTCTTGCATCGTGGTCGCTTCATCGTCGATACCAAACAGGAGCTCGAAGGCAGAACACATCATTTTTGCAGCGTCGCAGGATTGTCTCTTGCCCACAGGCAGCGATTTTGCAAAGGTGCGTCGAACAGAATCTCAAGCAGTCAACCTCATCCACTGTTGTGTTCGTTCATAATGGTGTGATATCTTGACCTCAGGGAAGGGACAGCGTGAATCACCAGGTCATATTGACCCCAGCAACTTATCCTCGAACCTTCCACAAGCAATTGAACGTCATTGATCATTACTTGAAGCGAATGTTCGTGATGGTGTCAACTGTAGTGTTGTCAAACGTTGACATTAAGCTTCCGCGCTGTGTTTATTGTAGAAGAATTCCATGGAGCCGATTTCACATCCTGGATGTGGACTCAGGCACGGAAGTGTGCTTCTTGAGGTCATGTTTGCTGGCGAAACGCTGGATCGGTGTCGCAGAAAAAACAGACGCAGAACTGCAGCTGAAGTGGTTGACTGAAATTACACAGAACTTCACCCTCGGTACTCGAAGTCTTACCAAAGACCGTCATTTCGGAAAAGCCCTTGACTTCCATTTTGTGGTGTATTTACACAACAGATTTTGTGTCGGCACTTAACGGTGCGGTGAAATCACCTGCTGCGATCAACGTGATTCCCGTGGATCCGGTGATCGTCTCTGCGATGCGTTCGGTGAACGGCTACAGCAACCGACCGCAGGGCACGTTCTCCGCGGACCAGCTGCTACAGTGGCAGGCAAGTTGCCATGGCATCGTCATCGTGGAGGGAGCCACCGTCAAGAAGTCAGTGCCGAATCTGGTGGGTCGTGAGAGAGGCGTATTCACAGCTGTGCCCCATACGGTTTCGGACCCTGGAATTCCGCTGTGGGGGACAGTCTGGCTTGGTGAGGCTGCTTCTTCTCGCGTCGAGGCGAAGGGCAAGGTAGACGACCCGAACAAGACGCAGCTCATAGAACTGAGCGCCAGGAAACCGGAGGAAGAATACATGGTGATGGAGGTGGACCCCGCCTGGTGCATGGCGGCTCTGATTAACAGCAGCATCGGCTGTGCAGTACATGCGAACCTTCGGCTAGAGGTGGACGACGTTGTGTCTGGTGCTTACGATGCTATTCAGCTGCGGTTCGTAAGATCGGTTCCAGCGAACACCCAGTTGCTGTGGAACTACCCTTTGTGAAAGTGTGCTTTATTTTCTGGGACCGACCACGTTAAAGTCGAACCACGGTTCATAGTAAAAGACAGAATTTGATTCGACGTTGCACTTCGAAGTTGCACTTCGTTCATTCGAAAGCATGCACATGGGGTCTTTACACAACGAGAGGCAATGTGCCGCACACAAGGCGCTGAAGACAACGCGGCATGGGTGCATCGGGTCACGAGCAGGTCCCAGGGGGGGAATTTCTGGTACACCTGCACTACTTTCGGCAGACGCGGGATACGTCTTTGCGATATCTGCCCCAAGGTATTGGCAATCATGGAACATGCCCACAGTGGACAGAAGATTGGTGACCATTACCGGTGCCTCAACGGTTCCCAGAATGTACATAGCCCGCTTCTGCAGCAGACGAGCGCTCCAGAAGCGAAGATGGATGTCCGACCCGGCAGGTAGGAACGGTCGCAACAAAACCCAATAAACGTTTTCAGCAGCAACGTGCCTGACTTGGTGTTCAAATATGGCAGTAATGCGTCCGAAACACACGTCTCCCGTCACAGCACTTTTGTACTTCACAGGGTCGCCCAATCGGAAGTGTAGATGTTGAGCAGGGCCGTTTGTGGAGTCTTGTCTTTGCATTTGGATAGCTCGGAAGCTTGCTACGGGCTCTGTATCAAAGCCTTCCTGCAAACGTACTCGAGCAGAGGAGCAAAGTTGGACGTAATGTCCTCGCATCAGATCCATTGATGCTTGCGAGAGCTGAGCTTCACGAATCTGCGTGCACAACGGGATCGCAGAACACTATCAATGGACAGTGCAACCATTCAATTACACGAACCCATACCTTGCGCCCAACACTCTTGACATGAAGTCCGAGCGGATTGCAGACGGTGAGTCGCGAGCCTTGAATGTCAGGCGGGAGATTGGTAAGGGCCGAGATCACGGCCGGACGCGAAGACACCCAGTCTAACAACCGTCTACCGGCAACCAATGAACCAACCGCATTGAAAGAACCATTGCTGTTCCATCTTCCGCCGTGCGCAACATAGACTGCTCCATCCTCTTCTGCTTGCTGCTCAATGCACGTGTATTCCAGATGCTTATCCATCGGATCGCCGCTTCTCTGTTGTCGCTTGGCACCTTGATGCTTATGCTCGTCTGTATGACCCACCAGGTTTCTCAAATTTGCCCAAATGCGAGCGTCTGTTACACAAAACTCGAGAAGATCGTGCAAGCTCGGCCTTGGAAGGTTATGTTTGGACCCACTTTCGAAGGGAAAGCAGGATGTGAATCTTCTGATGGTCTCTCTGTTAGTGCGTGTAATATACGTCAATCATCAGAAAGTGCTTACTCTGCATACAATACAACTTACCTTGCAAGTGTCTCCAATTCCAAAACTGAGGTATCAGTCGCGGTGGTTGATAACGCAGAAGTGCACAAATCTGCGAATCCAATCCAAGCCAGCATGACCGCATCACTGACAATGCCCTTCAAGAGGGAGGGAAGTAGGAAGAGCAACGTCGCGTAGAGCTGCATTGACCAGCTTTTGCCCGTCTTCGAATCAAGAGAGAATGTAATACGGGTTGCACCTGGCGGATAGATGATATCTCGCAGACGAATTCTCAATAGTTGTCGCGCAGAGACCGTCATGCCACGCATGATGGTTGTGTGCAAGTAGCTCTTCACCCACCCGTTAAACAATAAGTGAAGTGGCTCGCGCGGGGTTTGCAGACTGCTGTCAAAACTGAGACCTTCGAACGGGTCCTGGGATGGAAGGGCGGCACACGAGCCACGTTAGGCGCGATGCACTGCACTGGTCAGAACAATTAGGCACAATATCACCTTGCCTCCGGTGCATCCCGTCTGTGACTTGATGGACTTTACCTCCGCCAAGGTACTTGCACTCGATATCCGCGTGGCGATACTGTCGTGCAGGGTGCTGCGCCGTCGATTGGTGAGAACGTCAAACTTGTGCCCTATGCTATGAACCTCGGTCGAGCTGATTGTACAAGTTCTGCACAACTGATGTGAGCTGTGCCCTGTATGCCGAGCGGTCTTGTCCAGCTGAGGCCGATCGCCTTTGAAGATCACCAGCTGCACGGGCAGATCCGTCTTCCGAGCGAGACCCGATGACATTTCGACCATCTGCATTGACGATACAGAGCTCTGCCAAGGCCAATTAAGACTGCAATAGGGAAGGATATACGACGTACCGGGTTGGAGCTCTGCAGTTCGATGAGCTCCCTTCGATACGGCGCGAGCACATCGTACAGCGAGGCGTTCGACGGAAAATATCTCAGTACGAAATTGTATTCCAAACGGTTGAGATCGCCTCTACACATGTTTCCAAAGGAGCCGTAGAGACCGACTGATGAAATAATCAACACCAGAAGCCCGAGTAAAACGGACGTGGAGTACAGCGCATGAAAACCAGAGTTTACCGATGGAAAAGGCCCGTGTTGTGTGAACTTGCAGTCCATCGGCGAACAACCGCAGTAGCATCATGCGTCCTTCAGCTAAAGACACAGGGACGCTGAACACGTTGGTACGCAGTGGGGCTGCGACTTCGTAGACAATTGATGGTTTCTCTGCAAAAGCATGATAGCACACGAGCTCGGGTGCTGGACCGAGAACGAACGGCGATGAGGTAAAAAGGATGGAAACTTTGCGGAGAAATTTGTCTGCATCACTCCCTGCAGCTGTGATTGTGCCATCATCCAACCGCACTGATAGGGTTTGCGGAGCGTCTTTGCAAAGAAATACAACACCGTCGTGTCGTTCTTCGATGGCTACCCGGGTCTGAATGCACAGTGGCAGCTCGCGAAACTTGTAATACCAAGAAACGTCAACCAGCAGAACACATCCCATCTGGGTACTTTGCCCTGGATCCTGCCGAGCCACGGCGCGTGAGTCGTATCTGATATCTGCAATCACGGATTGAGGATGGTGTACGATGTAAGTACATACACGTAGACCAATTAAGCTCCACGTACCGCAAATGCGAGCGAATCCCTTATCGTATCTTGCATCCACTTCGGTTCGCCCGCTGACGAGGTACTCAATCTCCACATCATCACCCAAAAAATACTGATTCTTCGCAGTGTAGAAAGAGCACGTCTTTGTGGTTTTGGCGGGAAGGTCGAAAAACGGGCTGTCGATAAACTCGTGATAGACTCGCTGACCATCAATCACTGTTTGCTGGCGAGGCTTGGCTATGTTGAGCGCCCGACTGATAACGGGTGACGCAACCATTCTCCGCAAATGGTCCTTGATGGAGATGTATGCGCTCACCTGCGTGAAATTAAGTGTTGACCGCGGTCGGCGATTTGTGAGATTGCTGAATAACGTACGAGGTGGACAAGGGATTGACTCACCCGGGTAGCATGCTTCTCCTCTGAGCGGATCGTTCCATCTTTCTTCTTGAAGCGACGCTGACTTGTGACTGGCACAGTGTCGTAATGAACGGTAGCTCGGGGAATCAGCTTGGCAGCTTTGCGGAACGCTTTAAATGTTTTGGGTAGAACAGCTACGTTGAAATCGGGCTCGGACAGCAATCGCAACAGCTGAGTCATTCGTCTGGAACCAACGCGGGGAGTTTGCAGAAACCAGTAGTACAGTTTGGTCGTTTCTCCGTTGGGAAACGGGAACCAGTTGTTGGGATTGGGCGTTGGCACGTCTTTGGTTTCAGAATCCCGCTTGTCAGGGAGATGAGTTGACATCTCCGAATGGCTCTCAGAGGTCTCGGAGGAGCTGTCATGGTCAGTGCCACTGTTGGTTTCAATGTGGCAATCACTATCGCTGGTGGCGCTGCTGTCCACTTCACCGCGGTCACTGCCACTATCCGTTGGGTGCGCGCGAGAAATGCCGCAGCCGAACAACTGCTCCTGCAGTACTTCGTCTGTCGTTAAGGACGCCACTGCAGCTGCTTCTGGCTCGTCTGTCTGTGCAGAAGGCAGATCGATCGGCCGCGGAGGCGATAATGGTGAATCATCAATCCGTATTTTCGCTTCTGTTAACTCTGCAGTTTCTCCCTGCTGCAGCGCGGGTTGTTGCTCGGCGATGTCACTATCACCAGCACGGTCGTGAAACTCCATGCCGTCATCCGCGAGCGAGGAACCAGGCAGGTCGTCGATATCACTGCAATCATTCTCAGGGGGGGCGTTGTCAATGAGCCGGGATCGGCGCGCGGGACGAACTTTCGTATGCAGTGCCGACAAACGAAGCCGGCGATGACGAGTTGATTGCACGTGTCGAGTTCTGTTCTTGTGCCGAATAGTGCAGTTACACACTTTGCATGTGTAGACCAGTGGAGACGACATATCCGTTCTAGCACACTGAGCATATACGTATGTACGGTTGGCGTTACACGGCGCGTGACACTGAGCAAGTCAGACCGTGATCACCGTGGCCACACTGCGCCAAATCTGTTAATATGTTGTTACTGGAAATGTGTGCAGGCATGAAATTGAGGCATACTAGGATTGAACAGTCTGACTCGCTATGGCTTTTGCGACGTCATATCACACCTTCCTTGGCTGATTCCATGTACAGATGCGCTCTGTGTCTAGCATACAGCGACCCCTCATGGTCGTTGCATCCGTGTGTATGCCTATCTAGGAAGGGCTCGCCGAGGCATGCTCTGAGGAGCATCAGAGGGGCAGCCTTCTGCCCTGGGGATGCCTACCGCGGCTCAGGCATGCCCCGTGGACCACACTGTGTTGCTGCTTTTTTTCTTCCAGTCCAATAATGTTCCAATTGTCTGTCGTGCTGTCAATGCTTGTCGTGTTCAATCTTGTTTAATTGTCTCATGTTCGATACGGCTTACGCATGGGCTAAACGTTGCGGCCATCATGCGAATGCGCTTTGTCGAACCCGTTATCCATCCGCACGCAGCCGGATCTGTATATGTGCTGCCATATACCCGGCTAGCCGGGCCCGTGGCTATATGCGGCCGCGCGCTGCTATCAGCTTGCAATTGCATGTATGCATGGCTCTCTTGCAGTCCTGTTTATGTGCGCACTATATATACACCCAATACCATATTCAGTTGCTTGGAATTAGCTGAAGCATCAGCTCACGTTTGGTTTGAGCACACGTGATACTGGCGATCCCCTTCGCATCTCGCAATTTTGTCGCATTGAGTTTGCAGCCAGTTCCTTTCATTGCTTGCATTCGGTAAGTGAATGGCTGGTTTGACGGTCATAGCGCATATCTATCCAGGCATTTGATGCTTTTCGGTCGTTTTGAGCCGGGTTTCCCTCTCTGAGAAACGATTGTGCAACGGATGCGAGAGCAATTGGCAAGCTCGATTTGGTAGCAATACCATAACGATGCGCTGCCGTAGCATGAGTAACTAATTAGCCTGATGGTTGAGGGCGGCTTCAAAGGCAACATCGTCACTGGTGTGCATGCTGCTGTTCCCCCGTGACAGCTTTGCTGTCGCTGGGTAGCATGTGGCGTGCTCACCATTGGCTGATGTTGTCCACGTCTCAGCCGTATCATTTGGTTGACGCTCGTGCTATATTCACATGTCCCTCTATAGTTGCGTTTGTATCCTATTCTGGGTATGCGTGTTGCGCTGTATCGTAATGCTCATGGTACTGACATTACCCCTTCGACGCGTGTCCGTACAGGTCGGTCTCGCAGCCACGTTGGAGATAGTTGCGGCGCTTTGTGATGTGATGTCTGTCGTGATTAGATCAAGCCAGAATACAGCGGAATGCAGAAACACATATCTCTTGTATTGTTTCATACATAATGAATATGAACAAGGCCAACCGAAATGACAGCACGAGACGTCACACGCGTTGGCCAGCAGACTACTCGCCTAGCCGTAGATCAGGGCGATGAACAAAGCAATCACCACGATGAACAGCACTGCGATGCAGCACAGCTTGCCCTTATCTGCGTATGGATAGCAAGGGACGCAATCAAGCATGTGAGTAAGGAGAACGGTCGAACCATCCAAGGGGGATGGAGCCGTTACCTGATGATTTCAGTAGTTTCTCCAGCTTGGCTTGCACGGTATCGAGAGAATTCTGCGTGTCTCCGACGGCGTTGTTTGTATCCTCCAACATGCTGCAAGATGTGCAACGGCCCGGAAGCATATCGATCAGCAGAAGTCAGGTACACGGTCAACCATGAAGCACAACGTACGCATTCTGAACCTCCAGTTCATCGCTGATAGTGACCGCCACGTCTCCTAACCGGGCTAGCGCAGAGTGCATGTCGTCGAGTACGATGTCTTGTTGTGCTACCAGCTCCTGTAGAACAGAAAAAAGGCTTGAGCAAAGGCCAAGCAGGTTTCGTGTCATCATGATTTGCAGCCAATACCTGATGCTGTTCCAAGCGCCCAGTAACGAAACTGTTGGTCTCCTGCTCGACCATACGATCTCGTGCCGTGCCTGCCTTGCCAGGCGTGGCACCTCCATTAGAACGCTGTTTGAAAAAATGCAATCAGCACAGATACATGAGACCGTTGGTGCGCCGACAAGAATTCGGCTCTGCCCTAAGGCATACCTGCTTGTCTTCCGCCAGCTTCTTCTTCGTTCTCTCGGATTTGAGCGTGTCGACAATCTCTTGAACAGTCTGATC
>Ga0163144_10007304_pt1 | contig 24240 bp, 19 predicted proteins | sample OliLak19BULKMAT1_FD_123175 | JGI IMG/M metagenome (GOLD analysis project Ga0163144, IMG submission 123175) | Freshwater microbial mat bacterial communities from Lake Vanda, McMurdo Dry Valleys, Antarctica - Oligotrophic Lake LV.19.BULKMAT1 | ecosystem: Environmental > Aquatic > Freshwater >...
GGGGAGGCGCGCTTCAGGCCCGAGCGGAACGCCTGCTAGCGCGTGTGCTCGAGCACTACGGGGAACAGCGCGCCGTTCGGCGCGCGACCGAGCGTGCCTTCGAAGTCGCCGGTTCGGATCCGCGCCTGCTCTCCGCAACGGTGATGGACGCAGCACGCCGGGGCCTGACACTATCGGACCTCAACCTAGCCAGAACCGCAGTCGAACGCGCCGTCAACGCCGGCATGTCGAGCGAGGATCTCGTGTATCCAGCGATCTGGCTGCAACTCCTCGAGCGGAAGCTGCGCGTGCCCAGCAGCGGCGCGGTAGCAGACGCCTACTCCGCGATCGACGAGGCTTCTGGCTGGCCCTCGCGCCTGCGCGCCTGGGCGACAGGCAAAATCAGCGACAGCGAGTTACTGACTGCCGCCAAGGATCGCGCACAACGCACCGAAGCCATCTTTTACGCCGCCATGTCCCGCCAGGTCCAAGGCGGCACCGAAGACGCCAAAGCCGGTCTAGAACAAGTGGTCAAAAGCGAAGCCATCGACTTGGTCGAAGTCGCAATGGCCCGCGACTTCCTGGTGCAATCCGACAAACGCACCAAAGACTTCAAGCTCCCCGCGAACGTCGTCGTGCCGTAGCGCCTGCTGCTGATCATGCTGGCGTCAACCCTGCGGCTTGCGTCCCAACAACTTCGTCGCCAAATGCTCGCCGAGCTGCGCCGACAGCAGCCGCTCCACCGCCGCCTCCTTCTCCGCTCGCTCGCCCTCGGCGTACTGAAACTCGATGCCCATCCCCGCCGGGTTACCCTTGGTGGCGTTCTCCGAATCAGTCGTCCAGATCACCTTGCCGCGAAGCCGAAGCGGTTCCCGCATGTTCGGCACCCCGAGCGCGAACACGAACTCCGTACCCACGGGTAGCGGCTTGTCCGTGCCTATGAAGGTTCCGCCACGCGAAATATTGCGGGTATAGTCGGCGAAGAACGTATTGAGCCGCTTGTATTCGACCTTGAGCTCAATGGGAGCCCGCGAGCCATAGCGCCGGTCGTCGTCGGAAATAGTCATTCAGGAAGGAGGGGGGCCGTGACGGCCTGACTGAGGATCGTAGCCGCAGCGGCCGACTCCGGGAAGGGGCCATGCTATGTGGGCCCCTGAAAGTGCGCGATCCCTACGAAGTCCTGGGTATTGAACGTAAGGCGAGCGAGGCCGACGTCAAAACGGCGTTTCGGCGCCTGGCAGCCCAGCACCACCCCGACAAAAATCAGGGTGACCCGGCCGCCCAGCAACGCTTCACCGAAATCAACATGGCCCATCAGATCTTGTCCGATGCGGACAAGCGCAGCGCCTTCGACCGCTATGGGCCGTCGGCGTTTCAAGCTGGCGGCCGAGGCGTGGGAGACGCGGTCGACTTCGGTGGCTTCGACGAAATCTTCGGCGACATACTGGGCGCCTTCGGCTTTCGCGGCAGCGACCGGGGCGATCTGCGCATGCCGCTCTCACTCACCTTCGAAGAGGCGGCGCTCGGCTGCAGCAAGCAAGTGCGCTATCAGCGGGCCGACTGCTGCGGCAGCTGCGGGGGGCGCGGCGCGGAGCCTGGCACGCGCGTCGAGACTTGTTCGGCATGCGGCGGCAAAGGCCGCGTGCGCTTTCAACAGGCTCTGTTTCCCTTGGCCGTCGAGCGCACCTGCTCACGCTGCAAAGGCAGCGGGTCGCTTCCGACCACGCCCTGCCGCACCTGCAGCGGCAAGGGATTGGTGAGCGCGGATCGCGTACTGAAGGTGGACGTGCCAGCAGGCATCGAGCACGGCGCCACGCGCGTCGTGGATCAAGCGGGGCACCGTATCCGCCCCGAGCGTACCCCGGGCAATCTGGAGCTCCTGGTCGAAGTGGCCGCTCACCCCTTCTTCCGGCGCTCCGGAGACGACGTGGTGTGCAAGGTGCCCATCAGCTTCGTCCAAGCCTCATTGGGGGGAGAAATCGACGTTCCGACCCTGGAAGGCAAAATAAAGCTGCGCGTGCCGCCGTCGACCCAACCGGGCCAAATCCTGCGCGTGCGCAGCAAGGGCATCGAGCATCGCCTACGCGGCGGGCGAGGCGACCAGCTGGTGGAGGTCGCCGTGGAAATCCCGGCGCGGTTGTCGCCGCGCGCACAGGAGCTGATCGAAGAGCTGGGACGAGAGCTCGGCGAGGACGTGCAGCCGCAGCAACAGGGCTTCTTAGAAAAATTGCGAGGTTTATTCGGATGACCGCGGTGACGTTCGACTTCGGGCAAACGCTGTGTGAGCTCGATTACGACTTTCTGATGCGGCGGCTAGCCGGGCGTGGAGTCGACCTCGATGCTGTAACGGCACGCGCAGCGAGCGCGGCAGCCTGGAACGTCTACGGAGCGAAAAAGGACGAAGGGCACGCCGCGGCATGGCGGGGGATGATCGAAGCGCTGCTCGGCTCCGGCGGAGTAGCGGCGGAGCGAGTCAGCGAGCTTGGCGCCTGGCTTTGGGACGAGCAACCCCGGCAGAACCTGTGGCGCCGGCCGATCCGCGGGATGATCGAGCTGGTGAGAGAGCTCCGCGCGGCAGGCGTGCCCGTGGGCATCATCTCCAACTCCGAAGGTCGGCTTTCAGAGCTGGTGGCAGACCTCGAGTGGTCGGCTGACTTCGAGGTGATCGTGGATTCGGGACGGCTCGGCATCGATAAGCCTGATCCGCGCATATTTCAGCATGCTTGCGCCGCGTTGGGGATCGCTAGCACCGAGCTCGTGCACGTAGGCGACGCTTGGGAAGCGGACGTTCAGGGAGCGCTGGGGGTCTCCGCGAGCGCCATTTGGTTCGACGAGAGCCATCGGAGTCGCGAGCTTCCCGAACGAGTGAGCGGCGCCAAAAGCGCGATGGAAGCGCGGGCCGCCTTGGTTCGCCACCGGCTGCTGCCCGCGTAGGCGCGCTCCCGCCGAGCCAGCGAGCGCGACGCGCTTCCAAGTAGCGTTTGACGTGCCACACGTTCCGGAGCCACTCTTGCGCTACGATGGAGTCTAGACGTATCGGAATGCTGGGCGCCGGCAACATGGCAGGGGCGCTGATCCGGGGCCTGCTCGCTTCCAAGAGCGTTACGCCGGCGCAAATCGTAGCGAGCGACGTCCGCGCCGACCACCTGAAAGAGCTGGAGGCCGCGTACGGCATCAAGACTTTCAATGACAATCGCGAGCTGGCCGCCGTCTCGAACCTGGTGGTACTGGCGGTCAAGCCGCAAGTCATCGATCGGGTGCTCGACCAAATGGCGGATGCCTTCCAGCCGGACACCCTGCTCGTTTCCATTGCTGCGGGTGTGCCTATTCGGTCGCTGGAAGCGCGCTTGCCCCCATCCGTGCGGGTCGTCCGGGCCATGCCCAACACCGCGGCCATGGCACTCGCGGGCGCCACCGGCATCGCGGCGGGCTCGCGCGCCACGCCCGAGGATATCTCGATCACTCAAGCGCTTTTTGCCGCGGTCGGCCGCTCCGTGGTGCTCGACGAATCACTGATCGATGCGGTCACCGGCCTCTCGGGAAGCGGCCCCGCCTACGTCATGGTCATTATCGAGGCGCTCGCCGACGGCGGCGTGAAGGTGGGCCTGCACCGGGATACGGCGCTCTTGCTGGCTGCCCAGACGGTCTACGGCTCCGCTAAGCTCCTCCTCGACACCGGCGAGCACCCCGGCCGCCTCAAGGACATGGTGACGAGCCCTGGCGGCACCGCCATCGTTGGCCTGCACACCTTGGAGTCGGGCGGCATCCGTCGCACCCTCATCGACGCCGTGGACTCCGCCACCAAGCGCGCCATCGAGCTCGGGGAGATCATGGCCAAGAAGTTGGAAAAGCCCTGACGCTTGCGCCGCGTAGCTGCTCGCGAACAAAAAAGTGTCCGCGCAAAGGGGCCGGGGGGGGGACAGCCTCGCTCTGCGCGGACACAGGTGTAGTAGCAGCAGGCTTCGGGAAAATCAAATCCCTAATCGCGTCGTCACTCGCTCAAAATGCCGTGGCGGGCGTTACGATCCCGCGACATGTGGGGAACCTACATAATACGAGCTCGCAACAGCATATCGTAACATCTCGGGGTGAGACGGCGGAGGCTCAGTTCGAGCAGCGCAGACCGAGCCGCCGCCCCAGGGGCTTGCGCTCCGACAAAGTCATATTGACCGTCGGGCTGCCGGCGGCGCGGGCCGACGCCGCCAGAGCTTTGCCTGAGCTTGCTCCCGCCCGCTTCCCCCCCATACCCGCGCTGCTGGGGCCGCCTTGTTTCTCACCCTGGGCGGCGAGCCGTTCTATACAAACGCCCAAGGCCGAGACTCGAAAGCGCCCTTCGATGCTGCGGGCGCTCATCCCACCGGGCAACTCGGTATAAGGGTCGGGAGTTACTGCGCCCGAAACCACGAAACCTTCCGCCGACTCCGAGCAGACCCGAGGCAAGGCCGCGAGCTCCGGCGGCATGACGGCATAAGGAGCCTCTACTAGTCCGGTGTCGGCGTCGATCGGGTGCACGAACCAGCCGGTTCCCCGCACCCAGATCCCCAGCGCGTCGCCAGACGCCGTACGGACCAGCTCCGCGTTGGCGCCACGAGCCGGAGGAATGTCGGTCGCTTCCAGCAGAACGTCTAGCTTTTGACCGACCACGCTGTAGACACGGAAGGCCTTGGTGTTCTCGTCGTACGAGCCGATGAAGAAACCGGACTTCGCCTTGACCACCCCGGAAATTCGCGAGGCCATGCCCTGCCTAGCGACGTTGGCGATACGCGTGGGTGCGCGCCCGGCCTCGAACAGAAAAAGGTCGAGCATTCCGCGCGAGCTCAGGAGCAGTGCGCCGGACGTGCCGGACGGATCTAGCGCCGCCGCCATACCGGCCGCGCTGGTGCTCGGCTCGGCACCCAGTGCGTCCGCGGTCGTCGAGGCGTCCGGCCAGGGGCTGCGCGTGTTTGCAGTCAGGTGTACGCTTGGCGCGACCGAAAAGCGATCCGCGAACGCGATGCGAAGCGAGCCTGTCTTGGTCCAGTCGGTCCCGCGGGGCCCAAAAACATACAGGCGTGTCTGAACGCCAAAGGGCTCGGTTCCGGCGTCGATCCCCTCCACGTTCTCAGCGAGCTTGGGTGGCGGGGCATCGAGCAACGGAGAAAGCGGCGGCAGCTCCAGCTCCTCGGTGCCAATGCTGGGAATCGCGCGTGGGCGCCGACTACTCAGCGGCGCCTGCGCGCGCGCTGGCAGGGCCGGCGCGCTCACCTCGCCAGTGGGATTGCAATGCAGCACCCAGCGCCCGCCGCCGGGCGACGGAAACTGGACGCGTGCAGGCGAGGCTGGCGCCGCCAAGCTCCTGGCCGCGCGCCCGTCGAAGTACCCGATTCGAGTGAATCCGGCGAACACGCAACCGACCGCGGAGCACCCCTGCCGAAACCCTGAAGCTCCGAGCGATTTCAAGTCGATGTCGGGCGGTAGCTCGACCCCAAGCCACTGCGCTCCGCCGTCGGTCGTCTCCGTCGCCAGGCCGTTCGGACCCAGCAAAAGAGCGCGCTTGCCAGCGAACAACGCTCGAGAAGCGTGTTCCTCGATTCTGCGAAGCTCCACGGTGCCGTCCGCGGCCACTTGTACGCCGGCGAACGGACCTCCTCCGACCACCCAGCCCGCGATCGTGCCGGGTTTGCCTTCGGTCATCCCATCGAGCCACAAGCCTTGGTCGAAGAGCGTTTTTTGGCGCGGCTCGAGGCGCGGCAGCTTCAGCTTGACCCGCGTGATGCCGCCGCCGCTCGCAATCAGCGACAGCGAGCCGGAGCGACCGGCCGCAGGCGGGCTGAGGATTGCCACCCTACCATCCGCGAGGGCCACGACGCGGTCGAGGTCACTGGACGCCAGCACCTCGCGTGGAGGGCCCTCTGCTGGCACGATACAATGCACCGGCTTAGAGCTTTGACCCGTGCAAGAGCCGAGCACGGCGAGTCCGCCGCTTCCGCTGGCGCTGACGACGCGCGCGCCAGGTAGCTCCAGCAAGAGATCGAGCCCGAACGGTTCGGTCAAGCGATAGATACGCGTGAGCTCCTGACCCTGACCGCAGACGAAGCCGACTCCGCCTTTTCCAAGCGCTACGCCCTGGCAGTCGGCAGCCCCCACATAGGCATGCGCCTTTCGCTCGAGAATTTTCCCGGTGTCGAGCGCAACGCGGGCCAGCATTCCAGCTGTCGCCAAAAGCGCCGCCCCATGGCCGTCTGGGTAACCATAAAGCGCGGCGGTTTCGAGTAGTGGAGGCGCTGTTCTGGCACCAGCGCGTTCGGAGGCGAGAAGCGCCCGCGCGAGCTCTGCTTGAGCCGCCTCGCTGACCTTGGCCGGGTCACGGTCGCGTACGTGCGAGAGGACGCCCCGCGAGCTCAGCAGGTAGTCGGCAGTCGGCGTCGTGATGGACAAGGCCGCGCCTGCGGGCTCGAAGCTTGCCACAGGCAAGTCCAGCGGACGCCAGCTGCCTCCGGCATCGAAGCTAACGAGCACGCCGCGCAGCGGAACCTGCACCGCGCCGAACCAGCCGTCGACGAAGGCCATCGAACCGTACGCAGGCGCGGCTGGGAGGCCGACCAAGGGAGCTGGTTCGCCGGTCTCCAAGTCGAGAGCCCGGTAATCGCTCTCGCGTTTTGGCAACAGTAGCAAGCGGTCGAAGCCCGGCACCAGACGCTCCACCTCGAAGTCGAGCTGAGCCACGGGCTCGAGGCGCCCCGTCCAGCTTTCGGCGCGATACAGCAGCGTTGCGCTTGAGGATACGATCCAAAACAGGAAGCCACCGTCCAGACGCGCCGGCAGCTCCAGGAACTTTGCGCTGCGAGCCGCAGGCAGCAGCTCCTCCCCCACGTTGAGCGAGCCGTCCGGGTGCTCCACGACGCGCAGTCCAAAGGCCAGGAGCCGACGTGATCCGTCACGTTCCACACCGGCTTGAACGGTCCCTGGCCCGCGCGTGGAAGGAAAGAGGCGCGGCCCGGGCGCGGAGCCCACTTTGCCCCCTGACTTCCCCGGCGCAACCAGCGCGGCGGCGCGAGGATTGGCGGGCCGCGCGGCGGGCGAGCAGCTGCTCAGCACGCCGCTCATGCAAGCCGACCCGACCAAGAGCCGGCGTAAGTAGCAGTCGATCCAGCTCAGCACCAGAGGAGCCTACTCGCTCCGCGCACAGCGCATTTCCAAAAACGCGTTCCGGCATCGACCAACCCCTGCAAGTTCGCTTGCCGGCGATTCCGCGAAGGTATTACGGTCGCACGGATGGCCAGCCAGCGCCCCGTTTCGCCCGGTGCCGAGGAGATCTTGGGCCAGTATTTTCCAGTCCTCGACCACGGCTTCGTGGCGCTCGTGGACTACATGGGCACCGACGAGTGCATCGAGCGAGCGGCGCGCGTGAGCTATGGCTACGGCACCCGCAAGGCCAGCCTAACGCGCGGCCTGCTTCGCTACCTGCGAAGGCACCTGCACACCACGCCCAGTGAAATGCTGGAGCTGAAGTTCCATTGCTGTATGCCCATGTTCATCGCACGCCAGTGGATTCGCCACCGGGCGGCGTCGGTCAACGAGTACAGCGGCCGCTACTCCTTGATGCCCATGCTGTTTTACACGCCGAGCGCGGAGCAGCTGCAGACTCAAAGCACGAGCAACAATCAGGGTCGTAGCGGGACGCCGGTTTCGCCCGAAAAGTACGCAGCAGCGGTCGACCGCTGGAACGAAATCCGACGCCTGAGCCGGGGCGCCTACGAGCAAATGACTTCGGAAGACATTGCTCGGGAGCTTGCGCGCATCGATTTGCCCCTCTCGACATATACGCAGTGGTACTGGAAAATCGATCTTCACAATTTTCTGCACTTCCTCAAACTGCGGGTCGACCGTCATGCCCAGTGGGAGATCCAGGAATACGGGCGAGTGCTGGCTGGCATGCTCAAGCGCGTTGCCCCGCACAGCTACGAGGCGTGGATAGACTACGACGTGTGCGGCGCTCGGATGTCACGCATGGAGCTGGTCGCGCTGCGGCGGCTGATTTCGGTGGAGGGCACCAGCATAAGCGCCAAGCCAGGCACGCTGTCCTCCGCAGATTTGGACCAAATTGGCCTGGCGAAGCGCGAGGCCCTGGAGCTGTTCGGCAAGCTCGAGTCCACGCAGGCGCCTGACTTCGAGCTCGACCTGCGCCAGGCCAAGTCGGCCGAATGGTTCGGCGCCGAGTTCCAAAAGGCCGTTCCGCAGACGGATAGCGCGCCGCGCGAGTAGTGCGCATACTGGCTGAAGCCCGATGCTCGCCGTCAACAATCCCATCGCCGCGATCGTAGACCTGGACGCCGAGATCCGGCGCCTCAAGCAGGAGCGAAATGCGGTGCTGCTCGCCCACTACTATCAAGAAAGCGAGATCCAGGACCTCGCGGACTTTATCGGCGATTCTCTGCAGCTTGCACAGGCGGCCCAAAAGACGACCGCAGACGTCATCCTGTTCGCCGGCGTGCATTTCATGGCGGAGACGGCCAAAATTCTCAACCCCGAACGGATCGTCCTGGTGCCCGACATGAAGGCCGGTTGCTCACTGGCGGACGGCTGCCCCGGCGATCGCTTTCGTGCTTGGAAGGCTCGGCACCCAGGCTCCGTGGTGGTGAGCTACATTAACTGCTCGGCGGAGGTGAAGGCCGAGAGCGACTACATCGTCACATCCAGTAACGCGGTCAAGATCGTGAGCTCGATTCCGACCGACAAGAAGATCCTGTTTGCGCCGGACAAGAACCTCGGCCGTTGGGTAATCAAGCAAACCGGCCGAGACATGTTGCTCTGGCAGGGTAGCTGCATCGTCCACGAGACCTTCAGCCTGCAAAAATTGCTGGCTATCAAGCTGCAGTACCCCCTCGCCAAAGTCATAGCTCACCCGGAATGCGAGGAGCCGCTGCTGGCGAATGCCGATTTCATCGGGTCCACTGCAGCGCTGCTCAAGTACGTCGAGAACGACAACGCACAGGCGTTCATCGTCGTGACCGAGCCCGGCATCATTCACCAAATGCAGAAGCGAGCTCCTCAGAAGCAGCTCATCCCGGCGCCGCCCGACGGCAATTGCGCCTGTAATGAGTGCCCGTTCATGCGCCTCAACACGCCGGAAAAAGTCTACCTAGCGTTGCGCGATCTCGAACCTCGCTTGGAGATGGACGAAGAACTACGCAAGCGTGCGCTCGTGCCCATCGAACGGATGCTTGCGCTCAGTTGAGCTTCAGGGCTTCGGCACACCCTTGCCGGGGAGTCGTCGGTAGGTCTTTTCGGCTACCTGGAGCAAATCCTGGCACTGCTCGATAGGCAGCTGGCTCCTCTCCAGGGGATCGCGTTGCAAGTCGTAGCAGTTCCAGCTGGTGTCCCAAGACCGCGCTTGGAGCTTGCGGCTGCCCTGCATGACGCCCCAGTTCTCGAAGGCGCACGACCAAACCTCCGAGCAGTTCGTCATCGGCAGTGCCTCTAGCGTGAGCTCCGGACGGAGCAGGCTGTGGCCCGGCAGCTTTTCGAGATACTTTTGGATTCGCGGTTCGTCCAGCACGCCCATCAGGTCGAGCAGCGTGGGTACGATGTCCACGTGCAGCAGGAAGGCGTCTCGCTTGCCCTTCAAGCTTTGCACCTCCGAATCGGTGAGCGTCCCTGGAGGTGCGTCAATCCAAGCCGGTACGTGGATCTCCTCGTCGAAGATGCTGAACGTGTGGCCCATCTGCCCGTGTTCACGGAACGCTTCCGCGTGGTCGCTGGTGTAGACGATCACGGTGCGCTCGCCGGCCGCCGTGGCTTTCAGCGCGGAGATGCTGCGTGCCAGGTGTAAATCCTGCTGGTGCACGGAGTTCTGATAGAAGTTTTTGAAGTATGGGTTGTCACCCGGGGCCTTACTGGTCGTGGAGGGCTGGAAGGGCGCCGGAAGCTTGGGATCTAGGTAGTAGGGGTAGTGAGCGTTCGAAAGGTGCACCACCGCCAAGAACGGTTCCCGCAGTTGGTGGAGGTTCTGGCTCACGTGGTCCGCCAAGAGGTTCTCGGGTGCCCCCGTGTCGAGGTCCGCGGCGGGGTCGAGCTCCGTGGCGGTGACCATTCGATGCACGCCGAGATTTTTGACCCACAACCTCACGTTCCCGAACAGCATGTTCTGACTGGTCCAGTAAGCCGTGTCGTATCCGACGCTTCGTGCATAGTCGAATATCAGCGGCCATTCGTGCAGCGTATCGCGATCCTCCGTCGGCCTCAGACCCGACCACAACACCGAGAGCGAGATCGCAGTGCAGGAGTCCATCGACCGCATTTGCGTGAGCGGAAAGCGCTGCGGCAGAAGCTGGTTCGTCGCCGCCGTGCGCTGGCAGCTGGCGTCGTACACGGAGCACGTGCTGTCTGCGCGCACACTCTCCAAGATGACGAAGAGCACGTTGCGCTGGGGAACAGAAGCGCGCGTCAACGGCGGAACCGGCAGCGAGCGCCGGGTTCGCGGGCGGAGCTGATTGCTCTGGTCCGTCACCCCGAGCTGCGTGCGTAAGAACCCGCCTACCGAGTGCAAGTAGAGCGTGTCGGGGGTAGAAGCCTGCACGCTTTCGTGGTGAGTCGGAATGAAGAAGCTTGCGAATAGCAAGAGTGGTGCGGCCACCGCGGCCACCCGGGACAGCTGGCGGCCCGGCCTCACTACCCGCCGCCCCAGCCAGATCAGCAACACTGCCAAGAGCAGCGGCGGCAGCTTCGCCCGCACGTAGTTGCCAAGATCCGCGAGCAGTTGATTGACGACGCTATCCATGAAGCTCGAGGCGAAGATCGAAACGTTCACGTTCAGGTAGGCGTTGTACTGCTCGTAAAAGTAGGTCTGCCCTCCAATCGCGAAGGTAGCCATCAGCGTGAACAGCACCGCCGCCACGTCTCGAAACCAGCCACGCCTCCGGCACGCCGCGTAGAGCAGCACGCTCCACACACACACGCTTTCCAGAAGCGATGCAACGTACGTCAGCGCATGCAACGGGTCGAAGCCCGCAATCCGTTGAGCTCGTCGCCCGAAATCCAACATCACGCTGAGCGCTGGCACTAGCAAGAGTAGCGCCCACGTCCCGAAAGCGCGCACGCTTGCCAGCCGCCGGAGCCGCGCTATTCGAAGCTGCGGCGAGGCTGCCTCGCGCCCGCCGTCCGCCGAAGCCTCTCGAATGGGTGAACGTTGCGCCACGATGTAGAAAGGCTGCTCCGGCCACTACCGGTCTGCACGGCAACGCCCGAGCTCATCCGAATATTCGCGGATCGCCCGAAACGCAAGCTGCGCCCCTAGGCCGCGTTCAGTAGGGACTTTAGCCAGACCTTTCAGCTGGCCGCCCGCCAAGCCTGGTTTCTGGGGCTCAGTAGGGCAACAAGAGCCGAGCGCCGGTCAGCTTGAGGTCCACTGCTAGAGGCGCCCGGCCCAGCAGCTCAACGCTGCGCGCGTCAGGCTGGCTGCCGCCGACGAAGATCCGGAAAATGCCAGGTTCGAGCAGGCGCCTTCCGGCTTCGTCGATCAACGACAGCGCCTTGGCCGAGAGCCGAAAACTGACACTTCGAGTGGCTCCCGCAGCAAGCTGGATGCGCTCGAAGCCGCGCAGCTCGTGTCGCGGCCCCGCCACCGAGCTCTCGAGATCCCGCACGTAAAGCTGCACGACCTCGTCGCTGGCAACGCCTCCGACGTTCTTTAATTGAACCGTCACTTGCACGTCTAGGTCTTCCGACGCGGTCACCTCAGCGCGCCCCAGAGTGAGCTCCGAGTACTCGAAGCGCGTGTACGAGAGGCCGTAGCCAAACGGATAGAGCGGGGCTTGCTCCAGGTAGCGGTAGGTGCGGTTTCGCATCGAGTAGTCCGTAAACTCCGGCACATCTGCGAGCGAACGGGGGAACGTCACCGGCAACCGTCCGGCAGGACTGACGTCCCCGAATAGTGCGTCAGCGATCGCGGTTCCACCCTCTTGGCCCGGATACCAAGCCTGCAAGATGGCCGATACGTGCTCGTCAGCCCAAGCCACCGAAAGCGCGCTGCCAGCTACCAGTATGAGCACCACCGGCTTACCCACCGCCACCACCGCTTCGAGCAACTCTTGCTGTAAGCCGGTCAAATTCAAATGGGCTTTGTCGCCAGCTGCGTCGGAGTTGCCGGCGTCCCCCTGCTCGCCCTCAATCTCTGCATTGAGACCCAGCACGAGCACGCTGAGCTCGGCGCGCTTGGCTATTATCACCGCCTCGCTGAGATTGCCTTTCGGCGCGCAACCCTTGAGCTCGGTCCCTTGGAGCTTGCAGCCCTCGGCGTAGAAGAGCTTCGTTGCAGGGCCGATTCGGCGCCGAATACCCTCAAGCGGGGTGACGGTTTGCGAAGCCGTGCCCGAATAATTGGCCCACAGGACCTGCTGCGAGTTGGCGTTGGGGCCGATCACAGCGATCGACTTCAGGTCCTGCCGTAGCGGCAGTAGGCCGTCGTTTTTGAGCAGAACCAGGCTCTTCTGCGCCACCGTGCGTGAGAGCTCTCGATGCTCCGCGCAGTCGTTCACCTCGAAGGGAATCTGCGCGAACGAGACACGCTCGGGCGGGTCGAACATGCCCAACAAGAGGCGCGCCTTGAAGAGGCGGGTGACGCACTCGTCCAAGTCAGCTTCGCGGAGCAGCCCTTGTTCGAGCGCCGCCGGAATATGTTCGTAGCTGCAGCCGCAATTCAAGTCACAGCCCGCCTTCACAGCGAGAGCTGCGGACTCCTCGAAGGTTTGCGTTAGGTGATGGTGCTCGTGAAAGTCGCGCACGGCCCAGCAATCCGAGACCACGTAGCCGGCGAACCCCCAATCCTGACGCAAGATATTTCGCAGCAAAGTGGGGCTACCGGCACACGCCTCGCCGTTGGTGCGGTTGTAAGCGGCCATCACGCTGTGGACTCGGCCTTCCGTCACCAGCGCGAAGAATGCCGGCAGGTAGGTTTCATACAAGTCTTTCTGACTTACGCGCGCGTCGAAGCTGTGGCGCAAACCTTCCGGCCCGCTGTGGACGGCGAAGTGCTTGGCCGTGGCCACGAGCTTCAGGTAGTGCGGGTCGTCACCCTGCAGACCCTTTACTAGCTCGACGCCGAGCGTGGCCGTCAAGAACGGGCATTCGCCGTAAGTCTCGTGGCCCCGGCCCCAGCGCGGATCGCGAAAAATGTTGATGTTGGGAGTCCAGTAGGTGAGGCCCTTGTAGTACCCGTGATCTCCTTCCGCTGCGTAGGCGTGGTGCTTGGCACGCGCTTCGTCGGAGATCACCCGCGCCACCTCTCGCATCAACTTCGCGTCGAACGCCGCGGCCATGCCAATCGCCTGCGGAAAAACCGTTGCCGTGCCTGCACGGGCAACGCCATGCAAGCACTCGTTCCACCAGTTGTAGGCAGGAATGCCGAGGCGCGGAATCGCCGGAGCCTCATGCAGCATCTGCGCCGCCTTCTCGGCAGGCGTCAGGCGCGTGAGCAGGTCACGGATGCGCTCTGCGTGCGGCAACTCCGGGTTTTGGAACGGAAACGTTGTCACACTCTGTGATTAGCCCGACTCCGAAGCATCGGCAACAAACTTCTGGAACCGGTTCCAGAAATCGCCTCAACTGCGCATTTGACCCCGCATCCACCCGGTCATCGGAGCGCCATTGGCCTACCCGCAAGCTCCAGCCGGATACGCGCGCCGCGGCGCTCCCGCACCCCGCGAGACCCCTGCTCACGCTTCGCCCCCAGCGGCAGGCAGCCTTGATTGGTGATGTAGCCGGGGGCGGGAGCGACTGATCGGCAGCCGGATTGGGTTCGGCTAGGGCAGCGGTTTCGCGTCAGCACAATTCGCAGTCGGCAGAGGTGCGATTTCAGGCTCGATGGTCGTACCGCGACACGCGCGCTCCACGAAGCGCTGCTCCGTCACGCGCACGCTGCCTGGTTAACCTGAGACTTTACGAGCTCCAAGCGCGTGCCCTGACTGCAGGCGCCATCGTGGGGCTGCTGATGCGCAGCTCTAGCGGGATTTTTCGGCGGATTGTTCGGCCTTAGCGGCGCCGATGGCGGTCTTCACGTGTTGGCGCTCTTCCGGCGGTGGGAGCACGGCGTTCATGCCCAGCGACTGTATCCACAGCTCCCGACACCAGAGACCCTCGCTCTCTCGTGCGAGTTGGCGTTCCGATCAAACCTCGGGCGGGTCCAGCTCGCGGTCGTGATGCCGATGCTGCCCGATGGCCTTCACGAAGTCCGGCAGCGCTTGGGCGGCGGTAGCGTGGCGTCCAATCAACATCCCTGAGTCGGCTTCCCCAGAAGGAAGCGCGGCCGGCACGCCAGCATTTTCGACGAGGTCCGCCCCGGCCCCGAGGGCCAAGATAGGCTTGGCATGACGGTACTGATCCTTGATGAACTCTAGGGCATGCCCAATGTTGCCCAGAGTCTTGACGGCAGCACTGCCTCCCAACACCGCCACCGCGTCGAACAAAACCGATGGCATCGTTTCGAGGGTCACCTCTACCTGCAGGCTCTGCCCCTTATCGGTCTTCACAGCGCCCAAGCGCGGGCCGACGTAGCGAGGAACTGCGCCCTGATCGAGTAAACCTGCGTGCAGGGTCTGCGCCGCTTCTCCATCCACGCCGTCCGCGACCAGGATAGCAATGCGCCGCGTAACTATTCGCCCGTCACCGGGCTGCGCGAATACCGAAAGAGCCGGCGAAACCGTGACCTCGGGCTTGACTGCGGTCTTGAGCGCCTTGGGCATGGGCTTCGGCATGTCCATGCCAAGCTCGCTGGCTAGCGTCTTTGCAAAGCCAACGTCCACGTTGGCCAGCATCGAGACCACGCGCTCTCTGACCGCCGGCACTTGCACCTTGGTCAACTCGAAGCGGAAGCCACGCAGGATGTGTGCCTTTTCGATGGGTGTCTGGCTGTTGTAAAATAGGGTCGCTTGTGTGTAGTGGTCGGCGAAGCGTTCCGGCTTACCGCGGACCTTGTCGTCTTGAATGGGCTCACGAAACGAGGTGAAGCCTGCGCCGCCCGCCTGAAACGGACACCCGCCCGCGAGCGAGTTGGGCTCGTAGGAGACGCGGCCGCGATTGATGGCTTGTCGATGCATGCCGTCGCGCTGATTGTTGTGCGCTTGAGCTACGGGCGAGTTGATGGGGATCTCGTGAAAATTGGGCCCCCCAAGCCGCGAGATTTGCGTGTCCTGATAGGAATGGATGCGCCCGGCCAGCAGAGGATCGTTGGAGAAGTCCAAGCCCGGAACGATATGCGCAGCGCAGAAGGCGACCTGCTCCGTCTCGGCGAAGAAGTTGTCAGGGTTACGATTGAGCACCATCTTCCCGACCGGCGTGAGCGGCACCAACTCTTCGGGCACGAGCTTGGTTGCGTCCAGAATGTCGAAACTGAAGCTCTCCGCCTGCTTCTCCGAGATCAACTGAAAGCTCAGCTCCCACTCCGGAAACGCGCCCGCCTCGATGGCCTCCCACAGATCGCGCCGATGAAAGTCGGCATCCGCGCCGGAGATCTTGACGGCTTCGTCCCAATCCAGGCAATGAGTTCCCGCCGTGGGCCGCCAATGAAACTTGACGAAGGTCGACTTGCCTTGTTCATTTACCAGCCGAAAAGTGTGCACTCCGAAGCCCTGCATCATGCGATAGCTGCGCGGCAGGGCGCGGTCGGACATGGCCCACATCAGCATGTGGGTGGACTCGGGCATCAGCGAAACGAAGTCCCAAAACGTATCGTGCGCGGTCGCCGCTTGAGGTATCGCGTTGTTCGGCTCGGGTTTGGCCGCGTGGATCAGGTCAGGAAACTTCATCGCGTCCTGAATGAAGAAGACCGGCATGTTGTTGCCGACCAGATCCCAGTTGCCTTCGTCGGTATAGAACTTCACGGCAAAGCCGCGAACGTCACGCGCTGTGTCCGGCGAACCGCGCTCGCCGACGACCGTGGAAAACCTGGTAAAGACAGGCGTGCGTTTGCCGGCCTCAGAAAACAGCGATGCTCGAGTGAGGCCCGTCATGGGCTTGTAACACTCGAAGTAGCCGTGCGCCGCAGACCCGCGAGCATGCACGATCCGCTCGGGGATGCGCTCGTGATCGAAATGCGTGATCTTTTCACGCAGGATGAAGTCCTCAAGTAGCGCCGGACCGCGCAGACCGGCCTTCAATGAGTTCTGATTGTCCGCGACCGGTACTCCGAGGTTTGTCGTTAAGACCCGGTCGCTGGAGTCGACGCGGGCCCGGTCGAGCGGAAGGTTCCCGGGATTGAAGCTCAGGTTCGGCTTGCCCGTACCGGATTTGGGGGAGGATACTGCCTCGCTTAGGGTGCTACCGGTCACTCGCGGATCCGACGGCTTGGCGGTAGCGCCGGGCTGCGGTTTGGCTGACGCCTTACCGTGCTCGCCTGCCTTGTTCGCGTTGAAGGGCATCGTTGCCGCCAGCGACTGAGTGGCGTCCATCTTCTGACTCGCCGCATCAGCCGCAGGTGAACGCCTATCTTTGCGCGCCGGGCCGCCCACCGTTGAGCGAGCACTCGTCATCGAACCGGAAGTCTTGGCAGATTGCGGAGGCGTTTTTTTGATGGCCATCGGGACGCGCCGGTCTGCAAAGCGAGTGCCGCGGCCCATCTCACAGAAAACAGGAGGTCTTTCCCCCCGCGCCCGAACGATTCGCAAGGCAAGGCGTCCCAAAGCACGTGTCAAAAGTGCGTGCGAGACAATAACGCTACGACTATTGATCAGCGTATTTGTCGGACGGCCCTTGGACGTGACTGGCCGGCCGGGCTAACCGGTCGTCATTAGGCTCGTGAGCAGGTAGTTGGCGATCAAGATGGCCACGGCGCTGTGAACCACAGCGCGGGTGGTGGCTTCGCCGACCCCTTTGGCCCCGCCCGCAGCGTTGAAGCCTTGGTTGCACGAAAGCGCGCAAATCAAAAATCCGAAGGTCGCCGACTTGACCAGACCCATGAAAAAGTCAGCTGGCACGGCGCCCTTCTCCAAGTTGGCGAGAAAGACGCCTGGATCCACATTGAGCCAGTTGACCGCGACCACCCACGCCCCGGCCATGCCCACGCACGTGTACAGGATGCAAAGCAGCGGCACCATCAGCACAGCCGACAATAGTCGCGGGGAGAGCAGATATTGAACGGGGCTGACCGCCATCGTCACGAGCGCGTCGATCTGCTCGGTAACCCGCATATTGCCGAGCTCGGCTGCCATCGCGCTGCCGGCACGGGCGGTCACCATTAGCGAGGCAAAAACAGGGCTAATTTCACGCGCTAGCGACACCGCCACCACGGCCCCCACTACGCCTTCGGCGTTGTACTGACGCAGGCTGTAGGTCATCTGCAGCGCGAGCACCATGCCGCTGAACACGCCGGTTAGCGCAACGATGAACACGGACTGCACACCGATGAACTCCATGGCGGCCAGCAGTTGGCTGAAACGATACGGAGGGCGGAAAATCCACAGCACCGTTTGACCGGTCAGGATCAAAAAGCGGCCGATGCTGTCCAGAGCGTTGACGAGCGGCGCCAACACCTTGGTCAGGGTGGAAGCTTCGGCCGGGGTTTCGGGCGCATTCGCCAAGCGCGGCTACCTTACTCGATTCGGGTCAGCGCCTGGAGCAAGACCCCCGAGCGCTCTCCAGTAGCGGAAATAGCCACCTGTCGCGGATCCCGCGCGAGCTCTACCAGCAGCGCGTCGCCCCCAAGCAGGCCCTCGAATGCCTTGCCCCACTCCACCACCAAGAGCGCGCCCTCGTCGCGTTGGGGCAGAAGGCCGAGCTCGAACACCGCCCGCTCGTCGGTACCCAGTCGGTACAAGTCAGCATGCAAAAGCCTTGGCTCGGTGGCGTACTCGTGTACCAGCGTAAACGTCGGACTGGTGACGCGTTGCTCGCTGCCGAGGCCGAGCGCGCGCGCCAGAGCTCGCGCAAAAAAGGTCTTGCCGGCTCCGAGCGGACCTTCGAGCAAGAGCAAATCCCCTGGCAAGAGCAGCGGGGCGAGGCGCGCCGCCAGCCTAGTCGTGGCCTGCTTGGTCGGCAGTGTACACGCATGAGTCACGGCGCTTGCCTCACGCTGAGGCGCCGTCCGAGCCGTCGTTTGCCACCAAAGCCCGAGGTATCCGTGGTTTCGAGCCGAGCGCTGACCTGAGCGAGCGTCTGCGCCAATTGGGCGGCGCGAGCCGCAGCGTCCGTCGGGCGAGGCGAGCTACCGAGCTTTGCCCATGCAGCGCGGAGCAACACGCCTGCGTCGTGGCCCAACGCCTCGTAGAAATCGGGAGCCGCATCCACCCCGGGCTTGAGACTGGGGAAATTGCCGGCGCCGAGAGCGATGCCTCGCTTACCGAGCGTGTGGAGCACCTCGGCCCCTTCCAGCCCCAGCGCCAGCAGCGGCGTGTAGCGAAGGGTCCTGACTTCAGAAAGTAGCTCCATGACGCAACTCCTTGGCCCCAGGATCGTCAGCGCCTCCACCCCATTCGCTTGCCAATTCTTCGCTGGAAAGCGCCCGGCCCCCGCCCGTTCGGGGGTTGCTCGGCATTCGGCTCCGCCACTGCCCACGCGAGCCCACTTCGAAAGACCTCGGCGCGTCAGCTCCTTGTGAATCGCGTCCAGCTGATCGATGTCGCTGGTGCCCAGCACGAACGAAAGGTCGGACACGACCAGCTCGGGGGTATCGCGAACGAGCAACACGGGAGCGCTACCCGAAACAGCCCAAGTCGCCGCTTGCTCGGCGGACGTATCGGTAACTCCCGTTACCAGGGCGAGCGCGCCCGCGGAGGCGAGCTCGCTCAGCGTGGCTCCGACTCCGTGCGCGTCCGCGACCTTGACGACGAGGGTCATGCTCGCTCTTCCGGGCTGAGACGCGGAGAGCGCCTCGGAGAGACCGCGCGCCACGCTCGCCGAACGGCGTTCTGCGTCTGGGTCCCCCGTCTCGAGCGCCAAACCAATGAAGTTGCCTTCGCCCTGCGCCGACGAAGAGGCGCTAGCCGCGAGCTTGAGCAGCTCGCTCGAAAGGTCGTTACGACGCGCCAGACCGGGGTGTGAGTCGAGCAGGCGGCGCGCGAGCTTCTCGTCCTTGTCGTCCACCGCGCGGCGAATGAGCCGCTCTCGCACCACGCGACGCAGCCAGACCTCCGGCGGGGCTAGCGCGCCGAGCCGAGCTTTGGCGTCGAGGTCGTTCAGACTCGATTCGAGGTCTGCGTTCGGCAGGCTCTTGACCGCGGACTCCGCGCGCGCGCGCGCCCTGTCACCCAGATCGGCGGGGGTTGCAGCCAGGTAGCTGGACAGTGCCGACAAGGCCTCGGCAAAGCGACGGCTAGCCAGCGCGGCCTGCAGACGCAGCTCCGAGTAGAGCAGCCGCTCATCCGCATCCACCAGCTTGCCAATCAGGGGCTCGAGCTTGGCAAAAGCGGCCTCCGGAGCTTGCCGGGCCAGCAGCAGGCGTGCCGCTGCCACCTGCGCGAAGTCGCGGTCGCTGGGGGCTGCAGACGCACGAGCAAAGCTTATCAGTCGCTCGGCTTCGGCTTGCTTGCCCTCCAGAATGAATACCCAGGCAAGCAGGATTCGCACGCTACCGGCGCGTGGGTCGCTCGGGTAGCGGTCGAGAAAACGCTCGAGCGAAGGCCGTAGCAGCGGCCGCCTGGGTTCGTCTTCGTCGAAAAAACGCCGCTGTATGCTACGAAAGGCCGCTTGAGCCCCGCGCGTTTCGCTCAGCGAGGGGTACGTCTCGAGGCTCTCGCCTCCCGCGCAAGACCCAACGCAAAACAGCCCCAGCAGGACCCAAGCGGGCCGTATCATGGCGGGAGCGCGAATCATGCAGGTCACCGACGAGACACGAGCCTCGACTGACGAACCAGTGGCACGCCGTCGCTCTGCCGTCGAGCGCTGGCTTTCGCTGACAGGCGCGGTACCGCTGCCGGTGTTCTTGGCGCTGCACTTGAGCCGGGAGGCAGCGCTTTCGGCGCCACAGGACGTGGCCGAGGTCGTCCGCCCGACCACCGGGACCTTCGGTGCCCTAACCATGGTGTGCCTAGTCTGGGTCCCGCTTCTTCTGCATGCGGGGCTTGGCACGTGGCTGCTGCTCACGGGCCGCAAGCTGACCGCCCCGACTGGGTTGGCCGACTTGTCCCCGCTCCTCCTCCGCCTGTCGCGAATGAGCAGCGTGCTGGCGTTGGGCTTCGTCATCCTTCACGCCAGCGAGTACCCGGCGCGCGTGTGGCTGGGCGAGGCTGACGCCCGTGACGCCGGATTTCGTCTCACCGCTGCCCTCTCCAGCACCAGCTTCGGCGTTCCAGTACGGGCCGCTGCCTATCTGCTCGGACTATTGGCCACCCTGACGCATGCCAGCATCGGAATCCATCGAGCCTTGTTGGCCGAAGGAGTGCTGAGCAACCTGGCGCGCAGGCGGATCTCGGAGCTTTCGTGCGCGGTGTTCGCTTTGGTGTTGTTCTGCGTCGGGGCCGGTACCATCATTCGCGTGGCCAGCGGCGTGCTGTTGCGCTGACGGGCCGCGCCCCGTCGCGGCCGGCAAGGAGCGTGGACCCCGCGCTGCGGCCGAGGAGTGCTAAGAAGGCCCCCGCATGCCCAAGTGTTACTTTCTCGCGTTGTGCGGCGGGTCGAGTCTGGATCAGCACTCCAACAACGTGACGTTGTTCAATGTGGTCGAACAGGTGAACCTACCGAGCGGGGGCGAGCCGCCGCCGCCGGGTGCATTCCTACCGCTCGAGGTACACGCCTACTTCCTGCTAGGTCCTGGCGAGCTTCAACAAGGGTTCGATGTCCGCTTCGCGCTGGTTGCGCCAACCGGCCTCGAGCTATTGACGGACACGATACAGCATCGCTCGTCGACTCCGCGCTACCGCACCCGTTCCCTCGGCCTGCCCGCGCCCATCGTGCCCGGAAACTATCGGCTGTGCGTCGATGTCAAGCAGGCTGGCGCCGAAGGCTTCCAACGCGACGCTTTGAACTGGCCATTGACCGTCGCGCGCGCCGAGCCCCGGCCCAGCGTCGTGCACTAGTCGCGTCCCTGACTGCTGTCTCTCCCGTAAACGTGCCCGCGCCCGTTCCGTGGCCGTGCCCGAAATCCTGACGGCTCCGGCCCGTTCTCTCCTTGGGAGGCCGAGGTTCCTGGCGCGGGCCAAAGGCCCGCGCGCGCCGCGCGCAGCTGCGCGCGCAGGCAAGGCCTACCCCATTCAAGGCACCTTACGGACGCGCACGGGCACGGGCACTGGGCACGAGCACGGGCACGCAGAGAGCGCAGCATTCAGGGACACGCACTAGACTAAGGCGAGTCCCTAAGGCCCCAATAGGGACGCGCTAGGCCCTTACTGGCAGGGGCAGCCTGACAAGATAGCGCAGGAGTACGCTGCCAAAAGCGTGCTCATGGCGGGGCCCTGCAAACCGCCGTTGGCGTCGATCACGAACCTACAGGTTTGTGGGTTGTAGCAGTCGAAGGCTTGGCAACCGGTAGATTGCATACATTCGAAGATCGAAAGGCACTGGAAGTCCTGGTAGCAGGAGCTGAGTTGCATTGCACATTGCTCCCCAAGACAGCCTTGGCAATCCCGGCGCCCACAGGAGGCGCAGCCGAGCTCCTCCACCTTCGCCACGCATACCTCGTCCCACTGCGTAGCGCAGCAATACGGATCCTCCTGACACACGCACTTCGCTACCTCAGGCCGCGCGCACGAAGCCCCGAACTGAGGTTCGCAGCAAGCGCCGCTCGGAAACCCGCCGCCGCCCACGAAGCCACCGAAGCCTGTGCCAGCGGTGAAGCTTCCCGCACTGCTCGTGCCCCCGAAACCAAAACGGCCGGCCGTAGAAAAACTGCCGCCAATACTCAGCGTGGCGCCAGTCGAGAAGGACCCGCCCGCGGGGGTTGGGCCGGACCCGCCCTTGCCAGGCCTGCCGCTTTTGCCGCCCTTGGCAGGCTTGCCGCTGCTGGCAGTGGTGCCACCAACTGCGGTCGACGCTCCGCTGGCCTCGGGGCCGTCGCCATCTTGCTCCAGCCCACCGGTACGACCTCCGCAACCGGCAGCCATGAACGTCCCAACGGAGACCAAGAGCAAAACTCGACCCCAAGCCTGCATGTCACCTAGGCTACGACATCTCCGAGCAAGGCGCTGCTGGCACGCAGTGCCGGGGGGCGATTTGTGGCAGGGTAGGCGACAAAGCGCCATGGATTGCGTCGAAATTCGCGGGATCTCCTGCCGCTGCATCATTGGCATCAGGCCGCGGGAGCGGCGCGTCGAGCAGCGGGTGCGCCTAGACTTGGAGCTGGGAGTCGACTTGGAACGCGCCGGCAAGAGCGGTCGCATCGCTCACACGGTCGACTATTCGAGAGCCTCTGCGGAGCTCATCTCACTCCTCAAGTTCAGGCACTATTCGCTGCTGGAGGTGGCCGCGGAAGAGTGTGCCGGCTGGCTTTTTGCGGCCTACCCCGCCATTTTGGAAGTAAGGCTCGCGATCGCCAAGCCCCAGGCGCTCGCCGGCCAGGCAGAGTCCGGAGGCGTGCGTATCACACGTCAAAGGCCCCCCGAAGCGGCACGCCAGAGCGCGACCTTTGGTTTTCAAAAGCCTCAGCTAGAGACGAGCGAAGCGAGCATTTCGCTGGTGGGTCTGGATGCGGGCGTGACCTTGACGCTCGAGGCGCTCCAGGCAGAGAGCGCCCTCGTGATGTCGCTTTCGGGCAGGCTCGAGGGAGAGCGGCCGTTTTTACCCCACGAGCCGGGTCGCATCGGAGCGTCCGGTTGCGCAAACCACGATAGCGCGCCGGGGCGGCTAGTGGTTTGTGCCCGGCGCCCCCCATCTGTGAGGGGTACCGGAGAGGTAAGCTCGGGCTGATTCGTCGCCCGAAGGTCGCCGCGTAACCGCCCGGGATAAGAGAAGATTCTCGCCTGACTAGGAAAGTGTGGGGAAAGGCAGGACAGATTTTGTTGGCAGCTCGGCCAAGCTTTTGAGATAACGAGTCGTCTAGCCAGGGGAATCGGCGTCGGTCGATTCGTGAGGTCGACGAAGCAGCCGCCATGGGATTTAACAGCCAAGCTCTGCAGAACCAGTTGCGCCAAGCAGTAGAGGGCAGTGAGCCCCCAGCGCCGAAGCCCGAACGCACTCCTACGCCAGAGCGACGGGTTCCCGCCGCGCGCGACACGTTGTCGACCTTGCCCGAGCAGGAGTCGGACGACGACTTCGAGCCTCACGACACGATTCCAGCCCCGCCGTGGCTCGGCGACCTCTGATCCTGGCGCGCTGCCTAGCGTAACCCACGTTTCTTTGGACGCCAAAAGGCGCCAGAGCTCCTCAAGCAGGCCAAGATTTGGGGGCCCCTAGCGCGCGAGATTTGGATTACTTTTCGCGGCCATGGCTACGCGCCGCTCGTTACTCGTTCTCTGTCAGTTGGCTTTGGTTCTGCTTTTCTCTGGCAACGCGCTAGCTGCTGGGCGCGCGGAATGGAAGAGCAAGTCGCTCAAGGAGCGCGACGACAAGTCGTGGCGCGTCGAGGTGGCGATCTACATGCCGAAGGCTCCCGACATCGCGCATGTGCCGATGAAGTTCGAGTTTCAGCCTACTGCGTACTACGCGCGCGACATGACCGACGGCGACAAGCTGGTGGAGCACACCGTGCCCCTCAGCGACCGCCAATCACTGATCGAGAGCGTAGAAGTAGGCTTCCTCGACAGTGGCTCGGGGAAAATCGAGCCGCGCACGAAGTTTAGCTTCAAAGTCACGCGCGCCCATGGCTACGAGGCCGGCGAGTACAAGGTCACCATCCGTGACACGCGCAACGGACAGGTCGTGGGCGTTCCGCAAACGCTGAAGTTCGAAGGCGAGAACGAAACCATCGACCGGCGTGCAATGGTTTTCGCTTCGAAAGAGAAGAAGAAAGACGGCGACAAGAAGGACGAGGCGAAGGCCGAAGGCGTCGACGCTGAAGGCAAGCCCGAAGGCGACGGGGCAAGCAACAAAGATGATGCAGCCGCGAACGAGGCCTCATCCAAAACGACGGAAGGTGATGGGGCAGCCGCGGACGGGCCGCCGCCGATCGAAGAAAAGCCCGGCGGCTGCGGTTGCCGGGTTGCCGGCGCCGCCCACCAGCCGGCCTCGGGTAGCTTGCTGCTTTTGGCGCTACTGGGAGCGCTCGTGCAGCGCCGAAGGGCGGGCTCGGTCAGTTCCTAGGAGACCGGTGTTTTTCAAACTCCAGTCTCCTAGACCTGTCCTCGGAGTCTTTGTGTACGATCGGGGCGCCCCGTGCCCCGCAGGCAGCCACAAGTCTCTCACTCCCCCTCCCCCCACCCCCCC
>Ga0163144_10007305_pt1 | contig 24239 bp, 20 predicted proteins | sample OliLak19BULKMAT1_FD_123175 | JGI IMG/M metagenome (GOLD analysis project Ga0163144, IMG submission 123175) | Freshwater microbial mat bacterial communities from Lake Vanda, McMurdo Dry Valleys, Antarctica - Oligotrophic Lake LV.19.BULKMAT1 | ecosystem: Environmental > Aquatic > Freshwater >...
CCCTGTTCGGAACGGTTGTATAACAGAGCGAGTTCGGTCCCGGAGCCAGCGCCGCTGACTGATGCAAGCAGTACCGATCTTCCCAAACGGAGGCACAGATGAAGAAGAACATGGGCACGGCCGATCGTGTGATTCGCACGCTTGTCGCAATCACCGTTGGTATTCTCTACTTCACGGGTCGCATCAGCGGAACGGTTGCCATCGTGCTGGGCGTGCTTGCAATCGTGTTTCTCGCCACCAGCTTCGTGTCCTGGTGCCCGGCCTACATGCCGTTCGGCTTGTCGACGCGCGGACGATCGGCGGGTCCGAAGTCGTAAGCGGCCTTACGACCGCCGCACCGATCTGCACCTCGGACAATCACACCGTGGCCGACGCGAACAGCGTTTGCCAGGTACTCATGCGTAGGCACGAGGCCAGAGTCGGCGGCTTTGCGGAACCAAGTCACTCCATGGAGAGGACCAAGATGACGCATCCCAATCGCCGCACTGGAATCACGCTCGCGTTGCTCTCGGCAGTTCTGCTCATCACCGGATGCACAAAGGGCTCGTCCCCGCAGCCGGTCGGCTGGATCGAAGACAGCAGACTCACCGGCGCGTGGCGTTCAAAGATCGATTTTCAGAGTGGTCCGTTCACGGGGGTGAAGGATCTTGAGTTCCTCTACGCCTACAACGCGGGCGGTACCATGACGGAGTCATCCAACTACGACGAGGCCGCGAATTCATCACCGCCGGCGTACGGAGTTTGGAAGCAGTTCGGTGAGCGGAAATACGAGACGAAGTACGTGTTCTTCACCACGAAGTCCCCCGACTCGACCAGTGGTGCGCCGAGTGCTGGCGATTGGTGGCCGGCGGGACACGGAGTTCTCACCGAGGTCATCCAGATGTCTGAGGATGGCCGCACTTACAAGTCTTCGATCAAGCTGGATATCTTCGACAAAGCTGGCAAGCTCCTGCCTGGTAGCGGCAAGGGTTCCGGAGCGGCCGAACGGATCACCTTCTAGACGCGAGGCACGCATTCAGCTCAAGTTCATCTGACGTGACTCAACACTCGCGGCCCGCACCCGAATGCCGCCACGCATGAGGCGCTGAATGGGTCAACCCACACTCGTCCTTTACGCCACGTTCGCATTGCTCGCCGCGGCAATGATCGTGTTCGGCGTGGCCCGCCGGCAGCGACTCATCGGGCGCATGGGCGGCGGACTGCTCGTGGCACTGATGTTCTCGTGGATGTTCGGTGCCGTGGGCATCGCCCTCGGCGTGGTCACACTGGTGCTCGTGTGGGTGACCGCGCGCAGTGCACGCATACCGTGATCGTTGAACACCTCCGTAAGTGCTTCGTGGGCTTCCGTATTCCGGTGGTGGCGGGTCCGGAAGACGAACGCTGACAGGCCGCCGGGCGGACGTCCGGCACCAGCCCGATGGGGGAGGGCGCGGGGCCGCCGCCGCACCGGCTTCCGGGCGCAAGCCCCGGCCCTCGTGTGCCGATGACCACGGGTAGCGCTCTCGCTGAGCGCTACTCCCATGACCCGTCGACTTCCACTCCTCGTCCTCGCGGCGGTCGCGCTCTGTCTGCTGGCAGCGCGCGGTGCACCGACTCCGCACCCTCGGTTGTCCCTTGGCTCCTTCGGCCACGGACCCACCGTGGTGCTCGTGCATGGCCTGGGGAGTCGCTCGCAGGACTGGTTGCCCATGGCACGCGATCTGGCGCGCGATCATCGCGTGGTGCTGGTCGACCTGCCGGGCCACGGGCTTTCGGCCCTGCCGAATCCACTCACGCTGGGCGCCGTGGCCGGCATGCTCGATCAAGCGCTCGCCCAGCTGGGTGATGAACCCGTGGTGCTGGTGGGACACTCGGTCGGTGGTCTGGTGTGCGCCGAGGAGGCGATCCGCGCGCCCGAGCGTGTGCGCGCGCTGGTACTGGTCGAGACGGCGCTCAGGTCGCAGTTCGCTCCGGCCGATCGCGCCGCGCTCCAAGCGGCGCTTGCTCGCGACTTCGACGGCACTCTGCGCGCCGCGTACGAGGCTTTCGGTCATGATTCGTTGCAGGGCGTGTGGCTGGCGGACGAGATGGCACAGATGGATCCCGCCATGCTGCGGCCGTGGATCACGCTCGCCGTCAACGCCGACATCTCAGTCTCCGCCGCCAAGCTCACCATGCCGGTGCTCACGGTGGTCGCACCGCACACGTGGGAACCGGGCGAAACGTGGGCCGCGTGCGCCGAGTCGTTGGGCTACTCGCGCATCCCGCTTCTCACGGGCCTGCGCGTGGACGACAGCGGGCACTACGTGATGCTCGACCATCCGCGCACGCTGGCCAACGCGGTGCGCCGCTTCGCCCGCACGGCATCCGCTCTGAGCCTGGCTGCGCGCTGATCTGCCGGCCTCGTCACGGCCGCACGGGCACGGACAGCCCCGGTCGCACCTTCATCGCGGACTGCCCGATCCACTGCAGTGTGCCTTCAGCGCCCATGTACCCGCTGGTGCTCTGGTACTCCTCGCGCTCCGGCCACGCCACGACCAGCGTGGGGAACGCGTCCACACGGTAGAACCGCTGCAATGAATCCACCACCGCAATGTTCTGCCCATCCTCACGCGAGCGATCCATCACCCGAACGGGCACCACCATCTGCTCGAGCACCTGGGCGCTCTGGGGGTTCGAGAAGAGCTCGGCCTTCATGCGCTGGCACGGCGGACACCACTCGGCGGTGAAATCGTAGAGCACGGGCTTGGCCAGGGCCTTGGCTTCGGCCGCTCCCTGTGCCGGCGTGCGCCATCGCACCAGGTCCTGCGCTTCGGCCGCGACATCGGCGACCGGGCGACGGCTCTCGACCACCTGTGCGGCGATGCGGGCGATCAGCAGTAGCGCGGCGAGCACGAAAAGCCAGCGCGGATCGCGTCGCGAAGACGACTCGCGCGGCGCTGTCGTGACGCTCGGAGTCGGCGCGTCAGTCGGCGGCATAGGAGAGCTCCCGATGGTTCATGCGCCAGATGGCGAGCGCCAGTCCGAGTGTGAGTGTGGACGACCATGCGGCGAGTTCAGCCCACGGCACGGCGCCGCCGCCGAACAGCCAGCGCAGGTCGATCTTGGGGAACAACGTGTCGGAGACGAAGCGTGCCAGCATTGCGACCACGTCCCAATGCATCTGGCCGGCGATCGCTCCAAGGATCTGCGCGCTGAAGAAGCCCAGGAATAGAATGCCCAGATCGCCAAGCCCATTGACGAACGACGAGAGCGCGATCATCACCGCCGCGCCGGCGAATGCCATGGCGGCGTTCTCGAGCACGATCCGCGCAACTTCCGCAGCGCCCACTGGAGCGCCACGCCAGATCAGCGCGACCGACGCCAGCAGCACTTGCACGAGCACCAGCGCGGTGGTGGCCAGGCTTGCCGCCAGCCAGCGACTGATCACATAGCTCGGTCGCGAGACCGGCCGCGCGAACGTGAGTTGCAGCACACCGCTCGAGACATCCTGGCCGATCGCGCCGGCGACCAGCACCAGCACCAACTGCGCGGCTACACCCGCGAGCGGCGTGAGCGAGCGCGTGAGCACCGCGAGCATCAGCGGTCCGCCGAACAACATGAGCATCAGGATCATGCGCATGGGGCTGGTGGCCCGCTGGCGCAGGAACGTGAGCACCAGTGTGGGGTTCATCGGCCACCTCCCGGCGTGAACAAGCGTTCGAGGCGGCCTTCTTCGGGTGCGACCTCGATCACCGGCAGTCCGGCGCTCAGAAGTGCGGTGAGCAACCGCGTGGCGCTGGCATCGTCCTCCACCGTGAATCGGGCATCTGGCGCCACCCACTCATGGAAGAGAGCGCCGGTGCCGGCCGCGATCCCAGCCAACGACACTCCCGCCGGCCACGCGACGTCCGCCGACAGGCGCACGCGCAGCACGCGCGCGTGGCTCGCGCCAGCCCGAGTGGTCTCGATCGACTCGATGCGCCCCGCCTTCACGAACACAACGCGCGAGCAGACCCGCTCGACTTCGGCCAACTGGTGCGAGTTGATCACCAGCGTGACGCCCTCTCGCGAAAGGTCGCCGAGGATCTTGCGGAACAACAGGACGCCAGCCGGATCGACTCCCGAGATGGGTTCGTCGAGGAAGAGCAGGCGGGGTTTGCCGAGCAGCGCCTGCGCCAGTCCCAGACGCTGTAGCATGCCGCGCGAGTAGCGACCGACACGCAGTTCGCCCTGTGAGGGCTCGAGCCCCACGCGAACCAATGCCGCGGCGCAATCCTCGCGTCGGCTGGCAGCCGGCAGCCCCGCGAGCGCGTGGTGGTATTGCAGGAAATCCACGCCGGTCATCCAGCGGTCGAGCACGAGGCGCTCGGGCAGGTAGCCCGTCGCCGCGCGCACTTCGAGGTCGTCCGGGGCGCCGCCCTCGACGCGCACCAGCCCGGAGTCGGGCTTCAAGAACCCCAGCATGCAGCCGAGCAGCGTGGTCTTGCCGGCCCCGTTCGGCCCGATGATCCCGAGCGTCTCTCCGGGTTCCACGGACAACGACACATCGTCCAGCGCGCGCACGGGCTGGCCCATGCCCCGCTGGTAGGTCTTGGTCACATGTTCAACGAGGATGGCGGTCATGCTCACTTTCTAGCATCATGGCGGCCGCGACGCACGGACGAATCGCAGCCGAAGTGTTCAGGAGAGGTGAGGGATCGCATGTACACGCAACTGGAGCAGGAGATCGCGTCGTCACTGGATGCTACGCCGGATCTGCTCCCTTTGTTGCCGGCGCTGTTCGAGGGCCTCGACGACCTGGGAAGCTCGCCCGACACGCTGGTCACGGTGCTCCGCAGTTTCGCGACCGAGTTGAAGGGCTCGCAGGTGCTCGATCTGGGCTGTGGCACTGGCGCGGTGAGTGTGGCGCTCGCCAAGGAGCTCGGCATGCGGGTGCTCGGTGTGGATGGCCTGGCGCCGCTGCTCGAAGAAGCGCGTCGCCGCGCGGCCGCCGCGGGCGTCAGCGACCACGTTACCTTCCGCAGCAGCGATCTGCGTCCCATGCTCCAGGCTGAGGGCCGCTTCGATGCGGTGACCTGGATGGCGATGGGCTCGCTGCTCGGCGATCTTCAGGAATCCATGCGGCAGGTGCGCCGCGTGGTCCGGGTGGGCGGGCTCATTCTGCTCGAACACGAAGTGCGTGCGTCGCCGGGTGGCGACATGCCCGATATCGCGCCGATCCGCGCCATGCTCACGGCCCACGGCGACGAGGTGCTGCGCGAGGTGAGCGTGCCCGCGTGGCAGGCGCGCGAAGCCGAGAAGGCTCGCGCGGTGCGCCTGCGCGCCAATGCCGAGAAGCTCGCGGCGGAGGATCCGTTCCAGGCGGCCTCGGTGCTGCTCTATCTGGAGCGCCGCACCACGGGCAACGCGCGACTCGCGAACGAGTCGCACGCGCACCTGTGGGTGTTGCGTCGGAAATAGACCGGGGCCCGACTCGCGGACCCCGGCCACTTCATCGAGTCAGCGACCTCAACGCCTCAGCAGGATCAGCTTGCGCTCCTGCGCGTGCTCCGCAGTCGTGAGCCGGTACAGGTAGATCCCAGGATGAACGAGTGCGCCATGGTCGTCGCGGCCATCCCAGGTCGCCCGGTGTTCGCCCGGCTCCAGCCGCCCGTTCACGACCGATCGGACATGGCGCCCGAGCAGATCGAACACCTCGAGCCGTGCGTCGGACGGGCTCGGGAGCGTGAACGTGATCGAGGTCATGCCCCGGAACGGGTTCGGGCGATTCTGCCCCATCGCGAACTCGAGTCGTCGCGTTTCCTCGGCTGTGACCGAATGAGTCGCCCCAGCGCTGCCCGCGGCCGCCTCGTGTGAACCCGTCACCTCGAGGAACCACGTGCGGACCTGCCCTGGTTCCAGCGAGGGTTCCTCGAAAGCGGCGGTGACCGATTCGCCAACCATCAGGTCCACCCCCACGCTGTCCGGGGTCAGTAGGGGCAGGACGTCGCCTGTCATGGAGTGCGCCGCGGTGGTCGCCGTGAGCCGAGCCACCTGCGGAGCCTGTCCCGAACTCGCGACCGCTCCGATGAAGTCGAAGGTCTGCGTGCCGAGCGCGTGGAGTCGCACACGGTTGCCCGCGAGCCCCTCGATCGTCAGCGGTGCGTCCGAGTTGCGCGCACCGTAGTGGCCCACCACGGTCCACTGGTCATCGGCCGAGGCGCTCGACACCAGGAAGCCGGCCGAGTCCGGGCTCGCATCCGCCCAAGCGGAATGCCCGACGAGCAGCAGGGTCGGGGCACCGCCCGCTGCGGTGCCAGGTAGCTCGACCTCGAGCTCCTCACCCGCGCCGCACGTGACCCTTGCATCGGGCGCGAGAACCAGTGAAGCACCATCGGCTGTCCGCTTGAGGAGTCGCACTGCTCCGATCCTCTCACCGGTCAAGAACCGTGCGCCTGCGACCAAGGCCTCGGTGCCCTCGGCATGGTCCACAGCAATCAGGTGCAGATCGTGAAGGCGCGCTCCGCTCTGCGCGCCGCCTTGACGGACCCACGCTCGTCGCAGCGAGCCACTGAGTGCGGGGGCCACGTCCAGTCGCATGATGTCGGTGCGCACCTCGCCCTGCGGGACACCGTTCAGGAGTGAGTTGCCTCGCTCCGCTGCAGCGCCCGTTCCGACGCGGGCGAACGTCTGCTGGGAACGATAGCCTCCGCCCCCCGAGCCTCCTCCGGATAACTCGCCCGAGCAATCGACCTCCTCGCTCGCGAGCATCGAGACCGAATGGCCCCAAGCCGAATACTGCCCGCCAGGCGACTTCGCGTCCTTGGAACGGATGCGGAAGTAGTAACGATGCCCGGCGATGATCGTGGTGAGGCTGGAGATCGTCGCGGCCTCCTCGGTCCCAGGGATTCTCGGGAAATCGGTGCTCAGGAGGATCGAGGTCGACAGATTCGTCACGTCCACCGCGGTACCGTCGCGGACATAGAGCTCGTAGTCGTGGCACCGCCCGGATGCCGCGTCAGCGGAGTCCTCATGCGGCGCGGTCCATGTCACCCGGAAGTCGCTCGCCAGTGGGCAGGCCGTGGTGAGGTCGGTGATCTTCTCCGGTCTCGGGTCTGCTACGTTGCTGATCCGGATCCACTGGGCGATGGCTGGGACCTTCGCCTTGAGCGCGAACATCAGGTAGTCGCCGGGCGGCAGGGAATCAGGGTCAGCCGGGATGCGAGCCCACTGGACTCCCGAAGTGGCGACATCGAGCGGCAGGTAGCGCTGCTCCTGATTGAATCCGTGCGTCGAGGCGCCGGGACGCAAGAGCACGACCTCGTCCACGGCCACGTTGGTCTGCAACGGCGTCCACTGTCCCAGATCGGTCTTGTGGTCCCACTGGGTCAGGACGGGACGAGTCGCGAGTGTGTTGGTTGCGCTGAACAGGTAGGGCGGCGTGAAGATGTTGAAGTCACTGCGATCGTGATGGTGTCCCGGCACGTTCGTGGCGTTGCCCCCGCCGCACAGGATACGCCCGTCCGGGAGAAGCATGGCGTTGGAGTGGTATCCACGATAGTGGTGGTCGAGATCCAGCGTGTCCGCCGAGCTGCCGATCTTCCCGCCGTACCATGTGCTCGTCGCCACGTCGAAGATCTCGGGCGTGGTGCGGGGATTCTCGTCGACCTCGTTGTTCGCCTTTCCCGTGCCGCCGGTGCAGAAGACATCGCCTGTCGGAAGGAGCACGAGGTTATGGTTCACGCGTCCCACGCTCATCCCCGCGGTGCTCGTCGTCCACGCAGGGCTCGAGCCGCTCGTCAGGTCGAGCAGGGAGGTCGTGGTGACCGCCGTCGCGAACTTCTCGGTGTCCCGCGTTCCGGACTTGAGGATCTTGCCGATGCGGTACATGACCGCCGACCCGCCCTTGAATCCCACCCGGCTCGGACCGTTGGTCCAGCTGCTCGTGCTGCTGTTGGGATTCAACCAGTAGCTGGTGTCGGCTGGCCCCGGGTAGAACACGCGAGTGCCGTTGCCGCCGGCAAGGGCGCTTGGGATCGTGAATCCGAACGGGAACCACTCCTGGATGTGCGGCGAGAGGGTCGTCCACTGCGTACCGCTCGGACTGTAGAGCTCGGGTTGCTTCGCGTAGTTCACATTGGTGTTCTCCACCACGGTGAGACCAGCAGTCGGCATCGAGAGCGGCTCGATCGTGTGCCAGCCGCGCGCGGTGGAACTGGTGGGTTTCGAGACATCGATCCAACGGACGTCTGCGAGCGTGGTGTCGTTGCGTTCCCCGCCGAAGATGTACAGCCGCTGGATGGACTTGTTGTAGACAGCCCCGAAGCGTGCTCGGCCGATATTCGCATCAGTCGGTGTGATCGAGAGCCACTGCGCGCCGCTTGGCCGCAGACGTAGGATCCAGATCTTGTCGGAGTAGTTCCCGCTCGCGTCACGGCCGCCGAAGAAGATCAGGCGGGCGGATGCAGAATCGGCGGTAGTGTCACCGGCCTCGCCATGCCCCTCAGTGTCATACATCACGGCACCGCCTGCCGCGAGTGGCGGCGCGGTGCCGGTGGTGGTGATCGTCGACCAGGCCGCGCTCGGCGAGGAGAGCAGCGAGTTGCTGACCGTGAGCGCGTGGACCGCGGTATCGGTCGTCACGGTACCGCTGGTGTCGGTCGCGCCACCGTAGACGTAGAAGGTGCTGTCCTTCGAACTGCCGATGCTGAAGTGGCCGTGGCGGGCACTTGGGGCGGTGCCGGAGGGCGAGAGCGTGACCCACTCGTACGTGCCGGAGACGGAGCCGGGCCTGTGGAGGTATGCGTCGGTGCTCGTGATCGGACCGCTGGCATTTCGACCACCCCAGGCGACGAACCTGTCCTTCGCCACGATCGCGAATGTGGCCTCGCTTCGTGCTACGGGGCCACTTGAAGAAGGAGTACGCTGAGCCCACTCGTAGGGGAAGTCGTCGCCGCCGACGCTGACGTTCGGGAACAGGTACCACACCTGATTCGAGTAGCTCGAGGCTCCGGTGCGCCCGCCGAAATAGGCGAACGCGCCACTGGTGGCATCGACGACTGTCGAACCCTCACGCTCCGAGGGCCAGGCTGTTGTGGATGTCGGTGGCGTTGGCGACTTGGTCGAGTCCTCGAGCCCGCCCACCGAGGTCTCGCGTGCGAGCCGGATGCGGCGGTCCGTTGGATCGGACTCGGTGCCCCGCACGCCACCGAAGATCACATCGTGGAAGAACGAGCTGCCGCTCGCGACGACCACCTTGTCCGAGCCGAGCTGGGTGTTGGTCGGGTACCATCTGCGACCCTGCATGTTGGCCACCGAGGTCGAATCCCAGGTCATCGTGGCAGGGTCGAGCAGGAGGTTGTGGGTCATGCCGACCTCGCCGTCGAGCGTCGATGTCCCGCCGGAGACCAGGATCTTCCCGCCGCCCGCCGCCACATGGGTGTGGCCGGCGCAGAACACATCGAATGTGCCGGGGCCGTAGCTCGCACTGGTGCTACTGAATGTGAAATTGGCCGCAGGCCAACTCACATAGGCGGTGTCGGTGACCGGCGTCCAGTCGACGTACCCGCCCCACTGCGGGCCCAACGGATCGTACCCCCGCCACCAGACCAGACGGCTGTGCCGTGTCTCATCTGCGCTCGGGGAGAGCACCATGTGGACCGGCGTGTTCCCGAGTTCGTAATGCTCGGACCATCGGCTGTTGAGCACTGCGAGGGCAGGGGATGGATGGCCCCAGAGGCCGATCAGGACCAGCAGGAGCCCGAGGACGGCCCGGAAATCATGCTGGAGAAAATGGGGGGGGGGGCGTAGTATGATTGAGTCGTGACGGCAGGTGCTCTCATCCGCGGACCTCCACCGGTGGGGCGTGTGGTCTGGGCGGTGCCGGTGCCGCGAGGATGTTTCTCGTGTGCCCAGACGGAGCATGCGCGGCGACGAATCCGAAATCAAGAGAATAAATTCTTATAGTGGTACGCCGTCTGGTAGAGAACGGCAACTCTCCGACCAACCTAGGGGCCTCCGATGCGGATTCTGATCTCGAGCCTGCTGGTGGCCCTCTGCCTTTTCGCATCACATTCGGTATTCGCCTCCGAGGGGCCCTATTGGGGGCCAGAGGGCGTCGCTGTCCGGAATCCAACGCCGGCTGAGCAGTCGGAACGTGGATTTCCTTACCCGGATGGAGCAGGGGGTGCATACGTCGTCGGATTCCAACCCTCTCAAACGGGAGACTGGATTCAACGGCTCACCCCAGAAGGCGCCAGTGCCCCGGGGTGGCCAACCGCGGGTCGGACGTTTGCAGGCGGTGAGTTCGGTTGGGAGTTCCCAACTTTCGTCCCCGATCCGTGGGGCGGCGTCTACGTCGTCCACGCGGATCTCTATGTGGATCGGCGCGTCGAGGCGCGGCACTACACCGCGTCCGGGTCGCCTGCGCCGGGCTGGGGGGATTCCGCCGGAGTTCTGGTGGTGGCGGCGACCCCGGTGCAGGAGCGGTTTGTCCGTGCGATCGTGGACGGCGAGGGGGGCTTCTTCGTCGTCTGGACCCAGATCGATCCCGGTGGCAGCAACTACGCCGACACCATCCGTGTGCGCCGCATCCGCAGCGACGGCACCTCCCACCCGGGCTGGCCTGATGCCGGACTCGACCTCAGCCATGCGCCGAACTACAAGGCCACCACAGGTGTGATTTCGGACGCGACCGGCGGGGTGATCGTGGTCTGGGAAGACTACCGTGATGGAGGGCAGGGGGATGTCTACGCCCAACGCGTCAGCGCCACCGGGGCGATCCAATGGACGGGGTCCCCGCAAGGGCAGCCGGTGATTGTTACTTCTCCACGCAATCAGGGCGCTCTCTCCGTGGTCCCCGATGGTCTCGGGGGAGCTTTCCTCGCAGTGATCGACGAACCCAGTGATGGTGCATCGCTGGATGCCCAGTACTATCTGCAACACCTCACCGGTAACGGCACGCTCGCGCCCGGCTACGGACTGCTGGGAAAGCCGATCGCCGTGGGATACGGCTGGCGGCACAATCTGGAGGCCCAGTCCGATGGCTCGGGCGGTGTTTTCGCGAGCTGGGAGGACTACCGCGCTGGTGCCTCGGGTTTTTACGTCCAGCACTTCGGAGCGGACGGCGAGCCGGCGCCTGGCTGGCCCGTCGGCGGGCGTGACATGCGCCCGGTGGCGGATGCCTACGACTACTACGGACACCTGTGCACCGACATGTCGGGCGGGGTGTATTGCACTTGGCTGAGCCAGGGGGACGAGTACCGGGTGTACACCAGCCACGTGCTGGGCAACGGGCAGCTCGCACTGGGCTGGCCTGAGGGCGGGCTCGAGATCACCCCGGGTCGATATGCGGACTGGTCCTACATCGCATCGGACTCCCGCGGCGGCGCCATCGTCACTTGGGTTCGTGCGGCGGATGATGGCCGCCAGCAGGTCCACGCCCAGCGCTACGGTCCCGCCACGGTGGTGGCGACGGCCCTGTCGCTCGGGGGCTGGCAGGCGCAACCCGACCGCGTGAGCCTCGACTGGTACGCGAGCGATGATGCGGTGCGCGCGGCACGCGTGGAGCGCCGCGACGGGGCAGACGCACTGTGGCAGACCATCGCCTCGCGCGAGTTCGATGGTGAGCGGCACCTGCGGGTGGATGACGCCGAGGTGACTCCGGGCGCGCGTTACGCCTACCGCCTCGCCTACTCGGTGGCGGCCACCGAGCGGTACACCGCCGAGACATGGATCGACGTGCCGAGCGCGCACGTGTTCGCACTGCACGGCGCACGCCCGAACCCGGCGCGCTCGAGCGAACTGACGGTGGCGTTCTCGCTGCGGACGAACGCACCGGCGCTGCTTGAACTGTTCGACGTGAACGGTCGTCGCGTGGCGGTGCGCAACGTGGGCAGCATGGGCCCCGGCGCGCACACACTGCGCTGGGCCGAGGGCGAACGCGTGCGCGCTGGGCTGTACTGGCTGCGATTGCGTCAGGGCACGGACTCGGCGATGTCGCGCATGGTGGTGATCGACTGAGTCGCGGGATTCGCCGCCGCCCTGCGCGGCTTTACCTGTGGGTGTTGCGTCGGCGCTAGGAGTCTGTCCGAGTATTCAGAAACAGGTCGAGCCGTGCCATGGGATCACTCGGGTCAGGCACCCTTGTCACGTTTGCGCTCCATGAATTCTTCGCCGAACAGATGGATTGCCTCGTACTGATTGTGCACTCGGCATCGGAGTCTCAGGTTCGCAGCGGTCGACTTGCCCCCGAAGCAAACGGGACGGATATGGTCGAACTCCAATCGCATTCGCGACTCGCAGCGATGTCCCCCTTCGGCGACGAACGTGCACTGACCACCGTCGCGCTCGCGGACCATTCGGCGCACCTGCGCGGGAACGCAACGAGTCGTCGGCTCGTGGGACGGTTCCGTTTCCTGCTCGCGCGGCGCTTCGACCGCTGCGTACTTCTGCTTCTCGAGTCGGGCCACGAGTTCAAGTACAGCCTTCTCGACGATTTGAGATGCGTCCGCCCCAGGCAAGCTGTGACCAAGAAGCTCCTTCGCCGCACGGATCGCGTCGTGGGCTTCCTGGCTGATGGTGCAGCGCAGCTCGAAGCGCGACGGTGCGAGCGGCGTGACGACCGGGAAGCGTTCGGTCGGCAATGCGATCGAATGTTCGGCCGAGGTCAGGGGAACTGGTTCTGGAACGAGTCTTTGTTGCATCTCACTGACATCCATGGACGAAGCCAAGGCTTCAGCGTCTTGCTGTGAGTCCGACGCCATGCGCATGGACACCGTCTGCGCCTTGATCTCCCGCAGCGTCGTCGGCACATCCTCCTGCGGGAATCGCATGGCGATGAGCATCTGGACCTGCAACTTGGTCCGGTGAGTCGCCGCCTCGATCAGGCCATTCACGTTCTCCTGTGTGAAGTGCTTCGAGAGCAGAGTGACCGCCGTGAGATGCAGCCGCCCATCGGCGATCGCCGTCAGGATCGCGGGGTACTGCCGGGACAGCCGGGCTGCTCGGATCCGCTTGTAGGCCTCGTCGTCGGACATGTGGAACACGTCGACGCAGTAGGCATGCATCGAGGAGTACCCGGCCGCCGCGAAGAGGGAGCGGCGCTCCACCTCGCCCATGCAGACGATCAGTTCGGTCAGGTTGTTGCGGGTCTGAGTGAGCAGGACTTCGAATCGGGTCAACAGCTCGGCGTTCGAGAGCCTCTTGTAATCATGAAGGGTCATGGCATCACATCCGCTCGGGGGCGGGTCGCCGGGGGCAGGTGGACTCGCTGCACTCGCAATATCTCACGAGCCATTTCGGCGCCCGCATCCGCCCGCAGAGCGGCGAACTCGTCGCGTCGCGGAACGATTCGCGCGAGCAGTTGGATCCGTGCGCACACGCGCATGCATCGCTCGATGAGCGGTCATTCGACGCGAAGCAAGCAGGTCCATTTCAATGCCTGCCAGAACCTGTCAAGCGGAAAGGATGGTCCAGACCGGGCACATCGGTAACAGTGAGCGGGCATCCTTCGTGATCGAAGGAGGATCGCACGATGCCTTGGGCAAGGACTGACTGGATGTCCGAACGATTGAAGTTCAGCGCGCAAGCTCCGATGTCCCGGTGCTCACGCGCTTTGGTTGTGAATACTCGGACAGACTCTTAGCGCCCCAACTCGTCCTTCACCAACGCGCCGCCCTTCATCACCCATTTCACGCGTTCCAGCTCGGTGATATCGCGCGTCGGGTCGCCGCTCACGGCGATCAGGTCGGCGTAGGCGCCGGGCGCGATGACGCCGACCTTGCCGGTCCAGCCCATCATCTCGGCCGCTGCCGTGGTGGCGGTCTGGATCGCCTGCATCGGGGTCATGCCGAGTTCGGTGTAGATCTTGAACTCCTTGGCCTGCGTGCCGTGCGGGAACACGCCCACGTCAGTCCCGAACGCGATTCTCACGCCATGCTGGAACGCGGAGCGGAAGGCGCCACGCATGTAGCCTCGCACCTCCTGCGCCTTCTGCAGGCTGCCCGCCGGAATCTGCAGCGGATTGCCGGGAGCCAGAATGGGCTCGACCACGTAAAGCGTGGGCACATACCAAGTACCGTTCTTCTTGAGCACCGCGGCGGCCTCGGCATCCATATAGGTGCCATGCTCAATGGAGTGCACGCCCGCCTGACTCGCCCAGATCATGCCTTCTTTGCCATGGCAGTGGGCTGCGACCTCGCGGCCCAGGCGGTTGGCCTCTTCCACCGCGGTGCGCATCTCCTCGCGAGTGTAGGCGGTGTGGCGCGGGTCGTCGTTGGCCGACAGCACGCCGCCCGTGGCGTGGATCTTGATCAGGTCGGCGCCCTGCTGAATATTGAAGCGCACTTGCTTCCGCACTTCGTCGGGTCCGTCGGCCACGCCGTTCGCAAGGTCGTTGCACCAGTGGTAGTCCACCGAGTTCTCGCGATCGCCATGCCCGCCGGTCATGCTCAGCGACCACGTGGCCACCTGCATGCGCGGCCCCACGATCTCGCCGGCGTTGATCGCATCACGGAGCGCCACGTCCACGCGCTCACTGCTGCCCACGTCGCGGCAGGTGGTGAAGCCGGCCATGACCGTGGCGCGCACATTGTTGACGCCAGCAATGGCCGAGCGCGCCGCGGGATCCTTCATGCGCGCCATGGGCGCGACACCCACGCGGCTCGACAGATGCGTGTGCCCGTCGATCAGGCCCGGCAGCAGCGTGGCGTTGCCCAGATCTTTCACTTCAAGGCCAGCCGGCGCACTGGTGAGCACGGATTCCACGGTATCGCCCGAGACCACGACCCAGACGGGTCCACGCACGGTGCCGGCACGGGAATCCACCAGATGCGCGGCGCGAACGGCGAAACGTGCGGCGTGGGCGGGCAGGGCGCCGAGGGCCAGCAGCGCAAGAACGGTGACGATGCAGGCATGCGTGCGGCGCATGAATACCTCCAGAGAGCGGACGGCGGTGACAGGCACGCCGCAGCATGCCGCACGCCGTACTCTCGGAGCAATCGTCCGCCGATCAGGCGGCGGCGTCCGTCCCGCTCCCAGATGTGCCCATGCTCGCGGCGGGATCCGCATGCAACTCGCCATGCAGCATGGCTGCGGTGATCGGGCCGGTCGCCGCATCGAGCCGCGCGAGCGAGCCACGCACGTCAAGAATGGCGTCCTGCCCGGGATAGGGCCGTGAGGTGGCCTGGATGATCGTGGCCATGTGCGAGGTCACCGCCTGAATGCGCTTGGCCGCCTCGAGGATGCGGTCCACTCGCGGGCGCGTCTCCGCCTCGAGATCTTCGCGCCGCAGCAGCAGCTGCGCGGTGCCGACGATCGTGGCCAGTGGATTGTTCACCTCGTGATTCAGCGCGCCAACGGTTTCAGTGACGCCGCGCAGTCGCTCGGACTCGAGCAGTTTGCTCTGCGTGGCGGCGAGTTCCTCATAGGCGCGCCGTCTGGCGGCGAACAGCCGCGCGTTGCGCACGGCCGCGCCTGCTTGGGTCGCGATGATGCTGAGCACACCTATCTCGTGCTTGGTGTAGCGGTCGGCGTTCTCGTAATCCTGAAGCGCGAGCACGCCCACCGCCTCGCCATCGCTGACAATGGGGACCGCGAGGAAGGACTGGCACGGGCGGCCATGCAACGTGACACCGAGCGCTTCGAGACGCGCACGCACGTCGCCGTTCAGGAGCAGCGGCTGGCGCGACGTGAGGATGTGCTCCGTGGTGCCGCCGCTGAAGGGCCGCGTGCGGTCCTCGAGCTCGATCTGGCCTTCGTTCACCCAGATCGGAAAATGAATGGTCTGCGACTCGCGGTCGTGCAGCGCGAAGAAGAAGTTGGAGTGATCCATGATGCGGCCGGTCTGTTCCCAGATGCGGCGCGCGAGCACATCGAGCTCAAGCGTGGCCGACAGCGCCGCGCCGATGTCATTGAGCACGGACAGCTCGCTGTTACGAAGGAACAGCTGGTGCCGCCAGGCGACTTCATCCGAGAGGTCGGCGAGCTGCACCGCAAGCGTGCCGTCCTCCATGCCACCGCTGATCGACAGACGGTAGCCGCGCGCCAGGTCCTCGCCCACGACGAGCGGCAGGAATGCATTGGACTTGCCGCCGCGTCGCGCTTCGCCGAGCACCACGTTCGCAGGCGCGCCGAACAATGCGCGCAACGTGGGGTCCACGCCGAACTCGGCCGCGATCGCATGGAACGCGGGGTTCGCATAGAGCGTCTCGCCCGTCGCGCTCACCAGCAGGACGGGTTCGGGCAGGCGTTCGAGCAGACTGTGATCGACGGGCATCAGCACTCTCCGGAGTTCCCTTCAGCATCGGCACATCCAGGCGCTTGCTGAAGGCAACACGAAGGCCCCGGCGCGTGTGGCGCCGGGGCCGTTCGAGCAGGTGCTGAAGGAGCGCCTACTTGAGGACGCGGTCCTTCATTTCCTTCGCGATGCGGAACTTGAGGACCTTCTTGGCCGGAATCTTGATGGCCTCGCCGGTCTGCGGGTTCCGGCCCATGCGGGCCTTGCGGTTCACGACAACGAGCTTGCCGAGGCCCGGGAACTTGAAGCCAACCTTGGCCTGCTTGGCAGCGAGGGCCGCGATCTCTTCGAGGATCGCGACACCGGTCTTCTTGGGCACTTCGAACTTCTCGGCGAGGTAGCCGGCGATCTGGGTCTTCGTCATGATCTTGGCAGCCATGGGGATCCTTCCTCCTGTAGACGGTCTGCGTGTACCGCTCCAAATGTCGGACGGACGCGAGTCGCGCGTCCTAGCCGCTTATGGGTATATCAGTGTCCAACTCGATTTCAAAGGGAAATTCTTTGGCCACGTTCAGTTCGCCCGCGCGGGGAGCGGCTGGAACGATTCCCACTCTTATCAAGAACCGCGCCGGGGCCTTTCGGCGTCCCCTTGGAACCCCAGCGAAACGCCCCATCCGGGCTCGCGAGCACGCACACGAGGGCTTCATCGCGGCGAGTCGGCATGCATCCCACGCTGGCCCTCACGGTGGCTTCGGGTGCATGGAATGCGCTCGCGCGTGAGTTGATGCGCGGATCGCTTCTACATGCGCGCGTTGAAGTTATCGAGTCAGTACCAAGCGTTGCGTGCGCGTCGCGCCGGCGGCGCTGGCGCGCAAGAAGTACACGCCGGGCTGCGCTGCACGGCCCCGTTCGTCCATCCCATCCCAGACGATCGAACGTCGTCCGGCGCTGCCCATTTCGCGCACGAGTGTGCGCATGCGACGCCCGTCGACGCCGTAGACGGCCACCTCCAAGGGGGCGTCCCGATCAAGCTCGAGTGAGAAGCGGACGGCACCCCGAGCCGGATTCGGGCTGGGCGCTGACAGCGCGAGGCGGGGTGCGACGGTCGAGGCGGGCACCGACACGGGCAATGCGTTCAGGTCGAGCTTGTGGATCGACCGCCCATGCGTGAATGCGAACAGCTGCCTTGAGGCGGCGTGGTACTCCAGATCGAAGATGGTCTGCAGCGGCATGCCCGCGCCAAGACCCCACCATGTGGCGCCCAGATTGCGGGTGATGAAGACGCCCAGATCGGTGCCCAGATACAGCGTGTTCGGGTCGAGTCCGTCCACCACGAGGTCGTTCGCGGGCGCATCCGGCAGATTCCCGGCGATGCTCTGCCAGGTGTTTCCGCGGTCACTGCTTCGATAGACGTGCGCAATCGGTTCGTCCTGCCCGAAACCCGAGAGAGTGACGTACACGACCTGGCTGTTGAATCGGTCCGCGGCCACCCGCGTGATGCTGCGCAGGGGTAGGCCGGCCGAGATGTTGGTCCAAGCGGCGCCCTTGTTGACGCTGCGCCACACGCGGCCGTCGTCGGTGCCTGCGTAGAACACCGAGTCGTTCACGCCGCTCACATCGAGTGTGCTGATGGTGCCGAAGACGGTGGCGGCTGCCGGGTTGGTGGTGAGGTCGCCGCTCACGGGGCTGAAGTTCACGCCGTTGTTCGTGCTCATGTACACGCGATGGCTGCCCACGAGCATGAGATTGTGGTTCGCCGGGCTCATCGCGATCGGCGTGCTCCAGTTGTAGCGGTCGGTGTTGACGAACCCCGAGGCAGTGGTGAACCCGGCGCCGTTCGTGGTGGAACGGCGGATGCCGCTGCGGTCGCAGCAGTACTGCCACTCCGCGAAGACGATGTTGGTGTTGGTCGGATCCGTCATGCAGTAGAACCCGTCGCCACCCAGTATCGCGTTCCAGTTGGAGGGACCGGCTTCGGTCTTGAGCGTATTGTTGTCCTGGGTGCCGCCCAGCACCTTGAGCGCATTGTTCTTGTCCACGCTGCCCGCATAGAACTGGGTGATGGGCAGGTCGAGCGATTTGTTCCAGTTGCCTCCGAGCGCCGAAAAGAATCCGCCGTCGTTGCCCAGATACATTCGCGTGGGCTCGCTCGGGTCGATCCACATGGCGTGCTGGTCCACGTGCGAGGCGCCCGTCACGTCGACATACGAGACGCCGCCATCATTCGATTTGAGGATCTGTACTCCACCGGTCCAGATCTCGTCGGGGTTGGCGGGGCTGACCGCGAGCTCGCCGAAGTACCAGCCGAAGCCGCCGAAGCTGTTGCGGAAGGTGGTCCCGACATCGCGGCGCACCCATGTGTCGCCGCCATCGGTGGTGCGGTACAGGCCCTGCCCGATATACCCGCTGATCAGGCCAGTGATGACCTGTGCGTAGACCGTGCGCGGCTGCGAGGGGGCAATGGCCAATGCGATTCGGCCGACGTTGTCACTGGGGCCGGGCAGGCCGCCCGCGAGGCGCGTCCATGTGGCGCCGCCATTGATGCTGCGCCACACGGCGCACCCGGGGCCGAACGCACGCCGATAGGTGTAGCGCCGCACGCGCTCCCAAGTGGCAGCGAACACGGTTTCGGGGTGCTGAGGGTTGAACACCACATCGCATGCGCCGGTCGAGTCGTTCACGAAGAGCGTCTTCGTCCAGGTCTGGCCGCGGTCGAGGCTGCGGTACAACCCGCGATCGGGACCCGTCGAGAACTGCCGACCCATGGCGGCGACCAGCAAGTGATCGGTGTTGTTGGGGTCGATCGCAACGGCTGCGATGCGGCCGGTCGCGGCAAGGCCGAGCCCTCTCCACGACACGCCGCCATCGCTCGAGCGCCACAGGCCATTGCCATCATAAGAATCCACGCTGGAGTTCGCCTCGCCGGTGCCGCAGTAAACGACGTCGGGTTCGCCGGGATGGATCGCCAACGCGCCGATCGAATAGAACGAGTAGCGGTCGGTCATGGGCGCCCAGCTCACTCCGGAGTCAATCGACTTGAACACGCCGCCGTTGGCCGAACCGAGGAACACCGTGGTACCGCCGGGAGTCGAGGCCAGCGCGGTGACGCGTCCGCCGATGTTGTAGGGCCCGACCGCTTGCCAGGTGAGTGTCGCAGCGCTGGTGCCGAGTGCTGGGAGCGCGAGTGCGCGTTCGCTCATGACCTGCTCGAGCGCAGCTTGGAACTTCTCCTGCGGCACCTCGACGCCAGGGAAGGCACGCTGGGCATAGAACCAATCGGCGGGCGCCGTGCGCTCGGTGATCTCGCGAGCTCTCTCGGCTGCCTCCTGTCGCGACTGCAGCAACAGTATCGCGGTCACGCCTACCAGCAGCAGGCAGAGGAGCAGTAAGGCCGGGCGCAGGAGGCGGGGCATGGAGGCGAGGACTCCCAGAATGAGGATGGGTGCGGCCCGGTCGGGTATCCATCAAGTCTAGGGAGTGGGCCCCACCCGCGTCCAGAGCGGCTTTTCGGGGGTTGCGGCAATCGTGCAGGACGCACGGCCCGGGCCTGGAGGGCAAAGAAACCGGGCCCCGGCGGACGTCGCCGGGGCCCGTTGTGCGTCCCTGCACCGAAGCGCTGATCCTTCAGCGCATTTCTCTTGGGATCACCAAGCGCACCGCGCCATGGGTCTCCGAAAACCGAACCACCTTCACGTCCACGAGCCCAGCTTGTCGCGCTGCCGCGCGGATACTGTCCTCGGAGACGTCACGGCGTCCTCTTTCATACACCGCCCACACACCGCCCGCAGGATGGATGCTCGCGACGAATGTTGCAAGCGTCGCATGATCAGAGTCGCAGTGGACTCCCAACAGGACGTGAGCGCAACTCCTTCCTGCACGACTCGACGGCTTCGCTCCGAGCACATCAGTGAGTTGCGCGACGAACGCTGCGTCACGCAGTCCCGCCACTGCGACCTTCTGTCCATATTTCACACCGAGCTTTTCAATCACACTCTTGGGATTCTGAATCGCGTCCCATCACAACGCTCGGGGCGTGACGGTCTCGCCGAAGCGAAGCCCCAAGTCACGCAAGAAAGTCTGCTGCGACGCGTGCAGGTCGAAGAAGCGGTGCGCGAGGAAGCGGATCATCAGATTGTCGATGGTGCCCACTTCGATGACGGTGACACGGGCACCATCTCGGAGCGGCTCGACCACGAACGTCCACGTTCCACCGAATCCCTGACCGCTGTCGGCGACGGCGCTCACCAGTCGCGAAGGAGGCGTCACATCGAGGATCTCGATCGGCCACACGCCGTTTCCGGCCTGCTGCTCCCAGACCGCATGACCATTGAGATCGGGCAACCGACGGGTGCCGGTCAGGTCACTGCGCCAGCGCGGTGCATGCTCGAAATCGGCCAGCACGGCGAACAGGGAATCCGCGCTCTGGTGATACTCGGCTGCGCTGCTCGCGGTGTGCTGACGTGGGGTGGCGGCACCAAGCCCGGCAGTCACCAGCAATGCAAGGACCAATAGGGTCACCGACCCGATCACGAGCGACATCAGTAGTTTCACGGGGTTCCCTCGGGTCATGCGGCACCCTGGAGCAGACGCTGCAGAGGCGCCTTCAAAGAAGCGGGCGTGACCTTTTTGAGCGTCACCCGTGTGCAACCCACATGGCGAGCAAGCGATTGGGCCGAGTCGGCGATCCCGGCCAGTGCCGCGTCCCGATCGAGTGTGCCCCAATGCGCCTGCGGCGGCGCCAGCCCTTTTCCGAACCACGGTTCCAGGTGCACATGTCGCAACTCGAGTTCGCCTCGGTCCCGATGGGTCTTGGGATCGACGCGGCCGATCAGCTGGCCTTCGTGCAGGACGGGAAGACTGTAATAGCCATGCGTGCGCTGCGGGCCTGGCACGTAGATCTCGATGCGATAGAAATAGTCCCAGAGCCGAAGATTGCGCTCGCGGTGCCACAGGAACGAATCGAATGGGCAGAGGAATGTGGTCCCCTGCGATGGGCGTCGCACGCGGCCGGCGCGTCGCAGAGCGGGAATGTCCTCGGTGCGAGCGAACCACGGCGTGCTCTGGCCCGTGACCTCGATCGCCTGCACCAGCCCCTCGTCAATCAAATCCCGCAGCGCTGTGCGTAGCACGGGCATCTTCACGCGTGGCCACGTCCAGTACATGCGCAGGTCATCGGCCGCGGCCGCGCCCATGGCCTCGAGTGAACGCAGCATGCGCTGGCGATGGACCTCGACGATTGGCATCGGCTCGACCGCGGCAGCGTGCGGCAGCACTCGGTCCATCACCGCGTAGAGCTTCTGGAAGTGCACTCGTGAATGCACCGCGATCCGCCCGCTCTTCCATAGATAGTCGAGTGCATGCATGGCGGGCTTCCAGGTCCACCAGCCGCCGCTCTTGCCCATTTCGGGTGGACGTTCGAAGTCCCCGTTCCCGAGCGGCCCACGCTCGGCAATAGCCGCTTCGACGGCGTCGATCAGTTCGCGCTCGTCATCGATCCAGCTGGAGTCGCGCCGCCGCAGCGCCGGGATCTCGTCCATGATGCCGCGCCACATGGGCAGGTCGCGGGTCGCCACGAAGCAGGCCACGTGCGAGAGGTATTCAAGCAGCACGCGGCGCTTGTACGCCAGCCGCTCGAACCCGGCGCGATCGTATTCGCCGAAGCGACTCCAGAGTGTGAGGTGATGCGCGCGGTCCACCACATTCACCGAGTCGATCTGCAGGCCACCCACGCCAGCGACGAAGTTCTCAAGGCTCGCAGCGGTCAACCGCCGTGCACGCGGCCGACTCAGGTGCTGACGTTCAAGGAATAGTGCAGCGACGGCTCGGGCGGGGACTCGTAGGGGCTTCACAGCGCGCTTCAGGCCGAAGGCGGGGGATAGGCTTCGCTGAGCAACTCCACCAGATGCATCATGCGCACCGGTGTGCCGCGCTCGCGTGCGCCGCGCTGCATGTGCAGCAGACAACCCGGGTTCGAGGCGATCACCACCTCGGGCGACACCGAATCGATGCTGTCGAGTTTGTGCCCCAGCTGCGCGTTGGCCATGGCGGGATGCGACAGGTTGTAGACGCCTGCGCTGCCGCAGCACCAATCACTGTTCGGCAGATCCACCAGCTCCACCCCGGGCAGCCCGCGCAACAACCGCCGCGGCGCTTCGCGCACGCGCTGCGCATGTGCCAGATGGCACGGGTCGTGATAAGCGACACGCAGCGGCTTGGCGGCGTCGCGAGTGCTCGCGAGCGTGCGGGTGGCCGACGGCATCCCGAGATGCGCGAGGACTTCCGACACATCACGAACACGATTCGAGAATGTCTCGGCCGCTTGCGCCGCCGCATCGTCATGCAACAGATGCCCGGTCTCGCGCAGCGCCGCGCCACAGCCGGCCGAGTGCGAGACGATGAAGTCGTACTCGCCGGCGAACGCGGTGGCATTCTCACGCCCCAACGCCTTGGCCTCGTGTCGCAATCCAGAATGCGCCTGAAGCGCGCCGCAGCAGGTCTGCGCGTGCGGCACGGTCACTTGCGCGCCAGCCAGAACCAAGAGCCGCACCACCTCGTGGTTGATGCTCGAGAACATCGCGGGCATCACACACGACACATGGAATGCGACGCGTGCTCGTGCCGTGCCGGCGGGATGGAAGACGAGCGCCTCGGCGCGTCGTTCCATGCGCGCGCCGGGTGCGAGCTGGCGCGCGACGCGCTCGAGCGCGCGTTCGTGTTTGGGCAAAATGACGGGCGTCATGGCGAAGCCCTGCGTCGCGAACCGCGGCAATAGCCGCTCAGCGAGCGCGCTGCGCATGAAAGCCGCAATGGGGCCGGACTGCCCCAGGCGCAGCAGGTCGGCCGCGAGTGAGACGCGGTCAGCTCGCGGCAGCACGTGACGGAGCACCCATGAGCCGAGCAATCGCAACGGGGTGGCGCGCCGAGCGCGCCGTTCGATCTGCCCACGTGTGGCTTCGAGCATGCGGCTGTACGGCACGCCCGCCGGACACACGGTCTCGCACGCGCGGCAGTCGAGACAGTTGTCCAGATGCGTGATCACCGCTTCGCTGGGAGCAATGCGACCCTCGAGCAGCCCGCGCATGAGGTAGATACGCCCGCGCGGGGAGTCCGGCTCGATCTTGAGCTCGCGGTAGGTGGGACACGCGGTCAAGCACAGCCCGCAGTGGATGCACGTGTTCACGTCAATGCGCGCGGGCGCATCGTCGGCGTCATACCAGGATGGAAGCGCCGCGGGGCGCGACTCGGGCTCGGACATGCGACGGAAGATAGCATCGCCGGATGATGCCGTGAGAGAGAGTGTGATGAGATGGCGCTTGACAGGTTTCGGCGGGTGTTGAAAACGCCCTCCGTGCCGCGGCGCGAAGCGTGCTTCATTGCGCGGAGACTGCTCGCATGGGCGCGAACTCGAGCATTCGCGCGAAGGTTTCTGTGGCGCGTCGAGTTCTGGGCTCTGCGGGCGAATGCGAGCGCTGGAATTCGTTATGAGAAACTACGCCTGCAGCGAGTCCACCTGCCCCCGGCGACCCGCCCCCGTGCGGATGAGAATGCCATGCAACTGCGTTCGTTCTTTGGTGTGCCCGATCATGTGGTGAAGGCCGAGACGATCCGCTCGAGCTCCGAAGCCAACCTCCCCATCGCCCGCGCGATCGAGGTGCTCGCCGAGGCCCAGGCCCGCAAGCTCCACTTGGCCGATGGCTACGCCACCATGCGCGAGTTCTGCGTCTGCGAGATGAACTTGTCCGAGGACGAGGCGGCCAAGCGGCTTCAGGTGGCGAGCGCGGTGCGCGACTGTCCCGCCATCCTGCCGATGCTCGCCGACGGCCGACTGCACCAGACCGCGGTGGTGATGCTCGCGCCGTATCTCAAGCAGAACCCGGATGCCGCCTCGCTGCTGGAGGCCGCGGTGCGGAAGTCCAAGTCGTAGATCGCGCTGCTCATCGCCGAGCGATTCCCGCGGCCGGATGTGCCAACGGTGTGCGGGGCGATCGGCGCGACAACCCCGGCGTTCGAAGCCGCGGTGGGCGGCGGCGACTCATTCGTACTGGAGGCGCCGTGCGAGTCG
>Ga0163144_10007306_pt1 | contig 24239 bp, 17 predicted proteins | sample OliLak19BULKMAT1_FD_123175 | JGI IMG/M metagenome (GOLD analysis project Ga0163144, IMG submission 123175) | Freshwater microbial mat bacterial communities from Lake Vanda, McMurdo Dry Valleys, Antarctica - Oligotrophic Lake LV.19.BULKMAT1 | ecosystem: Environmental > Aquatic > Freshwater >...
CCTCCGCCTCCGCCTCCGCCTTGTCCTTGTCCCTTGGAGTAGGCGTCTTCTCTCGCTGGCCGGCTGTATGGGTCAGGCTGAAGCATTCCTTGGGGCACCTTGGCTGGCTGGGCAGGACGTAGACCAAGCGGGTTATGGGTGGCTACCTCTTCGTCTCCTCCTGGTAACTGTACTGGTCGGACATCCCGATAGGCCGGGGCCTCTTGACGGTAGCGCAACCAGCGTCCTCGGGTGTCTTGCTCTAGCTCATAGAGTGTTTGCCCATTGCGTCCGAGCTGGGTCCAGAAGCTTTTCCCCCCTTCGTGGACTCGAGCAAACGTCTTCGTGTGTGGCAGGGAGCGCAGCTGGCTAATCGCTTCTGTGTTAAGACCTTCCCCGACCGAAGTCATGGCGGTCAAGAATCGTACTTCTTGCTCTGCGCGCAGACGCAGGATCATATCTTGGACAAGGGGTAGCTCACCGTGCTCAGGCTCCCCGAGTAGCGTTTCAATGTCGGTCCGCCGAATACCGGCCTGTTGCAGCTTCCGAATGGCCGACGTGGCTTCCCGCTCAAGTTCTCCGTCGGACTTGACACCCGACTGGGACCGGAGGCGCGACTCCACTTGGCGCAAGAGGCCGCGGACATGTTCAACCGTCGTTGGATTTTGCGAAATCTGCTGGACTTGTCCATGGGCAATCGACGACATGTCGGCGGCGTACCGGCGGGCTGTATATGTCACGAGGCGCTCAAACCAGCGACGCTCCGAGGTGCCCGAGGTCATATCATCCGAGTCGTAGAGATCGGCGAGGGCGAGACCGAGCGGAAGTCCGTGGAGCATAGCGTCTTGAAGATAGAGACTGCGCGCATCCAACGCTTCGAGGCGTGGCAGTGGGACTGGAGGCATGGCTTCCCCATCCTTCGGACGGTGTTGCTTGCGGAGCTGTTCTTCCATGGCCCGCCAGAGATGCTCAACCTTTCTGTGTACGAGGCGTTCTTGCTTCATGGCGCTCGTGAGTCTGACCAACCCGTCGAGGAGATGGCGTGTCAGGCTTTCATCACCAACCCGCCCGCCACGGCGTTTTGTTTGCTGTTCTTGTAGACTCTGCATCTCTCGAATTTGGGAGAGCATGCCATCAACGCGTGCGGCATCATCGCCGCCACGTCCCGAGGCGAGCAAGCCGACTAAGAGTCGAAGTTCGGCTTTTGGTGGGGTATCCCCGCCGGCCATTGGAGGAGTCACGGCAGCGGCAGCGGCTCGTCCCGTTGGCTCATTCGGCCCTGACATCAAGGGCGGTGTTAGGGACCTCGTCGGCCACTGTGGGACCGCATCAAAATATCTTGGCGTCAAGTGCTCGAGCGTCTGCCACTGCTGGGACATTTTTTGGCACATCTTTCCAAACTCTTCGGCAATTTTGCGTGCCCGAGCGGCATGCGTTGGAACACTGGTGTTCACGTCAGGCAAATCGAGGAGTTGCAGTAACGCTTGCCAATCGGTATTCGCCGGGGGGGTGGTGGTGGTTGCCGCAACCAAAGCTGCGGGTGCGATTCCTCCCCAAGTACCGGTGGATCCGCTGGCAGCATGGGTCAGAATGAGGGCGAACGCCTGCTGTTCAAGCGTGCGTTCCAGCACCCCCCGGATGTAGCCGATGAGCAACTCGTCTTCTCCCCCTAGTCGGAGGGCGAGAATGATCTGGTGCGCGCGGCCAACCGCAATAGTCAGTACCTCCGGGCTAATGGCACTCGGAGACGTCCCATCGATTTTGGTCAGATTGAGGGCCGTCAAGTCTTGTACAAGTGCCGAGCGTGCTGACTCTACGAGACTCTTTTCCCGGGGCGGTAGTTTCTCCAGTAAATCTGCGACGAGGAGCCGATCCGGCTGCAGGCGACCTGCACGGACGAAGTCGACCATGGCGGAGGCCATTGCCGCTGGACGTGTGTCTTGTGTGGCATTACTCCACGCGGTTCGCCAGACGTGTCGAACACCGCTAAGGCGATCCGCAGGTAAATGGCCAGACACTGGGGGCTGGCTCTGGGTAGAAGAGGGGTACGTCATGGTCTCCCGAAAGATTAGATGGACCACTATACCAGATTTTTCGACAAATACTCACTCAAGATTTTCTCGCGGCAGATTTTTTGTGAAGACGGATCCGAGCCAGAACAGACCGGATGCACAGTCGTCAAGCCTCTTCTCATCGGTGGCGAGCCTTGTTTCTCGACCCGTCCTGCTCGACTACCGTCGAAAACGTGATGACGCCTGCCGGACTGGGGAACACCCGCGAACGCTTCACTCTCACACGGTCGGACTGGGGAACACCCGCGAACGCTCCACTCTCACACGGTTGGACTGGGGAACACCCGCGAACGCTCCACTCTCACACGGTTGGACTGGGGAACGCCCGCGACTGCCTCACCATCTCACAGCCGGATTGAGAAAGAACTAAGCCCGCTTGGAATCTCTCGTATGTGGCTCATGCCGTGAGGAAGAGGGGGAGAGACGGACGCGGAGGGCTGCACTATTTTTTCCCGACAGAGACTGCCCCCCTCTTCCTCAAAGAGCGTGACGGGAAGAGTTAGAGGGGCTTATCCATTTTGATCGGCATGACGACTGGAGCGGCCACACGGGGGGCGAGGAGCGGACGTGTCGCGCTCGTCTTCCCCGAGGCACGTGGGTTGAGGATTTGCTGGAGCCGTGCGGTCAAAGCTCCTGAACGGTCCGTGCCGTCTAAATTGGCGGCAGCACGTGCCACGTCTTCGAGTGAGCCGAGAATAATGACACCTTTTTTCGCGCGGGTCCAGGCGGTGTAAATCAAGGGCCGATTGACGAGCCGCGGGTTCATGGAGCGATGCAGCACGATGAACGCGAAAGGGGTTTCTGAGCCTTGCGACCGGTGAATACTCATGGCATACGACGGCGATAAGTCGGCGACTTCGTCGCGGTGATAGAGGACGGGAATAGGGAATTCGTCGTAGAGTACTTCCACCGCATCTTGCCGAATGTCATAGATATAGCCAATTTGGCCGTTCATGACTTTGACATCGCCTGTTTGTCCCACTAAGCGCATTTTGTAGTTATTACGCACCTGCATGACCTTGTCGCCGACACGCGGTACAAACCCCGCTGCCAGTTTTGGTCCCTTCGGCGGCGAGACGCGCCCCTTCGGATTGAGATTGGCTTGAAGCACTCGGTTTAATTCGTCGAGGCCTAAAGGGCCCGAGCGCTGGGGCGCATAGACCTGCGTGTCCCGAACCGGGTTAATATTGTGGTCGCCAGCAAACTGTTGGACCGATTTGACCATCCATTGCTTGATGAGCTCGACTTCAAAAGTCATCTTGCGCTCGTCACTTGAAGCTTTGGGGTAGGCCGGCACGCTGGTGGGATCAAACAACCGCACGTCGTACTTGCCACGCTCTTGGAAGGTGGGTACATCGCCGCGATTCAACGCATCGGCCCCATCAACGATGGGCGAGCCACTGGCTTGTCGAAACACAAGCGTCAGGCGCGCGATAGGAATGACGCCAGAGTTCAACAAATCTTTCAGGAATTGCCCTGGGCCCACCGGGGGCAATTGATCAGGGTCGCCGACCAAAATCAGTGACGTGCGCCCTGGCTTAATGCGCCGCACGAGCTCAAACGCCAATTGAACGTCCACCATCGAGACTTCATCGACCACCACGACGTCTTCGCTGATTTTTGACTTGCGATCCAAAAACTTTCCATACGTCTTGCTATGGATGTCTTCTTCTTGCTCAAGTCCGCAGGCCTTGTGAATGGTGCTGGCCGGCTGGCCGGTCATCTCTTCGGCGCGTTTGGCGGCCTTGCCTGTCGGCGCCAAGACAAGCACGGTCTTCTTTTGCTTTTTCAAAATATCCAAGAGCATCCGCAGCGTATGCGTCTTGCCTCGTCCGGGCCCGCCGACGAGAATCGAGACAGGCGAGTGCGCCATTCGCACCACCCCATCCGCTTGTTCATGCGACAACCCCGTGCCGTCGAGCTGCTTGCGAATTTGTGTTTCTGACAGCGAGACCGGCTTCGCGCCGCCTCGAATGAGACCGGCGAGTAACTTTGCCAGTTCGCTTTCGGCCTTGTGGAGCCCACGCGGATAAATCAGGTCAAAATCCTTAACTAAGAGTTTGCCGGCAATGGCCGCAGCGACGGCTTTTTGAATCGCCGGAGCATCCGCAGGAGTCAGTAAGAGGGCCTTAATAGATGACTTGACCAGCTTCTCCTCTGAAACCCCGACGTGTCCATTTTGACGCTCACGCCCGCAGACGTCCTTCACGCCATACAACAAGCGCTGCGGATTCCGTGGATCAAACGTGCGGCCTTGGCGCTCAGCGTAAAATTTGGCCACGCGCTCAGCGGAAGCAAACCCGACATTGGGCACTTGGCAGAACTCATAAGGATTTTGCTGCAGCATCTGTCGCAGACCATGACTGCGAAAGAACTTGGTCAACGCTTGGACCTGTTGGGGGCGCATGCCTGCGGATTGGAGTGCCACGCTTGTTTCTACGTCTACTTGACCAGAATCCCAGACTGCAGATCGAAGACGCGATTTCAGCTTTGGAGCTTTGGGGAGGAGCTCATCGAGCTTCTGCGGGGTCTTTTGGCAGATTTTGATGAGGCCTTCAAGTCCGACTGTTTCTTCCAGCAGGCGTTCGGCCACAAGCCGGGTCATCCCTTGAATGAACCCGGACAGGAAGGCAACTTCGCCCTCTCGCGTCACGGGCGGGGTACGTTCAAACTGGCGGAACTTAAGCATCCGCCCCCACGTGGCATGTGATCCCCAATACCCGCTCACGCGGACCACTTCGCCAGGGGTCAATCCACCAGCGACGCGTCCCGAGATCACAAACGTCTCTTTGGCCCGCCCGTTACCTTCTGGCGTGAGTCGTGCGACTAACACCCCGTCGGGCTCCGTATGGAGCACGGATGTAATCCGACCCCGCAGCGGAATTTCAGGCTTACTAGTGGGGGTGGGTGCTATCGGTGGTATTTTTGAGCCAGCGGCCGGAGTGTCGAGGAGTTCGTCGGCGATGGAGGTGGTCACGTCTGGTGTCATGTATCAATGATACGCCAGTTGTCGTGTATCTGTCGCGCGCACACGCATCACAGAAAGACGAATTCGGTGTTTGTGCGTGCGCACGAATACGTCTTGAACACACAAGACTCTGTTTTTTTTAGAAAGAGTGCTTCCGTCATCAAGGCGCGGCATACAGCCGAGTGAAGGAACTACGGTATCCCACTTGCCAGCGTATACTTTTGTCGCTAGTTGCGTCGAGCCGATGACGGTGTATGACTTCCGTGGCGAACCTGCTCACGCCAGATGAACCACTCACGACTATACCGAGGGGGTTCAACCACGGCCTCCGGAGACTCCTTCACCGGAGTGACCGTGGCGTCTTCTAATACCGGCATCTTCGGCGAGATTAACGGCTTTTGCGCTTCCAATCCGCCGCTCAAGCCGAGCTGCGCGAGAGCTTCAGCAAGCTCGGGCAACACTAACCTCGTACCAGCACGCTGCGCATCAAGCGCCGCCTCAGCGAGTGGATCAATCGTGTCTTCTGACAGAACATCCCAGAGAGTAAGCGTTTCAAGCGGACAGCTTTCTCCGTCTAACACGCGCTGCTGCATAGCACTTGCTTGCTGAGAGACCGCCGATAGGGCTTGGAGCACGTCGCGCTGTTTGACAGCGAAGATCCCCGCTACCGCATACCGCTGAAGTGCGGCGAGGTCGGTCGTTAAAATTGCCATCGAGCCGAGGACTGAGTTGACAGTTTCCCGAATGCGGTCTAACGAACCACGTTGGCCTTGAAGGTTGGTCAGATCACGACTAATCGCAGCACAGGAGAAGGCCACCTGTGCAAACGTAGCCGGTACCTCTGGGGCGATTAAATCTTTGAGACGTTCTGCAGCTGCCGCTTTCTGCGCAAAAACCAATGACGCCCGCGCGTAGACCAAGCGCTGTGATAATAGCGCTCGAATCATGGGAACGAAGGTTTCTGGAGCAGACACGCAGTTACAGAAAAGAGAAGGACGCCGCGTGTGTACATCGTGCCACACCGGTCAATGACAATACGCAGTGGTGGCTCGACTGTGGCAGGCGTCCCGTGCTGTGTGTTCTAGGCTGTTGCGGCCGCAGGTTCCGGCCATCCCCGCCACGTACATTTGGCGCAGGCCCAGTAGGGCCGCGGAGTCGGCTGGGCCTCTGTCACCTTGGTGTGACGCTCAAGCACCACGCCCTGACAGGTCGGACACGGGGCCTTGCGAGCCTTGGCGCCCACTGGCAGGGTAAACCCACACCCCTGTCCCGCACAGCTGTAGTAGGCGGCGCCCCCCGTCGGTGGCGTCACTGTGTCGAGTTTTGCGACACCGCACCGCGGGCATGTTTTACTAGTGGTAGCCCGTGTGCCTTGGTGAGCTGAGATCCACGCGCTGAGGGTGGTAGCCGTCGCCAGTGCTTCGCTTGGAACAGACGTTTTTTGGCTAGAGGCTAAGGCATGGGCAAAATCAATTTGTTTCTGGGTTGCCGTTTTTAGCGCATTCGCTCTAGGCATCCATGCATCAATCAAAGCTGACGTGGCCTTCGCTGACGCCTTCGCTGCGTCCGGCACCGTTTCGCCGAGTCGCCCGGCGAGTTCTTCTAGAAACGCGAGCTGCTTTGTCGTCGGCGGCAAATCCGATCCTTGGGCCGGCGCATTGGCCTCAAGCCACGTTCGAAGCTCCTTGCCTGACGATAGTGTCGCCGCTGGAATTGCGACGCCAGATGCCGTCGCGATGCGCTGCGCGAAGGCAACCTGTTTGTCGCTCGGACCAGAGCCGCCCATCTGCGTGTCCAGCCATGTGCGTAATCCTCCAAAAGACTCTTGTGTCTCCTTGGGAATTTTGAGCTTTCTCTCCTTCGCAATCTTTTTCGCTAAGGCCAACATTTTCGGCGTCGGAGGACCATCCCCACCTCCACTGACTCCTCCACGGCTTACCAACCGTTGGCCGCTCGCTGCAGCGGTCAAGATATCTTTGATAATCCGGCCGGCTGCATCACTAATTTCATCAATGACGTCTTGTGACGACGCCGCACCAAGATTGACGGCGTCGAGGCGCAATTCCCACTGTGCAGTCGTCCCGGGATCGACAACGGCGGGTGCGGTTTTCGCAAGTAATTGATAGAGATCAAGCCCACCCTCTGTCGGCACAATGTGCTTACCAGAGAGCTGTAAAAACTTTTGACGCTTGAGCCCTTCAATCACTTCGGCCCTCGTGGCCGGGGTCCCAATCCCTTTGGCGTCTTTCAAGCGATCGCGTAACGCGGGATCATCCACAAATCGCCACGCGTCCTGCATCGCTGAAATCAGCCCGCCTTCGTTGTAGCGGGGCGGGGGCTGCGTCTGCTTGGCATCCACTGTCGGCTCGGTCAGCGTCGCTGCCTCTCCATCAGTGAGTGGCGGGAGCTCTATTTCTTCACCGTCATCGTTGGCCGCCGCTTCTGCGTTCTTGTCAGAAGGCTCCGTCTTGTCCTTTGGGTCGGTGGCAAAGACCGCCTTCCACCCGAGCACCAACGGCACGGCACCTCGCACCTGAAAGTCAATTGTCTCCGGGAGCGGCGCGAGCGGGGCCAGGGATCTCGTCGCCACCGTTTGACGATATTCGTAATCTGGACTCAACGACGCGACGTATGACTTCGCGATCAGATCGAACAACAACTGTTCATCCTTGGAGAGCTTCGGCCAGATGGTTGCGAGATCTTCCGTTGTATTGACGTTCGGAATAATTGCATGGTGGGACACCCCCTTGAGCGCCGCATCGGAGAAGGTGCCTGTCTTTCCCTTTCGCACGACCGGAGGCGACGGAATGAGACTCGTGTAGGCTTTGAGTTGCCCTAAATGCCCGAGCAAAACTGGCACGTCTGCGATCTGGTTTTCACTTAAGTAACGCGCTTCTGCACGCGGGTACGTCAGAATCTTTTTGCCGTCTCCGTCGTAGAGTGCTTGCGCAATTTCAAGGGTCTTTGCGGCGGTCCAACTCCATCGGGACGCACAGGTTTTCTGCAGTGCTGGTAGGTCAAACAACTTCGGTGGTCCTTTACGCTTATCCTCCACGGTCACGACCAGCGGCCCCGTCGTCTGATTCGCATACGCGGCCACCGCATCGGCTCGAGTCCGCTCAAGAATTCTCGCCTTCGGCGCGTAACGCATCGTGATCTGGCGATCATTGATGAGTTTGGCAATGGCGGTAATTTCGAAATAGTCTACTGGCACGAAGTTTCGGATTTCGAGCTCACGCTTGCAGACGATCCCAAGCGTTGGGGCCTTCACTCGCCCAACCCCAATCACGCCTCGCGCTCCCGGGTCTCGCAACTGTGTTGTTGCCGTACGTGTCAGTGATAGGTTGAAAATCTGATCGGCTTGTTGGCGGGCCACCGCCGAGTCATACATGTTTTGAAACGCACTGTTTGGCTGGAGCTGGGCAAAGGCTTGCTGGAGTGTCTTTGGATCTTGGGCGGTAAAGATCGCTCGCCATGACTTGCCTTTGAATTTCGAGAATTCAAGAATCTCTTGCCCAATCAGCTGCCCTTCGCGGTCACAGTCTGTTGCGATGATGACGCCCGTCGCCTTACTTAGCGCTTGTTTAATCGCCTGCAGTTTCGACCCTTTATTCCCCCCGGATGCGGCCCGCAGCGGATAGCGACCCGAGGCGGGTCGCAAAACGGTCGCATCCCACGTCTTCCAGTTCGGATCAACATCATCCGGCTCTGCCAGCTCGATGAGATGCCCCTCTGCAGCTAAAATGCGTCCGTAATTACTTCCGAGAGCGGCCTGCAGATCTTTCGCTTGGCTTGTCTTCTCCGCGATAATGACAGTGGTCGCTGGATCGAGGCCCGCGGGTAGGGGAAAGGTCATCACGGCAAGATAGTTGTGTCAGGCGATGATGGATCGTCTGTGAGTACTTGGCCACCATAGTATTCCAAGCGGTAGGTCGTTTCAGGCAAGTCGCCTAAGAACCGACTGGGCAACCGCGGCTGAGAGTCCCCGCGTTGAATTTCACGAGTGCGACTGCTGGAGAGGACGAGGTGGCGCTCGGCCCGAGTCAACGCGACATAGAAGAGCCGGGCTTCTTCGCCCAGTCGTGCGTTTGCCTCAGTCCCAGTGGATCGCACTGGAAAGACCCCCTCTTCGAGTCCAACGACCCAAACCCACGGAGCTTCTAGACCTTTTGCGGCGTGAATGCTCATCAGTGTCACCGCATCCCCATTTCCGTCCATCCACTCACGCCATCCGTCGCCTGGGGCTCGAACAACTAAGTCTTCGAGGACGAGCTGGGCGTCAAAGGCGATATCGGGGCGTCGCTGGCAGGCCTCTTCGATGTAGAGCATGAGGTCTTGGAGTTGCTGCATACGTTCTTCTCCAGCCTGTGCCGCTTCCTCATCGTCTTCGGCCTCAGCCGCGGCAGTGAGAGTGACGAGACGATCGAGAATGCCCAGATCACCAACGACCGCCGTCAGCATCGCCGGCACCCCGGCCTCGGCGACACGCTCCCGCGCTGCTGCGACAAATTCGGCAGTATGTCGAAACGCCTCGACGACCGATGGCTTCAAATCCTGCACCGTTTCAGGTCGATCCTGCAGCACGGTAAGCATGGGTGTCACCGTTGTTCGAGCACGGGACCGCACTTGCTCAAAGACCGAGTGCGTCACAACACCCGGACCAGCAATGGCAGGAATTGCGTATTCCAAGGCTTGCGTGTCCCATGGATTCACGATCAGCCGCAGCAAGCTAATGAGCGGACGCGCATCTTGCGCTTCATGCAGTGCAACGGCATTGGCAATGCGGTAGGGAATACCTTCGCGCTTGAGAGCTAGCTCAAGAGCCCGAACCACCCGATTAAGTCGATACAGCACAAAGACGTCGCGCCATTTTTTCAGTCGACCACCCCTCTTGATTTTTTGTAGCTCTCGCGCCACTAATGCTGCTTCCACTTCCTGCGTCTGACAGTGCCAGACGCGCACCGCTTCTCCTGACGGATTGCGGGTGCGAAGACGCACCACGCTACCCACTTCGCCGCTGCGTGCTTGGAGGGAGGCGTTGGCCGCCTCGAGAATTTCTGGACTTGAGCGATAGTTATCCGTCAGGGCAATCGTCGTCGCATTCCAACGAGATGCGAAGTCGCGAATGTTTTCGACTCGAGCCCCCCGCCATGAGTAAATGGCTTGGGCTGGGTCACCAACGACCATTAAGTTTTTATGGTGAAGACACAGCTGCTCAAGGAGTAACTCTTGCACTTCATCGGTGTCTTGATACTCGTCCACTAAAACCCAATCCCATTGTTGTGCCCAGGCTTCGCGCACCGCGCTTCTGCCAACGCACAACAGCACAGGGAGAGCCAAGAGATCGTCGTAGTCGACGAGGCGCTCAGCTTGAAGGCGACCCTGGTATCCGCTGAATTGACCTGCCCAGCGATCGCGGTCAGGAAAGTTCAAGGTGCCCGGTGCGGTGGGTAACTGCCACAACGCTGGGTCACCTTGCTGGTAGCGCTGAACAATCTGCGCAGCAACACTAGGGTCTTCCTTTGCTTGGTGCGCCAAGACGCGCACCATCCAGCTTTTGGCTAAGCTGATACGCCCAAGCACTTCGGAGGGGCGCTCTTGCCGTAAGTTCAGCGGGTGCCCCAACTCTTTCATGACGGCACGCACCCGGGCGAGGGAGTCTAGTTCATCTTGCACGTGCAGTTGGGGCCCACCCCCCAACTCAAGGGCGAACCGCTTCAGCATCTGCACTCCAAGGCTATGAAACGTCGAGACGTGCACCAACGCCGCTTTTTCGCCAATGGATTGGGCCAGACGCCGGCGCATTTCTCCTGCGGCTTTACTCGTGAAAGTAATTGCAAGAATCCGTGCTGGTAACACCTGCTCTTGCTCAATGAGGGATTGAATGCGACCAATGAGCACACGCGTCTTTCCAGAGCCTGCCCCAGCTTGTACAAGGCACGCTCCGGTTCGAAAGTCAACGGCCTGCTGCTGCGCAGGATTTAACGCCGGGCCACGAGAAGTCACGACAGAGATACGCAGGACAGAGTGTAAGTGTGCGCGCTGAAGATGACAGGATGCGGGGCTTTTTCGCACAACTTTGAACACCACAACGAGCAACGAGCGACCTCATCTAGGTCGCTCGCCTTGATTTTCTTGTGTTCAGCCTCAAGTGTCGTTACGGCGTTCCCCGCAGATCAACGCTGACGAGGCCGCCTGCTCCCGACCACACCACTTGGAGGCTCGGCCCGTTCACCCCTGCCATTGGGTTCAGCCCCGTCGACCACGACTCTCCACGAGGAATGGTCCGCGTTTGTCCCACGACCTGCTGTCCATCGGTGCGACGGATGATTTGGGTGACCCCGACCCAGTCTCCCGTCTGCTCGACATACCACGTGACGACCCCGTCAGGTGCCCCAAGACCAGGAATTGACAGCGGACGATAGGGTTCAAGGCGATACTCACCCGAACGTACAACCCGCATGGAGTTTGCCCATCCGAGCTGCAACCGCGGCAAGAGGGCAATTTCCCCTGTGCGGTATCCCAGTGCGAACAGATCTCCCGTCACGCCGAGCGCCCGAAGGACCACTTGGGTCGGAAGTAAATTATCAGGATTCAGGGCTGACTCACGCGGAAGTGCTACCACATAGACCTGTTGAATTTTCGTGCGAAAGTTATGATTCGGTCCTGTTTCAACCGACCAATCCATCGGGACAACCGCAGAGGCTGCAAAGCTGTCTGTTTCAATGATGATGATGGGGAGATCGACGCTGCCGTCATCATCACCAGAAGACGGGAGTCCGTCCAACCCATCATTATCATACGACGCAAGATTGGCGCGGTTCAGCCAAGGATTCAGGATACGACGAACCAACCAATGCATCTGCTCTTTGCTCCTGAAAGCCGATATAATCGCCTGCTGGCTCCCACTGGTCTCGACGAGAGTCGGGAAGACCATGGAGCCGTCAAGCCGCAACGAGCCCCTCGATGCGTCCAAAAGTCTTGCGGCGACACCGTCGGCTTGAGCCAAGGTATCGCGCACAACACCGAGGAGTTCAAAGGCGATTTGCGCTTCTGAGAGTGCCGGCTTTCGCAAGCCATACGCGTACGAAAAGACGACCGCGTTAATTGGGCCAACCCGATTCACGGTAGCGCCTTGGAGACGGCGCGGTAACGGTCGTGCTGCAGTTCGCTGCTGGTTGAGCATATCGCTCATCGCGGCGTCAGCCGTCACCGGGAGTGTTGGAATTCTTGCCGGCACTTGGGCGGTGAGACCACGTGGCGCTGCGATGGCCAATACTCCGAGGAGAAGATGACGCACAAGAGACGAAACGGAAGACAAGGCAGATACCGAAGATGAGGCGAATGAAGATGTATGTAATGTACCGGACTTGGAGTCGAACCTCAAGAGGCATCCTCAACGAGAGTGATACCACGGAGTCCCAGTTTCGTTCCGCCTCAGAAGTTCCTGTGAAGAAAACCAGTCTTCCTCTCAATAATTACGGACGACCCGGTGGTCGCCTCGCACTTGGAAGCGGCGCCGCCGTGGGGCCTTGCATCGTCGTAGAGGGCACTTCCCCACCCCGAGTGAGGCACGTCTTGAGCCGATTGAGTGCCGGCGTTAGGTCATTGATGAATCCAGGTGCCGTCGTAGAGACCACTCTGAGGCTGTCGCGCCGCCATACGCTTTCGCAGACTCGACGCCACTGGGACCCTAATCGAGAAGTGTCTCCTCCCATATCAATAGTCCGAACACCAGACATTGTCCGGCGGCGATCCGAGACGGTGGTGGTATCACTTTTCCTCGCTCCGGGTGTAATAGTGTCGAGCAACATGCGGGTGACCTCGACCCCGTCCGTCAGCTGTTCTGCCAAGGGATTTCTCCCATTAAAGCAGGCACTGGAAGCGCCACTGGTATCCCCTGCCGCTCTACCGGTCTCCGAGCTGCTCATAATATTAGTATCGGCCATGGCGAGGTTACACATCTGCACCATTCTGACCCCGTCGTCTCCACCAGGCGCGTAGGATATCTGCTCAGTGAATGCCTTATTCCCTGTGTTAGCCAAGGTCCCTCCGCAGTTTCCTCCGGCAACACCACAGGCGGCTTCCACTTGCCTGACGTAGGCGAGCCACGTCGCTGGTTGGGAGGTTCCTGTTCGGTACACGGCTGACTGTTGCACAATCCGTGGATAGAATCCAATACGACCGACAATGCGTAATCCCGCGGAGGAGTCTGGTGCCAGATTCACGCGTAAATCACTATACGTTCGACGATAAATAAATCCAGCGAGTTGTGTTTGGTGGCGACTTTGGCTACAGATTTTTCTCTCTGACCGGTCCAAACTTCTAGGGCACTTGATGTTTGTTTCTACTTGGAACGCCGACGCTCTCGTTCGGAGCAGGAATTCGAATGTCTGTATACTGCTTGCGTTGTCTCTATCAATTTTTCCAAATAAGTACTGACGGTCCGCCCCTTGCCGAGCGAAGGAGGCATCCTGCGGATTCATCTTCCATGAGACCACTGGGAGTCCCCCCGGGATTACCACCGTCTGCATACCGGCACCTGGCCGAGACTGAATCCAGTCACACCCATCACCCCAATAGTCTGCGCACGTCCGGCACATAAACGGTACATCAATTTGAGTGAGCGGTCCGCCACCCCGTCGTTGCCAGCGAATATCCGTCAAGGCTGCCGAGCGAATCACTAACCCACCCCGGTCGCCGGAGGGGCAAAAAGCCCGCATATACGCATCTTCTTTTGCTTCAACAGGCATGCACTTCATGAGATCCTTCCCGTCGACGTTATAATCAAGGTAGACGAGGCCATGGCGACGGCCCCAAAACGATCGAGCGTTACCACGATTTCTCGGCCAGGATGACTCTTGATACGATCTGCGCGTTGGAATGGCGATGGCCGAGATGTTTCCGAGTAACCCACGTTTCGCTGCCGAATCGACTGGCTCGTCATCTGCTCCAGCCCCAGGATCTGTGATGGTCACCGCGTCATAGTTGACTCTCCAGACGCCACCATACATCGTTGATTCCAACGGACTGAGTGCGCGTCCTTGCCCCGAGGCATTACATCCAGGATCGGCAGCTGATGAGACCATATCATTCAGTCCTTCAGACTCAGCCCGAAGATTTGACGTCAGAGGGCCGTAACTAAACGAAGAGCCTGACAGGGTCGCCGGTAACGCTTTCGGCTGGAAAAGAAACCCTCCGGCGAGACCGAGCCCAATTCCGAGAGAGAGCCAGCGAGCGGTACGATGTATCAACATAGAATCAAGATCTGTAGAAAGAAAGTATACGGGCGATTCAAGCAGCGGAAGACATCAGTATGGTCCTTGGAACACAGAAGATCGTTCGACTGGAGTGGCAGACGTTGTGTTCGTGTTCACAGTATACACTCCTCACGAAGCAGCTGACACCTGCGTCTAGGCAAAGCCACGGTTTTTATCGAGAAGTATCAGCTTTTACCGCAGCCCCTGACGTCGTGGTGTGAGACAGGAGACGGTCAACCCACCCTGGAATACTTCGGAGCAGCGCCGCACGACGCCGAAGAGACGGTACGGTATAGGCGGTTCTCAAGGCAGCGGTCACTAAGCGATACCCTGACGCCGGACCGGAAATCTGGGCTTGACCAAGCAGTGCCTGTCGTTGGGGTTCGCTCCACCCTTCGAGACGAGAGATCCAGTCAAGCGGCCGACCGATGCGTAACGCTGACAATGCGGCGAGACCTGCTCCCCGCTGGGGCTCCAGTGTACGTCGCGCTCGTGCTCTCCATTGCTCTACTTCCTTCCACACTTGCTGCTCAAGCCCTTCCGCGTGTCGGAGCCGTGTCGCGCTCCCCTCAGGAAGCCAGTGGCGACCCCATTGACGAATCCACCCAGACTGCACCTGCAGCGCGCCTCCTGCACTATCCATCATTTCTCCGATCCAGAGAACGGGCTGCCAGAGGTCCGCTTCGCGAGCATCCCCCACTCGTGCTGGTGCGCTCCATCTCGATGTCCCAGCCTCAGCAGGACCAAGTCCGAGGTAAAGGTGCCACATGTCCGCGTCCGAATCCCAACGAATAATGTCGAGCCGTCCCGAAGACAACGCCGCTTCGAGGGTTTGACGCCAGTGCGCCGGATCGAGGGGCTGAAAGACGGATGCACCGATTCGCTGGACTTTGTTACCTTCAATATCCCAATGCAGCACGGCTTCTTCATCTCGACCCCGGTCCCACAGGAGTATATTTAACAATCGGACATCTTCATCGCGATCGAGGCGCTCGAGACGTTCCAATAAACCAACGGGAATTCCGAGGATGTCCAAGAGCTGGCTTTTGGCAGCTGGAAGCAAGACATACTGTGTACGTTCTGGCCGCTGGTATCCCGTCAAGATTACGACTGTTTCACCAATACGTTCAATCCTGACGCGGTCGCGTCTCGGGTGCACCGTTCTCGCCTGAGACGCACGATGCTGCTTGGCGTGCCACGCGAGAAAACTCCGCACGGTCGGAGACGGCACCCACGCAGAGACACCCTCAGAGGCCTTCTCGTGAGGAGTCTCCTGCACAACAGTGGAGTCACTCACCGACGGGTCCTCGGAGCGGCGGGCCTCGGCGGCGGCGGCGGCGGCGGATCTCCAAACAAGCAGGAGAGCGGACCGATTTTATTTCCCTGAACAATGCTGCCTAATCCAACCGTTCCCATCCACTGGGCGGGAAACAGTGACAGTGACGAGCAGATAATGACGATGAATGCCATGCGCCAGCTGCCACCCATTCCGCCACTTTTGGCAGCCTTAAAGATATGAAAGAATCCCCACATAACACCCACGACAGCACCCATGCGTACGCCAGTTCTCAAAATACCACACACGGGTCTTAAGGCTGTACCAACACCCCCGAACATACTACCGCCGTCTCCAAAATCCACACTGGAATCCCACTTCGCATTAGCGCCATGACCGGTAATGACAAGTTGTGCGAGTAACTCTGACGGGCAGCAGAGGAGAAAGATCCCGAGAGAGACAAGGCCACCGATAACTCGCTTTCCTTGCCGAGACAAGGCGAGGTTGCCTGTTCCATCCTTCCGGTCTTTCATAGTCACAGATCGCGTGCTCATAAGCAACTCCATCCATTAGTAGGGAGGACCCAGGCCAATCCTACCAAGGAGAGGATGATGTTGGGTTTCAAAGCTATACCTGCAATAATAATCAATGCGCCCACCTTTGTCCAACTTCCTGCACCGCTCGCAGCTCGGATCATCTCTTTCATACCCATGAGTACCAGTGCAACAGCAACGATAGCGAGTAATGTTTTTGCTAGAGGACAGAGCGCCACCGCCGTGGCTGAAAAACCGAGATCTTTGAGTTCCTCAAATTGGGCTGGGTCTCCTCTCGCCGCCGAGTCCAGACCATTGGCACCAAATCCTTTTCTCACCAACACGCCATTGGTATCGAGCGCAAATCCTGACTGTGCGAGTGCGGGAAAGCTGACTCCAGTCAGCAGAGCAATGCCTACCAGTAATCCCCACCATCCCGTGCGAACCCATTTCGTTATTCGTCGCCTCACGATTCCCTGTGCATGGAAAAAGGGACCCTGTGTGCGGTGGCGTTGGACTTCACGGGGGGTCCCTGATTCATACGTCATACTTAGTCAATATCAAGAATGGCGAAGAAAGACGCACGGATACGCTCGGCCTTCTCTGGGCTCAGTTCCGAGAGGGCGCGCAGCTTGGGGAACCAATACTCTGCGTCCGCCAAATTCATTTCAAACATCGGCTTAACCGCCTTGGCGAGGCGTTCTGAACGGCGGCTTCCCGTCAGGGCTAGGAGCACGATGAGCATGCGCAGGCCCGACTCTTCATTAATGACGAAGGCGCGGTCATTACGAAAAAAGTCCTCGCTTTTGCCAGTGCCAAGGATCTTTTCGACCGCCGGGCGAACCATTTCAAGCATATCGCCTTCCAGTGCGGCGAGTGCCATCGGTGTCTTGACGGGCTCAATGCGAACGGTCTTTGGGCGAAAGGGGAGCTGCATGAGGAACAGTCGGGGATTTGACTTCTCATCCGGGAGTGAGCGAAGCTCAAACAACATGGGCGTCAGTGAAAGGGGGAGGTGATACCGTACAGAATAGTGGAGTTTGCGAAGGACGTCCAGCATCCCTTCGACTGCGCTACATTGGATAGCATGCCCCTCGCGCCTACCTTGACTCCAACGGCGGTTTCTCCTCCGCGCCGACTTCAATGGGCGACATTAACAGCGGGCGTCGCGCTCATCGTGCTTATGGTGGGCCTACGGGGATTACCTGAGACTCCGAAGCCAGAGGACGGATCTGACGAAACACGGCTTCTGTTGGCTCAGGCTAAAGTGTCAAACATGCGTCCTAGTGTTATTGCGCAAAGCCTCGCACAGCTTCGCAGCATTCCTGCAGCTTCCCGGGCTATGTCGGTGGGGCAGATCATGCAACAAGCTGAAGCGGCCGAACGATGGGTGACCCTAGCTGGGCTTCAGCATGCAAGCGACACGGTGTTGTGTCGCTTGCAGCGTGCGGCCACTGCCGGCCTCACGGATAGTCTCGCCCCGATTTTACTCTCAGAAGGGTATTCCCGCACTCGGGAGGAGCATGTGTTGACTTTCTTAAAGCTCCGCGCTCAAGGGCTCGATGTGCGTGGCGCCGTCGAAACAACGATACGAGGGTACTAATGCTCCGTCCTCAACTCGCCCTTGTCGGCCGGCAATCACGCTTGGTTGAAGTCGAGCTCTTCGGCTGGCCTCACGCTCCACAGCTTGGACCGATTTTTCTTGAGATTCTTGAGCCTTCGCAACACATAAAAGACGCGTCGCTGCTTATTATCTCCGCGAGTGAGCAGTGCCTCGCACGAGGGCTTGATCGGGGATGTTTACTGCTCATCATGCCTGGCCCTGATAGGCTCCAAGCTCTCGTGCCGTGCGAGCCGTGGCCGCAGGGCTGGGATCGAGAGACGGTACAACAAGTGTTTGCGAGTCTCTAATCAGACACTGAGGGGGAAAGAGTCTTGCTGTCTTTTCCCCGTTTGAGTCTTTTCCTACAATCCAAGCCCCTCGCCCCGTAAGGTATCGCATGGCTAATTCCCCGAAGTCCTCCCACGTGCACACCTGTTCCAGTTGCCAGTTCTCTCAAGCCCGCTGGTTTGGCAAGTGCCCGTCATGTCAAGAGTTTAATACGGCGGTTGAGGAGGCGGCTCCCACGCGCTCTGGGAAAGGCTCTGCTTCGGGCCCGTCGCGCAGCGGCTGGGGTCAGTCGTCGGGCGCGAAGGCCACAATGTTGCGACAGTCCAGTGGCCCTGGCATCGCGCAGCGTTTTTCGAGTGGGTTGGCCGATCTGGACACGCTGCTCGGTGGGGGATTGGTTCGCGGTGGTATTCTTCTGTTCAGCGGAGACCCCGGTATTGGCAAGAGCACGATTTGCCTTCAAATTGCGGCGGCGGTTAAGCAGGCAGGGCACACCGTGCTGTACGTCTCTGGCGAAGAGTCCATGGATCAAGTGGCGTCGCGGGCTCAGCGCTTGGGTGGGGATGCAGAAGATGTGATGTTCCTCGGTGAAACTAATTTAGACTCGATCGAGGCGGCCATCGATGAACTCCAGCCGACTTTGCTGATTACCGACTCCATTCAAACGCTGCATGATCCAGAAAGCAGCGGACAGGTTGGGCAGGTGTCGCAGCTTCGCGGTGCTGGAGCCCGACTGCAACGTATCGCGAAAGGACGGAACATCTCGACTATCGTAATCGGTCACGTGACGAAAGACGGCTCGCTCGCCGGTCCAAAAGTATTGGAGCACATCGTCGATGCGATCGCGCATTTTACACATGCTGGCGACGGCGAGCATCGGATTGTTCGCACCTATAAAAACCGCTTTGGTGCCGTAGGAGAACTGGCCGTATTTCGAATGACAGAGCTCGGTCTCGAGCCTGTGACCGATCCGTCGCGCCTTTTCTTGGCCGACCGGTCCCCTGATGTTGCTGGCTCCGCCGTTACCGTCATCTTAGAAGGGACGCGGGCTGTTTGCGTTGAAATTCAAGCACTCGTGACTCCATCCGGCTACGGCACACCACAACGTGTGGCTCTCGGCTACAGCAGGACCCGACTCAGCGTGCTGGTCGCCTTGTTAGAAAAGCGGGCTGGTATTGCAATGAGCACGATGGATGTGTTCATTAATGTGGTCGGGGGTCTTGAGATTAATGACCCTGCGGTGGATGCGGCGGTCCTCGCCGCGATGGCGTCTTCCGTGCTCGATGTCGCACTGCCCGCCTCGTCGTGTTTCTTTGGAGAAGTCGGACTTGGTGGCGAGCTTCGCCGGGCGGGAAGTCTTGAGCGTCGTGTGCTTGAAGCGGCTCGTGTTGGCTTCACCAACGCGGTCGTACCAAGCAGCCAATCTTCGCTGCTGCGGAGTGCCTTGACGCTGACTGGGGTGCGATTGCTCCCCGATCTGCTTGAGCAAGCGCTTCCGTGGAAGCCCAAGGCACGTCTCTCGGCGTCAGTCTCCTCTTCCACAAATACGTCTCGGCGTGCTGGGGCAAAGGGCACACCCCAGAATCGGGGGAAGGCGACCCCTTCTGAAGCAGAGATGGTGAGCGATGAAGATCTTGACCAAGCGACTGATGCGGACTGACAAGTAGAGACAGGCTGGCCCGTCTCGTCTTTGTTTTCACGGGACCGGCTTCTCCGGATTTCTGTCGAACGCAGATCTGCGCTAGGCGATGAGCGATTGATTTCTTTCGTGCGGCTAACGTATTCTCGGTTAAGAGATCTCTTTCAATTGATCGGAGATTGTATTCGTTGCGAACACTACTCGGCGGCACGATTCATACTGCGGAATCACGCGCAGCGCGCGATACGAGGCGTTATCTTCCGAGGTCGCTGTGTCGGTGGGCGGGCTTCACCCCGCTTTCAGACCAGCGACCCAATGCCGCAATGGTTGCAGCGCGAATGTCTCGCAGCGGCGACTGCAGGAGTTGAGGAACCAGCTGTTCTCTCAAGGGGGCATGCGGGGGAAGCTCTAACGTGTCGAGCAGACCAAGTGCGACGAGCGGAGCATGTGCGACGAGTCGAGAGAATAGCTTCATCCATTCTTGTGGCATTGCATCTTGCATCAAAAAACGCAGCACGAGCGCGTCCGTCGAGGTCATTAGGAGACGACGAATTTCTGGGGAGGATCGAACATCAGCGCGCCGCGACAAGAGATGCTGCAGCTCAATAGATGGGAGCCCGTGGCTTTCGACCACTGCAGCGCACACGTCGATCGGTGTCGCTTCATGCTGGAGTACAGCTTTCCATAGACGCTCGACATCAGGCTGATGTCTGACGGAATCAACTACATGACGAATTTGATCAGAGCGCAGAAAGCTAGACTGCCAAAATGCTTCGCGCACATGCTGCGGATAATGGTGCTGTGTATCACGACGGAGGAGTTCGCCAAGTGGGGACAGCGCTTCTACTGGCAAACTCCCTTCTCGCCGCACGAGTGAAATCAACGCATCACCGATGGCGAGGGCTTTTTCGCCGGACCGGCGAGTGAGAGGCATGCCCGCGAGTAACTCTACCGCGTGGAGCACTCCAAGCGCCTGCCACGCCTCAGGTAACGTTGGATCAGACAAGAACGAGGGGCCTGCAGCAGAGAAGACTTCAGTGAGGAGTTTCGTCTCTTTCTCTTGTCCTCGTCCGAAGACAACAGCTTGCTGCACTGCGCGGATTCGAAGGAGGGATGGATTGAGTGCCAAGAGCTCCCGCAGCACTTCGGGATCTGCGCTCACTTGAAGACGGAAATCCTCAATGCGGATGTCCGTCAGGGTGTCTTGGGGCCAGTGTTGCGCTGCAGCGAGCGCGAGACGACTCCAGCCCGACGGCAGCCGTGCGTCAACAATCTCCGCGGCATCATCTACCTCTGACCACTCGGCACCAATGACCAAGAGCATTGCGACGGCGGTATCGTCATCGGCGGTCTGAAGCCATTCCACCTGCAGCGGGAGGCGCTTCGCGACACGTTCCGCCGTCCATGCCAATTCTGGCCCAATGGCCGGCGGAGTGTCTGCGACGGAGTCCATCACATTATCGATTCGCGTCCGTAATCATCTGTTCGAACTGCTGCGGGCTCGAGATCCGCGCCCCATTGATGAAGAAAGTTGGTGTGCCTGGGGCCCCAACACGAGCTGCCGCCTCGCCGACCAAACGCATTTCCGCATCGTATTTTGTGCTATTAACACACGCCCCAAAGCTTTCCTTCGAGAGACCAAAGGACGTTCCGATCTCGACAAGCTTTGTCTTTGCCGCCCCATCACTGAGTTGCGCCCACTCATTTTGACGTTCAAACACTGCGTTATACACCTGTGTCGATTTCCCCTTTTCTGCAGCGCAGAGCACTGCCCGGCTGCCTGCGGGTGCGTTAGGGTGAATCGGCAGCGGCCAATGCAGAAGAACCAACCGTGCCTTTCCTGTCGTCACAAACCGATTCATCACATCTGGCATGAACGTGCGAGCTGCGGAAGCGCACGCCGGACACTGCATGTCGGTGAATTCATAAATCACCGCTTTCGCTTTTGGATCGCCGATCGTGGTGCTCCCACGCAGGGACGAGAGGCTTGTCACCGTGGCGGCGTTGGACATCGGCTGTGGCGGCGGCCCCCCGGCTTGGGGATCTTGTGCGGGAGCCTGCTGTGCCGCGACAGGGGTCTCGCTCACAACGACTGACTCGCTCTTGGGAGCGAGCATCGCGTGCCCAATGGCCCCAATGAAGATACCAGCGGCCAAGAGTAGTCCCTTGGTCTGAAGCTCGTAGCGTCGAAGGCGCGCCTCAACCTCCGGCGGGAGTGTCGCCATAACGGACTGGGGCTGGCTCATGGTGTTACGGGCGTCAGGGCTGTGGCCCGTATTGACCTGCTCCGGAGTTGGTGCATATTCAGGCCCAGACAGCAACGAATCATCAGACATAGATCACGGGAGAGAAAGAGGGAGTGCGTACAAAGATAATACGGCGTAGATGACACAATCGTGACAGGAGGGAACAGGGGAGGAGAAAAGAGACGATTTTTTTGATGTTTCTCACCCTCTTCGAGAACGGTGCGTTGCCCCGTTTTTCCGGGATCAGGGAGTCGAACGGGTGTCCTCGGGGATGCCGCTCATCCTACAAAAGCATTAGGTGGCTTGATCGGCGTCCAGACCGCTTCGGACGGCTTCAACGAGTCCAAGGCGTTCGATCGTTCTCGCTTCGACGACCATGTGCTCAAGGAACGACACGGCGTCCTCCACCGCGGACATTTCAGCGGCGAGATCCCGCACTGCCCGCTCTTCTTCGATTCCCGCAGTCGTCATATGCCGAACAAACTCTCGACGTAAAGATTCTTGCCATGAGTCAAGAGGGCGCTGGGACAGCCACTGTGCTCGCTCTTTATGGAGCTCTGACAAGACGGCCATGGCGATTTCAATTTGGTCGGTTTCATCCATGAGGTGCATATCAGTCACTGGAGCATCAGAGTGTGAGTAAAAAACGAAGTACTTCAAGGAAGGCACCGGCTGGCAAGCGTTGTTCTGAACATGCGTTTCTGGCGAGCCCAAAATATCAACCGTGTTTGCAGTATAGGGCAGGAGAGAGACGAACGACGCATCCTTGATTCGGTACCGGGAGTGAGTCCGATACTTTGATGGAGCCACCCGTGAGGCAGAGCATGGAGGAACAGCCATCCACGATTGGTCGATATATTCTGATTGCTCAGTGTTTCACGTACAGCCGCAGGGACGGACTCTCGCACCAGCCTCCGCCCGCCAGACATATTCGGGGAATATTAGAACTTCACATCACCGCTCGGGACGGGCTAAGTTACGCGAGGCTGTTCATCGGTCCACGTCACTATGGTAGGGATCGAGGGATCGGTCAGCCCGGGGGACAGGATGAAAGGGGAAGGTGGTTCTGATTATTTCCACGGGAAAGGGCTAGCGCTAACGGTGTCAGCATGCAGACACTAGCCATACTCCTGCGCAGCACCGTGACTGGCCCACAAGCGCCACTTTGCTATCGAACCGTACTGTATAGGCCACCACATACTCCTTTAAGAAAGATCGGAGGCCAGCCTGTCCGCTTCGTCATTTACTCTTAACTGTTACATTCGCGCAATTAATACGGATCACACCACCACTCATTTAATGGGCATGAGGGAGGCGCAACTACAGTCAATGCCCTCCCGCTCCCTTCTACATATTCAAAGTCATAATTGTCCCGAACATACGGAACAAAATAGTACAATCCCGCCGTGTTAATGGAGTACCAAAAGGTGAAAGATTGGTATCCTCCTGCTCCGACGAAAGCGGATGCTCGGCTGTCGATATGATTCCAACCAGAATCAAAAACATTCACATGCATTTGAACGCTATGTCCCTCTGGGTCTCCAGCTGTTGTCACCGTCACCGAGAAGTCTTGGTTTGTTTCTATGGTTGATTGCGAGATGCTGATACTTGGGGTTGCTGGGCGTTGGTTGGAGACAGTGAACCAGACCGCATTATTCGTCCAGTGGTCCGAGCCGTCACTGTTATGAACGAATCCCTGTCCGTCGCTCACCGTGCTATGAAAGATGTACGTTCCTGGAACGGTCGGCGTAAAGGTAAATGCATTGCCCGCTTGGTCCGCGATAGCAACAACTTGAATCCACTGAGGCGTCGTCACTAGCATCACACCTCGAAGATAACTGAGAGTGCCTCCATCAGGGTCCGCCCAGTTCATCGTACACGTCACCTGAGTGCCAGTAGCGGGAGACGCCGGGGAGCACGATGTTCCAAAATGTACCGGGTCTCTATTCAAGAAGGTTAGGCCGCCCTGACCCGCCCAAGGAGAGAGTCCTTCCCCACCTGGGGCACCGGATTGGTTGTCACGAGCACGGACATAAGCGATAACTCCTCCTAGAGGGACTCCTGAGGTGAGCGTCGCGGTATTGCTGGCATTGCCACTAATCGCCGGAATTAACCCGCCGGTAATGCTCCACTCGTAGGTAACGCTTCCGCCATCAGGATCGGCGCCACCTGATGCGGTGCAGACAATACTTTGCCCCGAGGGCACACTAGTTGGTGTGCAGCTGATGCTAGGAGCGGCGGGGGCTCGGTTATTGACGGTGAAGATGACAGCCGGAATTCCCCAGCAATTGAATGTTCCTCCATAGCAGTCAAATCCTTGATTGTCACGGACCGCGCTATAGAAGGCGTATTGCCCAGGAATCGACGGAGTGAAA
>Ga0163144_10007307_pt1 | contig 24238 bp, 9 predicted proteins | sample OliLak19BULKMAT1_FD_123175 | JGI IMG/M metagenome (GOLD analysis project Ga0163144, IMG submission 123175) | Freshwater microbial mat bacterial communities from Lake Vanda, McMurdo Dry Valleys, Antarctica - Oligotrophic Lake LV.19.BULKMAT1 | ecosystem: Environmental > Aquatic > Freshwater > Lake...
TCGAGTTCGGGCGGGCGGAGGAATTTTTCCAGCACCGCGCCGGGGTGGTCGGGCGAAACCTGCCGGCCAGTGAGCGGGTGGACGGCGTAGCTGCGGATGTCGGGCGGCGGGGCAAACCAGGTGGTGCCGGCGGTGCGGTGGAGATGCTGGAAAATCTCGTGCAGCACCGGGGCCGCGCCGGTCACGCCGGTGACGCCGCTCATCGGCTGGCCGTTGGGATTTCCCACCCAGACGGCGACGGTGAACTCGGGCGTGTAGCCGACCGTCCAGTTGTCGCGGTAGTCGGAGCTGGTGCCGGTCTTGCAGGCGACGGGAAAGTCGAACGCGAGATGCGAGGTGAGGCCGAACGACGCGGCGCGCGCGGAGTTGTCGGAGAGCATGTCGGCGAGGAGAAACGCGGCGCGCGGATCGAAAACACGCCGGCCCGGCTCGCGCGCCCCACTTTCGCGCAGCAGCAGCCGGTACGGCCGGAACACGCCGAGCCGCGCGAGCGTGGCGTAGGCGTTGGCGAGTTCGAGCAGGCGGACCTCGCCGTTGCCGAGCGTGAGGCCGAGCCCGTAATACTCCGCGGGATGATCGAGCGTGGTGATGCCGCATTGCCGCAGCGCGCGGTGCAGCGCCTCGGGGCCGCCGGCCAGTTCCAGCGTGCGGATCGCGGCGACGTTGAGCGAATTGCCGAGCGCGCTGCGCAGGCTGACCGGTCCGTGGAAACGGTGGTTGTAATTGTTCGGGCGGTAGAGGCCGTCGGGCGTGGTGAACGACGTGGGTACATCGGGCACGATGGTCGCCGGCTCCGCGCCGCGTTCGAGCGCGAGGAGGTAGGTGAAAGGTTTCACCGCCGAGCCCGGCGAACGCACCATCCACGCGGCGTTGATCTGTCCGTCGCCCGCCTGGAAATAGTCGCCGGAAACCGCCAGCGCGCGCACGTCGCCGGTGGCGTTGTCGAGCACCACGGCCGCGCCGCTGCCGGCGTTTTTGTCGGCGATCTGCGCGAGGTTTTCCGCGAGGCATTGCTCGATGAATTGATTGAGCCGCAGGTCCAGCGTCGTGCGGATCGCGCCGCCGCCGGGCGCGATCAGGCCGCGGCGCTGGAGCAGCAGATCGATGAAATGCGGCGCGGCAAACTCGCGGCCCGCCGCGCGCAGCATGAGCGGCTCAGCTTCGGCGCGGGCGAGCGCCTCGGCATCCAGCGCCCCATTGGCCGCCATCCGCCGCAGCACCCACCGCTGGCGGTCGCGCGCTGCCGCAAAATCCGTGCGCGGATTCAGCCGCCCCGGCGCGCGCGGCAGCGCCGCGAGGAACGCCGCCTCGGCCGCGCTAAGATCGGCCGGCGGTTTGCCAAAGTAGTGCCGGCTGGCCGCGGCGATGCCGGTCTGGAGGTTCCCGCATTCCAGCCGGTTCAAGTATTCGGTAAGGATGCGGTCCTTCGTCCACCGCCGCTCCAGACACAGCGCCAGCCACATTTCCGCGAGCTTGCGCCCGACCGTGCGCGGCGCGGGCGCGGCGAGCTTGATGAGCTGCTGGCTGATCGTCGAAGCCCCCGACGCCGGCGGAACCCGCAGCACCGCGTGGCGCAGCGCGCGGCCCGTGGCGAGCAGGTCCACGCCGCGATGCTGGCGAAAGCGTTTGTCCTCCGCGCTGAGCGTCGCGGCGATGATGGTCGGCGACATTTCCGCGAGCGTGCAGCGCTCTGAGTAGCGCCGCTCATCCACCAGCAGCAGCCGCAGCGGCTGCCCGTTGCGATCCACAAACTCCGCGCTCTCCGGCAGCGCGCTCTCCAGCGCCGGAGGCAAAGGCGTGAGCCGCAGCGCGACGAAGATCACCACTCCGCCACCACCGAGCACCCACGCGGTCCGGCGCAAGCGGCGCGGCCATTTCGACTTCATCATTTTGCCGCCCGACTGACCAGCCGCGCGGTCTCGCTCAGCCCGAAGCGCTCGGGGCGATACATCTCTTCGACCTTCGTCGCCGGGGCCATCACCGTGCCCGCCGTCCGCACGCGCGCGAGGTAGCTGAAAGTGTAAGCACCCGCTGGCAGATGATCGCAGAAGTAGAGCACGCGATCCGCGCGGACTTCGCGGTAGTCCGCGCGCCAGAAATCCCGCGCCTCGTCGGCGCCCTGCTGCGTGCGGAACTCGGGATTCACCGCCTCCAAAATCGCCGGCAGCGGATCGTCAATCGCCACGAAGTGGCCCGGTCGCGGCGTCTCCACGCGCAGCGTTACGACCACGCGATCACCGACCTGCAAATCCGCCGCGTCGGCCAGCGTGCCGTCGGCGGCGATCTTGCTGTAGCGGCGCGAAACGGCGTAGCCGCGATCCTGCCGCGGCTGCTCCGCGACGGGCGGGCGCGCGACAAAGCGGGCCTCGCCGTAGAGCGGCGCACGCGCGGGATTGGCGACGGTCAGCGGGCCGGGCGGGCGCGCGGCGTCGAAGTCCACGCGCGTCGTTTCGGTGAAGCGTTTCTTCGTCAGCGCGAAAGGCACGGCGCGCGCCGGGGCCGCGATGGTGCCGCTGACCGGTTTCACCTCGCGCTCGACGAGCGTGAAATAATGCGAGAGCGCGAGCAGCGCCCACGCGTTCTCCTGGGTGGTCCGCCAGTGCCCGCCTTTGCGCGAGCCGAGCAGCTCCTTCGTGAGCCGCCCGACTTCGCGCGCCTTGGGCTTGAGCCGCGACCACGCCATGAGGCTGACCGCGCGCTCCCGCGTGGCGCTGCCAAACCACGACTGGCCTTCCGGGGCCGGCAGCGCGGGATCGAGCAGGCCTTCGGCAAAGGCGGGCGCGCCTTTCGATTCGAGCACCGCGAGCGCGAGCAGCGCGCGCCCTTCGTAGGTCATCTCCTTTCGCCGGGCGGCGAGCTTTTCGTAGTAAGCCGGCTCGCCGCTGCCTTGCCGCGCGAGGGCGTAAAGCGCCAGCGCCCGCTCGTCGAGCCCCGCGCCGTCGCGGACCTTGTCGAGGCCGCGCAGTTCCGCGCTCAGGTATTTCGCCAGCTTCCGCACGTCGTCCGGCCGCGGGATTCCTTCGTCGCGGAGTTCGTTGAAAACGATCAGCGCCCACGCGCTGGCGAAGAGGCTGGGCCGCTGCCCGCCGGGCCAGTAGGCCAGCCCGCCCTCCGGCGTTTGCAGCGCGAGAATTTTCTCCACGCCCGCATCAATGGCCTTGCGCACGTCCTTTGGATCCTTGCCGATGTCGCCGAGCACGGGCCCGAGATTTTTCACCACGATCCACGGGATCAGCGCCGAGACGAGCTGCTCGGCGCAGCCGTACGGATATTCGAGAAGCTGGTGCGCGCTTTCGCCGAGGCCCGCGAGCCGCGTGTTCGCGACCGTGACCGTGACCGTGCCTTCGCCTTCGAGCACCTGCGGGTTCACGCCGGCGAGCAAGTCGTTCGTCTTTTCGTTCAGCTCGGTGAGATAGGTCTCGCGCAGGATCGGCAGGGGCGAGCCGACCTTTAGCGTCGCCAGCATCCGGTCGTCGAACGACTCGCCGTTGACCTCCATGTGCGCGGACCACTTCCACGCCGCGGCGCCCATCGCCACAAGCTTCACGGGGAAATCCACGGTGCGCGCCTCGCCTTTCTCCAGCGGGATTTTCGCGGTCAGCGCGCCCTTCGCCGGCTGCGCCCTGGCGTCGAGTTCGAGCGAAATTTCCGCCGTGCCGCGCGCCCCGGTTTCATTGCGGACCACCGCGCGCGCGACGATCTCGTCGCCCACGTTCGCCACCGGCCCGAGCGCGGAGAGGAGCATCAGCGGTTTGCGGATGCCGACCGCCGACTCGCCCGAGCCGAAGCGGTCGTCGCCCGCGTGCGCCACGGCCACGAGGCGGTAGCGCGTGAGCGCATCGGGCGCGGTGAAGCGCGCCTTCACGCGGCCTGCGCGGTCCGTGCGCAGCGCCGGAAACCAGCACGCCGTGCCGGGAAAATCGTGGCGCAGTTTCGGCCCCGCGCCGCCCGGCCCGCCACCGCCGATGAGGTAGCCTTTATTGGCAAAGGTCAGGTCGGACGGGTCTTCGGGGAGCAGGTTGAAAAGCGTGAGGCCGGTGCGGATGCCGAGCGGCACCGTCTCCTCGAAAACGCGATTCGGCTGCGGGCGCTCGTAGCCGGTGAGCGCGAGGATGCCGTCGTCCGCCGCCCAGAATGTGACCTCCGCATCGGCCACCGGCGCGCCTTTTGCGTCGAGCACGCGCACCTCCGTCTCGACCTCGTGGCCGGGCTGCACGTCGGGCCGCGCGGGCGCGACGGCGACTTGCAAGCGCGTCATCGGATCGGACACGAGCAGGCGGCAGACGCCGTAGCGAAAGTCCGCCGTCTTGAATTTCCGCGTGCTCTGCTCCGCGCCGCGGAGGAGCACCACGGAGACGAAAACATTCGGCGCGTCGGCGGCGGTGAGCGGGATTTCCAAAGCGGCCGCGTTGCCTTTGAGCTGCACGCGCAGCGAGCGCAGAACGGTGTCGCCGCGCTCGATGCTCACCCACGCCTCGCCGGAGATCGGCGTCTTCACGAGGATGCGCGCGGTGTCGCCGGGCCGGTATTCCGGCTGGTCCGCGACGAGATCGATCTGCGCCGGGTTGCGGTAATCCCATGCGACCGGCTCGGTGCCGGAGACCGTGAAATCCCGCGTCGCGCGCACCTCGCGGCCCGCGCCGTCGCGCGCGGTGAGGCGCAGCCGGTATTCGCCCGCCGCGCCCGGCTGGAAGCGCACGGTCTCGCCGGCGGACGCGCGCCACTCGTCCCCGTCGCGGAACGGCAGGAGCGTTTTTCCGCCGGCTTGCGCGACCACCTTCTCGCGCGTCTCGGTGTGAAAAGACACGGCTTTGCCCGCGGCCTGCACGCGCACGGTGTCGCGCTCGATGCGGAGGAGTTCCGCCTGCACGGCGACCGGCGCGGACAGCGGCGTGCCGTCGGGCCGCACCGCCACGGCGCGGGCGATGAACTCGTCTTTCGGACCGAGGACATTTCCGTCGCTTTCGGCGATGCCGAGATAGAAGTCCGCCGCCTCGCGCGTGAAGCTGCGGCTCTCCGTGACGGTCTGCTGATTTTGGTCCGTGACCTCGACCGTGAGCTGCCCGCGAAAGCGCTGGCTCGTCATGCGCGGCAACTGCGGCGCGATGGCGAGCGCCGCCGCCAGCCGGCCTTCGCCGCGCAGCGTCAGGCTCTTGCTTTCCGTCTCCTCGCCGTCGCCGAAAGAGAAATCGCCGAAACCGTCGGCAAAGAAACTCGTCGGCGAATATTGGAGCGTCCACTGCACGCGCGCGTCGCTGACCGGCGAGCCGAAGAGGTAGCTCGCCGAAACCTCCGCCGCCACCTTCTGCTCCGGTGCGAACCGCTCCGGCAGCGCGAGGCGCGTCTCGAAGGCGTTGGGCTGGTATTCCTGCACTTTGAAACTGTGGTGCAGCACCCAGTTCACTTCCTGGCCCCGGCCCGTCGCGAAGCCGAAGCGCAGATAGAAATCGCCGACCGCGCTCGCGGGCAGGACGAACGAGGCATCGAACGCCCCGCGCGCGTCCACGGTCACGTCGAGTTGTTCTTCGCCGTTGTTGCGCGGATAGCGCAGCGTGAGCAGACCTTGCTTCGCCGCGTCGGGTTTCACGCCGCCGTTTTTCACCGCGCGGAGCAGGCCTTTCACGCGCACCGTTTCGCCCGGCTGATAGAGCGGGCGGTCGGTGAAAAGCAGGCCGCGCAACGGTGCCGGTTCGCGCGGCTCGGCGTCCCAGCCCGAATAGTAAATCGGCAGGCCGAAGCGGCTCATCGGCAGATCGTCCGCCTGCTCGCCCATGCGCAGCGCATGCACGTCGTCGCCGTGGCGGACCACCAGCCAGCCGATGTCCTTTTTCAGCGGAAAGGAAACGCTGCCCGTCGCATCGGTCAGCGCCGAGGCGAGCACGGCGGTGAAATCCTGCTTGAGCATCGCCACGCTCGCGCCCGCGACGGTCTGGCCGGTGGTCATCGAGAAAACCGTCGCGCGCAGCCGTCCGTCCGCCTTCTTCCACAGCACGCCGAGATCGGTGAGCTGGATCAGCGCCTGCGCGCCGGGCCGTTTCTTGCCGCCGTCCGCGCCGTCGAGTGGCTGGCCTTCCACGGTCAGGAAAATCATGCCGCTCTTTTTTCCGCCGAGGAGGTCGGTCCAAGCGACGACCGTCTCCTGCCGCGCATCGAGCACCGCGCCCGGCAGCTCGATGGTGCGCTCGGCGAGCGGCTGCGCTTTGATCAGGCCCGCGGGGATCGGCTGGTAGAATTCGTTGGGCGCGTTTTCATCCTCCGGCCCTTCCTTCGCGTATTTTTTGAAGGCCTCGATGGCCTGCGCCGCCGCCTCCGGCGCGACGAGTTGCGCGGTGATCCGCACACTTTTCAGGTTCACCCCGCGCACCGGAAACTTGCGGTCGCCGCCGCGCAACTGGTCGGCGGTGATCGTCGGCAGGTAGAGCCGCGGCTTTACCGGGTCGAAATGGAAAGGGCGCGTGCGCTCGCCGGAAAAGGCCTGGAGGGACTGGCCGAGGAGCGACGCATCAATCTCCAGCCGATACTCGGTCCCGCGCTGAAAATCGCCGCGGATGACAAGGGAATTGCCGTCGGCCTCGAAGCGCATCTTCGCGACTTCCGGCGTGATGCGGAAAAACTTCGCGGCCGTTTTTTCCTCCACATCCTCGGCGAAATCCTCGGAAAACTCGAAGGTCACGCTGCGCCCGGAATTGACGTAACTCTCCGGCAGAATCTTCTTCAGCGTGAACGGCTCCACCCGTCCGAGCAGCGTCACACGCCGCTCCGCGATCTTCAGCCCGCCCACGCTCGACACAATCCCCGGCTGCATCTCCAGCCGCCACACCGGGCCGGGCGCGAGCATCGCCGTCGGCGTGACGATCAGCCGGTTGGCTTGCGGCACCGCCTCCTTCTCGTCCGAGTCGTCATCCTCCGCGCTCGCCGCGGCGCGGGCCGGCTGATGCGCGCGCTGCCAGCGCTCATGCCAATCCTCGGCCTCGGCCAGAATCGAAAAACTGCCGCTTCTCGTCGCGTAGCGCACCTCCGCCGCGACCTTGCGCCCGTCGTCGGCGACAAATTCGAAGCACTTCGCCGCGCCCTCCAGTTTCACGTTCAGATTGAAAGCGACCGGCAAATCCGGAAGCGGCTCCGTGTGCACATCCTTGTTCCCCTCCGGAAGCCCCTGCGAGACCCGAAACGGCGGCGTCTTCAGCACCCGGGCGAAATCCCCCGCGACGACCACGCCGCCCGCATCCGCCAACCCGGCGCGCAGCGTCACCTTGTAGCTCGTCGCTAACTGCGGAGCCGCCGACGGCGCAAACACCCCGCTCCGCGTGCTCAGCCAGGTGAACTGCCCGCGCAGCAGCGGCGTGAAAACCAGCGGCGAATCCGGCACCACCACGCCCACCTGCTCCGCCGCCACCATGGGCCGCCCAAACCGCACCTCGATCGTGCTCGCCGGTTGCAGCGCGTCGCCTTCCACAAACAACTCCACCTCCGGCGGAGGTGCGGAGATCGTGGTCGCGAGGAGGGAAAAAAGAAGGCCGAGAGAGCAAAGGAGTTTCATAGGGAGTAGCCGGAGAAGTGGCGCGGTGGCGGGAGGCCAACCGCTGGGGCAAGAGAGTGCGACGGGCCGTGGAATGTCAACGGGGCGACGTTGGCTCTTGTCCGCCGGGGTCGCACTGTTAGCGTTTGCGCACTTCCGCATTCATGGCTCCGCACGGCTACCTCGCTCTCATCCTCCACGCGCATCTGCCGTATGTGCGCCACCCGGAGTACGCGGAATTTCTGGAGGAGGACTGGCTCTACGAGGCGATCACCGAGACCTATCTGCCGCTGCTGCAAATGCTCCACGGTCTGGCCGATGACGCGGTGCCGTTTCAGCTCACGCTCACGCTTTCGCCCACGCTCTGCCACATGCTGCGCGATCCGCTGCTCCAGGCGCGGACGGAGCGGTATCTCGACCGCTCGGTGGAGCTGGCCCGGCGGGAAGTGGCTCGCACGCAGGATTCCGGCGCGGTGGGGGAAGTCGCGCGGTTTTACTTTCATCGGCTCGTGCAGTGCCGGCGCGATTACGTGGAGCGGTGGCGGCGCGATCTGGTGGGGGCGTTTGGCGCGCTGCAGGAGCGCGGCGTGATCGAGATCATCACCTGCGCGGCGACCCACGGTTTTCTGCCGCTGATGGACACCTTCCCGGAGGCGGTGCGGGCGCAAATCCTCATCGCGCGGGATCACTACCGCGAAATGTTCGGACGCGATCCGCGCGGCATCTGGCTGCCGGAATGCGCTTACACGCCGCGCCTCGGCCCGGTGCTGGCGGAGGCGAATCTGCGCTGGTTCGTGCTCGATTCGCACGGCGTGATGTTTGGCCAGCCGCGACCGCGTTACGCGATCTACGCGCCGGTTTTCACGCCGTCGGGGCCGGCGGCGTTTGGGCGCGACCGGGAGTCGAGCCGGCAGGTCTGGAGCGCGGAGGAGGGGTATCCCGGCGACCCGGCTTATCGCGATTTTTACCGCGACATCGGCTTCGATCTTTCGCGCGAATATCTGCGCGATTTTCTCCCCGCCGACGGCCCGCGCAAGTTCACCGGGCTCAAGTATCACCGCGTCACCGGGCACGCGGGTGAAAAGGAAATCTACAATCGCGGCTGGGCGATGGGCGCGGCGGATGCGCACGCCGGGCATTTCATGGACGCGCGGGTGGCGCAGCTCCGGCAGCTCCGGGAAAACATGAACGTGTCGCCCATCGTCGTGAGTCCATTCGACGCGGAACTTTTCGGCCACTGGTGGTTCGAGGGCCCGGAGTTTCTGAACCTTTTCATCCGCAAATCCGCCTACGATCAGGACGCCTTCACCATGACGACCCCGACCGCCTATCTCGCGGTCCATGACACGCAGCAGGTGGTCGCGCCGTCGCCCTCGAGCTGGGGGCACATGGGCTACTGGGAGGTGTGGCTCGACGACAGCAATTCGTGGATTTATCCCCACCTCCACATGGCCGCGAAACGCATGACCGAAACCGCCCGCCGCTGGCTGGCTGAGGCGCCCAATCCGCAGACCGCGCGCGCGCTCCGGCAGATGGCGCGCGAGCTTCTCCTCGCGCAGTCGAGCGACTGGGCGTTCCTGATGAAAACAGGCACGGCGCGCGACTACGCCACCAAGCGCACCAAGGATCACATCCTCCGTTTCACCCGGCTCTACGACCAGGTGCGCGCGCGCGACATTGATGAGGCCTTTCTCGTGAACACGGAATGGCGCGACAACATTTTCCCCAACCTCGACTGGCGGCACTATGCGTGAGCAAGCCAAGGATGAAGGCGGAAGGATGAAGGATGAACGGACGGCCCGCCGTGTCTGGCCGTTCGTCTGCGCGCTGCTTTTTTCATCCTTCATCCTTCATCCTTCATCCTTGGCTCAGGAGGACGAAGCGCCGCCGCCGAAAAAGAGCGGCGTCAGCATCACCTTCCTCCCGCCGCCCACCGCAGGCGTGCTCAGCCTCGGCATCTATGACAAAAAGGGAAAGCTGGTCCGCGTGCTGGCGCGCGAGGCCACGAAGAAGGATTTTTTCGTCGGGCTGAACGGCTTCATCACGCACTGGGATGGCAAGGATGACGCCGGCCAACTCGCGCCGGCCGGAACTTACGCGGCGCGCGGCTTCGCGGTCGGCGAACTGGACGTCGAGGGCATCGCCTATCACGGCAACGACTGGATGATCGCGGACGACTCGCCGCGCCTGCGCCGGGTGCTCGCGCTGGAGCTGCGGGCGAGCGGACGCCTGGCGGTTTGGGCGGAAGGTGCGGACGGCAAACGGCAGCTCGTGCGCGTGGATCAGGCCGGGGAGTTTGCGGGCGAAATCCCGCTCGATCCCGAGACCGCGAAGCTCGCGCTGGGCGACGGTGCGGCAGCAGAGAAAGCCGCGGAGCCGCCGCCGCGCGCGGTCATCGCCGAGGGCAAAGTCGCGGTCATCGAGAAAGGCGCGACGCGCCCGCTGGCGCTGCCCGACCTCGTGAAACCCCTCGACGCCAGCCTCGGCCGCGGCGACCGCGTGTGGGTCATCGACCAGACGGCGGAGCGCACCGAGGTGAAGGAGTTCACGCGCGGCGGCGAATTCCAGCGCCGCCTGGCCATTGATCCCGCCGAGCCCGCGCCCGTCCGCATCTTTGCCTCGCGCACCAGCGACCTCATTTTTCTCATCGAGGAAAAGCCCGGCCTCCAGCGCGTGCGCGGCCTCGCGCTCGAAGCCGCGACGCCCCAAGCCGCCGCCGGCGAACTCGCCGTCTCGACGTGGAAAACGGTGCTCGCGAAAACCATCGTCGCCAGCGACACCTTCGCCGCCGTCGCCGGCCAACTCGGTCGCCCGCAGCCTTTCAAGCCCGAGGAAAAAATCCGCGTCCGCCTCGTGCCGAACCCGCTCTTTCAGGAGGCCATGCAAGATCTCGATGTGCAGATCGGCTGCGCTGCCAAGGGCGCTTTTCTCCGCGCACCCGACGGCCTGCCCATCCGCACGCTGACCGAAACCCCGGCGCTGAAGTGGGCGGTGATGGGTCGCGAAGGCGGCAAGGCCATCACCGTTTTCCAAAGCGACGGCGCGGTGGTGGAGGAATTCAAAGTCCTCAAAATCGCCAACACCATGGCCTTCGACGCCGGCGACTACGAGTGGAGTGGAAAATGACGAATGACGAATGACGAAGGTGGAATGACGAAGGCGGCGCGCCGCGCGAATTCGTCATTCGCGCTTCGGCATTGATTCGTCATTCGGCATCCGGCATTCGTCATTTCTCCAATGACCCGCGACATCGTCTATTTCGACCTCGAAACCCAGCGCACCGCCAACGACGCCGGCGGCTGGGACAAAAAAGCCGCGATGGGCATGTCGCTCGGCGTGACTTACAGCACGCGGCTCGGCGAATACCGCATCTACCCGGAGAGCCGCGTGAAGGACCTCGTGGACCAGCTCATGCGCGCCGATCTCGTCGTCGGCTTCAACGTCATCAGCTTCGATTACGAAGTGCTCATGGGCTACACCGCCTTCGATCTACCGCACCTCTGCCCCACGCTCGACATGCTCGTGGAGATCGAAAAAAAACTCGGCCACCGGCTCGGGCTCGACGCCGTGGCCTCGGCCTCGCTCGGCGTCGGCAAGACCGGCGACGGGCTCGACGCCATCCGCTGGTGGCGCGAGGGCAAGCTGCTGGAGATCGCCGAATACTGCTGCTTCGACGTGAAATGTACGAAGCTCGTCCACGAGTTCGGCGCGACGAAAAAGCAGCTCTTCTACAACGACCGCTTCCAGCAGCGCCGCAGTGTGGCCGTGGACTGGTAGAGGAGCGGCGTGCTTCCAGCCGCCGACCGGAAGTTTCGCGCTGCGCGCAGTGGGTGAGTCGGCGGCTGGAAGCGCGCCGCTCCTTTACCCGCGACCCGCGCTGCCGTTAGCGTCCACCGCCGTGACGAAACCTGAACTCCGGCGCGAAATGCGCATCTGCCTGAAAGCCCTCGGCGACACCCGCGCGGAAAAATCCCGCGCCATCGTCGCCGCCATCGCCGCGCAGCCGTTCTACGCGCAGCTCCAGACTATCGGCACCACGGTCGAGCGTCGGGCGACTCGGCCATGCGACGTCATCGCCCTCTTCGACCCGTTGCCGAGCGAGCCGAACATCGAACTGCTGTGGGAGTGGGGGCTCCGGGAATTTTGCTACCCGCGCATCACTGGCGAGAGCCTTGAGTTCGTCGCCGTATCCATGCTGGAAGATCTCGCGCCTTCCGCCTGGAACCCAAATATCCGCGAACCGCAAATCCGGGACGAGACCATCGTCGCGCCGTCCGCAATGGATCTCATCCTCGTCCCCGGCCTCGCCTTCACCCGCGACGGCTGCCGCCTCGGTCGTGGCGGCGGCTTCTACGATCGCCTCCTCGCCGCGCGCGCTCCGCACACCCTCGCTCTCGGCATCTGCTTCGACCTGCAAATCGTCGCCGCCCTTCCCACCGAGGCGCACGACCAACGCGTCGATGCCGTCATCACGGAGAGCGGCCTCCTCCCGCGTTAGCGTTTCCCTCGGCGTAGGATGGCCACACCCTTTTCAATTCATCGGCGCCCGCATCCCAAACGCCGGGATGCGCGTGAACACCACAGTCCCATCCTCCGTGACGCCGAAAAACGCGCCCTCCGCCCTGCTCGCCGCGCCGATCGTGTGATAGCTGTTGTAGGAAAAATGTTCTCCCGGCTCCAGTTGCGGAAATTTCCCCACCACCCCGTCGCCCTCCACCACCACAGCTTGCCCGTCCTCATCCGTCACCACCCACTTGCGGCCCCGGATCGTCACCGTCACGTCCGAGTCATTGTGGATCGTCACGAAATACGCGAACGGATGCGGGCGCTCCGGCGGCGCGTCCAGATGGGGCATGTGCTCCACCCGATCAATGGTGACGTGCAGCCCTGCGAGTTCGGTGAAAGCGGACATTTGGATTTGCCGCGACTCATACTTCCTAAATCCTAAATCCCAAATCCCAAATCCATGCTCCCCGTCGTTCTTTCCATCGCCGGTTCCGACAACAGCGCCGGGGCCGGCGCGCAGGCCGATCTCAAAACCCTGGGCGCGCTCGGCACCTACGGCGTTACCGCCATCACCTGCGTCGTCGCCGAGGTGCCCGGCAAAGTCAGCGCCATCCAGCCCATCGAGCCGCCCATCGTCGCCGAGCAGATCCGCCTGCTCTTCGACGCCTTTCCCATCGCCGCCGTGAAAACCGGCCTGCTCCACTCCCGCGCCATCATCGCCGCCGTCTGCGACATGCTGGATTCGTCCTTCGCCACATCTCCTTCCCCCGTGCCGCTCGTCGTCGATCCCGTGATGATCGCCAGCAGCGGCGACCCGCTCCTCCAGCCCGACGCCATCGCCCTCTACCGCGAACGCCTTTTTCCCCTCGCCACCCTCATCACCCCGAACCTCGACGAAACCGCCGCCCTCCTTGGCCGCCCCATCGCCAGCCTCGCCGAGTTGCGCCAGGCGGGCCAAGAACTCACCGCGCGTTTCGGCACCGCGTTCCTTTTGAAAGGCGGCCACCTCCGCGGCCCCACCGCCACCGACCTGCTTTTCACCGGCGACGCCGTCCACGAATTCAGTGCGCCCTTTGTCCCCGGCGTCTCGACCCACGGCACCGGCTGCACCTACTCCGCCGCCATCGCCGCCGGCCTCGCGAAAGGACGCGCGCTCCCTGCCGCCGTCGCCGAGGCCAAGCGCTTCGTCACCGCCGCCGTCACCCACTTTCTCCGCTGGGAAAAAAATGGCCGCACCACCGACGCCCTCCACCACTTCGCCCCAGGCTCCGGAGACCCTGGCTAGCAGCTCGTGGTCATAATGGCCGCGGAGGGTCTTCCGATGCCGTGCTGCAGTAGGAAATATAGTTAGCTCGTGTGCTTGGTAAGCCTTATCACTTAAACAACTGCCCCACGATGAACACCATCTCTCCAGCATTTTTACCCTCTGTTGCTGACGGACGGCCCAAAAAAATGGCTGTCGCCGCAGTGGGCCCCGGCCTGGCCCAGCGCGGATTCAGCCTCGTGGAAATAGCCCTTGCCCTTGGTATCGTCGCCTTCGCGTTTGTCGGCCTTTTCGCCCTCCTGCCGGTCGGCATGGGGATTTTTCGGGAAGCCATGGAAACCTCGGTCAGCACGCAGATCGCCCAGCGCATCGTCAGCGACCTCACGGAGACCGAGTTCGACCAACTCCTGGCCAATCCGATCAGCGGGAGCTATTACACCCTGCCGCTGCGTTATTTTGATGATCAAGGGACCGAGGTGAAAGTAACTAATCCTGCCGGACCCACGGACTTGGAGCGGACCAGTATCCTTTACACCGTGCATGTGCGCGGCTCGCTGCCGGGTAAAGCCAACCCGACAACCCATCAAGGCGACTACCCGACATCCTTGCCCGCGAAGAGCCACAGACGCTTTAACCCCCGGGACACATCCTTTCTCACCATCCAGATCGCCAGCAATCCCGCCGGGAAGAAACTGGAGACCGATCCCTCCACCAGTCTGATCGACCCGGCGCAAGCCCGCGCCACCCGGATTCGCCTCCACACCTGCTCCGTCGTCCTCACCCGCAATGGCTATGCGAAAAAGCCCTGAGCAATGATTCGTGCCCATTCACCGCGGGGCCGGGTTGCCGGGTTCACCCTTGTGGAGGTCATGGTTTCGACGGCGATCATCATGCTTCTCCTAGTTATTCTCGTTGCCATGACCAATCAGACCAGCGTCAGCCTCCGCTACACCCGGGGTAAGGTCGAGCAGTTCCGGGAAGCCCGCGCGGCTTTTGAGACGATCACCAGCAAGGTCAGCCAGGCCACGCTCAACACCTATTGGGACTACGGTTATGACAGCGCCGGCCTGCCTTCGCGCTATGAGCGGCGCTCCGAGCTGCGCTTCATCTCGGGCCAGCCAAAAGACGTGCTCGGCGCGAGCACTACCCGGCTAAGCCATGCCGTCTTCTTCCACGCTCCGTTGGGGCTCGTCGATGGCACCAATCCGCAGTATCGCGGACTGGAAGGGCTGCTGAACATTTGGGGCTATTACGTCGAGTTGAACAGCGACAGGAATTTTCGTCCCCCTTTCATTAACACCATGGCGGACAAGCCGCCGGAACGCTTCCGCTTCCGCCTCATGGAGTTCATGCTGCCGTCGGAAAAACTCAGCACCTATGGCTTTACCACCGGCATCAGCGGAGGTATTCCCGCCGCCGCAAGCTATCAGGGCAAGGACTGGTTTCGCAACGCCGTGGCCAGTTCGCCCACAGCCAGTCGCCCGGTCGCGGAAAACATCGTCGCCCTGATCATCACCCCGCGCCTTTCCAAGCGCGACGAGCAGGAGATCAAAGGAAGCTCCGGGGCGCCGGATCCTTCGCCTCTGGCACCGCGTTACACCTATGATTCATCGCTCGCCTTGAATGACGGCCAGACCGGCAGCGACCCACGCACCAATCCCAAAAACCAGCTTCCGCCAATCCTTCAGATCACGATGATCGCCATTGATGAATCCTCCGCCGCGCGCTTGAACCTGACCGCTGCCTCGGGCGATACTTTCAAGCTCAGCAACAAATTCAACGACACCTCCAAATACACCAAAGACCTCGTGGTCAGTCCCACCGGTGCCGCCGATGCTTCTTTGGAAAACGCGCTCATCGGCAGGCGCGCCAGCTATCGCATCTTCACCACGAACGTGCCGATCCGTGCCGCCAAATGGAGCAGCGCCCAGGTCAACTAATCAACCACCTCCAGCCATGTTGCACTCCTCTCCCTCCCATTCGCAACGCGCCGTCGCCCTCGTTCTCGTCCTCGCGTTTCTCGTGCTGCTCTCCACACTCCTCATCGCCTTCTTGTCCAGCGTGGGCACCGACCTGCAAGGATCGAGGACTTACGCCAGCGGCGTGACCGCGAAGCAACTTGCCGAAACCACCACCAACATCGTGATGGGGCAGATCAGCGATGCCACCAAAAGCTACCTCGTGCCCGGCGACACCAGCAGCCCACGGATGACTTGGGCCTCGCAACCTGGCATGATTCACACCTACGACGATACCGGCAAACCGGGGCGCTCCTTCAAGCTCTACTCCTCCTACGATATGGTCGAAGACGAGGGGAGCGACTATTTGCCAGCCAAGCAGGTGGATAGCGAAGTGCCGAAAACATGGGTCACCTCCCCGGCTTTGTTTACCGATCTCAACGCGCCTGTGCTCGTTCCGGAAACCGGGGGAAGAGTCTCCGTGGACGGCAAGCCTTATACCCCCAACTATCCCATTCTTGACCCGTTGGGTCTGGAGAACCTGAGCAGTGGGACAGGAATCGAAGGTTTCAGCATCGACAAAGCACCGGGATTTGGCAGCGCCAGATGGACCCCGAGCGAGACCTACAACCCCACCTTTTCCACCAATCCAAGCAACACCGGCAACCCTGCACCCATGCCGGTACGCTGGCTTTACGTGCTGCGCGACGGCACCATCACCGCGCCCGATCCGACCGGCACCACCACCGCCTCCTGGAGCAGCGCGCCCGACCATCTCAAACCGACGAAAGACAACCCGATTGTCGGGCGGGTCGCGTTTTGGGCGGACGACGATACCTGCAAGCTGAACATCAATACGGCCTCGGAAGGAACCTTTTGGGATCGAGGTTGGACCAATGGCAGCAATGGATCGTCGCCTTTTGGAGAAGTTCAATTGAACCGGCGCATCCCGGTCAAAGGCGAATACCAGCGTTACCCTGGACACCCCGCTACCGTCTGCCTTAGTCCCGTGCTCGGCGGTTTGCTACCCGGATACGCTATTCCGGCCACCGATGACACGGGCACTCCGGACTACTCGATCTACCAGAGATATTACGAACTCCTGCCCCGCGTCCGGGAGGGCGGAACTCGGGCTGGGACCATAGATACCTTTGGTAGTGGCATGGCCATTGATCCCGACCAGAACCGTCTTTTCTCCTCGGTGGACGAACTCCTCTTCACCTCACCAGAAGGTCCCAATCCCGCGGATCCCGTTGGCTCCGGCATCCGCACACCTTCCCCCGAGATCACCAAGTCCGCGCTGGAGCGGGCCAAGTTCTTCCTCACTGCCTACAACCGCGCACCCGAAGTCAACGCCTTTGGCCGTCCGCGCATCTCGTTGTGGCAGCTTCAGCTCGAAAATGATCCGAACAACGGTGCCAATGGGGTCGGCCCCGCCAGGCCGCGCAACGCCAAGGATGAACTCCTGGCCTTCTGCTCTACCGTCAATGCCACCAACAAAAACAAATACTACTTCCAACGGCACACCTACTATCTGCGCGACCCCATCAATGTCCGCACCGCCCATCGCGACATCCCGTTCATGCAGCTTCCCGCCTACGGCTACGTTCCCCCGAGCAGCCAGCATCCCAGCCTCGACTGGACGGGCAGTGGCATGGAGCGCAACCGTGAGCTTTACCAATACCTCCAGAGCCTGACCTCGACCAACATTCCCGGCTGGGGCACAAAGATCACCGATAAGTATTCGGCGCCCGTCCGCGACCAGATACTGACCGAAATGATCGATCTCATCCGCGGCGGTACCAACAGCTACGCTATGGACCCCGCCCTGCCGCCGCGTTACGAATACGCCCCGGCCCGCGGTCTCGCCGACGCGGCCAGCGGCGAAACCATGATTGTTCCGCTCGTTCCGCCGGATAACACACCCAGCGGAGTGGGGGTCGGCACCAAAGGGTTGAGCCGCTTCCCCACGATCACCGAAGCCGCGCTGATCTTTTATTCCACCGACGCCGCGAACTCCAAGATGCGCGTCGTCCTCATGCTCCTCCCCTACAGTCCCACCGCCGGTTCATGGACTTGGAGCCCGCTCGTCCGTTACAAGCTTATCGGCGGGCAGAATCTCGGCATCAACGGCAAGAAGAACCTCTTTCGCAACAACTTGGTCAACCTCATCACGTCACGCTGCGGCTATGGCAGCGGAGGCGAGCACAACACTGCCTACACCGGCACCTATGCCAGCTTTCGCCTTTGGAACGGCTCGGGCAGTGACCTGAACAAGAATGTTCCCCAGAGCGGCTTCACCACCTGGGATGAGGAAAGGGACTACCCTTTTGTCAGCGATGACATCCCGATTGATCCGGCCAAGGGTAAGTTCACCTTCGAGGGGGGCGAAATCACCATCGAGACCCATGCGGGTTATGCCCAGGCTGCCACGGCCGAGACCCTCGTCCAGACGGTCAAACTCAAGTTCCCTCCAGCCACCTGGCCCAATCCCGTCGGGGGCGCCCAGGACTTCAACGGGCGGATCAACGGCTTCAATCTGATCAACGCCAACAACGACACCGTCCGCAGCCTGCAAGTCGATCCCAGCGGTCCGGCCAAAGGTGATTTGCGCTTGGTGGCCGCGCTCAAGACCGTCCCTGCTGATTACTTTGCTGGCTACGCTGGTGGCGACGATGGGCCGGGCTACAATGACTCCGGCGCGCGCGTGGTCCACAGCCTGCGCAATGGCAATGGCGGAACGCCTGCCGGGGGAAGGTTTCACGCGGACCTCGTGGACGGAACCAATGGCAGCCCCGGTGTGAGCCCCGGCAACCCGATCGCCGCCCGCGGAATGAAAGGTGCGAAAATGCTCAGCGGCATCCTCGGCGATTACGACAACGGCCCGGCCGGCCATCAGGACGGAGCTTACATCAACAAGCCCGACGACTATTACGGTTCGTCCGACAGTCGTTCGACCTCCCACATCGTCACGCCCAACCGTCAGGTCTGTTCACCGGTGATGTTCGGTTCCCTGCCCGTCGGCGAGCCCTGGCGGACGTTGCTCTTTTGCCCCAACCCTGCCGGTGGAAGGTCCCACCCTGGCTTCGCCAAACTCCGCGACCATGTCTTCCTCGATTTCTGGACCATGCCGGTTGTCGAGCCTTACGCCATTAGCGAGCCCTTTTCCACCGCCGGCAAAGTGAACCTCAACTATCAGATCGCACCCTTTACCTACATCACCCGCTCGACTGCCCTACGCGGCGTGCTCAAATCCACGCGGGTCGCGGCTTACCCCAACTCTGACTCCAACTACAAGAATTCCGGAACGATTTTCCGCAAGCCTATTGACCGCAACGAAACCCTCAAGGCCTTCGAGGAACGCTTCAGCCTCGCCTCCAGCGGTCCGTATAACGGCGACAAGGGTCTATTCCGCGCCGCCTCGGAAATCTGCGACATGTATCTCGTGCCGCAAGGAGTGACCCTCACCGCCATGAGGGCTGGCTGGTGGAACGGCTACGCCTTCACCGGCGACAACGCGCGCGAGTTTCCTTACAGCCATATCTACGAGCGCGTCACCACCAAGTCGAACACCTACAGCGTTCACATGCGCGTGCAGGTGCTCCGCAAGCGCCCCTCGACCGATCCCACGAGCTGGGTCGAAGGCCAGGACCAGGTGGCCGGCGAATACCGCGGTTCTTCCACCGTCGAGCGCTACATCGACCCCGGTGACACCAGCCTGAAGGACTTTGCCAAGGACCCGAAGCTCTCGATGGACGACTATTACAAGTTCCGCGTGGTCAGCACGAAGAAGTTTGCGCCGTGAAGCCGGGCTGAACGGCGAACACGCTGCCGGTTTCGACGTGCGCGGCGGTGCGACCTGGGAGAGGCGATTTCCACATCGCCCACGACGCCGGGAGCGCCGCCCGGACCCGGCGATTAGGAAATCGCCGCTCCCTGCAGTAGTCAGCCGCACGGTATGTGCCGTCCGGCTTTCGACGAGGAATGGATTCGGTGCCTCCGTAAGGAAACGCCGACTGACTTACGCCTGCCGGCGGCGGCGGTGCAGCAGGCCGAGCGCGCCGACGAGCAGCAGGCCGAGTGTGCCGGGTTCGGGCACCACGGCGGCGCTGCCGAAACTCGCACCCTTGCCACCGCTTCCACCGAAGGAACCACTGGCTGCCCCGCTGGTAAAGACCACGGTCGCGCCGGCTCCGATGGTCAGCGAACCGAGCGTCTGGCTCACCGTGCCAAAGCGCAGCTTGGTCGCCACGCCGCCGGCCGTATCCGCCACCGTCACCGCCGCAGTGCCGGTGCCGAGGACGCCGTTCACGTTGAGCGTGCCATCGTTGACCGCGAGGGCGTTGTAGCTCTGCGTCCCGTCCAAGTTCTGCACGCCGAGGCCGGTCTTGGTAACCGCCAGGTTGGACCCGCCGTTGTCGGCAATGGTCCCGGAATAGACGTTCGTGACGCCGGTTCCCGGATTCAGCGTGAGCGAGGTCATGCTGGCGTAGCCCGTCGTGATTACCGACGTCAGGTTGGTGCTCCCCTTGAGTCCACCGATGGTGGGGGTCGTGACGTTCAGGGTCACCGCACCGACGCCGGAAGTGTCGAGGGCGCTGTTTTGCAGCGCCAAGTTGTTGCTCAGCGCCAGCACCCCGGCGTTGACCTTGGTGTCACCCCGGAAGGTGTTCGCCGCGCTGAGCGTCAGCGTGCCCAGACCATTCTTGGTCAGGCCGCCGGAGACATTCGCCGCCGTCGTAAGGGTGGGAAGGGTGGCCGCAGTCGTGGGAGACCCATTGGAGATGCTGACCGCGGGCGCAGCGGCATAGCCGACGCCGGGGTTGGTGATTGTGATTGAGACGATCTTCAAGGTTCCGTTACCCGAGCCATCGTCCGCCATGTTCGCCACCGCCGTGGCTCCCTGCCCTTTTACCGTCATGGCTCCGGTAGCGCCGCTGGACGTAGCCGGTATGTCCATGGTGACCGTATTCAGGGTCGCATCCACGGAAAGCACACGTGCCCCGGTGGGAATGTTGCTCCCATAGATGCGTGCGCCAGCCAGGATGTTGGCCGTTGAACCCAGGCCCGTGATGACGGGGCTGCCACTGGCTGCTGTGCCGGAGCTTACCGCCAGGCCTGCGTCTGTGAGCAAGATCTCCGGTGTTGCTTTGTAGCCCGCGCCCTCGGTGGTCGCGACGATGGTGAGACCTCCGCCGCCGGTCGTATAGGCACCATTGCTTTGCGGGGCAATCAGCGGCACCTGGAGGCCCATGTTGAATCCGTTGGTGTCGATAATAGCACCTTCGGAATAGACCGTCAGGCGGGTGGCACCGCGGGCGGTGCCGGCACCGGTGAGAGTGGTGCGAACGAAATTCGCTTCATTTCCCGAGGGTTTCAAAGTCCCGCCGTGGAAATTGAAGTAGGCATTGTTGCTATCAACAAACGACGTTCCGTCGCCGTTCAGAATCGAACCGACTGTCATGGTTCCGCCGCCAAGGTTGTAGATGGCATACAATTGTTCCCGGTTCATGCGGTATTGCATGTTCAAGCCGGCCGTAGGGACGCTATTAAATGCCGTATTGCCCCCTGTGTTATAGGGGAGACTCACGGTGCCGCCGATCTGGTTGATGACGTTGGTGCTTCCAGCACCGACGCCAACCCATAGGATGCCTTCCCCAGGCATGCTGAAGCTCGTGGTCGCGCCCCGAATGGTGACGAAGTTATTTTTACCAGCATTGTCAATGGAGCCGCCGTCCCCCATCCGCAACCATGAGTCAGTCAGGGTCACCGTGGCACCACTATCGATCGTCAAATTGCCGCTGCCCGCATTCAAGCCCAATTGATTGTTACCGAAAATCGTGGTGAGAGATCCGCCGTGCATATCATAGGACGACTTCGAGTTGAAGCCGACATTCAGGTCTCCACCATCACTGTTGCCGTCAATGGTGATATTCGAATTGGTCGCCACAACATTAACGTCGGTGCCGGAGGCACCGACAATAAACCTGGTAAGGTATGCCGTGGAGTTGTTCAGGTTGAGCGATCCTGCTTTGACCGTAAGGCGCCGAAGCGTCGAAGAGGTATCCGCGGCACTATAAACATTCCCGTTGAGGTTCAATACGCCCGATCCGACCTTTTCCAGGGTATCGCCCCCGCCCGACCTGAGGATGTTTGTGGCGATGGTCAGCGTTCCGCCGCCGGCCACATCCACGCTGCTGCTGGTGTTGCGGATCGTCAGCGCCGTGCCCGCGGCAATGGTCGCAGTGCCCGAGGCGGCGGGAGCCGCGATGTTACTGAAGCTCACGCTGGCGGCCGGGGTGTTGCTCAGCGTCAGCGAACTGCCGGATTGCATGGTCAAGCTGCCGAGGGTGACCGTGGGTGCCGCGCCGAAGTCCAGAGTGCTGGCTCCGGTCACGTCCACCGCCGTCGAGGACTGGCTGATGGCAAACAACGTGGAGGTGCCCGCAAAGACGGCGGCGGCCTGAGAGCTGCGGTTGTTGGTAGCGATCAAATCAATTCCCTGGATGGTCAGGCTGTCGGAAGTGACATCCTGAACCAGCGCGCCGGCGGCGGACATCGTGCCGGTCCCGGGCCGGTTACTGAACCAGAAAGCGCCGTTGCCACCACCGGTGCCACTGGTATCGAGCGAGGCGTAGGTGCCGCTCGTGACGGAGTAGCCCAAGCTGGTTGACCCGCCTGTCACATTCTTGCGCTCAGCAAAGGCACCCACCACCCACGCATGCGGGGTGAGATTGTTCAGCGTGGTGTTAACGGTTGTGCCGGCCGCCTCGATGGCCGTGGCACCCGTCCAGCCCGCGATGAGTTCCGGTTGCTTGGTGGTGTCCACACCGCCCAGCGTGAAGGCATTGATCACCGCATCGATGTTTGCGCCGCTCTGGAAAGTCGTCGCCAGGGTGTTGCTCCCGGCAGCGGGGTTGTAAAGGTAATAGACGGCGGAGTTGACATAGGCGTTAATGAGGCCATAAGCGCCTTTGGCCAAAGTCAAGGGCACTCCATTGTAAGTGAGGATGGGTGCATTGGCGTCACTCTGCGCGGTGGGCGAGTGTCTCCAGCTAACTTCCACGACCAGCGTGTTGGCCCCGCCGCTCACGGTGAAGGCATTGCTCGGGGCACTGGCCGTGCCGGTGTCCCATTGCGTCGTGTTATCGACCAGCGAAATGCTATTCGCGTAAGTCGCGTTGACAATCTTCGTGGTGCCACCCTGGACCATGAGTTTGTCGATGGCACTGACGACATTGCTGCCGCCAACCTTGAAGGGGCTGGTCCCGGCCGTAATGGTGATGTTCCCCTTGAAGAGCTTGCTGCTCACGGCCAGCTCGTTGCCTGCGGTCGCGGAGAGGGTGCCGCTGGTGAGGTTCACCACCCCGGCCGAGGATCCCACGCCGAGGGTCACACTGCCGCCGGCCATGTCCAGCGTGCCGGCGGAAAGCGGTGCCGCTGTGGCCGTCAAGGTGCCGAGTTGATTCACCGTCACCGGGCCGGTGGCCGTCAGGGGTCCGCCACTTTGGAGGGTCAGCGAGTTGACGTTGGCCGCGTCACCGATGGTTAAAGAAGCCACTGTGGTCGCGCTGGTCGGGCCGGTGACGGCGGCCGCCACGCCGGGGGCGATGGTCGCGATGGTCGAGAAAATGGGGGCGATATTTGAAGGACCGCTCACGGTGAGTTGCACCTTCTTGTTTGGGTCGTCGTAGGAAACGACACCGCTGAACCCTTGCTGGGTCCAGTTGGCCGGAGTCACCCATGTGCCGTTGCCGCCGATCCAGTCCGAGACTTGGCTGCCCCCGGAATTGAGCTGCGACGAGTCCACCGTCCAGGCGGTGCCGCTGCCGGTGATGCTGCCGCCGTAGGTGATGATGTCTTTGACCCCCACGGTGGGCGCGGTGTTGTCGCTGGTCAGCCGCAGCGTGGGCGTGCCGCCGACGGTTAGATTGCCAATGACCGCCGTGCTGCCCGTGCCGCTGGCCCCGCTGCCGATTTGGTAGGCGCTGGTGCCGCTAAAGGTAAGGTTCTGGCTCAGGTTCAGGGCGGTCACGAGGCTGGTGACGGCGAGCGCGCCGCCGCTGTTCACGACCACCGAAGAGTTCGCTACGGTGCCGCTCATGTTCAAGGTGCCGCCGTTGATCGTCGTGGCGCCGTCATAGGTCGGCGCGGCGGTGAGGGTAAGCGTGCCCGTGCCGGTCTTGGTCAGGCTGCCGCCCGTGCCGCTGAGGGTGCCGGAGTAAGTGGTCGTGGAGTTATTGCCGCCCACGGTCAGAGCCATGGGATTGGGCAGGGCCAGCGACTGTGTGCCGCTGAGGCCGCCCAGCGTGGCGGCGGTGAGGGCGCCGAAGCTCAGCGTGCCGGCGCTGTAAACCACGGTGCTGTTTTGCAGGGCCAAAGCGTTGCCGAGGGCGATGGTGGTGCCGGTGCCGATGGTGGTGGTCCCTTTGAAGGTGTTGGCATTGGTCAGGGTCAGGGTGCCGGAGTCGTTCGTGATCAGGCTGCCGCCGACGCCTTCGTCCGAGATGACCCCGGTCAGGGTCGCGCTATTTCCACTAATCATCCGCACCACGAGGCGGGCACCGCTGGCGATGACCACGTTATTCGCCACGCCGGTCAGGTTGGCATTGATTCTCAAGGCTCCGGCCGAGGTGGACGAGGAAAGGAGTTCCGAGCGCAGGATGCCCGTGCCTAGGGAGGCGTTGTCGTTGATGCTGACATTGGGGATATCCCCAACCGAGCCGACGGTACCAAGGGTCACGCCCCCGGTGAAGGTCTTGGCCCCATAGAGCGACAGGCCCTGATCCCGGCCACTACCGACGACCGTAAAACCGCCGGCACCGGAGACATCGTAATCGCGGATCCAGATATCGGTAGCCCCGCCGAAGGCGACATTCATCGTTACCTTGCCGCCGCTCAGAATGAGCGCGTTTTGCAATGGGCCGTGAGTTGCATCGTCCTGAAGGTTGCCTTCGAAATCCTGGTTCGTCCACGTCACCCCGCCAGCCA
>Ga0163144_10007308_pt1 | contig 24237 bp, 23 predicted proteins | sample OliLak19BULKMAT1_FD_123175 | JGI IMG/M metagenome (GOLD analysis project Ga0163144, IMG submission 123175) | Freshwater microbial mat bacterial communities from Lake Vanda, McMurdo Dry Valleys, Antarctica - Oligotrophic Lake LV.19.BULKMAT1 | ecosystem: Environmental > Aquatic > Freshwater >...
CAACTGTTGCTTTTTCTGTGAGTCTTGGACCATGCAAGACGAGAGTTTGAACTGTCTTTTCTTTGTTTGTTTTTTTTGTAGCCATAACTATTTTTTAACTCCTCTAGCTTCAATAACAGCCAAAGATTCCTTTGGTCCGAAAACTACGAGATACTTATGATTTAATATATCAACCGGATTTAAATCTTTTGCAAGACCAAGTGCAAGTGACGGAATATTTCTGAAACTTTTTTGAGTTGTAAGATTTCGCTCTGGTAGAACAACGAAGGCACTTTCTTTTTTACCAGCGAGTCTTTCAAAACCTTTTATTTTTGAAAGTGCTGAAACAATTGTTTGCGCCTTTTCTGTTTTTGGAACATCAAATGATACGCCTTCAACAAAAAGTATTTCACCATCACGAAACTTTTTTGAAAGTACTGTGTAAAGAGCCTTCACACGCATCTTACTGTTGATTTTTTGCTTGTAGTTTTTCTCACTTCGAGGACCGTGTGCAATACCACCACCGATCCATATTGGAGAACGAATAGATCCATGACGTGCTCGTCCAGTCCCTTTTTGTTTCCATGGCTTTCTTCCACCACCGGCAACCTCTGCACGATTTTTTGTATTTGCTGTACCTGCTCTTTTGTTTGCAAGCATAGCATTTACTACCTGGTGAACGAGATCACTACTCCATCTTAGACCAAAGACATCTTCAGATAAGACAATGTCTCCTGATTCTTTTCCAGAATTACTATAAATTTTTCCTGAGATTTTTGTTTCCATAAATAAACTTATCCTAAAATAGTAAGTAATGTTCCTCGTCGACCAGGGAGCGCCCCTTTTATCATCATTCTATTTGTCTCAGGTTCTATAGAAATAACACGAAGTCCTTTTATAGAAACCGTATCACCTCCCATTCGCCCTGCCATTCGCATTCCTTTTGGAACACGGTTTCTAAGACCTCCACCTATAGATCCTGGTTCACGCTCAGAGTGTTTTTGACCGTGAGATCTTGGACCACCTTTGAAACCATGTCTTTTGATAACACTTTGAAAACCTTTTCCTTTCGTAGTACCAGATACGGTGACCATATCACCTGGCGCAAAAGAAGATATATCAATAACATCTCCGATTGCTACCTGTGGAAGTTCACCATTTTTAAATCTAAGTTCCCTAAAATGAACAAAAGACTTTTCAAGATTCTTTGTATGCCCAATTTGAGGTTTCTTACTCACCTTTTCTCTTTTTACTCCAAAGCCAAACTGGATAGCATTGTATCCATCCGTTTCAGTTTTTTTGATTTGAGTTATGTACACCGGTCCTCCTTCTATGATGGTTACCGGATGCACCTTGCCAGCTTCATCAAAGAATTCTGACATTTCTATTTTTGTGCCTAGTATATATTTCATATTCGTTTCGGGAATTTACTGTAGCGGACTTGTATGCGGGACACAAATGTCACCACAATTGTCGGCTAGAGCATTTTCACATCAACATCGACTCCGGACGGGAGCGAGAGGTTGGTTAATGATTCAATCGTTTTTTGATTAGGATTTAATATGTCAATCACGCGCTTATGTACACGTATCTCAAACTGTTCTCGAGTATTTTTATAAATAAACGGAGAACGGTTGACTGTGTACTTTTTAATCTCAGTTGGCATAGGAGTTGGTCCGTGCACGAGAGCCTCGTAACGTCTCGCCGTGTCAAGAATCTGCTTCACTGATGCGTCCAAGATTTTATTCTCATAGGCGCGCACTCGAATGCGAAGCTTTACAGCTCCATCATCTTTTGTCTTTTTAGTTTTTGCGCGGGTTGTTGCCATAGAGTTTTATAGATTTTATTAGGCAGTGATTTTTGTAACCACTCCAGCACCGACTGTTTTACCACCTTCACGGATAGCAAAACGCTGTTTTTCTTCAAGAGCAACTGGAGTAACAAGCTTTACCTTGAAAGTAACAGTATCTCCCGGCATAACCATTTCTTTTCCTTCAGCAAGTGTTACTTCACCAGTAACATCTGTTGTACGAATATAAAACTGTGGCTTATATCCAGAGAAAAACGGAGTATGCCTTCCACCCTCTTCCTTTTTCAAGATGTAAACTTCAGATTCAAACTCTGTATGAGGAGTAACTGTACCTGGTTTTGCAAGAACTTGACCTCGAGTAATGTCTTCTTTTTTAAGACCTCTAACAAGAACACCTGCATTGTCTCCAGCCATACCTTCTTTAAGATTTTTATTGAACATTTCAATACCAGTAACTATTGTTTTCTGGTTGTCTCTCATACCAACAATTTCGATTTCCTCACCTACCTTTACAATACCTCTTTCGATACGGCCGGTTACAACTGTACCACGACCTTCGATTGAGAAAATATCTTCAACTGGCATAAGAAAGGGTTTGTCAGTTTCTCTAACAGGAACGGGGATATAAGAATCGAGAGCATTTGTAAGTTCAAGAACCTTTTGTGCCCATGGATCATCCACTGATGTTGCTTCAAGAGCCTTGAGAGCTGAACCTTTAATAACAGGACAATCCTTGTCGAAACCTTGTTTTTCAAGGATTTCTCGGATTTCTTCTTCTACTAGATCAATCATTTCCTTATCATCAACCATGTCACACTTGTTTAAAAACACAACGATTTTTGGCACACCAACTTGTTTTGCAAGAAGAATATGTTCACGTGTTTGAGGCATCGCACCATCAGTCGCAGCAACCACGATAATAGCACCGTCCATTTGAGCTGCACCAGTAATCATGTTTTTGATGTAGTCAGCGTGTCCAGGTGCATCGATGTGAGCATAGTGACGAACATCTGTTGAGTACTCGTTGTGAGAAATGTTAATAGTAATACCACGCGCCTTTTCTTCAGGAGCGTTATCAATATCACCAACACCCTTCATTTTTACTTGCTTACCCGCAAGGTTAAGTACGTGTAGAATAGCTGCTGTAAGAGTAGTCTTACCGTGGTCAACGTGACCAATAGTACCTACGTTTACGTGTGGTTTGTCTCGATTAAATTCTTCTGCCATATGTATATAAGCCCGAGGGCTTCAAATTATTTTTTAATAAAAAGGAGTAAACTCCTGTTTTTTGTCTTTTTTCATGTTTTATTAAATGTGGGCCTTTATACGCACATACTAATAAAAGCTTGAAATAATAAGAACAATATACAAAAAATGCTTGAGATACGAGAGAAAAACTCCCAAAAATTTATCGCATACTGAAACAAAAAACCGCAACAATTGCGTGTAGGGTTATCTTACTCAAAAAGATAGCATTTGTCAAATTATCCCCACACCAACTTTGACTTAAACAAGAAGGTTATTTACTAGATGTTGATTTATAATATAAAATTTCTCAAAGTTAGTGTTGGGATAAAAAAACTCCACGCCGACACCTTAGTGCAGAGTGGAGCTATCTTGGGACATGGTAACCCAAGAAAATTATTCCTGAGACCAATCCACATTTGGAATTGGCCTGTACAAATCATAAATAAGTTCTCCCTTTGAAAAGAGAGAAACCTTAAGGAGTGGGAATTCTGGTAGATCCTCAAGAATAATAATAAATGGCTCTGAATTATATTCAGAACTAGTTACAACCATCTCCACACTAGAGGAGGTGGTGATTCTGGAATAATTACCAATTACTTGGTATTTAACCAGAATAGTGTCAGTCTTCATTACATGATTAAAGTTTATTAATGCTGGTATATATACTTGTAAACTATCTGTAGAAAATGTCATTCTCTCTACAGAAATTACAAGAGGCTCAGGATTTACCTGAGATTTTACTGATACTCCAATTAGAAGCATCAATGATAATATTACTATATTTTTCATATTAACTTTTTAATGTGATTGACTCTCAATTATAAATCAAAAAAAGCATTTGTCAATGCTTTTTTTGATTCTAACTTATTTAGAAAATATCTATCTAACCGTTGAGTTTTGAGTGGTGTCACCACTTGAACCCTTTATTATATCACCGTCATCATTACTGAAAATCCCACCACCAGAGCCTTCGATCCATATTCCTGCACTAGTACATCCACCAGCCTGACATTGAGCAATACCGGACTCTCCGATACTGGTATACTGAGCACAGTTTGATTCTATATTATCCCATTGAGATGAAGTAACATGATATGTACTACCTCCTCCATTATTACCACAAGTTACAGTACAAGCTTCATTGTTTTGATTATAAGATGCACTACAGTTACCTGCTCTTAAGTCCACATCAGAAGATCCGATACATTTATCAATCACACAAGAAAGTTTACTTTCAAGATCTCCACTACACCCAGCAAGTGGATCTCCTGAAAAATTAAAAGCCTGTTTTCCACCACCACATGAGACGAGTTCACATCCAGTAATTGCCCCAGATGGATCTTTTACAAAAGATGAGATGTTTGAAAAACCATTGCGACAAAAATTTGGACTAATCGATCCCTCTCCAAGTAGAATGCTCGATTGATCGCTATTTTGTATCGGAGAAGATACATTGTTCATTTTTATTGCACCGATAATACCAAGTGCAACAATCGCGAGAATAATAATTTTTGTAAGTTTAGACATAAAATATTTTTATCTTTAATAATAACGACTTTAATATTATAGCACTAAAAAGAAAAATCTTCTGCTAGGTAACCTTTCTTCACACGAACAGCACTACTTGTAATAACTCGAGAGTAAAGACCATCTTCATTTCTTTTATCAATAGAGATCGTATAGTCACCATTTGGCAGGAAGCAAACATAACGACCAAATTCATCAGCAACCTTTCGTGAAATCTCAAGACCAGTATCTCCAGAAAAAACATGAATAACAGAAAAGGAGGCTGGGGCATCATTTTCATCCTTCAGTAAACCAAAAGGCCTACTTGAAAGTCCTCTTTTTTCAAGAAATGCTACAACAAAGTAAGCGACTAATATCAAAATATTATAAATATTTGGAGTTACTATAACAGCAAGTATCGATAGTCCAAAACCAAGAGAAAACAATATTTTTGTAAACAAAATCATAAAAACTTTTTGCTTACTAAATGTTTTAATCATATGATCTCTTTTTTTGACAAACTCATTCCAATCAAACGCTAGTGGATCCATAGGAATATTTTTAGCAATAAATTCATTTTCTTTTTCTATTTTTAAAAGTTCGCCAAAATATAAATCTTTATATATTTCATCGTCACCTTGACCAGCAAGCAATACTGAAGGAAACTCATAATTTGAGCGATGCGCATACATCTTATAGATTCCTGGTTTTGTTAAAAATCCATATCGTCCTTCTATGTCTGTCACAGAAGTCGAGATAAGTTTCCCTTCTTCGTCGGTCAAAGTTATATAGACAGGATCAAGCGGTTGTTTTGTTTTTGAATCATAAACTATACCCCAAGTTTTTTTCCTAACACCAAGAAAGGCGAGAAGTCCTGATCCAAAACGCGTAAAAAGAGTTACAATCTTCATTTTTGTCATAGGACCATACAAAAGATGTCCAACAGTGAGAAACCCGAGAGCAATCGCAAGTGCAATACCAGTTATGATTCTTGAAATAGAACCAAAACCAGGTGAACCGACATCGTCAAGAAAACCTATTGGATCTACTGGATTTACTGGAATCTCTATGGTAACTGTTGAAAAAATACAAGAATTATCATCAACATCAGCATCTGGATCATAATTATCCGCTTCTGGGTTTAAACATCCAGCATACTGACATGAGTCATTATCGTCAGTAGCACTTGGGTTATAGTTATAGGCATTAGGATCGGTGCAACCTGAATAAATACAAGAACTATTTGATGAATTTGCTCCAGAATCATAATTTTCTGCTCCTGGATCAGTGCAACCAAGATAGATACAAGAACCATCTGGTGTATTTGCCTGTGAATTAAAGTTTGAAGCAGAAGGATTTGTACAACCAGGAACTGGTATAATGCAAGAACCATTGTTTACTGTTGCATTTGGATTGTAGTTTATTGCACTTCCATTTGTACAACCAGGAATCTGATAGCTACAAGAACCATCATCAATATTTGCTGAGGAATTATAATTTGTCGCAGTAGAATCTATACAACCAGAAATTATACATGAGCCATTATCAATAGTTGCATTTGGATTGTAGTTTGAAGCAGAAGGATTTGTACAACCAGCAACAAAAGATACGGATATTTCAGCACTATCATTTTCAGGAATAAGCACAACAACTGTAGATAAATCAACAAGTGGTAGATAGTTTGTGTCTGTGGTTAGAGTAGGATGAATTGTGTGTAAAATATTTACAACTTCGGCATCTTCTTCTTCGTCATCATCTACTGAAGTTACGGTTACAACTACTCCACTATCCCAATTTGCATTTGTAAGTGTAATAAAAATAGGAAAACCAGCACCGAAGCCAAGATCAATTTCATTATTTTCGGGTGTTGCCACAACCACAACAGACTGACCTGCATCTGGTTCTGATGTTAGAGAAACAGTATAAACCGCACTATCTCCTTCAACAGCAGAGACCTGAGTTGGTGTCACAATTACATTTGCGCTATCATCATCAATAATAGAAAATATACCAATATTTCTAGACTGACCATCATTATCAAGATCGTAATAACTTGTATAGCCAGATATTATTGTTAAAAAATCTATTGTTTCACTTGACTCAATAAAAGAATCATCAAATATTGTAATACCATTAAACTCAATCGCGGTTTCAAGTGTTCCATCATAATATCCCGCCGGAAGCGCCTCAACAAGAGCATTATTGAAAGTATAATCATTTACAGAAGCATTGCCTGTAAATTGATTTTGAATCACAATAAATCTATCGTAACGAAGCGCTCCATTTATGAGTACAAAAATGGAGCCATTTTCAGAACTCTCTACAGATGAAGCGTTTCCCGAAGTAAACTCATAAAAAATTCCCTTGGTTGCAAAGGTGACGTATTCACCACCGACAAAATTATAATCAACAATCCACTGACCTGAATCAACATCTTGAAAGGTCATCTGAACTGGAATAGCGTCAGAAAAATCTCCATCATCATCAACAAGCATGTACGCGTAATCAAGATATCCAGCCACATATTCAGCATCTGTCATAACAGTTACAGTACCCACATCTCCACCATTTTCTTGAACCTTCCATTCACGAACAAGTCTAGTATAGCCAAGTGGAACCTCTGTTTGCTGTACAGAAAAAGATTCAGAAGAATACCCAACACCACTGTTTCCCCAAGTTAAAAATTCAAGATTATCAAGATCTGTTGGATTACTAATTTCAAAAGAATCAATTTCTGGATTATTTATATTACTATTTAATGGCTCTTGATTTCTAGAGCGTGGCTGATAAAGACCACTTACATCATCACGACCAATACCAGCAATATTATTATCAAAGGTCGAAGCGTTTGGTATATCGTTATCCCACATAACACTCACACCGTCAGAGGCAACATAATCTTGTCCTAAACCTGACTGATCAAGAGTAATCCCGTATTTTAGTGCAAGATACGAATTTATACGACTCCTCTCTCCTGCTGTATTTTTTAAACTATAAGAAATAACTTCAGAAATTTTTCCATCATAAAAATATCTTGGGTTACCAGCGTTATTATTAAATGCACCTACAAAATAGGGTCTATTGGTAAAAGTACTAAGACCTATACCCCAACCCGCACCATTAGGAGCATCAACATTTAAATTATTAACAAATATATCAACAAACCAATAGGCTGGAATAATATCAATAACTGAAATAATAATAGGTTTGACAACAGGGTAGGTATTTAAACTAAACGCAAAAGAACAAGAAGTACAAGTGTTGTCTGCTCCTGTTGTATGAGTTATTCTTTTACCACCAAATAAAGTATTAAAAGTTGAACCAAAAATAAGTCCAGCACTAGCGTCAGTAAAAGTATATCCATGCACACTGTTCACCGCTCCAGAAATATTCCAACTCAATGGACCATGATTTGAAACATTGTCAGAATCAGTAATAGCATCATCACTTTGAAAAACCAAATAGTATGAGTGAGTAGAAAAACCATCAAGCCCTGAGAGATAATCATTACTACCATCAAAATCAATAGACTGATTGTAATTAAAATCTTTTAAACTTCGTGTTGGAGTGCTTGCAGGACCAGTCGAAGAAACCCCATTATTATTTCCAGAAACATCCTTCCATTCATTTATCAAATCTGAAGCCTCGGCTAAGTCTCCACTTCCTTCAAAAAGCCCCGCATCACCCCGAAGCCAGACTGCTAGATTTAAGGAAACTCCTCCTGGAGATCTCGCAGGGAGCCACCCAAAAGTAGTAAAAGGGGTAGCTTCTATATAGTTATCTCCAAAGGATAGACAGGGCACAGTCACTCCAGTACATGTAGAATATTCAATATTAATATTTGAAAGAATATGTGTACCTGTGATATTTAGAGTGAAAGGATTTGTCGTAAACACACCCAAAGATGAAACGGGACGAAGATTGATAGGAGTATTTATAGCACCACCTTCTATATTTAAAACACCAGAAACAGTGAGCGTTTCTCCATCATCAAAACCGAGTGTAGATTCCCCTGTTGATATTTTTGTGAGATTGTTAAGTGTATATCCGTTGATATTGAAAAGATTTTGATGTACTCCATCTGGAGCATTTAAAATTAAAGTACTAATAGCTGGATTTATTGTTCCTCCAAAAAAAACATTTCCTACCACAGAGATAGTTGATGCCAACAGATCTGCCGTAGCAGAAAAATCACTAAAATCTAAATTCCCACCAATATTCCAACTACCATTTCCAAAACTTACACTATCATTATGTGAAAATTCTACAGAACCAGAAACAAGGTGTGGACCGTTAGATGTGGTAGTAATAGTACCAGTATACCCATTAGAAACAGTGATGCTTGCCACATCAATAGGTACATCAATATTTACATTCTTAACACTATCACCATTAAAAACTACTGGAGATTCAAAATCTGGAACAGAATCAGTGGACCAGTTGGATGCATTTGACCAGTTTCCATGAGAACCAGCAGTCCAATAATGAGTAGTAGGGCCTGAAGCAAAACCTCCTGCATAAAGAAGAAGTGCTGTAAAAAGAAAGGCAAAAGAACCTACAATAAATCTCTTGGATTTAATATGTGGAATTATTTTTTTTATAAAATCTATCTTCATAAAGACGACCTTAACTATACTATAAAAAAAACAGTTCGTACAGAACTGTTTTTTTTATAGTATAGTTTTTTAAAAAAAATTATTTTCTGGATTTTGCAATCTCCTCAGCAACATTGTTTGGCACGATATCGTATCTTAGGAATTCCATTGTAAATCCTGCTCGACCCTCTGTCATCGAACGAAGAGAGGTCATGTACCCGAACATTTCAGAAAGTGGAACAACAGCTTTTACAACCTTATTCATTCCACGATCTTCCATGCCTTCAATAAGCGCACGCTTTGATGAAAGGTTTCCAGTCACATCTCCCATAAACTTATCTGGTGTTACAACCTCAACCTTCATCATAGGCTCTAGGATTACAGGACGTGCAAGTTTACATGCATCTTGTACTGCCATTGAAGATGCGATTTTGAAAGCCATTTCATTTGAGTCAACATCGTGATAAGAACCATCCCAAAGTTCAACTGAAACATCGACGATTTTAAATCCTGCCACAACACCTCGCTCGAGACCTTCACGAAATCCTTTTTCACAGGGTGCAATATATTCTTGTGGAATAGAACCTCCCTTAATTGTATTTACAAATTCAAAATGATCTTCACGTTTTATATTTTTAGGAACATCATCCTTATCAATAGACATATCCATAGGCTTTATCTTTATACGCACATGTCCGTAGTTACCTCGTCCACCTGATTGCTTGATGTATTTTCCTTCAGCCTCAGCTGGTGCTGTGATAGTTTCTCTGTAAGCAACCTGCGGTTTACCAGTATTTGCTTCAACTGTAAATTCACGCTTCATACGATCGACAATAATTTCAAGATGAAGTTCTCCCATACCAGCAATAATAGTTTCTCCAGTTTCTTGGTCTGTTGATACACGGAAGGTTGGATCCTCTTGAGCCAGCCGAGAAAGTGCCATACCCATTTTTTCCTGATCGGCCTTTGTCTTTGGTTCGATACGCATCGAAATAACAGGTTCTGGAAAGACAATACGATCAAGCTCGATTGGTTTTGCCTCATCACAAATAGTATCAGAAGTGATAGTGTCTTTGAGTCCAACAGCTGCCGCGATTTCTCCTGCGAAAACCTTTTTCACTTCTTCGCGTTCATTAGCGTGCATTCTAAGAATACGTCCTATTCGTTCTTTATTTCTTGTACGTGGATTGTATACATAGGATCCAGCAGAAAGTGTTCCTGAGTAAACTCTAAAGAAAATAAGTTGTCCAACAAAGGGGTCGGTTGCCACCTTGAAAGCAAGTGCAGAAAACGGTTCAGAATCACTCGCACTTCTCTCGACAGGCAGCTCAGTTTCAGAATCAATACCCGTAACAGCTTTAATATCGGTCGGAGCTGGAAGATAGTCAACAACAGCATCAAGGATAAGCTGAACACCCTTGTTTTTAAGAGCAGAACCAGCAAATACTGGAAAGATTTCATTTGCAATAACACCCTTTCTGAAAAGTTTTTTCAAAACATCTATAGATGGAACCTTACCTTCAAGATATTCATTCATCGCTGTCTCATCTTGCTCAACTATGCGTTCAATAAGGTCATTGTGATATTTTTCTGCATCAGTCTTTAATTCCTCTGGAATATCTTTTTCGATCACGTTACTACCCATTTCTCCTTCGAAATAGTAAGCCTTCATTTTTAAAAGATCGATTACCCCTTCATGATTTTCTTCAAGACCTATTGGGATTTGCGCACGAACAGCTTTTTTAGAAAGACGGTCAAGAATAGTTGCGTATGAATGTTCAAATGATGCACCAGTACGATCGAGTTTGTTTACAAAACAAATACGAGGAACCATTGCTTCATCAGCATAACGCCAGTTTGTTTCTGATTGTGGTTCTACTCCAGCCACTCCATCAAACACGACGACTGCTCCATCGAGTACCCGAAGAGAACGCTTTACTTCAACAGTAAAGTCGATATGTCCTGGAGTATCAATAATATTGAAACGAGTTTTTTTACTTTTATCTGCACCAGCGTAGGTCGGTGTCCAAAAACATGTAACAGCAGCTGAAGTAATAGTGATGCCACGCTCTTTTTCTTGCTCCATCCAGTCTGTTGTTGCTTCACCATTATGCACCTCACCTATCTTGTGTGACATACCAGTATAGTAAAGAACACGTTCAGAAGTAGTCGTCTTCCCCGCATCAATGTGGGCAATAATTCCAAAATTTCTTGTTTTTTCGATTGGATAATCTCGTTCCATAAATGTATTTGCTTACTAAAAATAAAAAGACCTTCGCGTCTTGTGTCCCTAGAATATACAATATATGTGTGTATTTTGCAAACCCGCACACTTATCCTACCATTGTGTTTTTGTTGCATAAATAAAATACCCATAGAATATATTTTCCATGAATACTTTATTGTCTATATAAAAAACAATACAACTATGACAGAATGAGTGTGCGGGCAAATAAAAAAACCCTCAGCTAAGCTTAGGGCTTTTAAAAAAAATTATAGTGGTTTCTGTATTAAAAAATACGGACCCCCTATTTCTTTACCTATTTTTATCCTGCATTTTAATTTTCGAGCTAGTTTTTTAAGAGCAGTAGAAATTTTTAATTCATTTTGAGGAATATTCCTGAAAAATAAGCCGTATCATCAGAATCAAATTGGAATGGTCTTTCCATGTATATAAAACCACCAGGTTTTAAAATTTCAACAACCTGACAAAGCCTCTTGCTTAAATAAGTAAAGACTATGTCGCGATAGTTAGAAACGCCTTCAATTAATACCTTAGGACCATAATCTTGCAAACCAGCTACAGGCTCGAAAGTAACTAAGGAAGGAAACTTCCCACTGTCTTTAATTAATTTGATAAAGTTCTTAAATTTATTTGGGTTGAAAAGACTCCCATTAAAAAAATGATGGTTCTTTAACGCAAATTTCTTGATTAATTCTGATGTTTTTAAAGCAAAACAATATGATTCATTAAATCCCATAGTCCTAGCGCTTGTGCGCCCACAAATATCCAAATGAATTAAATTACTACCTTTTTGCTCATTTACATATTTTTCTATTTTTTTGTACCACTCTTTATGCAAAAAAAAATATTCTCTTGTATTGTTACGATCTAACCGATAATGATCACCCGCTTCAGCTTTTATCATTTCAACAGAATTGTAATATCTCATTACTTTTCTAATTTCTGAGAACTTTCCCATAGTATTTATATTAATTTTTACCAAAAAATATACATAAAAGAAAATATGTCAAACTTAAAAACTCCCTTCTGGGAGTTTTTAAGTTTGAATTTATCTAGATCACCTTTCAGTCTTACCAAGCAAAGTGAGCAAAAGCCTTGTTAGACTCAGCCATTTTGTGAGTATCATCTCGTTTCTTTACCGCAATACCTTCATTTTTCGCCGCGAGCATTAGTTCTTCAGCGATTTTTTCTGCCATCGGTACTCCCTTCTTTCCACGAGCAGCGGCAACTATCCAACGGATAGCGAGAGCTTGTTTTCGCTCTGGACGAACTTCTCTTGGTACCTGATAGTTGGCCCCTCCGATTCTTCTTGAACGCACCTCAACAGAAGGTCCAGCATTTCTAATAGCTTCTTCAAAAACAATAACTGGATCTGTATCTAGTTTTTCTTTTATTATATCAAGTGCGCCGTATACGATTTTTCTTGAAGCTTCTTTTTTACCATCCCACATAATGGAGTTGATAAACTTTTGAAGCTTTACAGATCCGTGTATAATATCCGGTTTTGCCTCTTTTCTGTTTGTTACTTTTCTTCGCATGACTTTATATATAATTAATTATTATTTCTTCGCATCCTTTTTAGGACGCTTATTACCGTAGAGAGAACGACTTTGTCGTCGCTTATCAACGCCTGTTGCATCATAACGACCACGAACAATGTGATATCGTACTCCGATCAAGTCTTTTACACGACCACCCCGAAGTTGAACTACTGAGTGTTCCTGTAGAGTGTGGCCTTCACCTGGGATATAGGCTGTAACCTCCATTCCGTTTGTAAGACGAACACGAGCGATTTTTCGAAGCGCTGAGTTTGGTTTTTTTGGAGTAGTTGTTGTTACCTTTGTACAAACACCACGCTTAAATGGAGATGCGTAGAACATTGGTCGATTTTTTAGAGTGTTAAAGCCTCTTGAAAGCGCTACCGCCTTAGACTTTTTAACAACCTTTTTTCGAGATTTTCGGACAAGTTGATTTATTGTAGACATTAAAAACGAAATATAAAAAACTAGTAATGCAACCCTGCAAAATTTAACTCAGCAAAAGCAAATTTAGCTAGCGAAACTATATAACAAAACACTTAAAATAGCAAATTTTAGCACCTTTGCTGTACGGGTAAGGAAAAAGAAGAACTGGGTAGATTACAAAAAAAATCCCACCTAACTTTGGTGGGATTTTTGATATTTTATAGAAAAATTATTTAACAGTAACTGTCTGTCCGAAATATTGCATTTCTCCTTTTCCATCCAAGGAAGGTTGCATAAACCTAACGATAAGAGTTTTCCCGCGAAGTGCTTCTGGTATTGTCACTAAGACGGGATCGATAGAAGTAAAAACGTTTTCAAAATCACTTCCATCTACTGCTTTAATTTCAGTAGAAAAAACTTCTGTCAGATTGTCGTAGATTTTAAGCATTCCGACTCCTTCAATAAAAAGACCTTTAATATCAGCGCTTAGAGTATTTTGACCCACTACAAATGTTTCAGGGTTTAAATTTTTAACCGCACCTGTTGCCCATGGTCCCGGAGCCTTTGGATGGATCAGCCCATCTGAAGCCACGAGAGAATCTTCTTTATTTTCAGATTCACCCAATATTATTTCTTCGATTAAACCACTATTTTCTTCCACATCGTTTGTTCTGTTTTTACCAATAATCATTCCCAGTAAAAATACGATTATCACGACAATAACTGAAGTAATTATTTTTGTTGTATTTTTCTTTAAATCAACACTGTCTTTCTTTTGCTCACTCATATAAAAATATAATTATTAGCTATTAATGCCTACATAGTAGGAGCATTTAGATTATAACTCTATCTTTTTCAAAAAACTAGATTGACAAATCTTCTGCTAAATACCCCTTAGAAACAACAACTTCTTTACTGAAAACAGCTTTATCATAACTATCTGGACCGGTTTTTTTATCAATCTTAATAATATATATCCCGTTTTGAATCAAGCATAGGTATTGACCAGATTTGTCAGCTACTTTTTTTATTATTTCAACACCTGTTGATTTGGAAATCACATGGACTAGAGCAAAAGATAGAGGTAGTCCTGTTATTTTATCAGTAATAGAACCAAGACTCTTAGAAGAAATTCCCACTTTCTTAAAGATGCCTATAAGGATATACATTGCAAAAATTACAATATTATAAGTTTTAGGTGTCGCAATGAGAGCAAGAGATGCAACCGCAAAACCAAAACCAAACATAATATTGGCAACACGATGAAGTACTTGTGAACGTTTTTTTGAAAAATGAAATAAATTTTCCTGTTTTTTTGTAAACTCATTCCAGTCGAAAGCAACAGGATCCATAGGAATATTTTTTGCAATAATACTACTATCAGCAACAAGAGAAATTGTTTCCCCAAAGTACAGATCCTTGTACACATCATCTTCTGTTTTGCCAAAAAGTCTTTTTGATGGAAATAAATAATTTGTCTTACCTGCAGAAATAATATATCTTCCAGCTTTCAAGAGAAAACCATAACGACCATCGAGGTCTGTTATAGAAGTACCGATATCTTCATTTTTTTCATTTTTAACTACAACATAAACTGGATCTAAGGGTTGCTTGGTAACAGAATCATAAACAACACCCCAAGGTTTTTTACGAAGACCTAAAAATGCAAGAAAAAGAGACCACAGACGAAAAGGTATGAGTATGAGTTCAGCAAAAGAGGTTGGATTCAAAAAAACCATATTTGCGATAGTCATACCAACCCCAGCCACAGCACCGGCAGTTGAAACTATTTTTGTTGTTGTTGAAATATTTTTATTTAAAAAAACTTCCTGTATTTTTCTTTGTGCCTCACCAGCGATAGAAGTAAAGGTTTCAATACCACCATTAAAAATATCAGCAATATTATCTAAAACATTTTCTATAGAATCATAAAAACTACCATTATCTGAACTATTATCCCCACCAGCATCTTCGGTATTTTCGGTATTTTCTGCTGGCGTCGGTTCTTCTTCGACTACTTCTTCATCCGGTATTTCTTCTTCTGGCTCAGGGTTTACTGGAGTTTCTTCTTCTGGCTCAGGGTCTACTGGAGTATCTTCTTCTGGCTCAGGTGAGGGTGTTTCGTCTCCTGCCTCATTTCCAACTTCCCCACCACCATTTGAACCACCAGATGAAGCTTGCCAGTCTGTTTCAGTACAAGATTCTTCAGCACTACAATCAAACTTTATCCAACCAAAATTTTGACTCCAAGCATAACCACTAAAAAAACCATCATCACCTATAGTAACTCTATAATTTCCATTTGTTGCACAGTTTAAAAGGCCTGAATTACCACAATAGAAAGAAACCCAACCAGATTGCTCTCCCCACGCAAAACCAGAAAGATTACCTTCGCCATCATTTGCAACCTTAAAATTGCCATTTGCTCCACTACAACCACTATCAGTATTGGAACAGTTAAGTACTATCCAACCAGTAGTTTCACCAAAGAAAAATCCAGAAAGAGCACTGTCGGAAACAGAAACATTTGCAACAGAAGCAACACCTGAAGTTGAGTAGTCCCCAGTATTTATTTGCTCACCTCCCGGATAAAGAACAGCGTATTGATTGTCATTTACTCCAACCGTGCCGTGAGCATCGGGGTCTATAAGACCAGTTGAAGCAAAAACACTGAACGGTATCAAAAAAACAAAAAACAAAAAACTTGTTGAAATAAGCAGGTTAAAAAAGCGAACAAAAATCATATGATAATTATATCATGTAATTTATTTTATGTTAAAAAAGTTTCATTCCAGTAATAACGGTGAACAACGATTGTATTATTACAGAAAGAAAGTTTGTATTCCAAATCAAAAATATAAAAACAACAATTAAAACTGTTGAGTACTTTTCTAAAAATATTTCAATATGACTAAATCTTTTACCTAAAATAGAAAAAAGTACTTTTGAACCATCGAGTGGCGGGATTGGAATAGCATTAAATAACGCTAGTCCTAAATTTATAAAAACAATAATACTAAGTATTGTTATAAATGCTTCATTGGCGAGACCGAAAAAGATTGAAAGTCTAACAGCTAGACCGAAAGCTATTGCGATAATAAGATTTGTTACTATCCCCGCAATAGAAACCATAAATGTTCCCTTTCTAATATTTTTAAAATTAGCTGGATTATAGGGTACTGGTTTTGCCCAACCAATCAAAAAAGGCACACCTGATAAGACCATAAAGAGTGGGATTAAAACTGAACCAAACAAATCAAGATGTCTAAGCGGATTTAATGTAAGTCTTCCTGCGAAAAGTGCAGTTCTATCACCAAAGCGATAAGCCACAAATCCGTGAGCAACCTCATGGACAACAACTGACATTATTAGTATGGCGACTGAAAAAATACCTGATAATTCTTGCATAATTAATAAGTTCATGATAACATGATTTTCGTTAAACAAATAGAGTTTTCTTATGGCAAAAATATGTCCAATAACTAAAAAATCTTCAATCATGGCTGGTGGCTACTCCAACCGTGTTCGTGCTACCAAATTTAACCCAACAGGGAATGTTAGAAAGTATCCAAATCTTCAAAAAAAGAAGATTTATGTTCCTGAGTTAAAAAAGACAATAACTATGGAGATTTCTACTCGTGCAATAAAAACAATAAATAAACGTGGAGCATTTGCAACACTTAAAAAAGCTGGACTTATCTAAATAAAAAAATCCCCATTTGGGGATTTTTTTATTTCTTTAAACAAGCATAGGCTAAACAATTGAGTTCATCCTGAGTACGCTCACCCATACCATCATAGTCGCAGAGAGATTCAATATTAATGTTTTTAATATTTTTACCTCCTACTACTCCGCCATAGTTATAGCTAACATTGCAAGATGTATCTGTAAAAACAACTTCAGTGACCCTTGATGGTTCTATCGCAGGGATACTCTCTTGTACATCAATAACCTGTCCAGATTGATCTGTGGAGTTTTTTTTCATAGCTGAAAATCCAAAACCCATAATTATCCCAACAAATGCAACAGTGCCTAAAATTTTAAACGGTCCGAGGAGTGGATTATACATTGTTATTTTTGTAGTTTGTATTTATTTTTTATCGAGATCTCTATTTCTATGTAAACCTTCGACAGTCTATAGGCTACTTTTTAGAGCTTCTTATATAAAAATGATAAAATGTTAATTCGATATATTTTACAATACCAATATAGCATACTCCTTAAATATCTGATTGTAAAAACTGTGCAAAAAAATAGTCTAAAATTCTGACGACACTGAAATATCCTGACCATCACCTACAAAAGTAATATTTCCAAGAAGTCCTGTTCCAAAGAGTTCGCTTTGAGATTTTTTAACTCGATCTAACACGTCTTGACGTGGATGACCATAACTATTTCCCATTCCGTACGAAACAACTGAGTATTCTGGAGATGTAAACTCCAAAAATCTAGCGCTAGTTGAAGTATGAGAACCATGATGTCCAATCTTAAGTACATCAATATCAATAATCTCCCCATATTTTTTTATTAAATAATTCTCAGTCACAGTCGTTGCATCGCCCATTAAAAGAAAGCTCGACTCACGATAATCAAGCCTAGCTACAATAGAACCGTCGTTTCTGGTCCATTTTTTTACATCTTGATCTGGAAATAAAATCTTGATAACAACACCATGTTCTTCATCAAGAACCAATGATGTTCCAGATCTAGCCAATAAAAATTTTGCATTCTCTTCTGAAACTGCTTTTTTAAATGTTTGATAAGTTTTTGTGGTCGAGATTGTCCCTGGCTCAAAAACTGCACCGACCTCATATTCATCAAGAACCTCATCTATCCCCCCTATATGATCAGAATCTGGATTGGTAGCAAAAATAACATTTATAGTCTTATCACCCACAGGCATCACTTCTTTTAATTTTTCCAAAATAAGCGAACCCTTACCTGCATCAAAAAGCACCTGATTGCCATTTGGCGCTTCTATATATATCGCATCCCCTTGACCAACATCAAGAACCACAACTTTTAAGGTATTATTTTCAGAAACTTTTTCTACCAAAACTGCTCTTTCTATTATAGATACCGAAATAATAAAAAATACCACAACAACCCCGATACGCATCCAAAACTTTTGTTTTTCTATTTTATCCATATTTTTGCTATACTTCTATCATTGATTATAACAAAATGAGTTAATTATGTTTAGAATAAAAAACTTCTCAATCCAAGCACTTTCCCTAATCTCTCAAAATAACATAGACGAGCACTTAAAACTCTATGCAGGCTATGTAAAAAATGCAAACTTAATTTTAGAAAAAAAAGAAGAATACAAAAAAGATTCTGAAAAGTACGCTTATGAACTAGCTGAGCTCACTCGAAGATTTTCTTTTGAATACGATGGTATACGAAACCACGAAGTATATTTTTCACAACTTGAAGGTGGAGCAAGTAATCTCAATGAAGAATCAAGCCTCTTCAAGGCTCTCAAAAAACAATATGGTTCCTTTGACGTATTTTTAAATGAATTTAAATCTGTGGCGATGACTCGTGGTGTTGGATGGAGTATGCTTTACCACGACAGCGAAGTTTCGAAGTTTATAATCCACTTTGTAGACGAGCAACATCTTGGTCACCTAACAGGTCTCTCCCCAATCCTTGCTCTTGATATGTGGGAGCATGCCTATGTCTATGATTTTCCAACAAGCGAAAAGAAAAAGTACGTGGATGCCTTTTTGGAGAATTTGAATTGGAATATTATTAGTAATAGATTTAAACATGAATAATAAATTTAACCAACCACCTACACAAGAAAAAGAGCCTCGTGTCCTTGAAAAAACCACAGATCAAGTAAGGTCTTTATTTGATGGAGTCAAGGTTTTGGTTGAAAAAAACAACCCATAACAAATTAATTTTTACAATTCCATTTAAATTTACTTCTTCAATAAATCTCTTATCTCCGTTAAAAGCTTTGTATCGGTCGATGACTCGACAAAGGCGGATGACTTTTCTTCTTCCTTTTTTTTCATCCGATTAATAAATTTGACCGCCATAAAAATCGCAAAGGCGATAATCGTAAAATCGAGAACAGTTTGGATAAATGTGCCAAGATTGAGCGTCACCGCGCTTGCACCATCTACCGCCTCTTTTAGTACAACCTTCAACTCTGTAAAACTAACTCCTCCTATCAAAAGCCCGATTGGTGGCATGATGACATCTGCGACAAAAGAAGAAACGATTTTCCCAAAGGCACCGCCGATAATAATACCGATCGCGAGGTCGACGACACTCCCCTTCATGGCAAATTCTTTGAATTCTTTCAAAACACCATTCGATTTACCAGCAACCCGTCTAAGATTTTTTATTGTTTTCATAAAAACTATTTTAATATAGTTTATACAAAAATCATAAATCATTATCCCCAAGTTTTTTTCTGAACAAAAACCACAGAATAAAAATATAAATAAAAATAACAAACGACAAGCCAACTTCCGAAACCAAAACAAAGGAGGCTGGAAAAATACTTCCTTTTTCAATAATAAATATCAATATCTCTGTAGTAAGTCCTGTTAAAAATACTATTGGTAGAGAAATTATTGCTCCAAAAATCGAGAGCCCCATAGCAACAAAGCCAGAAATCATAATAAGGGGGACGAGTGGAGAAATAATAATATTTATGGGAATAGAAATAATAGAAAGTATTCCTGTTTCATAAACAAGCAGGGGTAGCACGGCGATTTGTGCAGAAATAGAAATGAGTACAATGTCTCGAATTTTCCAAAACCCCGGTACCCATTTAAAAAACTTTTCAATACGAGGCGGAACATATATAATGCCGATTGTCGCCAGAAAGGAAAGTTGAAAAGATAGATCAGAAATCAAAAATGGATTCACAAAAAGCATCATACAAAATGCAAAAGCTATAGCTCGAGAAATACTAAAATTGTTTCCTAAATATTGTGACAAAAGATAGAGTGTGGCCAAAACTGCTGCTCTCACTGCTGGCGACCCGCCACCAGCGAGAAGAACAAAAATGATAATAGAAATTCCAGCTGGTAAATAGGCACGTCTTTTTCCTAAAAAATTTGTAAATATGAGAATAATTACACTAGAAACAAGAGTCACATTGAAACCTGAGAGAGCAACTATGTGAATAGTACCTGTTGCAACCATGGCGTCGTTTAACTCATCTGGTATAGATTCGCGTGCACCCAAAGTCATACCAGAAATTAATGAAGAAACGGAAGGTGAAAGATTTTTAAAAACAAATAAGGCTTTTGTTCTAACAGAATACAATAAACGTCTGAAGGAATTTTTATTAATTTCAAAAGAATCAAGACTTGCATTATCTAAAATAAAAGAAATTCCTCTTGCATTCAAATATTTTGGATAATCAAATATTCTTCCAGAGTCTGTTTTAAACGACTCAGGAGCCTTAAGTACTCCCACAAACAAAGCATCATCGCCAGGAAGAGCTTGTGGTTTAAAATCATGACGAACAATAACACCAACTGGTATAGAAAAAACATTTTCGTCAATTTTTTCTATTTTCAAGGTTGTACGAAAACCATTATGTTTTTCTTCCACATCAACAACACGACCATATACAGTGTTTTCACTATTTTGATATGACCGCATCTCAGACTGCGAAGGTCTTTGATCTGAAACAGTGTTAAAGCGAAAAATACCCAATACTAGAGAAAACATCGCAATACCCAAAAGTATTAAAGTTTTATTTGTAAAAACAAAAGACAATATTATCAAAACAAAACTTAAAACAAACACATAGGGAAGATACTTATAAAAATCATTATTAAAAACAATGATTCCTAAAACAAAAGATACTACTCCTATCCAAAATATTTTTCCACGAAATGAAGACATATGTGGTTTTATTGTTTCGACATCAACTACAATCTAGAAAATTATTGTAAATAAACTAGCTAGAGGTATCTGTTTGCCAGCTTGCAACTGGTGCCGACATGACAATACAAAAATTAGGACCAACTTTTAATCAATTCCTCTTCCTCTTCTTTTGAAAAAACTTTTTTAAAACGCACAGACTTTTTACCTTCGACTCTTTTTTTACATTCGTCCCATGTTTTGTGAACTGTGGCCTTGCCCGCAACAAGCGATACATACGAATACGCTTTTTGTGAAGAAGATTTTGCAGATTTTTTTGGTTTTTCTTTGGCTTCGCCTTCAATCATTTTTTTGTAAATATCAAACGCACCGGTAAAAAGCAAAACTTTTTCGTTACCAGCGTACATTGTGGCGATAGTATCTACCCTTTCATTCTCCGGCACGCCCGCGTGACCAGCAACTTTTTTGAAAGAAACTTCCCGTAATATTTTCAAAAGTCGAAGTGTTTGCGAAAGCTCCTTCCATAAATCTTGGTTGAGTACCGGCTCGTTGGCCTTTGTCTTCCATCCGTTTTTCTCCCAACTATAAATCCATATCGTGATGCCTTTGATGACGTATTCTGAATCGGCAAAAATCTCAACAGTGGTGTCGCCTTTTTTATCTCTAAAATAAATTTCGCGAAGCGAAAATAGAACCCCCGAAAGTTCCATTCTGTTGTTGGTCGTCATCTCTTCCCTGTTACCAAGTTCGACAACCTTTCCATTTGGAAATATGCAAACCGCACCCCATCCGCCCGGACCTGGATTGCCCCGTGATGAACCGTCAGTGTAGATGATGACTTTATCTTTCATAAGTTTAAATAGTTTAGCATAAAAAATATAATTTTTAATATCTAAATTAACCAAGGAAGATTGAACTTTGACTTTAACTCAAATTTCAAATATAAGTTAAAGTTTAATTGAAAAAATAATATCATGTAAATTATGAGTATATTAAAAGACTTAAAGCAAATACAGTCGTGGTTTTTGACTTACCAGAAAAATTTTGCAAGTATTGTAACTGGATTAGAATAGAACTTGTTTCATTTGGATACGAACAAATACAAAAAAGTGTTTGGCTTGGTCCAAGCCTACCTAAAAGTTTTGTGTAAATTCTTGAAGATGAAGACATTTTGAAATATGTCAGATTTTTTATAGCTAAAAAAAAGATATCATTTAAAAATCTATTTGCGTGATGGTTTAAAAAAATGTAAGATAAAAATAACTCAGTATACAATTCACACGATCGTTTAGAGAGTACAATAAATATTTTTCAAGTTAGTTTATCCGAAAACCGCCATATGTGTTCATACTATCATTTTAATTTGACAGAAAGTAGTAGTGGTATTCATTTTTAATAAAGAGCATAAAGCTCAAGCGCAACAGACGGTTTTCTGGAATTTAAAAAAACAAAAAAATGAATAACGCATTAGAAATAGACACTGAGATAGTTGTTCCTCCATATGAAGGATGTAGAGTTAAAAAGAACAACAGCCTAGGGGTTGTGAATTTATCTTATTTTGAGGATGAGGACTGTCTATATATTGAGTCTCTTCTGTTTCCAAAAAAAGAACTGATACTCATTCGTAGAGATGTATTGCCCACTGTTAATGCAAAAAACTGGATTCCCTACCCAGTAGTCGAAACCTTGAAAACAAATTTGAAACTAATTCCAAAATTTTGGGACGGAGTAGCAATCGATAAAAACAAAAAAAATATTGTTTCTCCCAATCTTATTGGGTTCTTTTCATTCAGCACAAAGTTCAAAGCCTTCAATGATACATTGAATATACGCGGGTTGTTTCATAAACAAGACTGAGGTAACAAACAACTCAATACCAAAATTTTGAAATAACACTAATTGAAGAAGTGGTAAAAAATAATCCTAATCTTAAACAAAGCAATGCCATTGCTTCAAAAGGAGATTTGATTTTGATTATAAAATAATAAAAATATGAATATGAAGGCGTTTTACATGGAGCGCTTTTTTTATTCCACCTCTAAAATCTTCAGTCTTAGTTCTTTTCGTCCGCCAAAATCAGAACTGTCAAATGTAGCATAAAGGTCACAGGGTACACTCAATTCTATTTTTTTTAAAAAACTCTCGGGCGTGGCGAAAAAGGCTATCGCCTTTTTCGCCACGCTAATACTATCGTCTATAAACATCACCTCCAAATGTTCTTTTGTTTTTCCAAACTGACGGACAATTTTTGGCATTACATTTTTAAATCTAAAAACCGGTTTTCTATTACCAATACCATAAGGAGCCAAAAGAGCAATAGATTCATAGTTTTTTTCATTTACATCAACAAGATCTAGGTCTATTTCAAAAAAAACATCTTCATCGTTTTTTTTAATAGAAATAGAATCAAAGTGTAACGATAAATGGTCCTCCAATGCATGAATGCTTGTACGAGAAACAGTAAAACCACCAGCTCCTTCATGCCCACCAAAATTTAAAAAATGTTCTCCCGCCTTTTCCATGAGTGATACTAGATTGACCGTTCCATTACTTCGACATGAACCCCGCAAGCTTCCATCTCCCCCTTCACCCCAAACAAAACTCGGACGATTATAGTTTTCAGAAATTTTTGAAGCCACAAGCCCAAGGACTCCTACGTGCCAAGAGGGATTTCCTATAATAATAACTTTTGGAAGTTCACCTTTTTTTATTCTTTCTTTCAAATTTTTATTTACCGCCTTCATAATCGTCGCGACCATAGTTTTTCTTTTTGTATTTATTTCATTCAACTTTATCGCATGAGGATATGATGTAAGTGGTGAATCATCTCTTAACATTTCAAACGCCACATGTGGGTCATCAAGCCTTGAGGCAACATTTATTCTTGGTGCAAGAGTAAAACCAACATCATCTTCGTTAATTTTAAGAAGAGAGATACCAGATAGTGAAGCTAGGGCAATAAGCCCTGGGCGTTTAGATTTTCTTAAAACCTTAAGTCCAAAATATGCGAGCGCCCTATTTTCGCCAACAAG
>Ga0163144_10007309_pt1 | contig 24237 bp, 22 predicted proteins | sample OliLak19BULKMAT1_FD_123175 | JGI IMG/M metagenome (GOLD analysis project Ga0163144, IMG submission 123175) | Freshwater microbial mat bacterial communities from Lake Vanda, McMurdo Dry Valleys, Antarctica - Oligotrophic Lake LV.19.BULKMAT1 | ecosystem: Environmental > Aquatic > Freshwater >...
CAGGGAAGCGAAAGTCATCTGCTTCATCGATCCCACTCCAGTAGCGCTCAATCCCGAACCGAGGTTAAGCTGCTTCGCTGCCGGCGTGAATCGCGGACTTGTTCAGAGTCGCCCTTGCGCTGTGCCGGCCTTCTGAGGATCCATCACGATGGCGAAATCCATGCCGAAGCCGATGCCTTCCTGGCTCGGACCATAGAGGTCGACTTTGGCTGTGGGCGGCAACACGCTGGTGCGCATAAGTTTGACTGTGTCGGCTTTGAGGATGCGCTTGCCGTGCAGTTCTCCGCCGTTCCCGACAGCCTGAGCAAAACGCCAGTAGTCCTCCGCTGTGGACATGAGCCCCCCCGAACCGGCGAGGAAGGATGGCTTCGTGGTCGCGACCCGGTTCTCGGCGGGTCCTTTGATCGTTCCGCCCTCATAGGAATGGACCGCGACGACGCGCGCCGCCTTTTCTTCCGGCATCCAGAATCCGCTATCGACCATACCGAGCGGCTTGAAGATGTGCTCGTCGAAATAGACGTCGAGCGATTGACCCGACAGCTTCTCGACGATGTAGCCTTGGATGTTCACCGACGGGCCGTAGTCCCATGCCGTGCCGGGCTGGGTCTCCAGCGGCAGCTTCGCCAGCTTGTCGATCATGCCCTGCAGGTCGGTCGCGCCCAGGCCGGCGTCGTTGTAAGCGGCGCTGACGCCGAAGCCTGCGGTGTGGCTCATTAGCTGCGCCATAGTCATGGGAGAATTCTGCGCGACAAGCGTGCCGCCCGGGCCTTTGACTTTGATGCCGGAAAATTCCGGAATGAACTTCGAGACGGGGTCCGACAGCTTCCATTTGCCCTCTTCCCACAACTGCATCATCGCGACGCCGGCGATCGGCTTGGTCATCGAGGCAATGCGGAAGATGCTGTCAGGCTTCAGCGCCTCGCCTGTTGTCGCGTTGGCGGCACCGTATGTGTCCATATGCACGACCTTGCCGTGGCGCGCGACAAGCGTCGTGACGCCAGCAAGCTTCTTCTGGTCGACCAGCGCGCGGAACTCGGCCTGCAATGCATCCAGCCCGCCAGTCGAGAAGCCCGCCGCTTCCGGATTTGCGGTCGGCATGCCGAGGGCGCGCGCCTCCATGGAATGGTGCGAGGGTGGGGCGAATACGGCCTGCACCGTCGAGCAGGACGAAGCAGCCATCGCGCCGGCAAGCGCGGTCGCGGTCAGCAGGGTGAAGCCTCTGCGGATCATGTCTCTCTCTCCCGTGAATTCGTTTCTTGGGGCGGATTTGGCCCCCGTTTGTTGAGACAGGTTTCCAACGTTGGATGTCGAACGTCAACGCACGGGGCGATGACGCCTCAGAGCCCCCAATCCTTCGCGAGGTTCTGGATCAGGGCGTCACGCCGCGTGCGGACATCGTCTGGCGTCCAACGCGTGCGGCCCTGCAGATCATTGCTGAGCGCATAGGACCCCTGTCCGGTCCGGAAATAGATCACCAGCTTTTCCCGGAAGGGCTTGCGATCAGCTTCCTGGTTCTCGTCATGGGTGAGCAGGGTGAAATTTCCGATGCATTCGGTCAGCTCGTCGCGGTCACGGACACGCGACCATTCTTCATACCATTCCGAGTCCTTGGGCGCGCGCGGCAGGATGTGCTCCACGGTGCAATCCGTATCTGGTGCCAACGCCTCGCCGCCTTCGACCGCCGCCGAAACCCGCATCAACAAGGCCTTGCGCTGTTTGAAATTGGGGAAGCGACCACGCAGACGCTCGACGAAATCCTCGCGTTCGCGCTTGGTCAGTTGCAGCGGCGAGCCTTCGTCGAACAGCGCCACATTTGCGTCCATCGCATCCAGCAGGCGCCGATAGCGTTTGTGACGATAGTCGCGGTCCTTGACCGAATACTGCATGGCGTAGGCCAGGCGGTCGAGCGCCCAGAAAAAACGGTCAGCGGTATCTCGATCGTAAGGGTGCTCGGCCAGGAAGCGGATCGCGGGCGCGCGCCAGCTCTCGTGGTGGATCAAACGCAGGAACACGATCCGGCGCAGCGCTTCCTCACCGATGTTGAGGTTTTCAGTCTTGCCGTTGATGATGGCGTCGTAGGCGTCGACAAAGCGATTCAGGCGATTGTCGAGGAAGTCCCGGATCGACGGGGTCTTCTGCAGGATGCCCGCAATGACGCCCGAGACAAGTTCGCCGACGCCTTCGCGATCGTAGAGGGCGCGGATCTGTTTCCACAAATCGCCAAAGCCCCGATCGCCGAGGCGAGCTGTGAAGGCATCCCATTTGCGTCCCTGTGCCACGGCTTCGGCAGGGGAGAATTCGGCGCGCTCGAAAAGCGCGCTCTTAAGGATGTCGTGATCCGACAGCGGTTTGCCGCGATGGTTGAGGGAAGAGAACACCTTCTGCGCCACCGCGAATTCCGCAACGCGAACGCGAACAACGGTCACCTGGTCGAGCAGCCACATCACGAAACGCGAGCGTTCCACGTCTGCCATGTCCGAGAGGTAGTCGCGCATCTGGCTTATCGCTGCGCTGAGGCGCAACTGGCTCTCAGACCCCGGGTCGCAAGCCTCCTCGCGAGCGCCTTCATCCTCACGCGTTGCGCCGCGCCCCTGCACGAAGCGGCGGAAGAACGGAGTGTCAGTTGGATTAAGGGTGACGCGCCACCGATGGGAGGCACCGAAAACATTCAGTGCTTCATGACCGAGCATCGAGTGGATCAGGCCTTCCTCTTCCTTTGTCTTGGCGAGGTCGCGCATCACGGCGAGCATGATTGTGAGCGTAGTCAGGCGTTGCTGGCCGTCCACCACATCGGACGGGCCGCGATTGCGCGGGCGGATAACGACGATGGCGCCGAGGAAATAAACCGTCCGGGTACGAAAGGCTTCCAGCAGATCCCGGATCAGGATCTCGACTTCCGGATCCTCCCAGGCATAGGCGCGCTGGAAGGGCGGAACCCTGATATCCGTTCCGGGACCGAAGACATCGCGGATGCGCTGGACTTCCGCGGCAATCGACATGAGGTACGGTTCCCGAACTAAGCTTTGCCTACCTATCCATACAAGCCGGTTGGGTCCAATCTCCCGGACGGGTGAGAGCAGGATGACTCATGCGACTGTGTGTTTTCGAAGCCACTGACGGTCCGCGGCCAGGTTTAGTCCTCGGCGACGAGATTGCGGACATAAGCGCTGCGGCGACGGACATGTCGCAGTGGCCTGTGGATATGCTTACACGTGGTCCTGCCGGCATCGCAGCAATCGAAAGGGCGGCACAATCGTCACCGCGCTTCCCCCTGAAATCGGCGCGCCTAAAGGCCCCGGTGCGTCGTCCGGGTAAAATCCTCGGCATCGGTCTCAACTATCGTGATCACGCAAAGGAAACGGGTCGCGAACCACCGACGACCCAGATGTGGTTCAACAAGCAGTCCAGCTCGCTGCACGGGCCATTCGAGCCGGTGCTCATGCCAGCCGTATCTGTGGCGCTGGACTATGAGGTGGAACTCGTTGTCGTGATTGGAAAGTATGGCCGGCATGTTCCGCGTGAGCGCGCGCACGAGATCATCGCGGGCTACATGACCGGATGCGACTATTCGGTACGTGACTGGCAGCGCGCGACGCCGACCATGATCATGGGCAAGGGGTTCGATACGCATGCGCCGGTAGGCCCCTGGATCACAACGCCCGACGAGGCGGGCGATGTGTCGAGCATGAGCCTGAAATGCTGGGTCAATGACGAGCTGCGCCAGGACAGCAATACGGGCGAGATGATTTTCGATGTACCAGCGCAGATCGAGCACCTGACCAAGGCGTTCGCGCTCGAGCCGGGGGACTTGATCTTCACCGGCACGCCCGCGGGCGTGGGGGCAGCATTCACGCCGCCGAAATTCGTCCAGCTGGGCGACCGCGTGCGCGTGGAGGTCGAACGGCTGGGGGCGATCGAGGCCGTGATCGTGCAGGAAGTTGCACGGACGCGGATCGGCTAGGGCGGTCGACGCGTGAAGCTCACACGAGGCATACTGCTATTCGGCACCGTCGTTATCGCGGCTGTTGCTGGCGGATGGTCGTTTCTTTCCAACCGCCCCGGTGCTGCCGTCGAGGCATTCCAGCGCGAGCACCGGATTCAGCAGGATGCGGCAACGCCACGCTTGCCGCCCGCAGACGCGTTCCGGGCGACGGTGTGCGCCGCGAGTCCATGTGTCGTGGTTGAAGCAGGCGGTCTCATCTTTATCTTCGGCGCAGGCGAAGGGGCGGCGGAGGGCATCGTAAGGCTGGGTCTGATGCGTCCCGATGTCGATGCGCTGCTTCTGCCCGATCTCGCATTGAAGACTGTCGAGGGACTGCCGGCCCTGGCGGGGGCAGGGGGGCGGGCGGGACGGCGTGAGCCGCTAAAAGTATATGGGCCGGCGGGGATGCTGCCTGTGGTCGATGGCGCGAACCTGATCGTTTCTGCGCCCCCCCAGGCGAGGCTGACAGCGGGCGTCGAGGGCGAGGATCAGGGTTCAGACGGCCGTCTGGTCTTCGATTCCGGCGTAGTGAGCGTTCGCGGTTTTGGCGGGGTTGAGCGAGGGATGGGGCGCGTCTACCGCATTGATTTCGACGGGCGCTCGCTGATCCTGTCGGGGTGTTCGGCCCTCCCAGCAGAAATCATTGCGGCAGCCCGGGAAGTCAAAGGTCCCGGAGCCCTGGTGTTGGCAGGTTCGGAACGGCTGCTCGGATCGCCATCCTCATGCATCGACTTGCCAACCGTGGCGCAGGCGCTGTCGCAAGCGAAGGTTTCAGCGAGTGTTGTGCTTCCCGCGGATCCGCCCGCCACCTTCGCAGATGCAACGGCGGCCTGGCGAGAGATGCTATCGTCCAACGATCCGTCAGCGCTGCAGATCGGCCTGCCTGGCACGGTGATCGACCTGTCGGCTGAGAAGCCGATCATTCGGGAGTCTCGCCCAACATGAGCAAAAACAACGAATTCCGCTCCCCCGAATAGCAGGCGGGGGCTCTGACCCGAGTCAGAACCCCCGCGCTCCCCGTTAGCCCCCCGTCGCCAACCCTTCGCTTCCGTGGAAGCCCCCAAGGGCCGGCGCGTTCAATTATGGCGATATAGCGGCACGACGCGGACACATGTCTACTTCTGAAAGCCGGGTTAACAGCCAAGACCTGAAGCGTGTTGCGCAAAGTCCACAAAAGTATGTGCGAGGTCGAGATAGTTGCGAAAGCCAGAGAAATGAAGGTTTCGATTGAACGCATTGGCAAATACCAACTGGCGCGCAGGGGACAGCTTGCTCCAAACTGCAGCCGCGCGCCTGCGTCGCGACGTTCGTGGCTTGTCATTCGCTCCGGATGCCAACACAACCAAGACGTGGATGCGCACGTCCGCAACCTGAGGGGCTGCTCCGGTTAAAATGCCTGTTGTCGCGCACATAATGCTGGCGCTCGTGTACGTTACTGCGTCGGCTCTCGGCGCAGTGGCGCTGAGCGTGAATGGCATCGTCCCGCCGATCACGGCGGCAATCGTCGGCGCGACAAGCGCGCTAGCGATGATGCAGATTCACATGGCTGTCTCACGCATGGGCGGCAGCGCGGAAGCCGAGATCTTCGAACTGCGGCAGGAGATCCGCAAGCTGACTGGGCGGGTCGCGCATGCCGAGCAGCAATCGACAGACCTCAAGAAGGCGTTCGAACAGGAGGTGGCGGCCCGCCGCGAGTCGATCGTGCAGGAGATGCGCGGACTCGAGGGGATGATCCAGAATCTCTCAAAGAAGTTCGAAACCCGGCTCAACACGGTTCGCACCCACACCACTGACGTGCCGCTGGACGGCGCATCGGTGCTTGATGCGGTGAAAGAGGCGCTTCGCGAGAATCGCGTGGACTTGCACCTGCAGCCGATCGTGAACCTGCCGCAGCGCAGGACATGTTTCTACGAGGGCTTCACCCGCCTGCGCCGCGCCGACGGCAAGGTGATCATGCCGACCGAGTTCCTTGCGGCCGCCGAGAAGGCCAACCTGCTGGGCGTGATCGACAACATGCTGCTGTTCCGCTGCGTGCAGATCGTGCGGCGGCTGTCGGAGCGTGATCGCCGGATTGGCGTGTTCTGCAACGTGTCGATGGCCTCGCTGGAAGACGACCAGTTCTTCTCCAGCTTTATCGAATTCATGCGCGAAAATCGCGATCTGGCGCACGCCATGATCTTCGAGATCAGCGTACGCTCGTTCCAGCAACGTTCGGACATCGCGGCGCGCAACATGGGACGGCTGAAGGAACTCGGTTTTCGGTTCTCCCTCGACAAGGGCATGGGCCTCAATCTCGACCTACCCGAATTGCAGGCCGCCGGCGTCAAGTTCGTGAAGATCAACGGCGAGCGGCTGCTCGAGGAGCTGACCCCGGGCGGCGAGCGCCCGATCTCGGCGATTTCGCGTGACATCGCAGCTGAGGATGTGCCGGCGCTGTTCGTGCGTTATGGCATCGACCTCATCGCGGAGAAGGTCGAGATCGAGAAGTCCGTGATCGAGATCCTGGAATTCGAAATCCCCTATGGCCAGGGCCACGTTTTCGGGGCGCCGCGCCCGATCAAAGGCTCGCTGCAGGACGAGACCGCACCGCCGCCGGACTTCATGCGTCGTGTCGCTCCGCAGGCGATGTAGGACGTGAGCGTTTCGCTGCTGTCGGGGCTTTCGGCCGTTGCTTCCCAGTATGATGCGGTGCTCTGCGACGTGTGGGGCGTGATCCACAATGGTCGCAGCGCATTCGTCACCGCTTGCGAGGCCCTGAAGAAATTCCGGGCGGAGCAGGGACCCGTAATTCTCGTCACAAATGCCCCGGTGCCGAAGGATCGCGTGACGCGGCTCTTCCCGCAATTCGGCGTGCCGATGGATTGCTTCGATGATGTGGTCGCGTCGGGCGACGCAACTCGTAACGAGCTGAAGGGTTTCGCGCCGGGGCCAGTCTATCGCATCGGGCTGGATCAGGATTTTGGGGTCTATGCCGGTCTGCCGCTGGAATTCTCCGATGACCCCGCGGTCGCGAAGGTAATCTGCTGCACCAGCCTTCGCGACTATCCGAACGGCACGCCTGAGCCCTACCGCGGCGAGCTGATGCGGTTGGCGGCGCACGGGCTACCGATGCTGTGCGCCAATCCTGATGTCCAGTTCCGACAGGGTGATCGTCTGATCTGGTCAGCCGGCTCGTTGGCGGCAATCTACGAGCAGGAGGGCGGCAAGGTGATCCGCCCCGGCAAGCCCGATGATCCGATCTACCGGCTGGCGATCGACAAGGCCGAGGCAATTGTAGGCCGCTCCATCCCGCCTGAGCGTGTTCTGGCAATCGGCGACGGCCCGATCACGGACGTCCTCGGCGCCAACAGGCAGGGGTACGACGCCCTGTTTATCGGCGGCGGAATCCACGGCGATGCGATGGGGCAGGGCGATGCGTTCCTGGCGTCAGCGCAGACCGTGCTGGATGCGGATGGCGTCAGAGCCAAGTGGGCGATGCCGGAGCTGGGGTGGTAGCTAGCTCACCTTGTCCCCATTCACCGTAACCCGCCGCATGTGCCTGCGCTGGCCGTGATAATCGTTCAGCGCAAAATGCCAGACGCAGCGATTGTCCCACATCGCAAGTGATCCGGGCTGCCAGCGGAAGCGACAGGTGAAAGGCTCGCGCCGGCAAACTTCGAACAGGTATTCAAGGAGCGGTCGCGACTCCTTCTTGGTCCATCCGGCGAAGCGAAGCGTGAAGGCAGGGTTGATGTAGAGCCCCTTGCGGCCCGTCTCCGGGTGCGTGCGGATAACGGGGTGCTCGTACTCAGGCACTTCATCGCCGACGACTTCCGAATCCATTGAGGCGCGCTTCCTGGAGGACGCGCCGCCCGAGCCGTATTCCTCCGCAGCGGAGTGAATGGCGTGGAGCCCTTCCAGCGTCTTTTGCAGGCCGGGAGAGAGCACGTCCCAGGCTGCATACTGGCTGGCGAACATGGTGTCGCCGCCGACCTCCGGCACTTCGATAGCATGGAGGATTGACCCGAGAGCAGGCTTCTCCAGAAAGCTCATGTCGGAGTGCCAGCCACCGCCGAAGTTGATCTTCTCGGACGGCTCCTTGATGATCTCCAACATCTCGGGATACCCGCCCATGCCCTTCACATAGGGATGCACGTTGAGCGTGCCCCAGCGGCGGCCAAAGGCGAGGTGCTGCTCGGGCGAGAGCTGCTGGTCGCGAAAGAAGATGACGTGGTGTTTCAGAAACGCGTGATGGATGTCGTCGAACTGCGCATTGCTGAGCGGCTTCGACAGGTCGACACCGGAAATCTCGGCCCCAAGATGGGGCGAAAGGGGAGTCACGGTTATGGTCTGATACGCGTCGTGGGCCATGGCGGGTTCCTCTCCGCCCAGCATCGCGCGGGAGGCATGGAAACTCAACGGCCGTAGGGTGTGTACTGAGCGCCGCGTCAGCTTTGCTGCAGCATGGCCTTGAAATCCGCCGGCTGCATCGGGCGGGAGAGCACGAAGCCCTGCACCTGGTCGACCATGAGCCAGATCATCAGGTCGAGCATTTCCTGCGTCTCGATCCCTTCGGCAACGACACGAAGGCCGTGGTCGCGCGCCAGGCGGACGCAACTGACGAGCGCCGCTTTGGCGTAGCTTTCGGACATGGCGAGACGCGTGAACGCCGGATCGATCTTGACCTCGGTAAAGGGATAGTTGCGCAGCCGGTCTATATTGCTGGGGCCCGCACCGAAATCGTCGATGGCGAGGCCGAAGCCATGCGCGCGCAATGCCGTCATCGTCTGGAACGCGTTGGCACCGTATTCAAGCACTCGCGATTCCGTCACCTCAAGCACGAACTGCTTGCAGTCGAGACCGTTGTCGCTGATTGCCCGCGCGAGGAGGTCGGCGAATACGGGACGCTCGAGCGACATCGGGCTGATGTTGATCGAGCAGGGCAGGCCATTGAACCCCGCAGCATGCGCCGCGACCGCGCGCGCCATGACGTAGGTGAGCGCGTCAATCCGTTCGCTGCGTTCCGCGAGTTCAACATACGCGGCAGGGGAGACGAGACCCGACTGTGGTGTGGCAATCCGCGCCAGTGCCTCGGCGCCGACAAGCTTGCGATCGTGAAGGGAAAACTTTGCGTGGAAAAATGGATGCAGGCCGCCGCGCTCGATCGCGGCTTCGAGCAGGCTCGCGCTGGCCGGCGTAGGCCTCGGCGTCGCAACTGTTTCCGTGCTTGGAAGATTTGAACTCATTGCGCCGAACGACCCGAACACGGCCGGCGATCTGCCAGTCGCTTGCTCGAACAGTACGTCACGGAAGGGTCTCGAAACAGCTAACCGGCGCAGTGCAAACTGCTGCACTGCGCCGGAAATCTCCTTCCGAATCGGGGCAGGCTGGACCTATCTCGCGTCCGAAAGGCCCTGGTTCGCGAAGTCCCAATTCACCAGTTCGTCGATGAAGGTGTTGATATATTTCGGCCGGGCGTTCTGGGCGTCCAGGTAGTAGGCGTGCTCCCAGACGTCCATGGTTAGCAGGGGCGTCACGCCTGCCTCAGTCAGCGGGGTTTCGGCATTCGGCGTCTTGGTGATGGCAAGCTTGCCGTCCTTGAACACGAGCCAGGCCCAGCCCGATCCGAACTGGGTCGCTCCTGCCTCCGCGAAGAGACGCTTGAACTCGTCGAAGGAGCCGAAGTCCTTGCTGATACGGTCGGCGACGAGGCCTGTCGGCTTGCCGCCGCCGCCAGGTTTCATCGAATGCCAGTAGAAGGTGTGATTCCAGACCTGACCGGAATTGTTGAAGACCGGCATCTTCTTCTCGGCCCAGCTCTGCTTGACGACTTCCTCAAGTGGTGCGTTTTCCAGAGGCGTGCCGGCGATGAGCTTGTTCAGGTTGTCCAGATAGGCCTGATGGTGCTTGCCGTAGTGAAAGTTGAGAGTCTGCTCCGAAATGTGTGGTGCCAGCGCGTCGCGCGCGTATGGCAGTGCGGGAAGCGTGAAAGCCATGGGAAACCCTCTCTGTTTTTTCTGTTCGTGCCGTGCAGACCCTGAGATAGGGCCGAATTACCGAATTTGAACATGAGCGATACGGCCAATCAGCCAAATCTTGCAAGCGCCCCCCTTTCCGGCCCGAGGGATTTTGACGCCCGCCTGAAGCGGACGGACGAGGATCGCTGGCTGGCGACACGCTACGCCACCGCCGACGCACGCGAACGTCTGGTCGCGCTCTACCTGCTGAACCAGGAGCTGCAGCGCGCCCTGCACGCCAAAGAGGCGATGCTTGGAAAGATCCGGCTGCAATGGTGGCGCGAAACGCTAGCGCAATTGGGCGGGGCGGCCCCCTTGCGGCGACATGACCTGGCCGAGGAGCTGGCGCGTGTCCTCAATGCGCGCGTCGACCTGCTGGGGCCGATGAACGCGCTGGTGGACGCCTATGATGACGTGCTCGACGATCACCTGCAGGCAGGCGGGCACCAGGCCAATGGGACGCATGAGGGACGGCATCTTGCGGTTGAAGGCGCGATGATGCGGCTGGCTGGGCTGGCGCTCGCGTCAGCTGCAGACGAGGCTGGGCTCGAGGCCCTGGCGGAGGCGGGCGCAGCGCGCGTCGGTCTGACGGCGGGGCTGGAAGGCGCAGAAGCAAGGTGGCAAGCAGCAAAGGTCGGATTGCGACATGCACCCGCAACGCTGTGGCCTGCCGCGCTGCACCTTGCCGCCGAAGGCGCGGATGGACCGCTGAGCAAGCGCTGGCGGATTTTCCGCGCCGCGCTGGGTCGGCGGCTTTAGGACCCTATTCAGCGATGGGCGCATATCGTACTGGCCAAGCGGCCGGCAAAGCTGTTTGTTGATCGGGGGTGGAATCGAAACGGGCGGGCGGACGTGAACAAGCTTTTCAATCCCGCCAGTTGGATGCGCGCGTTTAGCCAGCCGCTGGTCCTGCTTGGCCTCGCCGTCGATCTGTTCCCGATCTACGGCGTGCTGGCTTTTGGTTGGAACGCCGTTCCGCTCGTGATGCTCTATTGGATGGAGAATATCATCGCCGGCGTGCTGACGCTGCCGCGTATTGTGATCTCCGGTGCCAGCTATGGTGCCATGGGGCTGGTCGCCGGACTGTTCATGTCGGCGTTCTTTGTCGTTCATTACGGGCTGTTCTGCTTCGTGCACGGCACGTTCCTGATTGTGTTCACCGGTTTCGGCAACGGCACACTCGCTGACCAGTCGAGCTTCATGCTCGACATCCCCGGCATGTTCCAGTTCGGCATGACCAGCGGGCTGCATGTGCAGTATTTCATCTACGCGATCATCGCGTTCCAGGTGCTCGTCTTTTTCTGGGAGTTCGTGATCAAGGGCGAGTGGCGGACCACGAACCCGATGGCTGAGATGTTCGCGCCTTACGGGCGCATCATCGTCCTGCATCTCGCCATCTTTGGTGGAGCGTTTGCGCTTTTCGCACTGGGTCAGCCGATGATTGGCGTGCTCGCCCTGATCCTGTTCCGCGCAGTTTATGGCGTTGTCACGAACGCAAAGAATGCGTTCGGCTTCGACAGCGACTTCAGCAAGGCGCTCGGAAAGATGGGTGGTCGTGAGGTGTTCGAGAAAGCGATGCGGGGGGAGCGCGTCGATTAGGCCGAAACTGGCTCGGGTGATTTCTGATCCTGCAGCCACCCGCCAAGATCCTCCAGCGCGCGCACCGACATCAGCCGCTTGCGCGCCCGGCCCCTGTCAGCTCCCTTCAGACGTTTGCCGTCCGGCGTCCTCAGATCAACCGGGCCGATGTCCGGCAGCAGGCCATAGTTCACGTTCATGGGCTGGAACGAGCCGCGTTTCGCAACGCCGCTGTCGCCCAGCATGTGTCCGCCCGTGATGTGGTTCACCAGCGCGCCGAGCGCTGTGGTGGCGGGCGGCGCTTCAACGCGACGCCCCAGACGTTCGGCAGCCGCCATGCGCCCAGCCACAAGACCCATCGCGGCGCTCTCCACATAGCCTTCGACCCCCGTCACCTGCCCAGCGAAGCGAACGCGCGGATCGGCCTTGAGCCGCAGTTGGCCGTCGAGCAGGGCAGGGGAGTTAATGAACGTGTTGCGGTGAATACCGCCCAGGCGAGCAAACTGCGCGTCGGCGAGACCGGGGATCATGCGGAAGATCTCCTGCTGCGCCCCGTGCTTAAGCTTGGTCTGGAAACCGACCATGTTCCACAGCGTGGCAAGCTTGTTGTCCTGACGCAGCTGGACCACCGCCCAGGCCTTCACGCCGGGATCATGTGGATTGGTGAGGCCGACGGGCTTCATGGGGCCGAACCGAAGCGTCTCTGCGCCGCGCTCGGCCATAACTTCGATCGGCAGGCATCCTTCGAAATAGGGCGTCCCCTCCCACTCCTTGAGCTCCGTCTTTGGCGCCGCCAGCAGGGCGGCGATGAAAGCTTCGTACTCGGCCTTGGTCATCGGGCAGTTGATGTAGGCTTCGGCACCGTCGCCGCCGGGGCCGGGCTTGTCGTAGCGCGACTGCTTCCACGCCTTGCTCATGTCGATCGACTCGACATGGACGATCGGCGCTATGGCGTCGAAAAAGGCGAGCGAATCCTCGCCGGTTCTGGCAAGAATGGCCTTGGCCAGACTGTCGGACGTCAGTGGCCCCGTGGCGATTATTACGCTGGACCACGCGTCGGGAGGCCAGCCGTCGACTTCGCCGCGCTCGATGGTGACCAGCGGATGTTTCTCGAGCGCCGCCGTCACATCGGCGGAAAAAGCATCCCGATCGACAGCGAGGGCGGATCCGGCCGGCACGCGGTGACGGTCCCCCATCCCGATGATCAGCCCCCCGGCCCGGCGCATCTCTTCATGCAACAGACCAACCGCGTTGTACTCCCAGTCATCCGACCGGAACGAGTTGGAGCACACCAGTTCTGCAAGCCCGTCCGTGTGGTGGGCGTCAGTCTTACGGACAGGGCGCATCTCATGAATGACCACGGGAACGGCGAGATTTGCAGCCTGCCAGGCCGCCTCGGACCCCGCCATGCCGCCGCCGATAATGTGAATTGGTTCTGTTGTCATGGCGCGGATATAGGCCATGTCGGGCGCTCAGGGAAACGCGTCCAGACTGCAAAATCCTGCTGGGGCACCGCGGCAAAAGCGATAGAGTGGACGAATGAGCGTTGCCCCCCTTGTCCGGATAGTCGCGGCGCTGGCGAGCCTGCTCGCGGCATCCACTGCCCGTGCCGACATCCGCAGCTTCAACGCCGCGGTGCAGGCAGGGGACTTTCGCGGCGCAACGGTCGTGGCCGGGCAAACCTGGCCGACCGTAGACCGGGCTTCTCCTGCTGCGGCTGAGGTTGCACGAGAGTTTGCTTGGGTCGCCATGCTGGCCGGCGAGGCTGCATCGGCGCTGATCTACTCGCGCTTCCTGGTGGAGCAGGGGGGCACGCTAGCGCATCCAGATGCCGCGCCGGCTGTGTCGCGCGTTCTGCACGACTGGGCGAGCCTCGAGGCTGCCGCATCCCCCCAGGCGCGCGCCAACCTGATGCAGTCGCTCTACACACGAGCAACGGTTGTCGGACGGGATCTCGTCTCGCCGCGCGCGGCGCAGGCGCTGTTTGCGGAAGCATGGGCCGCTGGAGACTGGTCGCAGGCGGAAACCGCAGCCATGTACGCCACTCGATTCCTGGATGATCTGCAGGCAGGCAGCATCGCCGCCCGTTTCGAGGCGCGGCGCGCGAAGGCGATGGCCAGCTTCATGCGCACAAAATCGCCTGACGCCTACAACACGCTCTACGACATCGCAGGCGAAGTGCACGACCAGATTGCGGCGACGCCCGATGGGGCAGGTCGCGTCCGCCTTGCGATCGAATACTACGCAGCGACGGCTTGGGCGGATTCGATCTACGGGGGGCTCGGCTCGCGTCAGCGCGACCTGGCCAACCGAAAGGCGTCCATTAGCACCGGCCGCGCGCCGATGTCTGAACTGCTCTATCCCGCGCCCGGCGACGCCAGCCTGCCGCGGTGCCGAATTGTTCTCGCGCGCGCCGACTCGCCTGGGTTCCCATTTGTCTCCCGGTTCAAGGACCTGGCCGGGTCGGTGACCTACGCCGTCGAGGTGGCACCGAACGGCGTGCTCCAGAACCCACGCCTGATGGCATGGGCGCCCCATGCCGACTTCGTGCGAGCGACGGAAGCAGTTCAGTCGTCCTGGCGCTGGCGGATCGACGGCGCCTTGCAGCCGCCAGCCTGCCGCCAGCCGCAAATCCACATCGTTACCTTCGAATACGCGCTCGGCCGCTAACGCGCGCACCGCCATTGCCGCTTCCCTTCAATTGAATTAGGGGCAGGGCTCATTTGGAGGGCTGGATGGCCGACGCTGCGGGCAAGCTGCCGATCATCACCTGTGTGCGCGACGCATGGCTGTTCCTGCGTGACAACTGGCGCATGTTCGTGCCCGCTGCCCTCGCAATGGCGCTGGTCTCTCAGATCGGTTTCCTCCTGGCGGGTACGTCCGGCGGCGCGGCAGGCGCCCAATCCGCATTTGGCGGCAGCCTTGGGGATCTGGCAGTCGCCATGCCTGCTGTGCTGGCAAGCCTGGTCTTCGCCGCGGCTGTATTGCGCAAGGCGGTGCGAAACGAGTTCACAGGGCCGATGGGGCTGGGTTTTGGAGCAGACGAGCTGCGTCTGCTCGCAATCGTCGCGGCGTATGCATGCATGATCATTCCGCTGGGGACGCTCGTCTTCATAATCGTGACGACGACAGTCCTATCGCGGCTCGCAGCGACGCCTGATGAGCTGGCGGCGCTGCTGGATGATCCCGAGGCGCTTAACACAGCGTTGACCCAGGCGCTCGGGCCTGGGGGCACGACGGCCTTCCTGTTGTTCATCATGCTGGTCTTCGCAGCAGCGATCTACCTGTTCACGCGGCTCTTCATGGTCAACGCTGCGACGATCGGTGCGCGTCGCGTCTTGATATTCCAGACCTGGAGCTGGTCGCGCGGCAACGTCCTGCGCATGTGCGCCGCGATCATGCTGACCTGGTTCCCCGCTTACGTGATCGACAGCCTCGTTGTGGAGCTCGGCGTCACGATACTTGGTCCGATGGCCTCGCAAGGAAATGCCGGCGCCCTGCTGATCGCCTTCAACGCCATCGCCACCTTCGTCGCGGCGATGTTCGGCATCCCATCCATCGTGCTCGGTGCGATCCTGTACAAGGGCCTGCGGCCAGCGGACATCGTGGCGAAGTAGGAGCCTACTCCGCCGCTTGCTGCGTAGGCTTCCTGGACTTCGCTGCAACCTTGGCAACTGGCTTCGCCTGGACACGCTTGGCTTGACGCTCACGCCGCTCGGCTTGCCGCCTGAACGTCTCCACCAGGAACTTGCCCGTCCAGCTCTTCTTGTTCTTCGCGACGTCCTCAGGCGTGCCCACAGCCACGACTTCGCCGCCGCCGTCGCCGCCGTCCGGCCCCATGTCAACGATCCAGTCGGCGACCTTGATCACGTCGAGATTGTGTTCGATCACCACGACAGTGTTGCCGGCGTCGACCAGCTCCTGCAGAACTTCCATCAGCGTACGCACATCGTCGAAGTGCAGGCCGGTCGTCGGCTCGTCGAGAATGTAGAGAGTGCGGCCGGTGGCGCGCTTGGAGAGCTCCTTCGCAAGCTTCACGCGCTGGGCTTCACCGCCAGAAAGCGTGGTGGCCTGCTGGCCCACTTTCACATATCCGAGACCGACCCGGCAAAGCGTTTCCATCTTGCCACGAATACCGGGCACGGCGCCGAAGAATACCCGCGCTTCCTCGACCGTCATGTCCAGCACGTCAGCGATCGACTTGCCCTTGTAGAGCACTTCAAGCGTCTCACGGTTGTAGCGTTTGCCTTTGCAGACGTCGCAGGTGACGTAGACATCCGGCAGGAAGTGCATCTCGATCTTAACGACACCGTCGCCCTGGCACGCCTCGCAGCGGCCTCCCTTCACGTTGAATGAGAAGCGGCCAGCCTGATATCCGCGTGCCTTGGATTCCGGCAACCCCGTGTACCAGTCGCGGATCGGCCCGAAGGCGCCGGTGTAGGTCGCGGGGTTGGAGCGCGGTGTGCGGCCGATCGGCGACTGGTCGATGTCGATGATCTTGTCGAGGTGTTCGATGCCCTCAATCTTCCGGTGCGGAGCAGGGCTGTCGCTGGCGCCATTGAGGCGGCGTGCGAGCGCCTTGTAAAGTGTCTCGATCACGAGCGTCGACTTGCCGCCGCCGGAGACGCCGGTGATGCAGGTGAAAATGCCGAGCGGAATCTCCGCCGTCACGTTCTTGAGGTTGTTGCCTGTCGCGCCGATGACGCGGATCATCTTTTTCTTGTCGGCCCAGCGTCGCTTGTCCGGAATAGCGATCTCTTCCTCGCCCGACAGATACTTGCCCGTGATGCTCAGCGGGTTCGCCATCAGGTCTTCCGGCTTGCCGAAAGCGATCACTTCACCGCCAAGCACGCCGGCGCGCGGGCCCATGTCGATGACGTGGTCGGCCGTCAGGATGGCGTCCTCATCGTGTTCGACAACGATGACCGAGTTGCCGAGGTCGCGCAGGCGACGCAGCGTTTCGAGCAGGCGCTCGTTGTCACGCTGGTGCAGCCCGATCGATGGCTCGTCCAGCACGTAGAGAACGCCGGAAAGCCCGGAACCGATCTGGGAGGCGAGCCGAATACGCTGGCTCTCGCCGCCCGACAGCGTGCCCGAACCACGTGACAAGGTGAGGTATTCGAGGCCGACATCATTCAGGAACTGCAGCCTGTCCCGGATCTCCTTGAGTATCCGGACCGCGATCTCGTTCTGTTTCTTGGTCAGCTGCTTCGGCAGCGCCTCGAACCAGTCGCGCGCCGCCTTGATGGAAAGAGAGGCGGAGTCCGAAATAGTGTAGTTGTTGATCTTCACGCTAAGCGCTTCCGGCCGCAGGCGTTCGCCCATGCAGGTAGGGCAGGGCGCGGCCGACTGGTAGCGGCCGATCTCCTCGCGCATCCAGGCGCTGTCCGTCTCACGGAAACGGCGCTCAAGGTTGCCGACCACGCCCTCAAACGGCTTGGTCACTTCGTAACGGCGCATGCCATCGTCGAAGACGAAATCAACTTCTTCCACGCCTGTGCCATTGAGGACTATGTTCTGCGCCGCCTCCTGCAACTTGGACCATGGCACTGCCAGCGAGAATTTATACTTCTTCGCAAGCGCCTTCAGCGTCTGGTCCTGCAGCGGTGAGGCCGACTTGCCCCACGGCGCAATGGCACCGTCATTCAAAGACTTTTCGATCTCGGGCACGACCAGCGCCGGATCGATCTTCAGCTGCTCGCCAAGACCATCGCACGCAGGGCAGGCGCCAAATGGATTATTGAAGGAAAAGAGGCGCGGCTCGATCTCAGGGATCGTGAAACCGGAAACGGGGCAGGCGAATTTTGCGGAGAAGGTGAGCCGTCTCGCCTCCCTGGTCTCTGGGTCCTTCTCCGCGAACTCTGCGACGGCGATACCATCCGCAAGACCAAGCGCGGCCTCGAAACTTTCGGCTAGACGCTGTTCCATCCCGGCGCGGATCACGATCCTGTCCACGACGACGTCGATGTCGTGTTTCAGCTTCTTGTCGAGTTTCGGCGGATCTTCGAGTTCGTAGTATTCGCCGTCGACCTTGACGCGGGCGAACCCGCGCTTCAGCAGGTCAGCGAACTCCTTGCGGTACTCGCCCTTGCGGCCACGGATCATCGGGGCGAGTAGATGGAACTTGGATCCGTCACCCAGCGCCATAGCCTTGTCGACCATCTGGCTCACGGTCTGGCTCTCGATCGGCAGACCCGTGACAGGGGAGTAGGGCACGCCGACGCGCGCCCATAGCAGGCGCATGTAGTCATAGACTTCGGTGACCGTGCCAACCGTTGAGCGGGGATTGCGAGAGGTCGTCTTCTGCTCGATGGAGATTGCAGGGGAAAGCCCCTCGATCCGCTCGACGTCCGGCTTCTGCATCAACTCGAGAAACTGCCGCGCGTAAGCCGATAGCGACTCTACATAGCGTCGCTGTCCCTCAGCATAGATCGTATCGAAAGCGAGAGATGATTTGCCGGAGCCGCTAAGGCCGGTAATCACAACCAGCTCGTTCCGCGGGATATCCACGTCGATGTTCTTGAGGTTGTGTTCGCGCGCGCCGCGCACGCGGATGGCGTTAGGCTCGGAGGACATGGCTTAACCCAGGGAGCGTTGTTCGGACTGTCTTGCGGGTGGACGTGCGCTGAGTCGACCACATCGAAAAGAACATAAACGGAACCCGCTCCGTTGTCGCCCCTGCCGTCTGCGCATTCACCTGAGCGGCGAATATGGCCTCGGCTCGCGCGCACGCAACCCCGTCACAGCGTCATTGCTGACGGGGCAGTGGCAACATCACGCGTCGATGCGTTCCCGCCCAGATCGCTGTCACCACCAGCACAGCTCCCCCGGCGGCGGCCAAAAGCGCTACATTCGGTCGGTCGGCCTGCTCGGCGACCCAGACCGCGGCCAAGCCCCAGGCGATCGGCAGTGGGTAGATCCAGTTCCTGGATGCAGAGGCGATGACGGTGCCCACCAGAACCACCGCGATCACCCCTCCAGCTGCCCAAGCCGGCGCGGTGCTGGCGTTGATGAAGCCCCACCCAGTCATCACGGTCAGCGTGTTGATGGCTGAGGCGACCGTGAGCCATCCGGCCAACATCGATAGCGGTGCCGCGACCAGCCAGAATTCCATACCGTGCTGCACGGAATAACGACCGGACAGAGGTATGCAGAGAGCGGCGGCCGATCCGATGATAATCAGCATCGTGGCGAGCTTGATGTCGAACACCGCAGCAATCAGCCAAAGACCGCAACCGGCCATTGCCACGACGGAGGCCCACCCCAGCGCGCGCAATACCGGGGTCTCCTTGGTCGATGGGAGCGCCTGATAGATCGCGTAGGCGACCAGACCCGCATAGATCAGGCTCCAGATTGCAAAAGCATAACCGGCTGCCTCCAGCGTGGTATCGCCATCGCGAACCAGATCTGTCTCGCCGGTTGGCGTGACACCCAGCGCAAACTGCGTGACGGGCACCGCAATGGCAAACATGGCGGCACCCACGATCGCGACAGTGCGAAGAAGGGGTTTGGCATAGGTCATGGAATTGCATTCTCCACAGTCTGCGGATGCCTGTACGGACCAAAACGGGCTCCGGATCGGAGCGTTCCGAAGCCTCGCAGATATCGGTCGATTCTGATCGGATCCAGGATTGAACAAAGCCGAATCCCCCGCTACCCCCGCGATATGTCCAGCAAACCCTTCCGTATCGGCCGGTCAACGACAGGCCTCGGCCTCTTTGCGACCAAGCTGATCCCCAAAGGGGTCCGGATCTTCGAATACACCGGCAAGATCATCACCAACGCCGAGGCGGATGCGATGCCCGGCAAGCCACGCTATCTCTACGATCTCTCAAAGACGCATACGCTGGATGGCTCGCCGCGATCAAATGTCGGGCGCTACGCCAATCATAGCTGCAAACCCAACGGCGTCATCTACGTCTATGGCGGCCGGATCTTCGTAAAGTCGCTTCGGGAAATCCAGTCAGACGAGGAGATCACTTACGACTACGGCAAGGAGTACTTCGACGCCTTCATCGGCAAGGACAAATGCCTGTGCGTGAAATGCACGGCGCGCCGGTCGAAGGCGGCCAGCAGATAGAAACGCCGCCGAGACCGAAGTCGGGGCGACGTGGGACTAGTGATCAATCCTGAATTTGCCGCGGCTCTGATCACGTGCAATCTGACGACCGGCTAGACCGCCGGCGGCACACCCGATCACGCCGCCTTTGCTTGCGCCGCCAGCGACCTCGCTGCCGAGAGCTGCGCCGGCGACCCCGCCCACAGCAACGCCCCGGCTCGACGCATCCAGCCGAGCCATATCGCAAGCCGCCTTGGCGAAGGTGGACTTGGATGCCGACGTTGAAGCGTGGCTGAACCAGGCCTACGACCCGGCCTGAGCTGGCGCTCGTTTGGGCGCAAGCGGGATCCGGATCGTCGCACGCAGGCCGTGCGGCATTCGGTTCTGCAGGACAAGCTCGCCGCGATGAGCGCGTGCGATCGCCTCCGCGAGCGTAATTCCGAGCCCGGCCCCGCCCGTCGAGCGACTGCGCGATGTCTCCCCTCGGAAGAAAGGCTCAGCCGCCGAGGCTAGCTCGAGAGCGGACATCCCTGGCCCGTCATCGTCGACATGCAGGCTTGCATGGTCGTTGTCGCACTCAACCGTGATGTGTGCATTGCCGCCGTACGCAATGGCGTTGTCGATCAGGTTGCGAAGCGCCCGCCGGAACAGGACGGGGCGGCAGGCAGCCACCGCCTTGCGCATTTCGCCAATCGACACCGGCGCGCCGGTCTCCGCATAATCTTCAGCAACATCCTGGGCGAGGGAGGAGATATCCATCGGCTTCTCCGGCTCGCGCGAACGACCTTGCCGCGACAGATCGAGGATGTCGTCGAGCAGCACGCTGGTTTCCTCGACGGTGCGGATCGCCTTTTCACGTTCTGCCTCAGGCTCCATGGTTTCCAGCCGGATTCGCAGCGACGCAAGGGGAGTTCGGAGGTCATGACCGAGCGCGCCCAGCATGACGTCCTTCTCACGTAGCAACTGGCTCACGCGGCGGCTCATCGCGTTGAACGCGTGAATGGTCTGCTGCACGTCACCGGGTCCACGAGCGACAACTTGCTGAGGCTCACCCGTGTCGCCAACCTGGCCGGCGGCAGTGGCGAGCTCCCGCAACGGTCGCGACAGACGCCCCACGATCCAGAGGGCGGCGCCCAGGACGAAGACGAAGGTTGTGATCGTGCTCGCACCGATCAGGAAAGCGTCGCCGCGTGCAGGCTCAGGCTGGTGTGTGAGGCTGCTTAGCCAGCGCCCGTCCGGCAACTGGACAGAGAGCACCACTTCGAGCGACGGCTCATTGGACCGTCGTGGCGGGCCATCGGGCCGCGGCGCAGGCCCGGGCGCATCGTCTCGCATCAGTTCCGACAGTTGCCTGCCAGTCCTGTCGGCTCCGGAGACGAGGCGAACAGAAGCGCGGACGACCGGGTTCTCAACGCCATTCTCACGCAGACCAGTGGCGAGGCGGTTCTCAACCCCCTCATCGCGCGCCAGGCCGAAGTCGGCGATCGGCGTAGTTTGTTGTAGCATGTAGCGCAATCGCCGCGAGCGTTCGAAGGAGTTGCGGCCGTTGGCGGGGGGGCGGGCGAGGGTCGTGGCTGCAGCGTCCGCGAACCGTGCAATCGGTCCTCCCGTCTGTTCAATAAACGCAGCGCGCTGGCGCTCCCCAAGAACAAGGACGACGTTGACGACACTCGCAACAAGCAGGGCGCAAGCCATGACGACGGCAAGCTGTCCGGGCAGACTCCGCGGTAGCAGCGACCTCACAGCTTGCGGACCTCTGCTGCGAAGCTATAGCCGCCGCCCCAAACGGTCTTGATGTATTTCGGGGACTTGGGGTCATCCTCGATCTTGCGGCGCAGGCGGCTGATCTGGTTGTCAATTGAACGATCAAACAAGGTCGCTTCCCGGCCCTGCGTGAGATCAAGTAGCTGATCGCGGTTCAGAACCAGCCGCGGACGTTGAATGAGCGCGAGGAGCAGGCTGTACTCGCCCGACGACAGTGGAACGGTGACACCATCGAGATCCACGAGCTCACGCTGGCCAGTCTTCAGCAGCCAGTTCCCGAACGCATAGGTTGTCGTCTCCGGCGTCGCCTGCCGAGGCGGCAGGCTGTTGGCGCGGCGGATGACGGCTTTCACGCGCGCCAGGAGTTCGCGTGGGCTGAAGGGCTTGGTGACATAATCATCGGCGCCCACTTCCAGGCCGAGGATGCGATCCAGTTCCTCCGCGCGTGCGGTGAGCAGGATGACGGGCAGGTTGCTGGTGGCGCGGATATGTCGGCACAGGCTCAGCCCGTCCTCGCCCGGCATCATGATGTCGGCGATGACGAGATCGAACGTGTGCGCCGACAACAAGGCACGCGCGTCCGCTGCATTGACGGCACCCCTCACCCGGAACTGGTGAGTCCCGAAATACTTGACGAGCGGCTCCCGGATGGAAGCTTCATCCTCAACGATCAGCAGGCTTTGGCTCATCTGCACGTCCAGTTCAAAACGGGTATAGCCTGCTGCATCGGGGTCATCCGATGCAACAGGCGCACGCGAGAATGGCGACACCCCTCCGGGGGGGGGGGAGATGGGGGAGGGAGAGGGGAGGGCCATTCCGTCGAGGCTCAGGGACGATGCGGCCCCATCGCTTGCAGTTCCGTTATAGTGACAACACCGTCCTTGTTGGCGTCGGCCCTGGTGAACGCCTCGGCGCCTCGGGTGGTAAACTCACTCAGCGTAAGCGTACCGTCGGAATTCGCGTCCGCGCGCTTGGCCGGCTCCATGGCATGGGGTCCCGGACCGTCACGCCCGCCGCGGGGCCCGCCATCACGCCCTCGGCGACCGTCACGATCACCGGGGGCCGTACCGGCCGCGAATTCGGTCCGGCTCAACTGGCCGTTCTTGTCTGCGTCGAGTTCGTCGAAGCGCTCGGTCATCGCCGCCGCCCGGATTGCAATGGCCTGCGCCCCGCGGCTTGCCTTGAGCTCCGCGGACGTTGCAGAGCCATCCTTGTTCGCGTCGAATCCGTCGAAGCGGTCCTTCTGGGCTGTGTCGAATTCGGCCCGGGTCAGCTGGCCATCGCCGTTTGCGTCGTGTTGCAGCAGGGCAAAGCCGGCCGCTCCACCCGGACCGCGCCCGGGTGGCTGGGCGATCGCGACACTGACCAGGGTGACAGCGCCCACGGCTGACGCGCGGAGGACAGAAAGTGCAAGTTTCATGGGGAGAAGCTCCATTTGAAGTCGTTTGATTCGTCCCTCGATCGGACAGTGATGGAGCCATGATGTCGCAGAACTACCCCCTGCCGGCTCCCAAATGTCGCAAACTGTCCTCGACGGAGCCCCCGGAGCAGACCTTTTTGCAGACCTTTTTTATGGCGCTTTGCGCGCCCAACTGGTAGCGCAGGGGCCTTGATCCGGGGGGCTGCGAAGCTCCCCGACCGGCTTTTCGAGATGTGCAGGCAAGACACGCATGTGGTGGGATAAACCGAACAAGGCTCCGTCGCAGGAACCTGAACCACTACCCTTCATGAAGATCCGCTGGGTCGGCTTCGTGGTCACTGCCCTCATCACGATCGTGACAACCTGGTCCCTGATGACGCAGGGGCTCAACATGGGCCTCGACTTCACGGGCGGGGTTCAAATCGAAGCACGGCGCCAGGTGCCATTCGACGTCAACGCGGTGCGCTCGGCTGTAGGTGCCCAAGGCTTCAGCGAAAGTACGGTCACCCCGACCGCCGATGGAACAATTGTCATTCAGGCCCCGCTGGAGAATGGGTCAACGCTTGAGGCCGCAGCGGCAAGGCTCGCGACCGCGCTCGGGGCCGATGCACGAATTCTGACGACTGCAAACGTGGACGGCCGGGCGCAGATCGAAGCGCGTCGCGAGGTGCCTTTCGAGGTCAATGTCGTGCGTGCCGCGGTAACCGCTCAGGGCTTCGGCGAAAGTTCGGTGACACCCACGAGCGATGGAACAGTTGTCATTCGCGTACCGCTGGAGGAAGATTCGACCGTCGAAGAGACCGCAGCCAAGCTTGAAACAGCGTTGGGATCGGGCGCCAAGATCCTCAAGACAGACAATGTCAGCGGCAAAGTCAGCGGCGAACTTTTCGGGAAGGGTGTCATGGCTTGCCTGCTCGCCGTCCTGGCGATCGGTGTCTACGTCTGGTTCCGCTTTGAAGTGAAGTTCGGGACGGGCGCGTTCCTGACGACGCTACACGACGTCTACGCCGTCATCGGTCTGTTCTCTATCACCCAGATGGCCTTCGACCTGACGATCGTGGCGGGTGTGCTGACCGTGGCGGGCTATTCGATTAACGACACCGTTGTGGTCTACGACCGCATCCGCGAAATGCTGAAAAAGTACCGCAAGTTGCCGATCACCCGCGTCATCGACATCTCGATCACCTCAACGCTGTCGCGAACGTTGATCACCTCGCTGGCGACCATGCTGGCGGCGGCGTCGATGGCCTTCCTCGGCGGGCCGGTGCTCTTCGGCTTTGCGGTCTCGATCGTGTTCGGCATCATTATCGGCACATATTCATCGATCTTTGTCGCCGCACCCCTGCTGATTCACCTGCCGGGCCGCATTCCTGGCGCCAAATATCGCGGCGATGAGGACGCTGCTGCCGAAAGGGCAGCCAGCGCGACCTAGAGCAGA
>Ga0163144_10007311_pt1 | contig 24225 bp, 17 predicted proteins | sample OliLak19BULKMAT1_FD_123175 | JGI IMG/M metagenome (GOLD analysis project Ga0163144, IMG submission 123175) | Freshwater microbial mat bacterial communities from Lake Vanda, McMurdo Dry Valleys, Antarctica - Oligotrophic Lake LV.19.BULKMAT1 | ecosystem: Environmental > Aquatic > Freshwater >...
AGTTGTCAGTTGTCAGTTGTCAGTTGTCAGTTGTCAGTTGTCAGTTGTCAGTTGTCAGACTAATTCTGCGCGTGGGCCGCGGAATACAACGGACAACGGACCCAGTCATCACTTCGTCCAACTGATTTCGACCTGCTCTGTTTTGGGCGGTAGTGGCACGTCGCCATTTTCAGCGCGGGCGATGTCTTTTCCGTGGGCTTTGATCGTGGCGCTAAATTCTTTGGGCAGGCGCAGGATGAATCCGCCGCTGGGATCGGCTTTGCCGCTCAGGGTGAGCGTCGCGGCGGCGTCGGTGGTGAGATACTTAAAGGAGAGATTTCCGAAATGCGTCGGCATGTTTTCGACGCTCATGCCGTCCTGCTTTTTGAACCAGTCCGCGGGAACGCCGCCCAGAAGAACCAGCTTCTGCTCGTCTTCAAACGCGAGGCTGTCGCGCAGCAGCAGGTTCATTTCCGCGATGGCCCAGCCGTGCGGCATGGCGATGTCGCCGTTCCATGTCGTCTTGTAATGTTTCCAGCCGCCAGAGCCACTTTTGCCGCCCTCGTCGAAGGCGTACCAGCCTTTCATCTGCTCGTGGTCCAGATGCAGGCTAAGGCTGCCGTGGCCGGCGGGGCGGTTGCCCGTGAGCAAGCCCTGGTGCGCGGTGGCGAGTGGGAAATAGCGCCAGCTCGTGGGTTTTTGAGCGCCGATGTGTTTGAACTGTTCGAACGCTTTTCCTTCGGTGTACGGATACAGCCGGCACGGCCAGAGCACGCTGTAGCTGCCGTACTCTTTTTTCAAATTCACTCCAAAACGTTGATCGTATTTTTCGAACAGTTGTTTTTCAAGCGTGCGCCACGCCTCGGCGTCCGCGGTCTGCAATCGAGCATCGGCCATCAGGATGGCGGCGCGAAGTCCGGCGATGTCGAAGGCCTCCGTGTATTCCGGATGAAAGCCGTCGCAAGCACCGGGCTTCAATTCCTGGCGCTGCTCTTTCGGAAGGCTATCGCCGAAGAGCATGTTCTTTGAATTGACGTAATGCGGTCCGGGCGTGGTGCGGTAATACGTGATCATTTTGACGAGCTGCTGCACGGCGGGATAGGCCATCGGCAGCCAGGCTTCGTCTTTCGAAAACAGCCAGTGCTGTCCGATGATCCAGAGAATCTGCCCCGGATTGTCGGCCTCCGGCTGAACGCGGCCGTTGAACGGATGGGAGACGAAATAACTGACGCACTGCGATGCGAGCGCGTTCTGCCCGGCCTTGTGCAGCATGCTGGCGACATAGATGCCGTCTCTATTATAGACGTTGTAATTGATCACGGTGACATCGGGTGCGCCTTCGTTCATCGCCATCGCGACGTGTCCCACGGTCGCGGCGAAGCATTCGGCCCAGCGCGGATCAGGCAGCTTCAATTTCACGCGGCCGACCACGTCTTTCCAATAATCCATCGCGTCGTTGAAGAGCGCTTCAGCTTTCATATTGCGGTAGTAAGCAATGCCCGCATCGGGCTGCAGCGCGCCGCCTTTTTCGGGATTGGGCACGGCCTCGTCGAACTGCGCCCACTGGCTCTTGCCATCCCACTGATGCCCCACCGCGCGCCGGCCTGGCAAAACGGGGCAGATGAAATCCAGCACCGTCTCCTGCGTGGGCACGAGCGTCAGCGAAAACCGCAGCGCGCCGCTGCACTCGCCGTTTTCGGAGAAGGCGGATTTTTCTTCAGGGATATTTCCCGAAGCCGCCATGTCGCCGAGCTTGTCGATGGGCATCACGCCCGCGCGGTCCGGTTTGGTTGACGCAACAATCGCCGTGCGGCCGTCGACGAGAAGCGCATCGCCTTCGGGAGAGACTTCAATTTTTTTGACCGGCCAGCCCGCCGCGCCAACCGGACGCAACACCGCAAAGAAAGTCAGCTTCCTGGGATGATTCCCGCGATTCATCAAACGCGCGCGCGCGGCCACGATATGGAACTGGGATTCAGGCCCGGGAACTCCCGCCGACGGCATGGCGCGCTGCACGTGGCAGAGTTCCGTGCGCACGGCAATGTCGCCGGCGTCCCACGTGGTCCACGGGACGAGGTACCCGGTGCCGGCCAAGCCGTGATCGCTTTTTACGCCATCCATCGTGGGCGCGATCAACTTATTCGACTCGTGATCATAGGCCCAGAAATAAATCCCATAACTTCCCGCGCCGGGTGAAAAATTACCTTCGGCTTCGACGATCGTTTTTAAAGTATCGACCGTGTTAGGAATGCCGATGACGATGTGATTCTTACCTTTAGGATCCAGCGGCCCGCGCACGGGTTGGCCGGCATTTACGCCGCAGACGGCGATCGCCATAACGAAACAGAAAAAGGATTTAAACATGTCGTCTCCGGGGAATCCTGGCGTTACCGCTCTTACTAGTGTCCATCGTTCAAGAGTGGCCCGCTCATCAGGGGTCAGTACAATTTTCGGAGCTACGCTCATCGATTCTCCTCCTTTAGTGGAGATTAGACGGTTGAGCGCATGAAAAATTCATTATGTGTGCACCACCACACTAGGCTGGTGAGGTCTTGAACGAATCCGAAGTCTGCTCCGATAAAATTTCCATCGATGCACTCCCTCGCATGCATGCTTTTTCTACCCAGCATTACTCTGTAATAGTTTTTCATTTCAGGCTCATAAGTTCCTTCTCTTCTAATGCTGCGACTCCAGAGTTCCAGTGGATCGTAAAAGGTGTCATCGATCTCACTATTTTTCCTTATTAATTGCCCCCGCACTTCCCCCCGTCCCGGCATATACACATCTTGAAAGAGAATCCTTTCCTCAGGAGACCCCCGTGTCGCTTCATTCTTTCTTTGCCGTCGCAATACTGCTCTGCCTTTCCTTATCCGCCCTCGCCGCGGAACTTGCGCCCCTCCCGCTTTGGCCCGCTGAAGTGCCCGGTGAAAAAGGCGACATCGGTGAAGAAAAAGACGTCTCCAAACCTAAAGACAATCTCGTCGGCGGCAAAGCGTTGATCCGCCTCGGCAACGTCTCCAAGCCGACGCTCAGCGTCTACAAACCCGCGCCCGACAAGGACACCGGCGCGGCCGTCATCGTCTGCCCTGGCGGCGGCTACAACATTCTCGCGCTCGATTTGGAAGGCACCGAGATTTGCGAATGGCTCAACACCATCGGCGTCACCGGCGTGCTCTTGAAATACCGCGTGCCCGCGCGCAAAGGCATGGAACGCTACGCCGCCGCTTTACAGGATGCCCAGCGCGCCATCAGCGTCGTGCGCGGCCGCGCCAAAGAATGGAACATCGACCCCAAGCGCATCGGCATTCTCGGCTTCTCCGCCGGAGGCCACCTCGCCGCCGCCGCCAGCACACTCTATGAAACCCGCACCTATCCGGCCTTCGACGACGCCGACAAGGAAAGCTGCCGCCCCGATTTCTCCGTGCTGATCTACCCCGCGTACCTCACCGCTAAAGACGATCTCACCAAGCTCGCGCCCGAATTGAAAGTCACCGCCGCCACCCCGCCCGCGTTCATCGTGATGACGCAAGACGACGGCCTGAAAGTAGAGACCGCCGTGACCTACGCGCTGGCCCTTAAAGGCGTGAAAGTCCCCATGGAACTCCACCTCTACCCCACCGGTGGCCACGGTTACGGCATGCGCCCGTCCGCCCACAACGTCACCCACTGGCCGCAGCGCTGCGCCGAATGGCTCTCAACGCAAGGCTGGCTGAAAGCCAGGTAACGCCAAGCTCGTATCTGCCGAACTCAATCAAAGCGCTGTGCATCACCTCTAAATTTTCTTAAAAAACAATGCAACATTCTGTCCTCTCCGCTGTATTCCTCTAATGGAATCGTTTCTATTGGCGGAAAGACAGCATGAATGCGACCAAGCTCAAAGAGCCCCCCGTCTCGGACGTGCCCGCCGTCGATCGCACGCTCGACATCCTCGAACGGCTCAGCGCGCACCCCGAAGGCCAGACGCTTTCCGAACTCAGCGCCGCACTCGAAGTCCCCACCAACGCCGTCTTCCGCATCACAGCCGCGCTGAAAAATCGCGGGTATGTGGACCGCAACGAGTCCAGTAAACGCTTCTCGCTCACCAGTAAATTCCTGACCATCACGCAGCCGCGCTTCCAGCAGAAAAGCCTCGTCGAAGTCTCCCTCCCATCGATGCGCATTCTCCGCGACGAGACACGCGAAACGGTGCAGCTCGGCGTGCTCTGCGCCCTCGAAGGCGTCATCCTCGAACAGGTCGAAAGCAGTTATCCGCTTCGCATCGTCGTGGATGCCGGCCTGCGCTTCCCCCTCTATAACAACGCGCCCGGAAAACTACTCCTCGCCCACATGTCCGAACGCGACCGCGAAAACGCACTCGGCCAAATCGAGCTGGCGCCATGCACGCGCCGCACGATCACCGACAAATCTGAACTGCTGCGTGAATGCCAGCGCATCATTCAAGCCGGCTACTCCACCGATTACGGCGAAGCCGACGAAGGCATCCACTGCGTCGCCGCCCCGCTCTTTGGAAAACATCAGCGCGTCGATGCCACCCTCTGGATTTCAGGACCGTCGCGGCGTCTGCCCAAAGAGGCATTCGCCGAAAAGGCTCAGTTTGTGATGGCTGCCGCGCGCCAGATTTCTCAGCGGCTGCAGGCCTGATCAGCGGAGGATCTACCGATGCCTAAAACGCGCATTCATCCCTCAGCGAGTACACTGCTGAGCGTGCTCCTCGCTGCGGCCTCCGCGTGCGCGGCAGATGCCACGCTGCCACCCGCCGCCACTCGCACCATCGATTACGAGAAAGACATTCAGCCGCTTCTGGCGAAAAAGTGCTACGGCTGCCACGGCCCGAAAAAACAAAAAGGCGCCTACCGCCTCGATAAGAAAGCCGGCGGCCTCGCCAAAGGCGCCGAAGAGCAACCCATCGTTGTCGGAAAAAGTGCGGACAGTTCCCTGATCCGGCGCGTCGCCGGCGTCAAGCCCGATGAACTCATGCCGCCCGATGGCGATCCGCTCACCGCCGAACAGGTCGGCCTGCTGCGCGCGTGGATCGATCAGGGCGCCGTCTGGCCCGAAAAGAAGGCGGACAATCCGCTCGATTGGTGGTCGCTGAAGCCGCTTAAAAAGCCCGCCGTTCCGGCCGTTGCTGAAAGCGATAAACCATATTCACGCAACACCGTCGACGCCTTTATCCTGGCCACTCTGCGCGATAAAAAACTAGCGCCATCGCCGCAGACCGATCGCCGCACGCTCCTCCGCCGCGTCTACTTCGATCTCATCGGCCTTCCACCCACGCCTGAAGAAACGGCCGCTTTCGAAAACGATCCCGCCCCCGACGCCTATGAGAAAGGAGTCGATCGTCTCCTCGCCAGCCCCCGCTACGGCGAACGCTGGGCGCGGCATTGGATGGACACCGTCCATTTCGCCGAAACGCACGGCCACGATCAGGACCGCGTCCGCCCCAACGCCTGGCCCTACCGCGATTACCTCATCGCCGCGTTCAATTCCGACACGCCGTACGCGCGTTTCGTCCACGAACAGCTCGCGGGGGACATCCTCTTTCCCGACGAACCGCGGCTTACTCCCGCGCTCGGCTTCATCGCCGCCGGGCCGTGGGACGAAAGTTCCCTGCGCGACATCCGCGAAGATTCCATGTGCCGCCAGATCGGCTACTACCTCGATCGCGACGACATGCTCTCGCAAACCATGTCCACCTTCACCAGCAGCACCGTCCACTGCGCGCGCTGCCACGATCACAAATTCGATCCCATCTCGCAGCAGGATTATTACAGCATCCAGGCCGTCTTCGCCGGTATCGGCCGCGCCGACCGCGCGTACGACTCCGATCCCAAAATACATCAACAGCGCCGTTCGCTTCAACTGAAGTTAAAAGCCATCGAGACCCAAGACGCCGCGCAGATTGAAGCGCAACTCGCCCCCTCCATTAAGGAGGAGTTCCGCCAGTGGACCGCGCGTCACCGCGCCATGCAGGCCCCGCCCGACTGGACCGCTCTCGACGTACCGACAACGCTCTCCAAAGAAAACATCTCGCTCGAAAAGCAGCCCGACGGCTCGCTGCTCGCCACCGGTCTGACGCCCGACATGGACACCTACACGCTCAAGGCCAGCAGCGCTCTCCCGAGCATCACGGCGATCCGCCTCGAAATTCTTTCTGATGAAAGCCTGCCGCACAAAGGCCCCGGCCGTCAGATCGATAACGGCAATCTGCATCTCAGCGAAGTCACCGTCCACGCCGCGCCGCTCAACGCTCCTGAAAAATCGCAGCGCGTCGCCATCGCGCGCGCCGTCGCCGATTTTAACCAAGCCAGCTGGACCATCGAGCACGCCATCGATGGCAAGATGGAAACCGCGTGGGGCATCTTTCCGGAAACCGGAAAGTCGCACACCGCCGTTTTCGAATTCAAATCGCCCATTGCGTTGGAAGGCGGCGCGCTTCTCACCGTCGTCCTCGAACAGAATCACGGCCGCAAACACGTCATCGGAAAGCTGCGTCTCTCCGTTACCGCTGCGCCATCTCCGTCCGGAAAATCGGAACTCCCCGCTCCGCTCGCGAAGTTGATCGCGATGCCGGAAGACACCTTCAAGCTCGAACCCCGTACCGAACTCGCCGCGTTTTTCCTCAAGGCAAAATGGGAGAAGGAACTCGCGGCGCTACCCAAGCCCCACTTCGTTTACGCCGGCGCGCGCGATTTCGCCGCCGACGGCACGAACCGCCCGCTGAAGCTCCCGCGCCCTGTACACCTGCTTCGTCGCGGCGACATTCTAAAGCCCGGCGACGCTGTTGCGCCCGGAGCACTGTCGAGCGTGCCGCTGCTGAAAGGGCGCTTCGAACTCTCTGACGCGAGCGACGAAGGGCAGCGCCGCGCCGCGCTCGCGCGCTGGATCACCGACCCGTCCAACCCGCTGACGTGGCGCTCCATCGTCAATCGCGTGTGGCACTTTCATTTCGGCTGCGGCATCGCCAGCATGCCCAACGATTTCGGCCGTATGGGCGCCACGCCAACGCATCCCGAACTTTTGGATTGGCTCGCCGCCGACTTTCTAGAGCAAGGCGGGTCGCTCAAAAATTTGCAGCGACTGATCGTCACGAGCGCCACGTATCGCCAGACGTCACGAAGCGATGCGCCGCGCGCGGCGATCGACAGCGACAATCATTTCCTCTGGCGCATGAACCGCACGCGTCTCGACGCCGAATCCTACCGCGATGCCGTGCTCCAGGCGGCGGGCAAGCTCGATCTGAAAATGGGCGGTCCCTCCGTGCAGCATTTCAGCCTGAGCGCCGGGCCGCATGTAACACCCGTCGTCGATTACCTGAAATACGATTGGAACGCGGCGGGCTCCGGCCGCCGCAGCGTCTACGGATTCACATTCCGCACTCTGCCCGATCCCTTCATGGACGCGCTCGATTGCGCCGACGCCTCGCAGCTCACCGCCGCGCGCAACGTTTCCGTCACGCCGCTGCAGGCGCTCGCCCTGCTCAACGACACCTTCGTGCTGCGCCACAGTGAAGTTCTCGCCGAACGATTGAAAAACTCCGGCGATGCAAAAGCGCAAATCATCGAACTTTATCGCCTCGCTTTCTGTCGCGCGCCGACTGATCGTGAACTGTCCGAAATTATTCCCTACGCTGAAAAATACGGACTGATTAATGTCTGCCGCCTGATTCTAAACTCAAGCGAATTCCTGTTTGTAGATTGAGGCTCAAGCCTGGAGGCCAACATGAGTGCGCTTGAAAAAAAAACCTCGCCATCACGCCGCGAATTCCTCGGGTCGCTCGGCGGCGGTCTCGGCGGCGTCGCCCTCGCGCAGATGCTCGGGCAGAATGGACTCCTCGCCGATGGCATCGCCAAACCCAATCCGGCGTTCAACGGCGGCCTGCACCATCGCGCTAAAGTGAAACGCGTGATTCAGCTTTTCATGAATGGCGGCGCGAGCCAGATGGATCTGTTCGATTACAAACCGGCTCTCACGAAGTTGCACGGCCAGAAATTTGACCCCGGCGCGCATTTCGAAGCGGCCACGAGCGCCCCCGGAAAAGTGCTCAAGCCGCCCTTCGAATTCAAGCAGCACGGCCAGTGCGGCCGCTGGGTCAGCAGCGTGCTGCCGCACACCGCCGCCTGCGTGGATGAGATGGCCTTCCTGATGGCGATGACCTCCAAAACAAACGTGCACGGCCCCGGCAGCTACATGATGAACACCGGCTTCATCATCCCCGGCTTTCCGTGCATGGGCGCGTGGCTGTCTTATGGCCTCGGCAGCATGAACAACAACCTGCCGACGTTCGTGGTGATGCCCGATCCGCGCGGCCTGCCCTACAACAGTAAAGGAAATTTCACCTCCGGTTTCCTGCCGGTCACGCACCAGGGAACGCTGATCAATCCCGGAGCCGCCGCGCCGATCCCCGATCTTTTTCCCGCTGAGAAAAAACCGTACATGAGCGCCGACAGCGAAAAGGAAGGCCTCGCGCTGCTGAACCGTTTGAACCGCGATCACCAGATGGCGCGCGAAGGCGATTCGCGTTTGGATGCTCGCATCGCCTCGTATGAACTCGCCGCAAAAATGCAGCTGAGCGCTCCGGATGCATTGGATCTCTCCAGCGAAACCGAAGCCACGCGCAAGCTCTACGGTCTCGATGAAAAAGTCTCCGAAGATTTCGGGCGGCGCTGCCTGATCGGCCGCCGCCTGCTCGAACGCGGCGTGCGCTTCGTCCAAATCTGGAGCGGCGCGGGCGGCCCAAAAAACAACTGGGACAATCATTCCGATATCCAGAAAGAACTGCCGCCGATGGCACAAGCCACCGACAAGCCGACGGCCGCGCTGCTGAAAGATTTGAAAGCGCGCGGCATGCTGGAAGACACCCTGCTGGTCTGGACCACCGAGTTCGGCCGCATGCCGTTCTCGCAGGACAGTGTCGGCCGCGATCACAATGGCGGCACGTTCGTCACGTGGATGGCCGGCGCCGGCGTGAAAGCCGGTTCGACGCACGGCGAGAGCGACGAATGGTCCTGGAAATCCGCGCAGGGCAAAACGTACTGCTACGACCTGCATGCCACGATTTTGCATCTCATGGGCATCGACCACGAACAGCTCGCCTTCCGCCACAACGGCATCGACCGCCGCCTCACCGACGTCCACGGCCACGTCGTCAAACAAGTCCTCGCCTGACCTCGTCGCCTTCGATCCTGCTGAACCCGTTGCCCACACCGGTGGCGGACACTCCGGTCCCTGCACAGGTGGCGGGGACACTCCTGTCCCACACACCGGTGGCGGGGACACTCCTGTCCCCGGGAGGGTTGCATCGGTCGCGCTTTACTTGCCACCAGCGCCTCGCGCGGTGTATTCATCTCAGAGTCAATTCAAGAGGAATTTCAGCGATGACGATCGTGCGCGGCGCCATTCTTTCTCTCCTCCTCACAACGCTGGCGTTGAACGCCGCCGACACTCCCGGTGCCACACGCATTGCAAAATGGAAGAACGATAAAAAAGCCGCGTTCATGCTGATGTACGACGACAGCATGTCAACCCACGTGAAGAATGTCATTCCCGATCTCAAAAGCCGCGGGTTGACCGCCACCTTTTATGTGAACCCCGGCAGCGGTCATTGGAAGCTCATGAAAAACGCGTGGGAAAAGGAGATCCCGGCCGCCAGTTTTGAATACGGCAACCACACTTTCACGCACGGCGGCATTCTCGATATGGCTCACGGCGAGGACGAAATCGGCAGATGCAACGACGCCATCAACGCCGCGTTTCCAGACCGCAAAAAGAAGCGTCTTGTCTCCTTCGGCACGCCCGGAGTTCCCAAGGAAAAATGGAAGATCTCGCCTGAAGACATCAAGACACTTCTCGCCAAGCACAACCTGGTTCTGCGTCCCAATGTGGGCGGACGTTTTGCCCAGATTAATTTGAAGACAGCGGAGGAGATGCTCGGCATCGTCGACAAAGTCCTCGCCTCCGGCGAAAAAGATGTCGTCTGCTTTCACGGCGTCGGCGGCGAATGGCTCAGCATCGCCATGCCCGCGTACATGCAGTTCATCAACGGCTTGGTTGAACGCATAGAAAACCTCTGGATCAGCGATCACATTTACATTCACAAGTACGAAACCGAACGCACCAGCGCCGAGGTGAAAGTGGTCGAAGCCAGCGACAAACACATTCGTCTTTCATTGAGCAGCAAAGCCGATCCCGAACTTTTCGACGCCCCGCTGACTCTGGTCACGCAAGTCCCGGCCGCATGGACGAAAGTTGAAGTCACACAAGGCCCCGCGAAGTCCATTGTCGCCGTTGCGAAAGGCGCGGCAATGTTCGACGCGCTGCCAGGTGCCGATGAAATCAAATTGTCGCCCGCGAACTAAAGTAGACGGATCTTCAGCCCCGTTCACTTCCTATCATTTTAGAATCGGAGAGAGCACGAGCTGCCGCAGATCCATCACCGCGCCGCCCACTTTCTTCGTGGGCTTTAGCGTCAGCGTGTACGGTCCGGCGGTGTCGAGACTCAGCGTGCCCACTTCCAGAAACGTGAAGGTGTGATAGCCGCCGGTATTCTTGGTGGTCCAGTTCAATTTCTGCTCACCCACCGCGATCTCAATCTCGCTGCCGCCGCCGCTGCCGTGCATCGCGAAAACAATGAACTTCGCCGGCTTCTTGACTTCAAATTCCCAGCTCACCCAATCCTTCTCGTTGCCCCAATACCCGAGCGTATTTTTCTCCGGTTTATTTTCGAAACGCAGCCCGTTGCCGTGCACGATCGAATCGCGCGCGTGCAGCGTGATCGACACATCCGCGTCTTGAACGATGGGCTTGCCTTCTGGCGCCGGCGTCAGAGTCAGCGCTTTGATCGAAATCGGCTTCGCAGCGCCCGCCGGTTCAGCCTCCAGCGCGAGCGGCAACTTGCCTGGCTTCTCAAGATAAACGCGGCCCAGTTTTACCGTTGTCGCCGCGCCGTCCGAGACACCAGCCAGCTCTTTGCCTGAGAGCGTTCCCTTTATTTTTCCAGAAGCAGCGGTCTCAAGTTGCGCCTCCACGTCGTACATACCCCAGCGCGGAGAATTGACGTCGCCTTTCACCTGCGCGCCCGGCGCCGCCGGCGTGAATGTCATTACGCCATCCGCCGATTGCGTGGACGCATCGCCAGCGTGCGCACGCGCCATGAGAAGAAACGTCCACAGCACGGCGGACAAGAAAGTTTTCAAATGCATTCAATAGGTCTCCATACTTACGAATACGCCCGCGTTCTCAGCTTTGTTGCTTAACGTTACAAAAGAATTCTCGAAAAATACCACCGCGAACGTGGGCAGACATTCCTGTCTGCCGGGGACGCGCACCGACCACGTAAGGAACCATCGCGGCCAACGCATCCCTCCCGGGGACAGGAGTGTCCCCGCCACCTTTGCAATCGACACTTTTCATCCCGTCGTTCTCTGCGTCTCTGCGCCTCTGCGGTGAAAAAGGCCGTTACGCCGTCAACCGTTTTTCCATCGCGCGCACACCCAGCCAGCCGAGCACCAGCGCCATGACAAGCACGATAAAGGGGCAGTAGAGCGCCCAACTCACCGAGGTGCTTTCGATGCCGGTCGTGACGAGGCGGAACGTTTCGATGACGTGGAACATCGGCAGAAAATACGCGCCCCAGTAAAGTCCGTACGGCAACTCCTGCACGGGAAACATGAGCCCCGAAACGTAAATCAGCGGTGTCAAAAACGCCGTGAAATAATATTGAAACTGGTTGATGTTCTTCACCACCGACGTCACCATGAAACTCAATCCCGCAAACGCCATCGCCGTGAAAAATCCGGCGACCGGAATCAGCACCGCATAGGGCGAGCGGATATTTCCAAACAGCGCCAGCACACACGCCACGATCGCTGAATAAAGCAGCCCCTTCGTCGAGCACCACAGCAGCTCGCCCAGAAAAATGTCCTGCCGCGTCAGCGGCGTGGCCAGCATCGCCGAGTACGTTTTCTGATAACGCATGCGCACAAACGTCGCGTGAGTCGCTTCGAACGACGCCGTATACAGCGCTGTCATGCCCAGAATTCCCGGCGCCATAAACGTGGCGTAATCGAGCCCATTGAAGGTTCGGTCGAGGTAACGCCCAACGCCAAAGCCGATCGCGATCTGAAAGAAAAGCGGTTCGAGCACCGCGGGCGTCGCATTCGCAATCAGGCTCGTGCAATACACGCGGTAATGCCGGTACCAAACGGCCAAAACGCGGTTCAGGCGGGAAGGCATTGGCGGCGGCGCCATCAACGCTGGCGGCGCGCTCGCATCCACCGCGGCCCGGTGCGCCTCCTCTGCGGGCCTACTCATCGAGGCTCCTTCCCGTCAGCTTTAGGAACACATCTTCCAGCGACGCGCGGCGCACGGTGCCGTCGCGCAATCGATGATCGCGCAAAGCCGAAAGCAGAAGCGGCTCGTCGGGGCTGAACGCGAATCCTCGGTCCCCATGCTGCTCGGCTTTCAAATCTTTCACCAGCGCGGCCGTCGCGGATGGTATCTCCTGCGCATCAAATTCGAGCACGAACTTTGGCAGGTTCGTTTCAATCAAGCCCTCGGGTGTATCCTCCGCGATCAGGCGTCCCTTGTTCATGATGCCGACGCGGTCAGCCAGTTGCGCGGCCTCTTCCATGTAATGCGTCGTGAGCAGAATCGTCATGCCCGCCGCTTTCAATTTTCGCAGCGTTGACCAGATGGCATGGCGCACCTGCGGATCAAGCCCGGTCGTGGGTTCATCCAGAATGAGCAGTTGCGGATCGTTCAGCAAGGCGCGCGCGATCATCAGGCGGCGCCGCATGCCGCCGCTGAGTTCCTGAATGGGCTTGTTTTCACGCCCGTCCAATTCCATGAAACGCAGCAGGCCGCGCATTTTTTCTTTGAACGCGTCGCCGCGCAGCCAGAAAAACATGCCGTAGATTTCGAGGTTGCTCCAGACGTCGAGGTCTTCGTCGAAGGCATCGTCCTGCAGCACAACGCCGAGCCGCGTTTTCACCTCGCTCTGACATTTCCACGGATCGAAACCGACGACGTTCAAGCTCCCGCCGTCCGCCGCGAGCATGGCGCCGATCATTTTTGACAGTGTGGACTTCCCGGCGCCATTCGGGCCGAGCAGCGCGTAGCAGATGCCGCTGGGGATCGTCAGCGAAATACCGTCCACGGCTTTGAGCTCGCCGTAATTCTTCACGACGTTCTTCAGTTCAACGATGGTGCCGTTGCCGGACGCCTTGCCGTTCTGCATGGAAATAAGATGTTCGAAAGTTTGCGTTTTTCCATCGCAGTTCGCAAAGCAAGTGTTACCGCGTTGCCCACTGAAAACGTGTCATCTGATCGGAAACCGACAATGCGCCTGTGCAGCACATGTGGCAATTGTACCGCGATTCAATAGAATCTCGCCGCGCACAGGTGATTAATTCGAGAAAGAGTCACATTGTCGGTATTGGCACAATGTGTGATAGCTGAACTTGTGTGTCCCGAACGAGTTGGTTTTTTGCATCACCGTGAGGTTTTCGAATGTACGCCAACAGTGTGAGTATTCCCTCCGTTCTAAACTGCTATAATCTGAATACTGGCGCGTGTGACAAACAGAAACGCGGGTCCGTCAACGTCGATGAAGTCGAACGGATTTTTCCGCTGATCCGGACCACGCGTTGGAAGGTTCCCAGCCGCCCCATGAGTTCCGTCGTGACACACCGGCACGGCAATAATTTCGTCTTCACTATTGAAACGTCCGGCCTCACGGTCGCCGTCGGATCGCTCGTGGTTGAGCCCGTGGATGAGTACGAGATCTGGCAGAAACTGCTAAAATTGTCGACGCCGCAATCCGGAATCGTGCGGCTCTCCCCGCCCGCCAAGCGCCCCTGGGTGGCGTACTCCGTCGTCCCTAAAGCGGTCTTCGCCGGCAACGATACTCGGTGGATCGAGCCTTTCGCCGCGAACCTCGGTTGGGCGCTGCTGGATGAATTCGGTCTCCCGATCTGCTGAGATTTAAGGCGGCAGATCGATGAGGCGCGCATCCGCAAACGGAATAGTGAACGTGCTCAAAAGTCCGCCGCGGAAAAGGATGGCTTGGAGGAAGTAGGCCATGGCGTCTTACTCTGATTCTTATTAGAGCGGCTTTTGCTCGGCTGCCGCGCGCGCTTTGATCTTTGCCAAGGGCGGCATGATCAGCACCTTCGGCATCGAAACGTACCCGTGCTGCGAATACCAGTGGCACGCGCGAGCGAGCGCCTCTTCCGGATCGGTCTGCGGAATATTCAACTCCTTAATTGCCTTGCCGCATTCGACCCACATTTTTTTGCGAGCCATTTTCACGCCCTCAAACGAAATCGTGGGCGTGCGTCCGAGCATCAGCGAAAACGTGGTATTGAACCAGCCCGCCAGATAGGCCACGAAATAAGGAAGATGCACTTTCGGGGCCGGCACTCCGGAAATTTTTCCCAGCGTTTGGCAGATCTCCATCAGCGTCATGTTCTTACAGCCGAGAATGTAGCGCTCCCCCACCCGCCCTTTTTCTGCCGCGAGCAAATGCGCCTGCGCGCAATCGCGCACATCGATGAGATTCAATCCCGTGTCGATCACCGCCGGCATCTTGCCTTTCAGAAAACGCACGATCATATCGCCGGTCGGCGTCGGCTTGGCGTCCATCTCGCCCACCGGCGTGGTGGGATTGACAATGACGATAGGCAAGCCCTTTCGCGCCAGCTCAATCACGGCCTCTTCCGCCTGGAACTTGGTCCGCTTGTAAGTGCCGATCATCAGATCGATCGAAACAGGCGACTCTTCATCGGCCAGGCCGTTCTTCACGAACCCCACGCAGCCGACCGTTGAGGTGTAAACGATGCGCCGGACTCCGGCATCACCCGCCGCTTCAATCAAATTGCGCGTGCCCTCGACATTGGATCTGTAAACCTCGCCAGTATCGGCGACATCGAAGCGGTAATCGGCGGCGACATGGTAAAGCGTCGAACACCCTTTCACGGCGGCGTAGAGCGATGACTTGTCGCGCAGATCGCCATAAGCAAACTCCAATCCGCGAAGGTCGGACAGGAAATTAATGTTGCTGGTTTTGCGGAGAAGCACTCGCACGTTTTCACCGCGCTTAATGAGCGCGCGCGCCACGTGATTGCCCAGAAAACCGCTGGCTCCGGTGACTAGAATCATCGGCGTAATTTAAGGTTCAGGCGGCTCTTTGTCACCAGGCATTTGCAATTGTTGATAACCAGCACCCCCTCGCTTTTTCAGGCCTCTTCGCTGTGATCTGTTAAGGATGTGTAGCGCACGGGCTTATACTTGACCAGCGCCCCTTTGGGTTGATAATGCCACAGTTCGGTAGGTCTTGGTGGCAGCGGTAGTTTCGGCGCGCTCTGGACATATTCGCCGAGAATCCCGCCTTCAATTGCGCCACGCCTCTTCCGAATTGTGCATTCGTAAGACTGTGCATTGGACACGAGATCGTGAGGGGGAAGTTTGCGGGGCAGGCGTCATGAATGCTGCGGTACTCTCGGAAAAAGTTCTCGTCCTCAACAGGTCCTGGGTGGCTGTCAACGTCGCGACGGTGCGCCGCGCCTTGACGCTTGTTTATCAGGATGTCGCACGCATCGTCGCTCCCGATGATTACTCCACTTATAATTTTGAAGGCTGGGTCGAAGCCACGCGCGCCGCGCGCGAAGGCCTGCGCGTGCACTCTTCCAGTATTTCGTTCGGCGTGCCCGAAGTCATCGTCCTGAGCGTCTTCAACGGCCGCTTCAGCAAGGAAGTCCGTTTCTCCCGCCGCAACATTTTTGAACGGGATGAAAACACCTGCCAGTACTGCAAGAAAAAATGCGATCGCAGCGACCTCACCCTCGATCACGTCATTCCGCGCAGCCGCGGCGGCACGAGCACCTGGCAGAACATCGTTCTAGCCTGCGTGAAGTGCAACATGCGCAAAGGCGATAAGCTGCCGAACGAAATCAACATGAAACTGCTGCGCAAGCCCATCAAGCCGCAGTGGGCCACGCGCGTTGGCGTAAAACTCGGCCGCGCCTGCAAACCCTCCTGGGAACGTTTCCTAGAAGAAGCCTACTGGGACGTCGAACTCAGAGAGTAAAAACCAAATAATGCATATGCATAACGCATGAGTGCGCACAAAATGTTCAGATCATTATGCTTGCAAAAACGAGTGCGGAACACTATTTTAAGGTTTATATCTCATTAGAATCTTAATTAAACAATGGGTTCGCCAACTATTTTAGCAATTGCGCTCGCTAGGGCCACGGCGAACGCCATCTCAACGGCTGGGAATCGACCGCGGCGGCGAGTAACGTCTCACCGTCGCGCAGGCTTCTAGCCTGCGAGTCACTTATTAATCCAAATCGCATGACGCACTCAAACCCGCAGGCAAGATGCCTGCGCGACGATCTTCAACATTCGTGCCTTTGAGACTTTGTGTCTTCGTGTCAAATCCGTACACTGTAAAAAAAGTCAGGAGACCCACATGTTTAAGAATCTCAGCTGCCACGCGCTCGGCCACAAACCCTCCAGCTTCGAAGAAACCGTTCAGCTCGCAGCCGAATTCGGTTTCGCCGGTGTCGACCCCGACTTGGCCTATGCGCGCGAAAAAGGCATCGCTGCGACGAAAGACTTGCTCGCGCGACACAAACTGAAATTAGGCGGTTTCAGCCTCAGCGTGAAATGGCGCGAAGCCGATAGCGACACCGTCTTCGCGGACAGCCTCGAACCCTTCATCAAGGACTGCCGGACCGCTGCGGAACTCGGCGTCACACGCTGCGCCACGTGGGTCATGCCGTGCTCCGACGCGCTCACTTATAAGGAGCACTTCGATTTCTTCGTCAGCCGCATCCGCCCTATCGCCCAAATTCTCAAAGGCTACGGACAGTCTCTCGGCTTGGAGTTCATCGGCCCCCGCACGCTGCGCGCCAGCCGCAAGCATGGATTCATCCACACGATGGACGGCATGCGCGCAGCCGCTGCAACTATCAACACCGGCAATATCGGCATCCTTCTCGACAGCTTCCACTGGCACACCGCTGAGGCCACCGTCTCCGACATCGAACAGCTCGACGTCAGCGAAGTCGTTTACGTTCACGTCAACGATGCCGTCGCCGGCGTGAGCGTCACCGAGCAGCTCGACAACAAGCGTGAACTTCCCGGCAATGGTGTCATTGATCTTAAAGGATTTTTCGGAGCTCTGAAAAAGATCGGTTACAGCGGTCCGGTGACCGCCGAACCGTTCAACCAGACCATCCGTGACATGAAAATTTCCGATGCCGTCAAAGCCACCAGCGCCGCTCTCGATAAAGTAATGTGATCCGTACCGCGGCGTCTCACCGCCTTATGGTCAAGCCACAGCGCCGGGCGGCGGTTTCACCGAAGCCCGACCGTAAGGAAGGGCTCCTACCAATCGCAGTTCAAAACCGCAAATCAAGGATTCTGGAACATCATGACATTAAAGGACTTGGGTCACGTACTGTTGTCTGATCAACAACTGCGATTGGTATCAGCGTATCAATGCAACTAAAGCGTGGGCCTCTCTGACAGCCCGCTAAGCGTAATCATGGTGCATACCTCATCTTTTTTTCTTTAAATTCCCTCAGACTTCTTGCGGTCAATCGCTGTCATGAAGTACTGTAATGATGTGAGCACTGTTACTCAGTGTCCGCTGAATGAAAACGGTTCAACAGCGTTCGATCTGAGTTTTTCGGTGCTCTTCAGATATTAAAAAATTGGGAGTGCCGACTGCAGATATCCGGTGTCTTGTCTAACGACGGCATGCTGGAGAGAAGCAAAAAGCACTCCCTCTTTAATTTTCACCGCCCATCGCTCTAAGCCTTGTTCAGTGTAAAATGCATCCCTTAATCACCGGGGGTTGCCATGAGCTTTGCACTTTGCCTCATCGTCTGTTTTCTTGGCGCCGTTCTTTCCGCCGCCGATATCCCCGCGAAAGAGCGCATCGTCATTCTCATCACCATTGACGGTTTTCCCGCGTGGATCTGGAAAGATCCTTCGCTTTCCACGCCCACCTTAAGAAAGCTGGCGGCGGAAGGCGCGGCCGCGGGTGGGATGAGTGTCTCCAATCCCGCCGTGACCTGGCCCAATCACACCACGCTCGTCACCGGCGTGAACTGCGCGAAACACGGCGTGCTCTTTAATGGAATGCTTACGCGGCAGGGTCCGGGAAAGCCCAACAAATTCGAACCCTGGCGCGATAAAAACGAACTCATCCGCGTGCCGACCGTTTACGATCTCGCTTTCAAAGCCGGACTCACGACCGCCCACGTCGATTGGATCCCCACGCAGAAGGCCGGAACATTTTCCTGGGAATTTCCCGAGCGCGCCGATCCCAAGGGCATCATCGAAAATGAAATGGTCGCCGCCGGTCTGATGACCCAGAAAGACCTCGACGACTTCGGCAAGCGCAACATTGTCTTCCGCGACGAAATCTGGACGCGTGCCGGCGAATACCTCATTACAAAACACAAACCCAATCTGCTCCTTTTCCATCTGCTCACCACCGATTCCTCAAATCATAAATATGGCCCTGGCACCCTCGCAAGTTTCACCGCCTACGCCTACGCCGACAGCTGCGTGCGCCGCCTCATTGAAGCGCTGCACGCCGCCGGGATGAAGGACCGCTACACCCTGATCATCACCACCGACCACGGTTTCAAAACCGCCAAGCGCATCATCCGGCCTGATGCGCTGCTGCGCCGCGAAGGCCTTTTGAAACGCGCCGGCCCGACGGTGACAAGCTGCGGCGTCATCAGCAAAAGCGGCGGCGGTTACAGCATGCTCTACATCACCGACCCGGCGAAAAAAGCGGAACTCACGCCGCGACTGAAAGAACTGTTCGGCAACATTGAAGGCGTCGCGCGCGTTTACGAGCCGTCCGAATACAGCGCCCTGGCACTGCCTCACCCCGCCGACAACGACCAGGCCGGCGATCTCTATCTTGCGGCAAAATCCGACTACGCGTTCAACGATTCGTTCACCGAGGGCGAGATCGTCATCGACGTGTCGTCCGATCCCACCCTTTACGTCGGAAATCACGGCTACCTGAACGGCGACCCGCAACTCAACGGCGTCTTTATCGCCAGCGGCTACGGCATCAAGCGCGGCGTCACGATCGAGCAGATGCGCAATCTGGACGTAGCGCCGACGATCGCAAAACTGCTCGGCATTGAACTGAAAAATGTGGAAGGCAAAGTACTCGAAGAAATTCTAGACCTGAAAAATTAACCCGCCTTCCGTCTCTCGCCGTTCTTTGCCCCTCCGCGGTGACTAAATCGCGCTAAGCAAACAGAACCGTTTCCTTCAAAAACTTCTCCACGCTGGTATAAAAGCGCTCGATCGTCTCCGCCTTGCGCCAGCCATGCCCCTCACCGGCATACACCTGGTACAGATGCGGCACGCCCCGCCGCTGCAGCGATTGCACGATCGCATCCGATTGCCCGCGCGGCACAATCTCGTCCACTTCGCCCTGAAAAATAGCCACCGGGTCAACAATCTTGTGCGCATTGAAAATCGGGGAACGCAGCCGGTAAATCGCCGCCGCTTCCGGCAGCGGCCCCAGCAGCGAATCCAGGTAGCGCTCCTCAAACTTATGCGTATCCGCCGCGAGCGTGAACATGTTCGACACACCGTACAAGCAGACGCCCGCTTTAAAAAATGTCGGGTGCGTCACCAGCGCCTGCAACACCGTGAACCCGCCCGCGCTGCCGCCCATGATCACCAATTTTTCTTTATCGGCGATCCCCGCTTCAGCCAAGTGCCGCGCCCCGCTCACCGCGTCTTCAACATCGAGAAGGCCCCAGTTTCCGCGCAACGCATTCATGTAATCGCGTCCGTATCCCGTGCTGCCGCGGTAATTCACATCCAAAAGCACATAGCCGCGCGTCGTGAAAAATTGCGCGTCCGCGTTGAACGCAGCCTTCGCCTGACTCGTCGGTCCGCCATGAATACGAATGATTGCAGGCGGGCTTCCCATGGGCTTCTGATCCGGTCGCGGCTTCGGCGCGTAAAGTAACCCGTGAACTTCCGCGCCATCGCTGCTCTTCCAGCTGATCGGCTGCGCTGGCGTGAGCACCTCCGGCACCACATTTTCGCTTGTGGCACGCTTCAATACTTTTGTGCTACCGCTTTTCAAATCATGCGCCAGCAGCCGCAAAGGCTGTGTCCCGGACGACGCAGCCATCGCGAGCACGCCGCGCGTGCGGCTCAGCGAGGGCTGCTGCAGATCGGAATACTCTTCGAGTTCCGTCACTGTCCGCGTTTCGCCCGATGCCGCATCGATCGCCTGAAGCGTTGATATGCCGCGCTCGTTTCGCACGCAATAAATCGTCGAACTGTCCGCGTTCCACGCGTACGTTCGCAGCCCCTGGACCCAGGCCGGACCGCCTAGCTGCGCACTCGTTTCGCGCGTCAGCACTCCCGCATCGGCCCCCTTGCGCAAATCGTACAGATGCAAATTGAACCAGCCATCCTCGTCACTCAAATAAGAGAGGTAGCGCCCATCGGGAGAAAACTCCGGCTGCAGCACCGCGTAGTCTCGCGCGCCCGCAATTTTTAGTTCCTTCCCGCACTGTGGCAAGCCGCCCGTAACGCTCCTGGCTTCTGTGAGGAAAAGTTCACTGCCGTCCCACGGCATTTGCGGATGATTCCACGCCACATAAGCGACATGGCGGCCGTCGGAACTCCAGCGCGGCTGCATGTAAAAATCGCGGCCGCACGCAAAGATCTGCGGCCACTGCCGGCCCTCGGAACAGATAATCCCCAGACCGTCCTTTCGCTCAAACGAATACACATACAGCACGTGTTTTCCATCCGGAGAGAGCGCCGGCGCCGCGCCATCTCCAAAATTTGGCGTGATCGCTGTCGGCTTTCCGCCGTGAAGTGGCAGGCGGTACATCCGTCCGTTCGACATGAAAAAAACGTGGCCGTGTCCCACACAGAAATCGCCACCACCGTAGCCAACCCGTGCTCGCACGGACAACTCATCGGTCAAGTCGCGGGGCGCCTCCCCACTCTCGGCATCCCACGCCACCAGTACGCCGCGATCCGACCGTCCTTCCAACCACACCACCGTATTGCCGTCTGTGTCCCACTGCGATTCGCCCAGCCGCAAGCCCTGCGACAGAAACGCCGGGCTGATCGGGCTCGGCCATAGTCCATACGGAAGATTTGTCTCGTCGTTCATTATTTAAATTCTACCCTTTCAGTTCTTCCTTCGTGAGCTTCGTGGTTAAAATAATTTTCCGTTAGTTGAGCTTCAAACAACGTTCCAGAAATTCCTCCGCCACGCGCTGCGCGTCGGGGGGATAAGTGTGGCCGAGCTCATGATTGTACCAGCCGATCTTGTCGCTCGCTCCAAGCTGCTTATAAAGGGGGCGTACCGCATCGACATACGCCCAGCACCGGTCGTCATCCGCGGAATTCCCCGCGAGAATCAGAAATCCGCGCGGCGCAATCAAGGCCATGAGTTGATGATGATCGAGCCCGAAGCCCGGCTTTTTTATGCCTTCACCCAGGTACCACACCGCCTCCCAGTTGCTAAACGATAATCCGATTCCGCCTTCGCTGAAAACCGCCGCCTTGTAACGCAAATCGAATGCGGCCGCGTAGAGCGCCTCCTTGGCGCCAAGCGAATGGCCGAAACAGCCCATGCGCTCCTTATTAATCTCCGGGCGCGATTCCACAAAATCGGCCGCTCTCACGGCATCGTACAACAGCCGCGTCATGCCGAGCCAATCCGGATGCCGCGCCAACACCTTCGCCACATTTCCCTTGTAGTCTGCGCCCTCATCGAAAATGTAGCAGCGCGGGCACCACACCGCGTACCCGCGCGCAATCAGTTGCAGCCCATGCACGCGGTCGGGCCGCTCCACCTCGATTCCCGCCGGCTCCTTCGCCTGCGATTTTGTCGTGGGATGAAACACCACGACCACCGGGAATCCGCCCGCCGGCGGCGCCGCTTTCGGCACCAGCCAATAACCATCCGTGCTGACACCGTCCTCGATCTGGTACGTGATGTACTCGCGTGTGCAATCCGTCAGCACTTCCTTCTTGAGTATCTTCGGGTTCAGCGGCGCTCTCTCCTTGGGCAGCGGCCCAAGCAGCGTCATCCATTCCGCGCGGATCTGTTCCCGACGCTGCCCCCAATCGGCGGCGTCGGTCATCAACGCCGACAGTTGCGGCGTGTTCACCGGCATTTTTTCCGGGGCCTTCTGCAAGTCAGCAGCCTTTGCATGAAGGGCTAAAATAAAACACGCGATGAACTGAAAACCGACCGTTGCAATGAATTGTTGCCTCGTCATCACTATGGCTCTCCACAACCGGTGTTGCCAATGCGAATTCTCGAATCCATTTGCGAATGAATTTCGATTTTTGATCTTCAGGGCCGTTAAAGTCCTTTGAGGGCCCTAAACGCCCGATAATCTTACAGGGGTGAACATGTCCTGCTTCGCAACAAGCCTCAGGAATCGCCAACGTGAAACGCGCGTTTCTTCTTCTCTTACTATGTCTTCCCGCGTTCTGCGGTGACGTGGAATTCTCGGAAACCGTCCGTCACTACGACGTCGAGCGCAACGGCGTCTCGCGTTTTTACGACTTGCCGTGGTCTGCCGTGCGCTTTGATCGCATGGAGAAACTTTACAGGAGCTGGCGGGAAAAACTGCAAGCCGCCGATTTTGATTCCCTGAATCAGCCCGGTCGCGTCGATTACGTGCTGCTGCGCACGCGGCTAAATTACGAATTGTCGAAGCTGACGCAAGAACGCGAACGCCTCTCGCAGATCGACGCGCTTCTCCCTTTTCGCGGCGTCATTCAAGCTCTAGAGAAATCGCGCTGGCATATGTCCGCACCGAATTCGGATGCCGCTGCAACAGGCCTCTCGGCGATTCCTGAACAAATCCGCAACCTTCGCGGCCAGCTCGAAAAAGGGCGCAAGGATAAGCCGAGAGAGAAAGCAGATTCGCCCCCGGAAATCGCAATTAAAAATTGGGACGAAATGCCAGCCATAAAACTGACACCGTTACTGGCGCGCCGCGGCGCTCGCGCGACCGACGATATTCGCAAGACGCTGAAAACATGGTTCGACTTTTACAGCGGCTATCAGCCGGATTTTTTGTGGTGGATGAAAAGGCCCTACGAGGAATCCGACAAGGCGCTTGAGGACTACGGCAAATACCTGCGCGAGGAAATCGCGGGTCTCAAAGGCAAAGACGAAGACCCGCTCATTGGCGAGCCTGTTGGCGCGGAGGGACTCAAGCGCGACCTCGCCCTGGAATTCATGTCCTGCAGTCCGGATGAGCTGCTCGTCATCGGTGAACGCGAGTTCGCCTGGTGCGAGGCGCGCATGAAAGAAACCGCTGCCGAAATGGGCTTTCCCGATGACTGGAAAGCCGCGCTCGCGAAAGTCAAAACGCTTTACGTTCCACCCGGAACGCAGGACGCGTACATCGCCGAGCAAGGCACCGACGCTATCGCCTTCATCAAGCAGCGCGATCTCGTCACCATTCCGCCACTCTGCGAAGAAATCTGGCGCGTCTCCATGCTCTCCCCCGACGAGCAGAAAAATATTCCATACGCCGCTTACAACAGCATGCACATCATGGCCGCTTACGCGCGCGAATCCATGAAGCACACCGACAAACTCATGAGCATGCGCGGCAACAACAAACATTTTACGCGCATCGTCACCGCGCACGAACTGATTCCCGGGCATCATCTGCAGGCTTTTTTCGCGCAGCGCCACCGCGGTTACCGCGATGTGTTTTGGACGTCGTTTTTCGTTGAAGGCTGGGCGCTTTACTGGGAAATGGCGCTCTGGGATAAAGGCTTTGCGCGATCGCCGGAAGACAAAGTCGGCATGCTCTTCTGGCGCATGCACCGCGCCGCGCGCATCATCGTGACGTTGAAATTCCATCTCGGTCAGACGACACCCGAGCAGATGGTTGCGTTCCTCGTCGAGCGCGTCGGCCACGAATCCCTGGGCGCGACCAGTGAAGTGCGCCGTTTTATCAGCGGGGAATACTCGCCCCTTTATCAATGCGGCTACATGATCGGCGGTTTGCAGCTTCGAGCGCTCGCCAAAGAGATTGTCGGCGGCGGAAAAATGAGGGAGAAAGAATTTAACGATGCCGTGCTGCGTTGCGGCCCCATCTCTGTCGAGATGATCCGCGCCACGCTGCTGAACATCCCGCTCGCCCGGGACACAGTCCCCACCTGGAAATTCGACTTAAATATCCGGTA